>FWWM01005412.1_pt1 | contig 21532 bp, 12 predicted proteins | sample 2228351 | NCBI WGS metagenome assembly FWWM01 (sample SAMEA103939774, study PRJEB20133) | metagenome
AGGGCTGGTGGCACAGGCATTCTTGCCTGTGCAAGCCTGGCAGCGGTGTTTGGTCTGCCTGAGCAAGCGGGGACGCTTGCTCTACGGAGCATAAGCGTCCTCGCCGTAGCATAAGCGTCCTCGCTTGTGCGGAAGTGCTGGAGGTGTTTGGACTGCCCGAGCAAGCGGGGACGCCTGCTCTACGGAGCATAAGCGTCCCCGCCGTAGCATAACCGTCCTCGCTTGTGCGGACGTGCTGGTGGGACAGGCATTCTTGCCTGTGCAAGCCTGGCTGCGGTGTTTGGAGTGCCCGAGCAAGCGGGGACGCTTGCTCTACGCAGCAGCGGTGCTTGTTGTAAGCGCGTCAAGGCGGCGCCGCGCTGCAATGCTAGTCGTGCTTTTCGGGGGAGTTGGCCGCAGGGTCGGCTTTGTCGTTCTTCTCGTCGCGCTGGGTCGGCTCCCGCTCTGCCGCCACCTGTGCGAGCAGCTTGTTGACCATCGCATGCGTGGCTTCTAAATCACGCTCGATCTTTTCCATCCGCGAACGGGCACCAGCCAGGAGCCGAAACTGTGCCTCTACAATGCGGTCCATGTCCTTGTTGATGTCTTCCAGCTCGGGCGGAAGCTTGCCCTCACCCCGGGCGAGCGCCAAACGAGCGCGCAACGCCTCTAGAGATTCGTACTGGCGTGCGAGATCCCGCACCTCTTCGCGGGCACGTACCACGTCGCTCTCCACTCGGTCCAGGCGTTCAAACAGGTCTTGCCATGCGGCCTTGGTGGCGGTTTGGTCACGTTTGTCGAGCGGGACCTTTGTGTGCGCATCAATCTTGGCATCTGGTTCCGTCGGGGCCGACTTGGGCTTTTTTCCGTCAGCGGCATCTGTGTCGTCCAGGCGGGCGTGCAGTTTGCTTTCGAGCACTTCTGCTTGGAGAAACAGCTTTTTCAGTTCTGCTGGATCGTCGGACTTGTGCAACCGCTCGAGCACCTCGGCAACGTCGGCGGGCATTTTGATGCCGCGTTCCGAGAGCCGAGCGACGAGCTTCGACAATCGCCGCACAGCCTGCTCGCGGAGCTTGTCTCGAGGCAGATCGTGCTGGGCCAGTTTCTCCTCGGGTGTAAGCTTTTCTTTGTTCAGCACCGACGCCAGCAGCGCTGCTGCATCTTCAAGCTCCTCGGCCGTGGCCGGTTCCACGAGACGGCCCGCGAGCTTGCGCAGCGCTTCGGGCACATCTTTGCCCTGCGACTCCAGCTCCTCAATGGCGTGCCGCACGCCCTTGAGCAGCTTCTGGCGCATGGCAGCGAGCTTGTCAACGTCCTTCGCGGCCACGTCCTTCAGCTTATGTACGAGCGACTTGTACTCGGCCGCGGCCTCGTCCAGATCGTCGGCCGCCATCGGCTCGGCCAACCTCTCCCCAAGCTTGCGCAGCGCTTCGGGCACATCTTTGCCCTGCGACTCCAGCTCCTCAATGGCGTGCCGCACCTGTCGGAGCAGCTCCTGGCGAAGGGCGTATCGCTTGTCGTCTTCGTCTACGCCTTGTGCGGCCAGCGGCCGGACTCCCACGCATACGATGGTGGGCGTCACGGCGGACAAAGCCCCGAGCAGGGCCATTGCCCACCAGCGGCTCGTGGGACGTACGGTCAGTGGTTGCTTGCGTTGCAACAGCATCTTCATCCTCCTGTAGAACTGGGTGCGCGTGCCGAGCATGCCTAGCGCGGCCGGCCAAGCTCTGCAAGGCCATCGGCATCGCCTGGCTAGCTCGATCATGTGGCTGGCGTACGAAAAAAGACCTCGTTCATTGGCTGCCGCGGCGTCGGCTAGCAACTCGCTATCCAAGCGGACACAACGGCAGATCCACCAATAAATCGGGTGAAGGCACAGGAGCGGCAGCGTCACGTTGGCCAACAAGCGCAGCCATGCGTCCTTGTGCCGGACGTGGGCCAGCTCGTGCTGCAATACGGACTGCAACAAATCTGCCTGCGAAGGATGGCAGATTGCCGCCGGCAACAATACAACGGGACGCCACAGGCCGCACACGACCGGCCGGCGCAGGACATAAGAGACGCGCAGCGATGCTGTGCGGCGACGCCTGCTGTTCAGGCTGCCTCCCCGTGAATGCACCTGTGCAAAGAGACGTGCCAGCCAGCAGGGGGGGTTGCACGATCTGCGCCGGACGATCGCTAATAGTGTATGGGCTGCCAACAACCAACCCAGGCAAGCCATGCAAGCGATACAGGCGATGGCCGCCAACCATTGGCGCACCGCGGACCAGCGCAATTCCACGGCTAGGCTCGGCATGCCGCTTGTCTCAACCTCTGTCTCGGGTAAGGCCAGCACTTCGCCATCGCTTGCTCGGCCGTATGCAAGGGGCGGCTGGCCGGCCGGGCTTTGCGCGGCGTGCCGGCTGCCCGGAGTGTGCAACGATTCCTGGTTCGGTCGTTCGATCGTAGGTCGCTGTACAGGTACGTGCCGTGGCTTGTGGTCGACATTGCCAGGCTGGATTCGTTCTGCGGTTTCAGCCGCAAAGTGTTTTTGGCCTGCGGGCAACTTGACTATGGCCGGCTTGCCCGTGCGAGGGACGTGCAGGCCCAAACGTCTCTTGCCCGCTGAGAACGTTTGTTTGTGTGCCGGGCGCGCGGGCAATTGCCAGACATGCTGGCTAGGTTGAAATGCATGGGTCCACAGGACCGGACGCGGCCAGGGGATCAGTGCCGGCGGCAGCCAGACCAGTACGCTTGCAAGCGAGAGCATTCCCAACCGCAAGCGATGTGCGGGGGACTTGCAGCAGCACATAGCCAGCGCTCCAAGGGCCAACAGCAGGCTGCTCCCGGCGGCGAACAGGCCGATATGCTCGGCGACCAGGTTTACGAGCATGCTCACGTTCGCCTCCTGGTTTGGCGAGGGGTGCGGGCTGCGCGGCGTGCGTCGTGCAGCAGCTTTTCCAGCTCGGCAAGCTCGGCCTCGCTAGGTTGGCGGACAGCAAGGGCGCTGTGAACCAGCCGGTCGACGGCCCCATCGAAGGCTTGTTCCAGCAGCCGGCCCACCAGGCGGCGGTGTGTTTGATCACGATCGACGAGCGGCCGGTAGATGAACGTGCGGCCCTCATGCCGGTGGGCCACCAACTGTTTCTCTTCCATAATCCGTAAGAAGGCTTGCACTGTGTTTTGGGCGATGCCAAGGCGGGGACGCAACACTTCGTACACCTCGCGCACGCTCGCCTCGCCGCGCTCCCAGAGCACCTTGAGGATTTCCAGCTCGCGTTCCGTCGGCTCCGGCCAGTGAGGCATGAAGGGCACCTCATGAATGATGTTACTAAGCTTAGTGTGTTAAGTGTAGTGCTGGAGCACGCAGGCCGTCAAGCCCCGTATCTATCGTTCTGGGCCGCGTGGCTGCGCTGGCATGGTGCGAACCGGTCCCTCGAAGGCCGCGACCTTCCGACGGCGCTTACGTGGCGATGGGGCTGAACGCCGCCGCCTGCCCCGCACCTCCCGGCGCATTGCATCTCTGCTGGCGCGACGTACACTGGGCAGACTCCAGGCCCGCTGCGGCTCTGCTCGTGGTAAAGCGGCTGCCGGGTACCGGGGAACGAGCCATGGGAGAACAGATTCATGCTCAGACGCTTTGTCGCCCTGCTGATTCTGGCTGCGGCGCCCGCAGCCGCCTTGACCGCCGAGCCGCACTTTACCCGCCAGGAGGATGTGGTTTACGGCCGCAAGTATGGCTTGGCGCTAACGTTCGACGTGCTCAAGCCAGCGCAGCCCAATGGAGCAGCGGTGGTCTGGGTGATCAGCGGCGGTTGGTTTTCGGCCAAAGAGGCCATCCAGCCGTTGTTCGTAAGCGAACTTCTCGATCGCGGCTACACCGTGTTCGCTGTGGTGCACGGCAGCCAACCGCGGTTCACCATCCCCGAGTGCATCGAGGATTTGGACCGGGCGGTGCGGTTCATCAGGCTGCACGCGGACAAGTACGGTGTTGATTCCGGGCGGATTGGGATCACGGGGGCCAGCGCGGGCGGCCACCTCTCCCTGATGCAGGGGACTGCGGGAGACGAGGGCAACGCGAGTGCAAACGACCCTGTGGCACGCACCTCGAGCCGCGTGCAGGCCGTGGCTTGTTTCTTTCCGCCCACCGACTTTCTGAATTACGGGAAAGAGGGAGAGATCGCCCTGGGGCGCGGCGTGCTCAAGGACTTTGCGGCGCCGTTCGACTTTCAACGTTACGACCAGCAGAAGCGAGCATTCGTGCGCATCACCGACGAGGAGGAGATCCTCAAGATCGGCCGGCAAATCTCGCCCATCAACCACGTGTCGGCCGATGATCCGCCCACGCTGATCATTCACGGCGATGCCGACCTGCTTGTGCCCATCCAGCAGGCAGAGATCATCATCAACAAGTTGCGGTCGGCTGGGGTTACGGCGGAACTTACTGTCAAGCCCGGTGCGGGCCATGGCTGGCCCGACCTGCTGGCCGACATGGCCCTGATCGCCGATTGGTTCGACAGACACCTGGCAAAGAAGGAGCAGTAGCTCGGCTTCAAGGCGCGCATGCTCCGCCCTTCGCGGCGGATTTCGGACTTGTACTCAGTGGCCCTGCTCCAAGGGTTGGTTGCGGGCTACTCGCGCGGCGTCAGGCCCAAGTTGGGCGCCGATGCTCACCGTGTGTAGGGCAAGTGGGATCGTGCTGCGATCGTCGCTGCGACGAATTGCCACTCCCTGGCGGCCGCTCTCTACTATCGGCGGCTGCCTCGTCAAGTGCGATGAACCGCTTGACCGCCGGCACGTGCCAAACCCACTTTGCCTTTTGGCATCCAGCCGGGCTTGCTCATCTTGTTCGGTCCTCGCGGCGCCCGTAGAGGCTCACTCGACCTGCCATTCCAGGATGCCGCCTGAGAACCGAGGTTGGAGTTGCACTTCGAGGCGCAGCTCGCGCGTGGTTACAGGCTCGAACTCGACGGTGTTGAAGCGATCGAGTGCGGTGCCAAATTGGGCGCCGGGCTTGAGCTTCACGGGCCGCCATTCGTCTCCGTCGCGCCACAGTAGCCGCCATGCCTGAGGGGTGCGGCATGCGCCGCGGCCCGTGTCGTCGAACCAGTAGACGGCGCACTTGGAGAGTCGGCGCGGGCGGGGAAACTGGTATGCTACCCACTCCTCTGTACCGCGGTGATCCCACCAGGTCATGCGCGGCAGGCCGTGGTCTGCCGACGAGGCCGGCAACACGCCGTCGGCGAGCGCCTCGAGCGTATCCGTGGGGTTGCAGTGCGAGCCGCGCACCAGCAGCTCTCCCACGCGAACGCCCGTCTCGCCGGGCAGTTCGGCCAGCTCGGGAGACTCGGGCAGCCAGACGACCATTTCTCCCCGCTGCCGGTTGTTCCAGGTACAGTACGGTATGGCCTGGAATGGAACAGGCTGTACCTGGACCTCGCCGGCTTCGTTGCGCCCGGTGAGGGAGAGCGCCTCGCCGCGGATCACGACGACGCCCTGCAACAGCTCGGCGTCGAACACCGGCTCGAGCACGGCGTTGCGCGGAAGGGAGAGATTGCGGACGCCTTGAGGGTGCTCTGCTTGCTCGAGGCAATACACGATGGGTCCGCGGGCCAACGAGACACGGCCGAGGTTGGCGCGCACGCGAGGATCGGCGTACACGCGCCGCACGGGCATGGGCAGATCGAGCCGCAGCACGTCTGCGTTCTGCCAGGCGCGGCGGATGGCCACGTATCCTTCGTTCACCTGGGGGGACTCGATCCGCTGGCCGTTCACTGAGAGTGCAAAGGGGTCCTCGCACCAGCCGGGAATGCGCAGGTAGAGGGTAAACTCGCCGGCGGGCTGCGGGTTGACTACCAGCGTAATACCGCCGTCCCATGGATAATTCGTCTCTTGCACGAGTTCGATCTGCCGTTCGCCCAGGCGGAGCGTGGCAGTGGATCCCACGTAGAGGACGGTCCACACGCCGTCTCGGCCCACGGCGTAGGCGCGCTCGCCGATCGAAGGGACATAGCGCACCACGTTGCTGGGACAGCAGGCGCAGTCGAACCAAGGGACGCGCTCGTGCTGGCCTCGGCTGGCCAAGGGATTGGTATAGAAAAAGCGATCTCCGCTCAACGAAACGCCAGAGAGCAGGCCGTTGTACACGGCCCGCTCCAGCACGTCGGCATACCGCCCGTGGCCCGAGAGCAGGAACATGCGGTGGTTCCAGAGCGCAAGCCCGATCGCCGCGCATGTTTCCGCATAGGCGGCGTCGTTCGGCAGGTCATAGGGCTGGGTGAAGCCCTCGTTGCTGCCAGACGAGCCGATGCCCCCCGTAACATACATCTTGCGTTGCACGATGTCTTCCCAGATGCGCGGCAGGTTGGCAAGCAAGCTCTGGTCTCCGGAGGCGCCCGCCACGTCGATCATGCCGCAATAGAGATACATGGCCCGCACGGCGTGGCCGACCACGTCTGTCTGCTCGCGCACCGGCAGGTGGTCCTGCGCGTACTCTCCGAACAAGCGGCGCAGATCGGCCCTCCCGCGCACGTCGAGGAAAAACCGCGCTAGCTCCAGGTACCGCGGTTCGCCTGTCGCGCGGTAGAGCTTGACCAGCGCCAGCTCGATCTCCTCGTGGCCAGACGTATCGACCTTTTTGCCTGGCCCGAACGTCGCATGGATATGGTCGGCCAGCCGGCAGGCCACGTCGAGCAGCCGCCGCTTGCCCGTCGCCTGGTAGTAGGCGACGGCGGCCTCGAACAGATGGCCGGCGCAGTAGAGTTCGTGTCCGTGTGCAATGTTCTGCCAGCGGGCTTGCGGCTCAACCAACGTGTAGTAAGTGTTCAGATAGCCGTCGGGCTGCTGGGCGGCCTCAATGAGTTCGATGATTTCGTCGGCCCGCTTCTCAAGATGTTTGTCCCTCCGGCCCGCCAGCGTGTAGGCTATCCCCTCGATCACCTTGTACACATCCGAATCGTTGAACAAGAACCCCTGGTGCTTGCCCTCGGCCAGACCCGCGGCTATAGCGAAGTTCTGAATCCGGCCGGTGATCTCGCACTGATGCAGGTTGGCCTCGACCGTGCTCTGGGCATGGGCCTCCAGCCGCGGGTTCCAGAAGGGGCTGTCGATGTGCACTTGTTGGAAGGGCACCGGCTCCAACGGGCTGCGGGCATTCAGCTCCTGTGCCGGGCAGCTAACACATCCAAGCATGGCTGCCGTACCGAGCGACATCGAGATCATGAACCGCCGCATCGTTGTACCTCGTGGTGGGGTCAGAGTGCCCGAACCTGCCAGGCTGCGCGCACCTCGGGCAAAGGATAGTCGAGCAAGGAGACTTCTTTTCCGCGCAGTTCGCGCAGCCGCTGCCAGCCGCGGGTCACCAGGATTTCGCGCTGGCGCACGTATGCGGGGTCGAGCGTGCGCTTGTCGAACGGGCCGGTCACGCACACCGGCTCGAATTCCGGATCAACGATGAACTGCGCCAGCGTGGGATTGCAGCGGATGTGCCGCTCTCGGGCTGTGTGCAGCACCTCGGGATCGACGAGGCCAATCACATAGCGCAAGTACAGGTCGCTTTGTGCGATATCTTCCACGTCCTGGCCGCAGACTTCACAGAGGTAGCCTTCTTCGCAGCGAGCCATCTCGGAACCTCTGCCGATAGCTTCCCGAACCGCCGAAAAACAGGCCCAGTTCAGGGTTTTGGCAGAGCCATCGTAGCACAGCGCACGGTCAAGATCGGCCGAGCGGCACATGAAACGGGCCGAAGGCCGCTACAAGCCGAGGACATCCTCCATACTATACATTCCCGGAGGCTTGTGGGCCAGAAAGCGGGCAGCGGCAAGGGCGCCATGTGCATACGCGTCTCTGCTGGTGGCGCGCACGACAAGTTCCAACGATTCGCCCAGCAGACCGAAGAGAATCGCATGTTCGCCGGGGTTGTCTCCGCTGCGAACCGCATGGTATCCGATCTCACCGAGCGGCCGTGGTCCGGGCCGGCCGTAGCGGCCATGCACGGCTTGGCCCTGCCCCATGATGCCGGCTATCAACTCTCCAAACCGCAGGGCCGTGCCGCTGGGTGCATCTTCTTTGTAGCGATGATGCCGTTCGATAATCTCCACGTCCGCGCCGCCGGGATGGCCCTTCAGCGCCTCCGCGGCAGCGCAGGCCAGCTTCATGCATAGGTTCACCGCCAGGCTCATGTTGGGAGATCGCAGCACCGCCACACGTTGCGATGTTTCTGCAAGCGCCTGCAAGTGCTCGGTCCCCAAGCCGGTCGTGGCAACCACCAGCGGCACCCGCTGCGCGACGCAGGCGCTGGCGATCGAATGCAGCGCCTCCGGCACCGAGAAGTCGATGACTACGTCCGCCGGTGCGGATAGGCTGCTGACTAACGGAACGCCGAGGGGGCCCGACCCGGCCACCAGGCCCGCGTCTTCTCCCAGGCGTGGATGGTTCGGCGACTCGATTGCTGCCGTCAGCTTAAGGTCTGCGCTGCCCGCAACGAGCGCCACCAGCCGCTGGCCCATTCGTCCCGCAGCACCGTGAACCGCAAGCTTTACAGTCTCAGTCATAGCCCAAATAGCATAGCGGCCCCAACAGCCAGTTGAAAACGCCTGCGGATGACACAGCCCATTGGCACCTTCCGGGCCGTAATATGGCCGGTAATCATAAGGTACTATTGTGCAATAACTTGCGCCAGAACTTCGCCAAATACACCATTTGCTCCTATGCCGGACACTTGCGGCATCCGATATTGATCACTATAACAATCAACATAATAAACATGCATCCTCCAACGGCTATTCGATGAGTTGGCAAGCCTGGTACTCGCTCTTGTTGGTCGTCATGGTCCTGGGGCTGATGGCCTGCTCGCGGCTTCCGGCGGACCTGGCGTTGCTATTGGGGCTGGCGGCGCTGGTGCTGCCGGGAGTTATTAGCCCGGCCGACGCGCTTGCTGGTTTTGCGAACGAGGGCATGGTCACGGTCGCGGTGCTCTATGTGGTCGGTGCGGGCATCCGGCAGACCGGCGGCATCGACTGGATCGCGCAGCGCTTGTTCGGCCGCCCACGCTCGGCGGCCAGTGCCATGGCTCGCCTCATGGTTCCCACGGCCGTGTTCAGCGCCATCATGAACAATACGCCGTTGGTAGCCATGCTGATTCCTGCCGTGGCCGATTGGTCTCGAAAAACGCAGATCGCCGCCTCGAAACTGATGCTACCGCTCAGCTATGCGGCCATCCTTGGCGGCACGATCACGCTCATCGGCACGAGCACGAACCTGGTGGTTGACGGCAAGGTGCGAGAGCTGAGTGACGCCGAGGCGCAGCGCCTCGTACAGCGAGGCATGTCTGAAGACCAGGCCCGCGCAGCATTCGCACGTCGCACGGGACTTCCCGCACGCGGGCTGCGACTGTTCGATATCACGTGGATCGGGCTGCCAGCCGCAGTCGTGGGTATCGCGTGGGTGTTGATCACGCACCGCTGGCTGCTGCCTGACCGCAGGCCCGCCATCAGCCAGCAAGACGATCCGCGAGAATACACGGCAGAGATGTTCGTGCCGGCCGATAGTCCTCTGGTCGGCAAGACCATCGAGGCGGCCGGCCTGCGGCACCTGCCTGGGGCGTATCTGGCCGAGATCGACCGTGGGGGCATCGTATTGCCGGCGGTTTCCCCGGAAGAACGGTTGTGGGCGAACGACCGGCTGGTGTTTGTGGGCATCCTGGAGACGGTGGCGGACTTGCAAAAGATGCGAGGCTTGATCCCGGCCACAGACCAGGTGTTCAAGCTGACGGCACCGCGTGCCACACGCTGCCTGATCGAGGCGGTGGTATCGGATAGCTGCCCGCTTGTGGGACGGTCGATTCGCGACGGGCGTTTCCGCTCCGTGTACAACGCGGTGGTGATTGCCGCCGCTCGCAACGGGGAGCGCCTGCGGCAGAAGCTGGGGGACGTAGTGCTGCAACCGGGAGACACGCTCCTGCTGGAGGCGCATCCGTCGTTTGTGGATCGGCAGCGGAATAGCCGCGACTTTTTTCTGATCAGCCGCGTGGAAGACTCCGCTCCGCGGAGGCACGAGCGGGCGGTTGTGGCGATCGCCATCCTGTTGGGCATGGTGGCGGCGGTTGCTGTGGGGCCGGCGATCTTCTCGCATTTTGGCTGGCCGCGCGTGTTGGAGCCAACCATGCTCAAGGCGGCTGTGGTCGCAGCGGCGCTGCTGATGGCGACGCGCTGCCTTTCGATCGAGGATGCCCGCCGCAGCATCGATTGGAGCACGCTGCTGGCCATTGCGGCATCGTTTGGAGTGGCCCGCGGCGTGGAGCAAACAGGGGCAGCGCACGCCATCTCGGATGGCCTGGTAGGGCTGGCTCGCGGCAGTCCCTGGGCCACGCTGGCGATGATCTACCTGGTGACCCTGCTGCTCACGGAGCTGATCACCAACAACGCAGCAGCGGCCCTGATGTTCCCCTTTGCGGTGGCCACGGCACGTTCGCTCGAAGTGAATTACATGCCGTTCGTGGCCAGCGTGATGATGGCGGCCAGTGCCGGGTTCGCCACACCGCTGGGCTACCAGACCAACCTCATGGTTTATGGCCCTGGCGGCTATCGGTTTGGAGACTACCTGCGGATTGGCATACCGCTGGACATTTTGGTGGGTGTGGTGTGCGTGCTGCTTGCACCGCTGGTTTGGCCGTTCTGAACTGGGCCGCTAGCTATGAAAGGCTCCGGGCGGCGCGAAGCGAGATTGCGGCGCAACACCGGTCTGCGATAGGCTGCCGAGCTGCTCGTGCAGGCGCACGGCCAGGTGCCAGATTGATTCGCCGACAGGCCGCGCGCTCGCACGAGCGGAACTATGTGCGAGACCGCGCCGTCGATCAGGTCTGCGTCGCGCCACGGCTTCGGCCGCCCCGCCCCCTTGCCTTAGCGAGCAACTGGCTAGACAACGCGCATCGGCCGTACGAGTGGGAAGTGCGGAAAGAGCGTTCCGGCCCGCCGTGCAGACGCGACACGTTTGGGCCGCCATCCGCCAACAGACCCGAGCCGGCCCCAAAGGAATGCTGCCATCCGGACAGATACCACCAGCGGCTGCCAGAATCTAGCTGGTTCGAGAGCTGCGCAGGCTCGCCAACAATCTCGGCGTCGTTTGGAGAGGGACGACGCCCGTGCTGCTGCCGCTCGACCTTCCCAAATGCTTTTCGACATTTGGCTGCGCAGCTTGGCCGCTGCCGCCACTGCTCGCTGCGACGAATGATCAGCCGTCATGTCTGCTGGCGAAGTGCTCAGACTGTCTCCACTATGGAGCGCTTTCCATAATGTAGCGAGCAACATGCGTGCCTATTCATGAGGAGTGGTTCATGCCGCTGGTCGGTATCCCAACGCGCCGCGTTCGAGAAGAATTGAAACAGCCGGTTGCATTGTGGGCCGATGCGGTCGTGCTGCTGCTGGCCGCCGGCTTGTTCGGGGGCATGCTGATGCTGGGGACGCAGGTGGTGGCTCCGTACCGCGAGAAGGTCGAGATCGATTTATCTCTCTGGTCGCTGCCTCAGTACACGATCCTCAGCCTCGGCCGGGGGTTCGCGGCGTATGGCCTTTCGCTGGCTTTTACGCTCATCTACGGCACCATTGCGGCCCATCATCGCCGGGCCGAGAAAGTCATGATTCCGGCCCTGGACGTGCTGCAAGCCATTCCCGTGCTCGGCTTTCTGCCCGGCCTGGTGCTGGCGATGATCGCCCTGTTTCCGTCCCGCCAGATCGGCTTGGAGATCGCCTGCATCGTGATGATCTTCACCGGACAGGTGTGGAACATGACCTTTAGCTTTCACGGCAGCCTGCGGAGCATCCCGCAGGCGCTCCGGGACGTAGCGGCGATTCAGCGCTTGAGCAGGTGGCAGGTTTTCCGCCTGCTCGAAGTGCCAGCAGCCATGATCGGGCTGGTGTGGAACTCGATGATGTCGATGGCGGGCGGCTGGTTCTTCCTGGCAGTCAACGAAGCCTTTACGCTGGGCCGCCAGGATTACCGGCTGCCTGGGATCGGAGCCTACATGAACCAGGCCATCCGCCAGGGCGACACGGCGGCCATGGTCGGGGCGCTGGGGGCCATGGCGATGATGATCGTTTTCGTCGATCAGGTCTGCTGGAGACCGATCGTTGTCTGGAGCCAACGATTCAAGTTGGAAGAAACGGCAGAAGAAGTGCGTCCCCGTTCATGGGTGCTGGACCTGCTTCGGCAGTCGCGCTTGTTTCGGGCGTTCGTGGGACGGTGGAGCGAAGAGAAAAGACCGGTGATGACTCTGCTTCAGCCATCGCTCGCACTGAACCCGGCACGTTCACGTGGAGGATTCGCCAAAGGCGTGTGGCCTGTGCTGAGCCTCGCGCTGCGGTGGGGTGCGTCGGCCTTGGTGGCGGCAGGCGTCGCCTGGGGTACGTGGTCGTTGATCCGATTGATGAGCCAGTTGCCCTTATACGATGCGGCAAATCGAGACGACTGGTTCAAGGTGTTCCTCGCTCTGGGGGCGTCGTTCCTGAGGATCAGTGCCGCAGTCGCCATCGGGGCCGCCTGGACAATGCCGGTGGGCATTCTGATCGGGCTCTCGCCCGTCTGGTCGCAGCGCCTGCAACCGCTGATTCAGGTGGTCGCCAGTTTCCCGGCGCCCATGCTGTTTCCGCTCGTCACTATGCTGCTTGTCGCGCTGCGCATCCCCTTCTCGGTAGGGTGCGTCCTCCTGATGCTGCTGGGAGCGCAGTGGTATATCCTGTTCAACGTGATCGCCGGAGCGATGGCGATCCCGAACGATCTTAAGGAAGTCGCCAGAGCCTACGGCATGGGCCGCTGGCAGCGCTGGTTGCGGTTGTACGTGCCAAGCGTGTTTCCTCACCTGGTCACCGGCCTGGTCACCGCTGCCGGCGGCGCGTGGAACGCTACGATCGTTTCGGAATACGTCCACCTCCACCACCGTACCTACTCGGCATTCGGCATCGGCTCGACGATCAGCCACGCCACGGAGGATGGTCATTTCCCGCTCCTGGCCGCCAGCGTGACGACGATGGCCCTGTTTGTGGTCTTGCTAAACCGATTTTTCTGGAAACGCCTGTATCGCCTGGCGGAAGCGCGCTACACGCTTCAAACATAGGGGGACGGAGCATGGCATCGACCAACGATTCGCCGATCTGCGAAGTTCGGAGCGTCTCGGTCGTCTTGGGCAACCAGACGGTGCTGCAAGATGTTTCCCTGGCCATTCAACCGGGCGAAGTGGTGGCCATTCTGGGCCCCAGCGGTTGCGGCAAGAGCACGCTGCTTCGAGTCATGATGGGCCTGTTGCACCCCACCGCGGGCGAAGTGCTCGCTCATGGTCAGCCCCTACGCGGGATCCATCCCGGGGTCGCCGTCGTCTTTCAGAACTTCGCGCTGTATCCCTGGCTGACCGTGCGGCAAAACGTGGAGATCGGCTTGAACAAGCTGCCGCTCGATCGGGCCACAGCACAAAAGCGGGTCACACACTGCATTGACCTGGTGGGCCTGGAAGGGCATGAGGATGCTTATCCCAAGGAGCTGTCGGGCGGCATGAAACAGCGGGTTGGAATCGCCCGCGCCCTGGTTCGTGAACCGGAACTGCTCTTCATGGACGAACCCTTCAGCAACCTAGACGTGTTCACTGCCGAAAGCCTGCGCAGCGAGACGTATGCGCTTTGGACCGGTGGAAAAGGAAATGACAGCGGCATCCGCCGCCCGACCAGCTTGAAGACGATCGTCCTGATCACGCACATCATCGAAGAAGCCGTGTTGCTCGCAGATCGGATCGTGCTCATGGGCACCAGGCCTGGCCGAATCCGGCAGGTTCTACCGAACCACGTGGCTCATCCGCGCGAGTACCAGTCTGTCGAATTCCTGAGCATGGTCAGCCGCATTCACCGAGAAATCGTCTCGGAGCACATGCCTGACGAAGCTCCGCCGCCCACGATCGGGGGGCTGGAGCCGATTCCTCTGGTGGACGTGGGCGAGATCGTCGGTCTGATGGAGATGGTCCACGATCGGGGCGGGCGCGTGAATGTCTTCGCTCTGGATCAACTTACAGATTTCGATTTCGGCTACACACTGGCTGTGGTCATGGCCGCAGAGATGCTCGATTTTCTGGATACCCCGCGGGAAATTGTGCTGCTCACAGACCTGGGACGGCGCTTCCTCAGCCAGGACATCAACGGCCGCAAGGCCCTGTTTCGGAACCAGCTTCTCAAGCTCCCGCTATTCATCACGCTCGTGGAGCGATTGCAGAAAGCCGAGGGGCACGAGCTGCCGCGCGAGATAGTCGAAGAAGAACTAGTACTTCACCGCGCTGCCACGGCAGCAACAGCGCATGCCCTGTTCGACAAAATCGTCGCCTGGGGCCGTTTCGGAGAATTGCTCGGCTATTCGCCCGATTCAGAGATGCTTCACCTCAGAGACTCGGCCGATGGCTCCGAGGACCGCTGAAGCACAGGCCCCCTCTCCGAGGTCTTGTCTGGACAGCTCAATCGCGTCTGCCGGCTCGTTCGAGGCCCGCTACTCCGTGGCCGTATGCATCCGCTGGCCCAGCATCAATCAGCCGTTGGCTCTCCAAATGTTCCGCACCGGCTCCTGCACCAGCACCCCGACCTGCATTGCCCGACGTAGTTCTGCCAGACCGATGGGCGATGCGCGCATGTCTCAATCACGGCCGCTGCGTTCGTATTCAAGCCTGTGCAGTAGCACCTTCCATACGGCCCGCAAGGGTTGCTTCGCCGGCTCCCGCCGGCGAAATGCCGGCGCCGCGTAACGACCTCGCCCGCTCCTGATCGCTGTCCCAACCGGCCTTTACCCCCTATTTGCATAAAGCCGGCCCGTTTATGGGGCGATCAGGGGCACTTTTCCCGGCGAATAGGGGCTTTTTGGCACCGCGCAGCGCCTGCGCCTAAACCTCACATTGAGTGACGTTTAGCGGCACACTTGTCCGGCCCAAGTGACGCAGAGACATTTTGGACACCTGACGCCCCACCGCCTGCACCAGCCCTTTGCACTATGCAGGCATTTCAAACGCCAGGGGCACAGCGCCCCCTCTTGGTGTTCGTACCCGGGATGTGCAGGCGATGGAGCCTCCACGCACAGCCGCACGTGCGAGGCCCCTCCGACACGCCGCGCGCCTGGTGTCCCAACACACCCCGCACGCACTATGCGGGGATAACAGCAAGGCTGGCGCTCGTGCTCTCGGGAAAAATGATAAAAAGCCAAAGAAAAATGAAACCTCCCGGCCCGGGTCAGCATATTACTTTAGGGACACCAATACGCCGCCCACGCAAGGAGGTCTCAATCATGAAATATAGCCGCGCCGAGGTCCATTGTAAAGCCTCTGCCTTCCCCCGCATTCGTTTTCATGCCCACACGCTTACCCCCTTCGCCGGTCTAGTGATCTTTCAGAAGTTCTTTACCACCATCCGACTCAAGAAGCGGCTCCGGGCTTGCTTCCGCGGTCTAGAGGGCTCCGGGATCTACCGCCGCAGCACCGTCTTCCTGCAACTCATCGTCCATGTGCTCCTCGGCTTTAGGGAGCTGGCACACGTCACTCTGTACCGCGATGACCCACTCGTGCAGCGATTGTTGGGCCTGGAACGCATTCCCGGGACCTCTACCCTGAGCCGCATGCTACGGCACATCACGGCAGCGTGTGTGGCGCGTCTGCGCACCCTGCTGCGGAGCATGGTCCTGGAACGTCTGCGGCAGTCTGGGCTGGCCCGAGTGACCCTCGATTTCGACGGGACTGTGCAGTCAACCCGGCGCCATGCCGAGGGTACGGCCGTGGGCTACAACCGCAAATACCGGGGAAAACGCAGCTATTACCCGCTCTTCTGCACCGTGGCACAAACGGGGCAGGTACTGGACGTGTATCATCGACCGGGCAACGTACACGATTCGAAGGGCGCCGCGGAGTTCATTCGGGCGTGCGTGGCCGCCGTACGTGCCGAGCTGCCGGGCGTGCGTATCGAGGTACGCCTCGACTCGGCCTTCTTCAGCGATGCGATCGTCACAGAGCTGGACGCAGCGGACACAGAGTTTAGCATCTCGGTTCCCTTTGAGCGCTTCACGGAGCTGAAGCGGCTGACCCTTCAGCGCCGCCGTTGGGAGCGGCTCAGCAACGACACGTGGTACTTTGAGTCCTCCTGGAAGCCTCAGGTGTGGAAGCGGCCGTATCGCTTTTTGTTTGTTCGCACGCGCTGCCGCGAGCGACAGCGGGGCCCCATTCAGCTAGACCTGTTCGTGCCCTACGAATATGGGTACGAGTTCAAGGTGATCATTACCAACAAGGCGACCGACGCGCGCCGCGTGGTGGCATTTCACGAAGGGCGTGGGTCGCAGGAGCGTCTGTTTGGTGAACTGAAGACGGCCTGTCATCTGGAGCACGTACCCGTGCGGAGGCTGCACGGCAACCAGACCTATCTCTTGGCGGGACTATTTGCGCACAACCTGACGCGCGAGTTGCAGATGACGACCACGCCGATGGTTCACCGTACGACCTGGGGGCGCGCCGCACTTTGGGCTTTTGAGCAGCTCGACACCCTCCGCAGGACAGTGATTCAGCGCGCCGGCAGGCTGACCCAGCCCGGCGGCATCTTGCATCTTACCATGAACGCCGCCGCGGCCGTCAAAGAGCGGATTCTTGCCATGCTCGCCGCTCTAAATAGGGCTAGCTAGAGCGGCGAGTTTTTGCAATGTTGAGGTTCATTTGACCGCGATTACGATCAATACGCTGTGTTCTGGCCTGCTACTGGCGGCTTGGCACCGGCGCAGGAGGCTTGGACCCAAGACGGGATTCGGCGAACTTGGCGGGCCGCGAATCTCGATCCGCTAGATGGCCGCGTGGGGCTGGGGGGAGCTCAAGGGGGTGTAGCTGGCTTCCTGTATTACGTACCCTCCATTCATGGGACAAATCCGCCGCGTGCTGGAGCCGGGCGCGAGGCCTATCCCGCGCGGTGCCCGCGGTGCGACGCAGATTGGTCGGGGCGGACCATGGTGCGTTCTCCAGTGCGCACCCAGCGTACCGGCTTCCAAAAGATCGCCCAGGTACTTTCCGACGGGCTTCTCCGCGACCTTTCCCGGCCGCCTCTTTCCACGGAGCGAAAGCTAGTAGTATTCTCAGACAGCCGCCAGGACGCGGCAAAACTCTCCGCAGGGATGAGATTCTCCCACTACCGGGATGCGTTGCGGCAAGCGCTCATGTCCGCGATGCAGCAGCAGGCCACCGGACCTCAAGCATTTGACGCGCAGTGCCGGGGGCAGGCGCTGGTACCCGATCAGCAACGGGCGGCGGCGGCGTTTCAGGTGGAGCACCCACAGGACGCAACCATCATCGCGTTGGCCGCCAATCCGGCGACCGCAGGACTGCCTTCAGGAGCTAATCTGTCGGTGACGAATCAACAGGCGGCTCAGCAGATACTGCAGCGCGCGGCGAGCGGCCCGTTCCGTGCCACCGAAATGGCCGCGGATGCCACGGCGCGGTTGCTGGCGGAAGGCATGAATCCCGGGGGTTACGGCAAAGACTGCCTATGGACCGACCCGCAAAACCTTACAGGTAGCTGGCGCGACCTCTACAACTGGCCCCCAAACGGCCAGCCGGCCGCTAAGGCACAAGGTCAGCTTTCCCAACCTCAGCGCGACCACCTGAAACGAATCCAGGACCGCTCGGCCGCCGAGCTCATGGACATCCTCTTCGCATCGGGGAGGCGGAGCATCGAATCGCTGCTTCTTGCCCTCCCGACTACGGATAGAATCTCGATTCCTGCTGCTTCGAGCCTTGTCCAAGAGGGAGCTGACGGGGCGATCCGCTTGCTTGGGTCCCGGAAGCGCCTGTCCACCCATCCCTGCTCATCGCAAAACTCGGTCCCCGGTTATGTGGCTGGATATCTCAAAGCAATCGCCCAGCAAAACGGCGTGCCACCGAACGTCTTTATTCAAGACGTCATCAGCCACATGTCGGCTGCCGGCTGTCTGAACACGGCACATTACTATCTGGAGGTAACCTCGCTGTGCCTCCAGCCAGCAGGTGCCTCTTTCTACGAGTGCCCGCAATGCCGCAGGATTCACCTGCACCACTCCGGGGGGGTGTGTACTGACTGCTGGTCTCTTCTAGGCCCGCCCCAGCCCACGGCTGGCGCTCAGCTCTTGCCGGACTACTACAGTTACCTAGCAACCCAAGCGGGCGACCTATTTCGGCTCAATTGCGAAGAGCTGACCGGGCAGACCAACAAGGAGGATGCGAGAAGGAGGCAGCGCTTGTTCCAGGGGATCTGCCTGCCCGCCCCGAGGGAGAACCCTCTCGCCGACCCAGTCGACCTCCTGAGTGTAACGACCACGATGGAAGCTGGCGTTGATATCGGGTCTCTGCTTGCCGTCATGATGGCGAACATGCCCCCGATGCGCTTCAACTACCAGCAGCGGGTCGGCCGAGCAGGGCGGCGCGGGTCCGGCATGTCGGTCGCCGTGACGATGTGCCGGGGGCGGAGCCACGATGACTATTACTTCCAGCGGCCACAGAGGATCACCTCCGACCCGCCTCCCCAACCCTACGTGGACATGCGGCGGGAGAACATCATCAAGAGAGTTCTTGCAAAGGAGGTTTTGCGGCAAGCCTTCGCTGCGCTGGACTTATTCGGTATGAGCGGAAGTGAAAGCGTTCACGGAGAGTTCGGGAGTGCATCTGGCTGGAATCAGGCGCCGGCGCAGCCTCCCCCCGGCGCTCCTCCGGCTGCGACCGTAGCTCAACTGGTCCAAGCTTGGATTCAGCAGAACGCCGGGGAGGTCGCCAGAATTTGTGACGTGTTGCTTGCCTACGCAGATCCGGTGCTCCAGGCCCAGCGGCCGTCCCTGATCCAGTACTGCATCAACGATCTCGTGCCCGCTGTTACGGCTGTGTCGGCCGATCCCCGTTACACGCAATCGGCTCTGAGTGAGCGGCTCGCCAATGCGGGAATCCTGCCGATGTTCGGGTTTCCCACCCGCATCAGGTTCCTGTATCACGAGCGGCCGCGCCGCGCCTATCCCTGGCCGCCAGATGATGTTGTTGATCGCGAGCTGGACATTGCGATTAGCCAGTTCGCGCCGGGCTCTGAGACCGTCAAGGACGGGCTCATTCATACCGCCGTTGGGGTGGTGAACTACTGCCCTCAAGGGAACAATGTGGTGGAGGAGCCGACTCCCCTTGGCCCCGCGATTACAGTGGGCCTATGCGCGAGTTGCCAAGCTGTGGATGGGTCCCAGCCACCCCCGGCTTCATGCGTCGTTTGTGGTGCTACTTCAGCGCAGAGCCCCGGTTATCGAGTGGTCCGCCTTTCGCAGCCCGCGGGCTTTCGGACCTGGTACGGGAGCAGCCGGGACTTCGATGGTGTTTTCGAATGGACCCCGCGCGCCTCGCGCCCGAAGATGGGCATCACGCCTTTGCCTGCCCAATCTAGGGCCAACTTCGAAGTCTGGGCCGGCCAGGAGACGGTCTATGTTCTGAACGACAATGACGGCCAGCTCTTCAGCTTTGAAAAGCTCTCGCAGGGGGAGACGTGGGTTACCCGCGCTGCCTTCGACAGCGCCGGTATCAATAACCCTCCTATCGATGTAACGGCAGGCACGGACGACCGCGCTCTCGCATCCGTAAAGGTGACCGATGTAATGGTCTTGGGTATAGCGAATTGGCCAGTCGGCCTGCGAACATCGCCCGCTGGCCCGGGGGGCCTTGAAGTGCGGGCGGCATTGTTCTCAGCCGGGTTCCTCCTTCGGCGTGCGGCTGCGGACTACCTCGATGTGAATGAGTGGGAAATCAAGGTTGGGCTTCGGGTGGTTCGTAATGCGGCTGGGAACGTCATCGGCCAGATCTTCATCTCGGACAGCCTTGAGAACGGAGCCGGTTATGCGTCCTTTCTGGGGCAGCCCCAGGAGACAGAGCGCCTTCTCCGATATGTATTGGGACAACCACCCCAACCGCCCACCTTCTACGGGTTTCTCGTGAGTGCTCAACACGCTGGGCCGGGGGCCAATGCATGCAGGACGTCGTGCCCCGATTGCCTGCGCGACTTCAGCAACCTGCCCTACCACCCGATCCTTGATTGGCGCCTGGGGCTGGATATCGTTCGGCTTGCCCTCGATCCCGCAGCCCCTATTGACTTCTCGGTCCCTTACTGGCAGGGGCTCGACGCAGCGGTCGCTGGTTCCTACTACGCAGCCATGCCGGGCTGGCAGCAGATCACGATAGGCGGCCTTCAGGCCGGCCGCCGCGGAAATGTCGTCGAGATCATTACTCACCCCCTCTGGGAGTGCGATCTTGACTACCTGGGACCACAGCTTGCTGCGGCCTATGCGCAGGCCATAGCGGGAGGAAACCAAGTACGGTTCAAGTCGCTGTTCGAGATTTTGAGAAGGGCATTCTGATTCCAAGTTCAAGAGTGGCGGTCATGGCTCAAGAAGTGCTTCGACTGAGAGCAATCGAGGCCGTCAGCCCGACGCTTGCGGAGGCACTTCGTCTATGCAAATTGCGCGCGGGGTTGTCCCGCGTGGAGAACTCCGGCCAGTACATCTTAGGGAATCCAAGAGCCTGGCTTGGAACGGCCTACCACGCCGTATTGGAAGCAGCCGGTTCAGATGCATCGGGTAACCTGGAGGTCCGGGCTCGTGGGCTGTGGGACATGGCTGTCCAGCGTGAGTATAGCAGGGCCCGTGTTCACCGTTGGGACAAACGCTTCGGTCCGCCGGAATCCTGGCCTGGGTATCACGTGGTGGCTGCGATGGCTCTCGTTCGAGCCAGGGAACTTGCGGAGAGGGAAGCAAGCCAGAGAACTGGAAAGGCCCACTGTGCACTGCCGGGCGACATCCTTCGTGAGAAGACGTTTTCAGGGGCGGATGGGCGAATCGTAGGGCGCCCCGATCTAGTGCGCCCTGCCGAAATCGTCGACTTCAAGTCCGGGGCGACCTTCGCAGACGGGGACCAAGAACAGATCAAAGGCTCCTACGTGCGGCAGCTCCGCATATACGGGTTTCTGGTTCGAGAAACGCTCGGGTGGTGGCCGCGAAGAGGTGTGCTTCTCCCGATGATCGGCTCTCCGGTGGCGGTTGATCTTGAGCCCGGCGATTGTGAAAAGGAAGCGGCAGATGCGCTCCGGTTGCTGGGGGAATACAACGCCGCCATCGCTAGCGGCCACGACCCAGCCGATCTTGCTTCGCCTTCAGCGACAACCTGCCGCTGGTGCCCGTTCCAGCTCTATTGCCCAGCCTTCTGGAATGCTGTACGGCCGGAATGGGCCGATGGCCTTCTTGCAGGCGCACTTGCTGGCATAGCGGAAGAGCAGGCATCGTGGATTCACAATGGTTTGGCCTTATCGCTCTCGGTGCTCGCCGACCGGGGGACTCAGGGCGATTGCACCATAAGTCAGTTTCCGAGAAGGACTTGTTCGAGATAGCTTTCGTCCCAACCGGCGGTGAGGCGCTTGTTCTTGATCCCGACCTTGAGACTTGACTCGTTCTTCAACAGGCTCAGCGCCGTGCGGCGAAGGATGCTGAAGTTCGCGCCAGCATGTCCCCGGCGGATGCGGCATTGATCTTCCTGGAACGT
>FWWM01007633.1_pt1 | contig 21515 bp, 27 predicted proteins | sample 2228351 | NCBI WGS metagenome assembly FWWM01 (sample SAMEA103939774, study PRJEB20133) | metagenome
GTGATCCTCCCCCAGGCCCCGGTGCTTCCCCAGGGGCAGGAGCTCTCGGAAGAGGAGCTGAATGCAGTGGAAGGGGGTATACCCTATGCGTTGGTCTACTGGGGTGGGCGTGCTCTCGTAGGGGCAATCTTTGGAGCAGTCGATGAGTATTTGGGCACGGGAGAGGTGACCTGGGACGGGATTCGCAGAGGTGCGATTGCGGGTATAGCTTCGGGCTTTCTTACTAAATGGTTCCCTGCCAGGAGGTAAATTAGTTTTTAATGAGCCTTGGCCTACAGGGGGCTAGCCAGCTAACCTAACCCGTAGCCAAGGCTTGAGTTTAAAGTTTGGCCCTGATAGCCCTTGGGGCCTGCGAGGTGCTTGAGGTGGGAGTTCATCACACCTATTGGGTACATATCCTACTACTTGCGCTTTTCTTAGCTTTGGGTTTTTTGGTAGTTGACGTTTTAGAAAACTCCTTGTCTTCCCCTTTGTACTTTGCTTTTTCTATACTGGTCTACACCACATCCGCTATGCTGGACCGAGCTTCCAGTAAGTTGGCCCTACGCGTGCCAAGTGCTGTTGAGCTAAATCCAATTTTTCATCAGCTTGGGTTTAGCTGGAAGTCAGAGGTTGTTATTTTAGCTCTCATAGTGTTGTTTGCAATCCTAAATGGGGAGCTTTTTCTGGATAGTTTATCTTTTATGCTTTTCATAGCAGGACTTGGTCGCTTAGCAGCAGCCCTAGGTAACCTCTATCTTTGGCTCTCTGGTGGGAAGCCCTAATCGTAAGTAGGAGGAAACCAAAAATGCGCTCCCCAAGGATAGTCCTAGCCCTCCTCACACTCAGTCCAAACTTCCTTGGATTTGCCCTTGCCTCCCCTCCCACCCCCTACCGTACCCTACGCCATGCGGAGGTGGTTATCCAGACGGACTGGTTTACCTGTGGGGCGGCGGCGGTGGCCACTCTGCTCCGGGTCTACTACGGCCGGGGAGAGGTGGGGGAGAAGGAGGTCTTGGCGCTCGCCCTTAGGGCCATGGGCCTAGAGGAGGAGGAGGCCCGCCCCAAGGGCCTCACCGCCCTGGCCCTCCTCCGGGCCATGGAGGCTTTGGGCCTCCCGTCTCGGGGCTTCCGGGTGAGCCTGGAGGGGCTTAAGGACTACTTTGCCCGGGGCGGCCTCCCCCTCATCCTCCATACCACCCGGCCCGAGCCCCACTACGTGGTGGGGGTGGGGATGGTGGGGGACCAGGTGATCCTAGACGACCCGAGCTGGGGGCGGCGGCTTTTGCCCCTCCAGGAGTTCATCCCCCACAAGGGGTTCAGCGGGGCGGTTCTGGTGCCCACCCCTTCGCCGGAGTTCATCCCCTTGGTGCGGGCCCGGCAGGGGGCGGTGCTGGCCTGGGCCAAGGGACGGTTAGAGCGGCTTGAGACCCTCCGGGGGTGGCCGTGAGGTTCTTGGCCTTTCTGCTCTTGTTTTTAGGCCTGGCCCAGGCCCAGATTGACCCCTTGAGACGCCCCGAGGAGACCCCGGGCCGGGTGCGCTGGGGCCTAAGCCTGGCCTACACCCCCACGGGGGGGACGGGGCTTGGGGCAGATGAGCGGGGCCCTTTCGCCCTGGCCTGGGTAGAGCATGGGGTAGATCTGGGGGTGGGGCTGAACTATGCTCTGGATCGGGCCTGGTCTGTGGGGCTAGACCTAAGGCTGGGACTGGTATGGCGGGTGGAGGAGCGAAACTATGGCGATGGCCTCCTACGCTTGGGGGAGAGCCAGGCCAATGGAAATGGAACCTTCCGTCTGGGCTACCGGCTGGATCCGGAATCTCCCCTGGATCCCCGGGTCTCCCTAAGCCTTGCTTACCCCTGGGGGGTGGGCCTGGGGCTGGGTTTAGGGCTCCTGCGGGACCCGGTGGTTCTGGAGGTGGGGGGGCGGGTGGCGGTCTCGGAGGGTTCCGGGGTGAGGGTGGGGCTGGAGGGGGGCCTCGGGTTTGTGGCCAACGACTGGGTGAGCCTGGTCTTCTCCGGGGGTCTGGTCTGGTCAGTAGGGTCGGTGGTGCCGCCTTTGGGGGAGCTTGGGGTGCGGGTGCTGTATCGCCTAGAGGAGAACCCCCCCCTGGAGCTTGGGGCTGAGACCAGGCTTTGGGTTCAGGGCCAGGCGGTGCGGCTAGGGCTTGGGCTTAGCCTGCAGGGGACACAGGGGCCTTAGGGTTCACCCGTCCCCACTGCTTCGATAAACTTTGTACATGTTTCAGGGCAAGGTGGTACTGGTTACTGGTGCCACGCGGGGCATTGGCCGGGCCATCGCCAAGGCCTTTGCCCAGGAAGGGGCCTTGCTGGTGCTGTGCGATGTGCGCCCTGAGGGCCTCGAGGTGGCCAAGCACCTCGGTGCTTTGTTCGTCTACGCCGATCTGGCCCAGGCCAGCCACCGCGAACGCTTCGTGGAGCAGGCCCTCAAGCAGTGGGGTGGGGTGCATGTGCTGGTCAACAACGCGGCCATCGCCGCCCCAGGCTCGGTGCTGAAGGTGAGTTTAGCGGAGTGGCAGCAGGTGCTGGAGGTCAACCTGACCGCCCCTATGCACCTCTCCGCCCTGGCCGCACGGGAGATGGCCAAGGCAGGGGGTGGGGCCATTGTAAACGTCGCCAGCGTACAGGGTCTTTTCGCCGAGCAAAACAACGCCGCCTACAACGCCTCCAAGGGCGGGCTGGTCAACCTGACCCGTTCGATGGCCCTCGACCTAGCCCCCCTCCACATCCGGGTCAACGCCGTAGCCCCCGGCGCCATTGCCACCGAGGCAGTCCTCGAGGCCATCCAGATGGCCGAAGACCCCGAACTCACCCGGCAGGACTGGGAAGACCTGCACGCCCTACGCCGCCTGGGCCGGCCCGAGGAGGTGGCCCAGGCGGTGGTCTTTTTGGCCTCCGAGAAGGCCAGCTTCATCACTGGGGCCATCCTACCCGTGGACGGGGGGATGACCGCCAGCTTCATGATGGCGGGAAGACCTGTATAGGTAGCTGGCGGGGCTACTCCTGGTGCAACAGAAGCTCCCGACTGGTTTTTTCCCCATCGGTTCCCTTAGCCTGGGCCCGGTGCCGCAGGAGCTGATCCCGCACATCCGGAATAGCCTGCTGGATGCGCCCCAGCTCGGCGCGGGAAAAACCGTTGTTGACCTGCAAGGCTAAGGGCTGCAGGGTGAACTTGGCAAAGTGACCCTGGTGCCCCAGGCGGCTCGAGGGTATAGCCCGAGTTAACGTAGAAGCGATACTGACCTGAACGGTAAAGCGTAATCATACCCCACCAATCCTCCTGGCTTGTGATACATAACCGTCTGGACTTACGCACCCTAGGGATCACCAGATAAAATGGGCCTCCATGCCACCGAGAAGGCCCGAAGATAGGATACCAACCTCTGTCCTCCGCGCGCTAGAAGCCTTAGCCCAAAGCCCCCTCAACACCTCCGCCCTGGCCATGGCAGAGGCCCAGGATTGTAGCCACGACACCCTCTACCGCGCCCTGGACTACCCCTTGCCCTACTTCTTCACTCTCGCCCTCCAGCTTTGCCGCACCCTGGGCGGTTCAAAGGGCGGCTACCTCCTCATCGACGATGTCCTTATCCCCCGTTACCGCTCAGGCCAGCTCGGCCTCAAACGCCTGCGGAGCCCCAAGGACGGGGCCTACCCCTACGGCTTCAGCCTGGTGGTTCTGGCCTGGATCGACGCCAAGGGTCGGCGTCGGGTTCCCCTGGCCTTCCTGCCCTACTTTGCCGATGGAGAGGAAAGCAAGCTGGAGCTGGCCTTGTCCCTTCTGAAGTGGGCTCGGGAGGAGGGGTTTGCGCCAGAGGGGGTAATCTTTGACGCCTGGTACGCGGCAAAGGAAGTGCTGGAGTGGCTCCATGCCCAGGGCTGGTCTTTCGTGACGAGACTCAGGGCTAACCGATGGCTGGAGGGTATCCAGTTGCGGCGGCATGGAGGGGCCTACTGGGTGAACGTGGGCCGTCTGAAGGGACTTTCTTTTGCGGTGCAGGTGGTGCGGCGTGGGGGAAGGTTTTATGCCAGTTCCGGCGTGGACTCGGAGGGAAAGCGGACGGTGGAGGTGTACCGGTTGCGGCAGGGGATTGAGGAAATCTTCCAGGGATTGCAGCAGGAGCTGGGGTGGCGGGGGCACCGGCACTGGCGGCGGGCCAAGATGTTGGGGCATCTGGCTTTGGGACTGGTGGCCTATGGGCTCATCGAGTGGCAGCGAGAGGGGTTGAAGTTGAGTTTCTACCAATGCCGGCGAAAGCTCATCGCAGGCAAGCTCAGGTTGGATCTGAGCCCGTTGCTATCGGGGCAAACGCAAGCTGCGTAAGTCCAGGTAGAGTCTCGGGATGCCTCCTCATAGGCTTCCTCCTCGGGGCAAGTCTACCCCCGAAAGGTTAAGCCTTTGCCCTATACCCCGTCTTAGCGCCCTCACCGGAGTCCAAGGCCAAGGCTCATGGACCTATAGGTAGAAAGGACATTTGTCCTAGGAGGGCTTTACATTAGCTTTACAATTCTGTCTTAAGCTATACCCAGGAGGTGAAGAGGATGATGGGGTGGCCCTGCGGTTACGGCATCTTCGGAGGTTGGGGTTGGCTTGGCATGCTGATCTGGACGATCGTCCTGGTTCTCCTGGTCTACCTGGTGGTCCAGGCCCTCACCCGCCCTTCCCGGGACAAGGGGAAAGACCGCGCCTTGGAAATCCTCAGGGAGCGCTACGCCAGAGGGGAGCTAGATAAGGAGAGCTTTGAGCGTCTGAAGCGCGATCTGGAAGAGTGAAAGGCGGAGGCCATGAAGAGCGGTTGGATCTGGATAAGCCTCCTGGGTCTGGTCCTGGGAGGAATGATTCTGACCCAGGGCCTCTGGGGTAGCCCCAGGTATGGGGGGATGATGGGCTACGGGCACGGGCCAGGGATGATGGGCGGGGACATGGGGATGATGGGGGTCTACCCCCCCCAGGCCAAGCCCATCCCCCCGGCCGAGGCCAAGGCCCGGCTCGAGGCCTTTGCCCGGCGGTTTGGACCTGAGGCCCGGCTCAAGGACTTTATGGCCTTCAGCGAGAACTACTACGCCCAGGTGGTGGGCCCCCAGGGGGAGGGCCTGGCCGAGATCCTGGCCGACCGCTACACCGGCCTCGTCTACCCCGAGCCTGGCCCGAACATGATGTGGAACACCCGCTGGGCCCAGCCGGCGCCCGCCCCCCGTTACGACCAGACCGCGGCCCAAAGGCTGGCCGAAGCCTTCCTCAAGGGGTATCTGCCCGGGGCCAGGGTTCAGGGAGGCCAGGCCTTCAGCGGGTACTACACCTTTGATTTCGGCCGTAAGGAAGTAGAGGGGATGCTCTCGGTGAACGCCTACACCGGGGAGGTCTGGGTCCACACCTGGCACGGGATCTTCCTGGGTGGGGAGCACTAAGCCTTCCCACCCGGCCCCCTGGAACCCTGCGGCAACCCGGGGGGCCTTCCTTTACACCGACTTAACGCACCGGCTTTAGAATAAGGGCGTCATGGATCGGCGCGCCTCTCTCAAGCATGCTGTCTGGGGCTTGGACGATTGGGGAAGGAGGGGCATGAGGCAGGGAGCCCTCCTCATCCTCCTAGCGGGCCTGGCCCTAGCCCAGACCCCCATAGGCCAGATCACCACCCGCGACGTGCACGCTTTGCTCTGGCTTTCCGATGGGCGCATCCTGCTTGGCCACCACGATGGGATCCTGGTCTTGGGCGAGGAGGGGAAGGGTTGGCAAGACCTGGTGCGCAGGCGCGACTGGGATGCCATGAACCTGGCCTGGGACGGCCAACGCCTCCTGGTCGCGGGGCACTATGTCTACGCCGAAAGCTATAACCTCAGGGATTTTCGCCCCCTCAAGCCCAGGGGGCTTCCTGGGCTTGACCTGCACGGCTACGCCATCCATCCGCAAAACCCTTTGCTGCACTACGCCTACGAGGCCAGGGGTGGCCTGTACATGAGCCAGGATGGGGGGCGAAGCTGGAGCAAACTCCCCTATCCGGGCAGCGGGGCGATGGCGGTAGGACCGGAGGGCACCTTGTACCTGGCGGTCCCAGGGCGGGGGTTGGTGCAAAGGCAAGGGCCACGCCTTGAAACCCTCCCTAGCCCTGAACCTGAGCTTTATGTCCTGCACGTGGCCCCGGACGGAACCCTCTACACCGGGGGTAAGCTAGGACTCTGGCAGCGCACCGCCTTGGGTTGGAAGCGGGTTGCCGTCGGGCCGGTGCTTGCCCTGGCGGTGCACCCCAAGGACCCCAACCAGCTGGTTTGGGTGGATGGCTCGGGCCGGGTGTGGCGGAAGTGATGGGGTTATACGCCCCCGTGGCTGCGAAAACCAGAGGCCATGCAAAGAAGCTTTCGCCCCTATCTAGGCTTAGGGCTGCTGGCGGGGTTGGGGCTGGCCCTCGCCCTGCTTGGCCCCGGGCTGGGGGGCCTGGCCCTAAGCCTCTATAACCTAGCCAACCAGCCCTACGCCTGGCTGGCCGACCGCCTAGACGCCCTGCGGTCGGGGCTAGGTATACCCCTTTTGAGCGCTTTTCTCCTGGGCCTCCTAGGGGCTCTGGCGCCCTGCCAGCTCACCACCAACGCCGCCGCCATCTCCTGGTTCGCCCAGGATGCCCTCCAGGGTTCAGCCTGGAAGCGGCTGGGGTGGTTCCTGTTGGGCAAGGCCCTGGTCTATCTCTTCCTCGCAGGCCTGGCGGTCTGGGTTTTCGAAGGGACCTTCACCGCACCCGGAGCCCTTTTCACCGGCATCCGGCGGGCCCTTGGACCCCTCATGCTGGTCATGGGGCTTGGACTCTTAGGGCTCATCCACCTACCGGGCCCAAGCCTAGGGCCGGGCCGACTGGGGGACTGGGCCCGGGCTAAGGGGGGAAGCCTGGGTGCGTTCAGCCTAGGCGTGGCCTTCGGGCTGGCCTTCTGTCCCACCATGTTTTTCCTGTTCTTCGGGGTCATGTTGCCCATGGCCCTGGCCTCGAGGGCGGGGCTGATCTTCCCGGGCCTCTTCGCTCTAGGCACGGCCATGCCGGTATGGCTCATCCTGGCGCTCCTTGTCCAAGGGAGGTCTAGAGGCGAAGCGCTGAGGGGCGTACGCCAGACCGGGCGCTGGCTCAACCGCACCGGCGGGGTTGTCCTGGTCCTGGCAGGGCTTTACGACACCTTGGTCTACTGGTTCTTGTAAATGGGATCGGGGCTCGCGAGGGGTCGTGATGACCTCTAGGCGCACCCAAGAGCGCACCTTGGGGTGCCTGGGGAGAACCCCTTGACCCTTTACGCCGGCTTAACATACCGGCCTTAGGCTTAGAGCGCCATGAACCGGCGCGAGTTCCTCAAGCGTACCACCCTAGGCCTGGCGGGGGGGTGGTGGAGGCCACGATCACCGCCCGGCCGAGCCGCCTCACTATAGGCGGCCAGCCCGTCCAGGTCCTGACCTACGGCGGCTTTCCCGGCCCCACCTTAAGGGCGCGGGAGGGAGAAAGGGTGCGGCTCACCTTCATCAACCGCCTCCCTGAGCCCACCAATCTCCACCTCCATGGCCTGCACGTCCCCCCCAGCGTGGACGATCCCCTGGCCGTGATCCCGCCGGGGGAAAGCCGCCTTTACGAGTTCACCGTCCCCAGAGGCTCGGCGGGAACCTACTGGTACCATCCCCACCTCCACGGCCGGGTGGCCGAGCAGCTCTACTCGGGCCTCCTCAGCCTCATCGTGGTGGAGGGCCCCCTGGACACCCTGCCTGAGCTTAAGGAGGTGGAGGAGCACCTTCTGGTCCTCAAGGACTGGCTCTTCACCGCGGAGGGACTCACCCCCCCCCTGGACCCATATGGACTGGATGAACGGCCGGGAAGGGGACCTGGTCACGGTGAACGGGGCCATCCGCCCGACCCTAAGGGCCCTCCCCTACGACCGGGGCGCACACCCCATGGGGATGGACCACGGCGGGATGATGGGGCACGGGGGGATGGGCCCGGGGGCCATCCAGCCCGAGACCCTCCTCACCGTCCTGGCCCCGGACCGCCCCAAGCCCGTGCCCCTCCCCACCTCCTTGGCCTCCCTTCCCCGCCTAGACCCGGCCCAGGCCACCGCCCTGCGCCGACTGGAGCTCGGTGAAGACATGATGCAAGCCGAGTTCTTCATCAACGGCCAAAAGTTTGACCCGAACCGGGTGGACATCCAAGCCTGGCTCGGGACCCTCGAGGTCTGGGAGATCGTCAACCGGGGGGATATGGACCACCCCTTCCACCTCCATACCTACCCCTTCCAGGTCCTGGCGCGTAACGGCAAGCCCGTACCCTACCGGGCCTGGAAGGACACGATCAACATCCGGAAGGGCGAGACGGTCCGGATCGCGGTGCCTCTCCAGGACTTCGGTGGGCGGACGGTCTACCACTGCCACATCGTGGAGCACGAGGACCGAGGGATGATGGGCATCCTCGAGGTCCGGCCCTAGGGTTTCTTGACGGGGCGAGGCGGCGGGGGTATCCTAAGGATACCCACCCCTCCTGGGGTGGGGGGAGGTGAAGGCGATGCTCCGGCTCAAGGTGGAAGGGATGAGCTGCAACCACTGCGTCATGGCAGTCAAGAAGGCCCTGGAACGGGTCCCCGGCGTGGAGCGGGCCGAGGTAAGCCTGGAACGGGGCGAGGCCCTGGTGGAGGGGAAGCCTGAGCTCAAGGCCCTCCTCGAGGCCGTCGCCCAGGAGGGGTACAAGGCCACCCCCCTGGGGGAGGCCTGATGCCCCACCCCCATCTCCACCTGGACCCCAGGGTGCGGGAGGAGGCCAAGGCCCGGCTGCTTTCGGCCAAGGGCCACCTGGAGGGGATCCTTAGGATGCTGGAGGACCCCGGGGTCTACTGCGTGGACGTCCTCAAGCAGATCAAGGCCGTCCAGGGGGCCCTGGACCGGGTGGGGGATATGGTCCTAAGGGCCCACCTCCGGGACCATGTGGCCACGGCCAAGGAGCGAGGGGATGTGGAGGCCATTGTGGAAGAGCTTATGGAGGCCCTCAAGTACCGGTAGGAGGGGAGAGATGCGGAAAAGCATAGGGCTAACGCTTCTCGTGGGTCTGGTTGGGCTTGGGGTCTGGGCTGGCCTAGGCCAGGCCCAGCACGGAGGGCACGGGGGGCACGCCGCCCAGGGCAGCGAAGAAAGGGCCTTCCTTTCGGGCATGATCGCCCACCACGAGGGGGCCCTAAAGATGGCCGAGGAGGCCTTGGCCCGGGCTAAGGACCCAAAGGCGCGGGCCTGGGCCCAGGGCATCCTCCGGACCCAAAAAGGGGAGATCGACCTCATGTCGGCCTGGCTTAAGGAGCTAGGCGGCCTGGACCAGAGGGCCTACCAGGCCATGGCCCAAGAGATGGCGGCCATGCTCCAGGAGCTCCAAAAGGCCCCTGACCCCGACCGGGCCTTTGTGGAGCTCATGGCCCTCCACCACAAAGGCGCAGTGGAGATGGCCCTCGAGGCCCTCATGACCGCACAGGACCCAAGGGTCCTGGACCTGGCCAAGCGGATCATTCAGGACCAGACCGAGGAGATCCACGCCTTCCGCCTATGGCTCCTCTCCAAGTAGGGGGGTGAGAAAATACCAAGACCCCAAGCCGAACTCAAATTGGGCATAAAGGGCATGACCTGCGCGGCCTGCGTAACCCGGGTGGAGCGGGCCCTAAAGGGCGCCCCTGGGGTGGAGGAGGCCTGGGTGGACCTCACCGCGGAGGAGGCCTTCCTCCGGCTCTCCGGTGGGGTGGACCTCAAGGAAGTCTTGAGGCGGGTGGGGGAGGCCGGGTACGAGCCCGTGGTGGCCCGGGCCGAGATCCCCATAAAGGGCATGACCTGCGCGGCCTGCGTGGCCCGGGTGGAACGGGCTATCCGGGCCCTTCCCGGGGTGGTCTCCGTCCGGGTGGACCTGGCCACGGAAAGGGCCTATGTGGAATACCTTCCCGGGAGCTTAAGCCTCCCCCGGATCCGGGCCGCCATCCGGGAGGCCGGGTACGAGGCCTTAGAGCCTGAGACTAAGGAGACCCAGGAGGAGAACCCCTACCGGAAAGACCTCCTCCTGGCCCTCCCTTTTGCCCTCCTCACCTTTCTCCTCGCCATGGGGCCCATGCTCCTCCCCCTGCCCCACCCTCCCCCCCTCCTCCAGGCCCTGGCCGCCCTCCCCGTCCTTTGGGCGGGAAGGCGGTTCTTCCGGGCTGCCCTCATGGAAGCCCGGCACCTCGCCCCCGGGATGAGCACCCTGGTGGCCCTGGGTACAGGCTCGGCCTACCTCTACTCCTTCCTGGTTCTCCTCGCGCCCGGAGTTTTCCCAGAGGAGGCCCGGCACCTCTACTTTGAGGCCGGGGCGGTGATATTGGCCCTGGTCCTCCTGGGGAAGTACCTAGAGACCGAGGCCAAGGGCCGGGCCTCGGAGGCCATAAAGCGCCTCCTCGCCCTAAGGCCCAAAACCGCCCGGCTGGTCCGGGAAGGAGAGGAAAAGGAAATCCCTGCGGAGGCCTTGATCCCCGGCGACCTGGTCCGGGTCCTCCCGGGGGAAAGGATCCCCGCGGACGGGGTGGTGGTGGAGGGGGAGAGCCACATTGACGAGTCCATGCTCACCGGGGAACCCCTCCCCAAGCCCAAAGGCCCCGGGGCCAAGGTGGTGGGCGGGACGGTGAACGGGGAAGGGGTCATTCTGGTGCGGGTGGAGGCCGTGGGGGAGGGGACGGTCCTGGCCCAGATGGCCCGGATGGTGGCCGAGGCCCAGGCCCATAAGCCCCCGGTCCAGGCCCTCGCCGACCGGATCGCCGGGGTCTTCGTGCCCATTGTCCTCCTCATTGCTCTCCTTACCTTTCTCCTCTGGCTCCTCTTAGGCCCAGGGCTGAGCTACGCCTTCACCGCGGCCCTGGCCGTCCTCCTCATCGCCTGCCCCTGCGCCCTAGGCCTCGCCACCCCTGCGGCCCTGGCCGTGGGCCTGGGCCGGGCGGCCCAGGAGGGCCTCCTCTTTCGCAAAGGCCAGGCCCTCGAGGCCCTGGCCCGGGCGGAGGTGGTGGCCCTGGACAAGACCGGGACCTTAACCTTGGGCCGGCCCAGCCTTAAGGAGATCCTCCCCTTCGGGATAGAAAAGGAGGAGGCCCTGAGGCTCGCCGCCGGCCTCGAGGCCGGCTCCAACCACCCCATCGCCCGGGCCGTCCTGGAGGCGGCGGAGGGCCTAGACCTCCCCCAGGCCCAGGGGATCCGGGCCCTGCCCGGAGAAGGGGTGGAAGGGGTGGTGGAGGGCCGGAGGCTTTACCTGGGGAACCAAAGCCTCATGGCCAGGCTCGGGGTGGCCCTGCCCCAGGAGGCCCTGGCCCTGGCCCAGGGGGGGAAGACCCCGTTCTACTTGGCCCAAGGGCATAGGCTCCTCGCCGCCTTCGCCGTCTACGACCCCCCTAAGCCCGAGGCCCGGGAGGCCATCGCCCTCCTCAAGGCCCAGGGCCTCCGCCTCCTCCTCATCACCGGGGATAGCCCCGAGGCCGCCCATACCCTAGCCCAGGCGGTGGGGATGGAGGAGGTCCAGGCCGGCTTAACCCCTGAGGGGAAGCGGGAGGCGGTGCAAACCCTCCAGGCCCAAGGCCACCGGGTAGCCTTCGTAGGGGATGGGATCAACGATGCCCCCGTCCTGGCCCAGGCGGACGTAGGCATCGCCCTGGGCACGGGGACAGAGATCGCCCTCGAGGCCGGGGAGGTAATCCTCATGCGCCCCGACCTCCGGGGGGTCCCCTGGGCCTTTGGCTTCGCCCGGCGGGTCCTGCGTACGGTTTACCAGAACTTCTTCTGGGCCTTCGCCTACAACGTCATCCTCATCCCCGTGGCCGCGGGGGCGCTTTACCCCTTTACCGGCCTCCTCCTAAACCCCATGCTGGCCGCAGGGGCCATGAGCCTTTCCAGCCTCTTCGTGGTGGGGAACGCCTTAAGGCTCAGAACTTACCCAGGGCTAACCGGGAGAGGCTAACCTGGAGCCTGGGAGGTGCACGATGCTGGCATGGGCCCACCCCATGGGACCTTGGTGGTACGGAACGGGAAGCTTCGGGATTCTGGCCTGGCTTTACCCCCTCATCCTGGTGGGGCTTTTGGTCCTCGGGGCCTACCTGGTGGCCCGGACCCTGGCCAGGCCCCCTAGGGACCGGGCCTTAGAAATCCTAAGGGAACGGTACGCCAAGGGGGAGATAGACCGGGAGACCTTTGAGCGGATGAAGCGGGACCTAGCCTAGACTAACCCCTCCCCGGTATAATACGGGGGGAGGGTATCATGAAGGACCTGGCCCTGCGCAAGGCTGTGGAAGGCCGGATCCCCGAGGTCCGGCCCCGCCTCGAGGCCGCCCTCAAGGAGGAGGGCTTCGGCATCCTTACGGAAATAGACGTGGCCGCCACCCTTAAGGCCAGGCTCGGCCTGGACCGGCCCCCCTATCTCATCCTGGGGGCCTGCAACCCCAGCCTGGCCGCCCAGGCTCTGGAGGCCGAGCCCGACCTCGGCCTCCTCCTCCCCTGCACCGTGGTCCTAAGGGAGGAAGGGGATAAAACGGTTATCCTCATCCAAGACCCCGTAGCCACCTTCCAGGGGGCGGGGCTAGGCCTGGACCCAGGCCTCCCCCAGGAGGCCCGGACCCGGCTAGAAAGGGCCCTGGCCCGGGTCTAAAGGGGGGTTTTGGGCTATCCTTAGGGCATGGACCTAAGCCGCCTAAGGGCCGATTTCCCTCTTCTAAGGGAAAGGCCAGACCTAGTCTATCTAGACTCCGCCGCCACCAGCCAGAAACCCGAGCGGGTCTTAAAGGCCCTGGACCGGTTCTACCGGGAACTCAACGCCAACGTCCACCGGGGGGCCTATGCCCTCTCGGTGGAGGCCACCGAGGCCTACGAGGAGGCCCGGAGGCGCCTCGCCCGGTTTTTGGGGGCGGAGGAACGGGAGATCGTCTTTGTGCGCAACACCACGGAGGCCCTAAACCTGGTGGCCTACGCCTGGGGCCTCCGGAACCTAAGGGAAGGGGACGAGATCCTGGTCACGGAGATGGAGCACCACGCGGGGCTTGTCCCCTGGCACCTGGTAGCGGGGTACCAAGGGGCCCGGATCAAGGCCATCCCCATCACCGAGGAGGGCCGGCTGGACCTGAGCGAGCTGGACCGCCTCCTCACGGAAAGGACCCGGGTGGTCTCCCTGGTCCACATGTCCAACGTCCTGGGCACCATCAACCCCGTGGCCGAGATCGCCCGGAGGGCCAAGGAGGTAGGGGCCCTGGTGGTGGTGGACGGGGCCCAGTCTGCCCCCCATCTTCCCGTGGATGTAAAAGCCCTAGGGGCAGACTTTTTTGCCCTCTCTGGGCACAAGATGCTGGGGCCCACGGGGGCCGGGGTCTTGTGGGGCCGGTACGAGGTCCTGGAGACCCTTGGGCCCTTCCTGGGGGGCGGGGAGATGATCCGGGAGGTCTACCTGGACCGCTCCACCTACGCCCCCCCACCCGCCCGGTTTGAGGCCGGGACCCCCCCCATCGCCGAGGCCATCGCCTTAGGGGAGGCCGCGGCCTACCTCATGGAGGTGGGGATGGACCGAATCTTTGCCCATGACCGGGCCCTCTTGGACTACGCCCTGGAGAGGCTGGCCGAGATCCCCGACCTCAAGGTGTATGGTCCTAGGGGTACGGACCGGGGCGGGGTCATCCCCTTTACCCTAGGCCGGCTCCACGCCCACGACCTGGCCACCTTCCTAGACGCCGAGGGGATTGCGGTCCGGGCCGGACATCACTGCGCCCAACCCCTTCACCGGAAGCTTGGCCTGGCCGCCACGGCCCGGGCGAGCTTTTACCTCTACAACACCCGGGAGGAGGTGGACCGGCTGGCCGAGGCCCTCCACCGTATCCGCAAGCGGTACGCCGCCTGGGTGTAGAATGGGGGGGTCCATGAGCGTTTTGGATGAGCTTTACCGGGAGATCATCCTCAAGCACTACCAGAGCCCGGAAAACTTTGGCCCCCTCCCCGAGGCCAACCGCCGGGCTGGGGGGATGAACCCCTCCTGCGGGGACCAGGTGGAGGTGGCCTTGAGGCTCGAGGGGGACCGGATACAGGCCATCCGCTTCCAGGGCCAGGGCTGTGCCATCAGCACCGCCAGCGCCTCCCTCATGACCGGCCTGGTCCAGGGGAAGACCCGGGAGGAGGCCCTGGAACTGGCCCGGAAGTTCTACGCCATGGTGGTGGAAGGGGCCCCCCCGGACCCGGCCCTGGGGGACCTAATGGCCCTCCAGGGGGTAGCCCGGCTCCCCGCCCGGGTCAAGTGCGCCACCCTGGCCTGGCACGCCCTGGAGGAGGCCCTTAGGTGAAGCGGTTTCCCGCCCACAAGGTGACCCCTCTTCTGGTCCAGTACCCGGACCTGATGGAGGCCTGGAAGGAGGCGGCCCGGGAGGGGCGGCTTTTGGCCGAGACCCGGGGCGGGCAAAACTGGGTGGTGGTGGCGGACCCAGGCCTTTTGGCCCGCCTCGAGGCCCTAGGCCTAAAAGGCGAAGAGGTGGCCCCGGGGGAAAACCCCGAGGCCTAAGCGGAGGCGTTATGCGCGGCTTGGTCTTTCTGCACGCCTTTCCCTATAACCCCAAGATGTGGAACGGGGAGCTCGGCTACTTCCGGGCCCGGCTCCCGGTCCTGGCCCCCCACTGCCTGGGCCTGGACCTGGGGGAGGCCGCGGAAAAGGTCCTAGGGGAGATGGACGAGGCGGGGATGGAGGAGGCCGTCTTCGTGGGGCTTTCCATGGGGGGGTACCTCATCTTTGAACTCTGGCGGCGGGCCAAGGAGAGGTTCTTGGGCCTGGTCCTGGCCAATACCCGCCCCGGCCCCGACTCGGAGGAGGCCCGTAAGAACCGGTACGCCCTAAGGGATAGGGTCTTAAAGGAAGGCGTGGGCTTCCTCCCCGAGGCCCTCCTCCCAAGCCACCTTGGGGCCACCACCCTTAAGGACAAGCCCGAGGTGGTGGAAAGGGCCCGGGCCCTTATTCTGGAGGCCGACCCCGAGGCGGTGGCGAGGAGCCTCGAGGCCCTGGCCGCCCGCCCCGACTCCACCCCCCTCCTTAAGGAGATGGACCGGCCCGCCCTGGTCCTAGTGGGGGAGGAGGACCGGCTCACCCCCCCGGAGGAGGCCAAGGCCATGGCCAAAGCCCTCCCCCAGGCCCGGGCCCTCATCCTCCCCGAGGCCGGCCACCTCTCCAACCTGGAAAACCCTAAGGCCTTCCGAACCGCCCTTTTGGGCTTCTTGGCGGAGGTGCTCTAGGGGGCCTGGCCCAGGTCCAGCATCCCAGCCCCTACGGCCTCCTGGGGGTAAGGAAGGGGCAGGGCATGGGCCTTAAGCTGGGCCTCCAGCTGGGCCGGGCTTAGGCCCGGCTGGGCGGAAAGCCAAACCGCCATGGCCCCCGCCACCAAGGGGGTGGCGAAGGAGGTCCCGGTGCAAAGGCCCAGCCCACCCCCGGGCTGGGCGCAGATCAGGTCGGTGCCCGGGGCGGCCAGGTCCACATAGGCCCCCTGGGTGCTATAAGGGGCCGGGGCCCAGCCTGTAGGGGTAGCCTCCACCAACGGGGTACGTCTCTACGTGGACGGCAATCTAGTCTATACCGGAGCCCCTCTGGGGGCGGGGCCCACGGGGAATCCCTCCGTCCCGGCCAACCTCGACAACACGAGCGACCTTTTCATCGGCGTGAGGGCGGATGGGATGAGCGGCTTCTTCGTAGGAGCTTTGGACGAACTCGAGCTGTTCAACCGCGCCTTGACCCCTCAGGAGATCCAGGCGATCTACAGCGCTGGGCCAAAGGGCAAGTGCAAGGCCACCAAGCTTTGCCTGCTCAAGTTTGAGGATGCCAATGGCAACGGGAACCTCGATTCCGGCGAAACCCTTCTCCCTAACTGGCAGTTCAACGTCACCCCGGCTCTTCCCGCGAACCCCAACCCCGTGAGCACGGGTAGTTCTGGGGCCGCTTGCTTCACTGCCTCCGCCGGAAGCTACACCATCTCCGAGGTGGTGCCCCCTGGTTGGACTCCTACCACCCCCGCCTCCCAAACGGTGACCCTAGCCACCGGGCAGTGGGCAGGGAGGGCTTTTGGCAACAAGCGTAGCTGCTATCCTCAGCCCTCTGGCCTGGTGGCCTGGTGGCCTCTAGATGAGGGCAATGGGGCTACAATCCTTCAGGAGGTGGTTGGGAACAACCATGCCGAACCAGCAGGCACTCCCGTGGGCGGCCCCAATGCCCCTCACCCATACCGGGAATGGTCAACGGGGGGCTCGATTTTGTCAAGTACACAGGCTCGGGATGGAGCTATGCCCGCGTGTCCAACATGAGCGGGGCCCTGCCCTCCATCGGCGCAAATGACTTCACCATTCAAGCCTGGATCAACGTGAATGCCTCTAATCTGCCCGCTCCTAGTCTGGGCTTCCCCTTCGGCCCCTACGCGGTGGTCGTCAACCGCTTCGACGCGCCCAAAAAAACGGGGTACATGCTTTACCTCTACAAAGACCCCAACGACAATACCCCTTACCTAGAGGCCCGCACCGGCGACGGCAGCAACGTGTTCATTGACCGCGTACCCTACCCCACTGCCCCTGGCTGGCATCTGGTAACCCTCTCTCTTGAGCGTACCCCAACCCCCACCATCCGACTCTACATTGATGGCAACTTGGCTGGTAATTTCCCCCACCCCAACCTGAGCGGCTCCTTGGCCAACTTCCTGGTTTTGGCCATTGGTGGGTACCCGGGAGCCCCCGACCAGCCTATTGCCATGGATGAGTTGACCATCTTCAATCGGGCGCTCACTCCCACGGAGATTCAGGGTATCTTCAACGCGGGCAGCGCGGGGATGTGTCCCTAAAGGACGAGGCCCACAAGCCCTCAGGGAACCCCCTGGGGGTTTGTTATTCCTTCGTGTGCTACCTGGCAGCCCCGCCCTTGCTATCCTTAGAAGAATCCGTGCTTTGGATGGGGGTGTGGCCAGTTCGATAGCCAGCGCAAGCTGCGCTACCACGGGCGGGTGAACGACCGGCCCAAGGAGCCTTCCAACGTGATCGACCACACCCTAGACCGGGTGCTGGAGGCCCTCGCCCAGGGGGCCGAGCCCCCCTTCAGCCGGGCCGACGCCATCGGCTGCACCGTCAAGTGGCGGCCCGGCAACGGGCCCAACATCGGGATTAAGTGCCCGTGCATAGGATCTCGTGCCCATCTCCCCCCAGGGCACGCAGGGCTTGTGTGACGGCCTCCCGGAGTTCTGCCACCGGGGCAGCAGAAAGCCTCTCACCCGACGCCAAACCGTCTCCATCGGGTTGAGATGATGAAACGGGACATTGTCCAGAAACACCACGGTAGGCCTACCGCTTCCCTGAGCCTCCCACGCCAAGGCCTCCAGATAGGCCACCACCTCCCCCGTCCGGCATGGACCCTCCAGCACCCGGAACCCCACCGGGGCCTGCCCCTTCGGGTCCCACCCCAGGTGGCCTACCGCGTTGGTCCACCCCTCCCGGCCCCAGGCCCGCGGTACACCCCTCACCTGACCCCTCCCCGTCCAAGGGTAGGTGGGCGGCAGGGCAAGGCCCGCTCTCATCCAGGTACACCACCTCCGGCTCCGGCCGCCCCAAGGGCAGGTATCGGGTCCTCTTGTACACCTAGCCCAGCCGCTTGGGATGCCGGGTCATGGTAGAACGGTCCACCCCCAACCCGAACCTCCCCAAGCTGGGCCGCCCCTGGGGCCTTGCCGTGGGCCAGGCCCTCAAAGCCCCGTTCCATCCAGCGCTTCAGGTCCAGAAGCGCCGTGGTCCCAGAAACCAGGCGATTTGGGGAGCCGTCCAGCCCTGGGCCGCCAGCCGGACCTCCAGGGCCCGGCGTCGGACCTTGGGGTGGACCAGGGGGCTTTTCCCCAGTTCCCGCCCTCGGGGGTCAGCCGGATGAAAATCGGAGCAGCCATGCCTAAGATATAACGCATCGGCACTTACCTATGTTGGTTCACTAGACGCCTTCGTCTGCCGGACTGAGCAAAGCCGCATCGTGCAATAAGGCTCTGACGCCTCCAAGCCCCTGGGCTTCCCCGGGGGCTTCACTCGGGTTTGGGGGGCCGGTTCATCAGGTCCTGGAGAGCCTTGAGGGGGTCTAGGCCCCCGTGGACCACCCCATAGACGGCCTGGGCGATGGGGAGCTCCACCCCTTTGGCCTCCTGCCAAGCCTGGAGGGCCTGGACCGCGTACACCCCCTCCACCACCCCCCGGGCCTCGTCCACCCTTTCCCCCCTGGCCAGCCTCTCCCCTGCCCCCCGGTTCCGGGAGTGGAGGCTATAGGCCGTGGCCAAAAGGTCCCCAAGGCCCGCTAGGCCATAGAAGGTGGCCTCCTCCCCCCCCTCCAGGGTGCCGAACCGGACCATCTCCTTAAGCCCCCGGGTGAGGAGGGCGGCCTTGGCATTATCCCCCAGGCGGAGGCCGTCCACGAGCCCTGCGGCCAGGGCCAGGACGTTCTTCACCCCGCCCCCAAGCTCCACCCCCCGCCGGTCCCGGCCCGTATAGACCCGGAAGGTGGGGCCAGAGAAGAGGGCCTGGACCTGGGCCACCAGGTCCAAGGGGCCGGCCACCACGGCGGCCGTAGGGAGGAAGCGGGCCACCTCCTCCGCGTGGTTGGGTCCCGAAAGGACAGCCACCGGCCGGTCCAGGGCCTCCTCCAGCCGCTCGGCCGGGGTCTTGATCCGGCCCTCCCTAAAAAAAAGCCCCTTGGTGGCGGAAAGGTAGGCGGGGACCTCCCGGCCCCGGAGGAGGTCCAGGGTGGCCTCGAGGCCCTTAGAGGGCACGGCCACCACCCCAAGCCCCGCTCCCCAAAGGGCCTCCTCCAGGTCCGAGGTGGGATAAAGGTAGGCGGGAAGGGCCACCCCAGGGAGGTAGTCCTTGTTCTCCCGGTGGGCCCTTAAGGCCTCCACCTTCCCGGGGTCCCGGCCCCAAAGGAAGACCCGCACCCCCCTGGAGGCCAGGACCACCCCAAGGGCGGTACCCCAGGCCCCGGCACCCAAAACCGCAACCTTCACATCCAAAAGCTTAGCTCAAAGGCCTCGTACCAGGCCCCAAGGAGGAGGAAAAACGCCCCCAGGTAAAGGGCCAGAAGAAGCGCCCTAAGCCCCGCCCGGTACCCCTCCCGCCTTAAGACTTTCTGGAGGAGAACAAGCCCCCCAAAGCTCACCAGGATATAGGCCTGGAGCTCCAGAAGGAGGGTGGGAAGGTGGAGGAGGAAAAGGGGACCCAGAAGGACCGGGGAAAGGGCAAAACCAAAAAGGAGGTAACGGGCCATGTTCAAAAAGAGCACGGGAAGCCCCAGGAAGAGGGCAGGGATAAACCCCGTCAGGAAAAGCCCGTTGGCGAAGTTCCACTGAAAGATGACCCCAGCCAGGACCAAAACCCCCCGGTCCAGGGCCTCCCCTACCCCCACCAGGTCCAGGGCCGAGCCCAAAAGGAGCTGGACCGCCCGGGCCAGCTCCCGGCTCCCGTAGGCCAGGAGGTTCCCCAGGGCAAAGAGGCCATAGAGGAGGAGGTTCACCAAAAGATAGGTCCCCCGGTAGACCCGGACCAGGGTCCAGGCCTCCCGGAACCAGGCGGAAAAGGGATTCCCCCGTTGCGCGAGGAGGGTGAGCCAAAAAACGCTGAGGGAGAGGAAGCCCAGGCCAGCCCAGGGGCTAAAGAGATAGGCCGGCACACCCGCCCCCTGGGGGCGGAAAAAGATCCGGGCCACCTCCCCGCCCTCCAGGACCACCCCCACCTCCCCCGCCTCCTCCCCCAGGGCGGCGGGGAAGAGAACCTGGCCTTCCCGGACCTCCGGGGCCTCGAGGTTGACCCGGAGGCCCTCAGGGGGTGGGGGAAACCGGGCGTACCGCTCCAGAAGCCAAGGGGCCTCCTCCGGGGAGGCCTTTAGGAGCTCCTCTAAGCGGGGGCTTTTCTCCCCCCTAAGCCAGGCCGCCACTGCCTCCCGGGCCTTTTCCTCCGGGGCCAGGGCCAGGGCCAAGCCCAAGAAAAAGAGGAGCACCCCAAACCGGCGCATTAAACCTCCTGCAAGGGAACCCCAGCCCGGCAGAGGGGGCAGGCCTCCTTGGGGTACTGGGGAACCTCGAGGCGGAGGAGAGGCCTATACGGCACCCCAAACTCCGCTTTGCCCCCGCTCCGGTCTACAATGGCCCCTACCCCCACCAAAAGGGCCCCCCGCTCCTCTGCGGCCCGGATGGCCTTTTTTAGGCTCTCCCCGGTGGTCACCACGTCCTCCACAGCCAAAAACCGGTCCCCCGGCCGGACCAGAAGCCCCGGCCGGATGGTCATCCCCCCTTGGGGGGTTTTCTCCGCAAAAAGAGCCCTAACTCCTAGGGCCTGGGCCACCACAAAGGAGAGGACCACCCCCCCAATAGCTGGGCCCAGGACAAAGTCCAGCCTCTCCCCCTTAAAAAGACCCGCCAAGGCCTCCCCAACGGCCTCAGCATGCCGGGGATACTGGAGGAGGGCGGCGGACTGGAGGAAATAAGGGGAGTGAAGGCCCGAGCGCAGGAGGAAATGCCCCTCCAGAAGGGCCCCCGTCTCCCGGTACAGGGCCAAAACGTCCATGGGGAAAGTCTACCCCAGGAGGTCCTGGACCTCCTGGGCCTTCCTTAGGGCAGCCTCCAGGTCCGGCCTTCCCCCGGGGTAATAGAGGTCCCGGGCCAGGACGTTAAGGAACCCTTCCCCTTTCAGGGGCCTCCCCCCCTGGGCCCCCACCCCAGGGAGGAGGAGGAGGGCCTTAGGGGCGGCCTCCCGCACCCGGGCCACGGCCTCGGGGTAGGTGGCCCCCACCACCATCCCCACCCGGCTCCAGGCCCCTTCGGGAGGGGCCCAGGCGTAAAGGGACTGGGCCAGGTGGAGGTAAAGGGGCCCCTCCCCCACCGGGAGGTCCTGGAGGAAGCCCGAGCCTGGGTTAGAGGTCTTCACCAAGACAAAGATGGCCCCCCCATGGGCCTCGGCCGCCCGGCGGAAAGGCTCCAGGGCCTCTAGGCCCAGGTAGGGGTTCACCGTAAGGGCGCTTCCGGGGAAGGCCTCGAGATAGGCCCGGGCGTAGGCCTCCGCGGTGGAGCCGATATCCCCCCGCTTGCCATCGAAGATAACCGGCAGGCCCAGGACCCTAAGCCCGCCGGCGAGCTCCCACAAAAGCCCCATCCCCTGGGGTCCTAGGGCCTCAAAGAAGGCCAACTGAAGCTTGACCGCAGCCAAGCGCGGGGCTAAGGCCTCGGCTAGGGCCAGGGTGTAGCGGCGGATATGGGCCAAAGGCTCAGGGCCGTGCAGCTCCGGTCGGGGATCCACCCCCAGGACCAGGGCAGGACGGGCCAGGACTTCTTCCAAAAAGTCCATACGGGATTAGCTTAAAAGAAAAACCCTCCTAGCCAAAAGCGAGCCAGGAGGGCCGGCGGAAGATGTTGTAGCGCGAGGCCAGGCTTTAGCTCCTTAGAAAGGAGGTGATCCAGCCGCACCTTCCGGTACAGCTACCTTGTTACGACTTCGCCCCAGTCACGGGC
>FWWM01007640.1_pt1 | contig 21504 bp, 18 predicted proteins | sample 2228351 | NCBI WGS metagenome assembly FWWM01 (sample SAMEA103939774, study PRJEB20133) | metagenome
ACCGGCCGTTCCGGATCCGGGCCTCGGGGGTGGGGGCGTTCCCCTCGCTCCGGCGGGCCCGGGTGCTGTGGGTCGGCCTGGACGACCCCGAAGGGGGGCTCCGCTCCCTCGCCGGGGGGCTGGACGCCGCCCTGGAGGAGGAGTTCCCCCCCGAGCGGCGGGGGTTCACGGCGCACCTCACGGTCGCGAGGTCGGACCCGCCCGTCGCGCTGCCGGAGGGGTTCGCGCGGACCGAGCTCCGGAGCGAGCCGTTCGGGGTCCGGGCGCTCGTGCTCTACCGGAGCCACCTCGGGCGGCCGGCGCCGCGGTACGAGCCGCTCCGGACGTTCCCGCTCGGGGGTTGAACCGGTTCCGCCTCCCCGGTCGTTGACCTCGAACATCCGTTCGAGTACCGTCTGGGTTGCAGCCCGGGCATGACAGTGGTGTGATTCGAGGGATGACAGGGGTGTGATCCGTGTCGGCCCCGCGGGGTAGGGTGCGCGGCCAGGACGCCCGCGGGGCCCGGGCGCGCGGAGCAGGAACGGAGGCGGTTGCCGATGGACCGGGACAAGATGCTCGAGGTGGCGCTCTCGCAGATCGAGAAGCAGTACGGGAAGGGCGCGGTGATGCGCCTCGGGGAGCACCCCGCCGGCCAGGGCGTCTCGGTGATCCCCACGGGCTCGCTCGCGCTCGACCTCGCGCTCGGCGTGGGCGGGATCCCGCGGGGGCGGATCGTCGAGGTGTTCGGGCCCGAGGGCTCGGGGAAGACGACGGTCTGCCTCCACATCATCGCCGAGGCCCAGAAGCGCGGGGGCATCGCGGCGTTCATCGACGCCGAGCACGCGCTCGACCCGACCTACGCCCGGGCCCTGGGCGTGAACATCGACGAGCTGCTCGTCTCCCAGCCCGACTCCGGCGAGCAGGCCCTCGAGATCGCCGACCTCCTGGTCCGCTCCGGCGCCCTCGACCTCGTGGTGGTGGACTCGGTGGCGGCGCTCGTCCCGCGGGCCGAGATCGAGGGGGAGATGGGGGACTCCCACGTCGGCCTCCAGGCCCGGCTCATGTCCCAGGCGATGCGGAAGCTCGCGGGCTCGCTCTCCCGGTTCGAGACCACGGCGATCTTCATCAACCAGCTCCGGGAGAAGATCGGCGTGATGTTCGGTTCGCCCGAAACCACCCCCGGGGGGCGGGCGCTCAAGTTCTACTCCTCGGTCCGGCTCGACGTCCGGAAGGTCGAGAACCTCAAGGACGGCACCGAGGTGATCGGCTCCCGGGTCCGGGTGAAGGTGGTGAAGAACAAGGTCGCGCCCCCCTTCCGCCAGTGCGAGTTCGACATCATCTACGGCAAGGGGATCTCGAAGGAGGGCTCGCTCCTCGACGTCGGGGTGGACCTCGAGATCGTGAAGAAGAGCGGGGCGTGGTTCACCTACGAGGGCGAGCAGCTCGGCCAGGGCCGGGAGAACGCCCGGCAGTTCCTCGTCGAGCACCCCGAGGTGGCCGAGGAGATCGAGCGGCGGGTCCGCGAGGCGGTGGGGGTGGCCTCGTTCGGGCCGGCCGACGACGTGCCGGTGGTCGTGGACGAGGGCCCGCCGGCCAGGGGACGGGCGTCCCAGCCGGCGTCCGCGTCCTGAGCGTGGGCGAGGGGCGGACCCGGGCCCCGGGCGGCGCGCCCGCGGGGACCTGCCACGAGCGGGCCCTCCGGTTGCTCGCCGCCCGCCCCCGCACGAGGGAGGAGCTGCGCGACCGGCTGCTGCGGGCGGGGTTCGAGGCCGCCGACGTCCAGGACGAGCTGGACCGCCTCGAGCGGGTGGGGCTCCTCGACGACGCCCGGTTCGCGCGGGAGTTCGCGGAGCGGGAGGTCGGGGGGAGGCTCGCCGGCTCCCGGGCGGTGGGCCGAGCCCTCGCCGCCAAGGGCGTGGCCCGCCCCGTGATCGAGGAGGTCGTCGAGGCCTACGCCGACGGCGACGAGGCGCGGGCGGTGGCGCTCGCCCGGAGCCGGGCGCGGCGGCTCGCCGCCTTCGGGCCCGAGGCCGCGTTCCGCCGGCTGGTCTCGTTGCTCTCGCGGCGGGGCTACGACCCCGGCACCTCGATCCGGGCGGCGAGGGTCGCGCTGGGGCTCACCCCCGACGAGGCCGCCGACCCCTGATCGGACCCGCTCCTCGGTCGGCGGCCGCTCCCGCCGGGCGTGCCCGCTCCTTGCCCTTTCCCCCGGGAGGCCGTACATTGTGCGAAAGAGAACTGAGCACAGGCCTTTCGGGAACCTGGACAGCGACGACGTGCAGTTGACCGAAACCACGATCCGGAAGACCAGGGGACGGTTCGCCCAGGGAGGGGCGAGATCGCCGGGTAGTCCGCGTACGCCCTAGCCAGGGGACCCGTCCCGCACGCGCGTGCCGAGCAGGTGGCCCGAGGGGCCGTCGCTCGGCATGTTGCATATGGAGGCAACCATGAACGAGAACCTGATCCTCCTCGCCGTGGGGGTGGCCTCCGGCGTCGGGATCGGCTACCTGATCAGGCAGATGATCGCGACCACCCGGGTGCAGAGCGCGGAGGCCCGGGCCCAGAAGCTCCTCCTCGACGCGGAGCGCGAGGCCGAGGGCGTGGTGCGGCAGTCGCTCCGGGAGGTGAAGGAGGAGATCGCGGCGATGCGCCGGGAGGCCGAGGCCGACATCCGGGCCCGCCGCGAGGAGCTGAAGCGCAACGAGGAGCGCCTGGCCCAGCGGGAGGAGACCCTCGAGCGGAAGCTCTCCGAGGTGGAGCGCCGGGCCAAGGAGCTCGAGGACCGGGACCACAAGCTGCGCCGGGTCCGGGAGGAGCTCGAGAAGGCCGCCGAGAACCACCGCCGGCAGCTCGAGCGGATCGCCGGGATGACCGCCCAGGAGGCCAAGGAGGCCCTGATGGCGGAGGTCGTGGACGAGGCCAAGCGCCGGGCCATGGCCACGGTCCGCGAGATCGAGCAGCGGGCCCGGGAGGAGGGCGAGGAGCGCGCCCGGAAGATCCTCACGATCGCGATCCAGCGGGTGGCGTCGGAGCAGACCACGGAGTCGACGGTCTCCGTGTTCACGCTCCCCTCCGACGACATGAAGGGGCGGATCATCGGCCGCGAGGGGCGGAACATCCGCGCCTTCGAGGCCGTGACCGGGGTGAACCTGATCATCGACGACACCCCCGAGTCGGTCGTCCTCTCCTCGTTCGACCCGGTCCGGCGGGAGACGGCCCGGCTCACGCTGGAGAAGCTCGTCGCCGACGGGCGGATCCACCCGGCCCGGATCGAGGAGACCTACGAGCGGGCCAAGCGCGAGATCGAGGAGCAGGTGCGCCGGGCGGGGGAGGCCGCCGTGGCCGAGCTCGGGATCACCGACATGCACCCCGAGCTGATCCGGCTGCTCGGTCGGCTCCAGTACCGCACGAGCTACGGGCAGAACGTCCTCAAGCACCTCGTGGAGTCGGCCCACATCGCGGCGGCCCTCGCCGCCGAGCTCGGGGTGGACCCCGCGGTGCCGAAGCGGGGGGCGCTCCTCCACGACATCGGCAAGGCCGTCACCCACGAGGTCGAGGGCTCCCACGCGATCATCGGCGCGGAGATCGCCCGCCGGCTCAAGGAGAGCCCGGAGGTCGTCCACTGCATCGAGTCCCACCACGGCGAGGTCGAGCAGCGGACCATCGAGGCGGTCCTGGCCCAGGTCGCCGACCAGATCTCCGGCGGCCGGCCCGGGGCGCGCCGGGAGTCGCTCGAGACCTACGTGCGGCGCCTCGAGCGCCTGGAGCGGATCTGCGAGAGCTACCCGGGGGTCGAGAAGACCTTCGCGATGCAGGCCGGCCGCGAGGTCCGCGTGATCGTGAAGCCCGAGGAGGTCGACGACCTCCAGGCCCAGGTGATGGCCCGGGACATCGCGAAGCAGGTCGAGGAGGAGCTGCAGTACCCCGGGCAGATCAAGATCACGGTGGTGCGGGAGACCCGGGCCGTCGAGTACGCGCGGTGACGGGCGGGGCCGGCGGCCCGGCCCCGCCCCGGCCGCGTCGGTAGTAGCCTCGGGGGCGATGGAGCGGACCTACCTCATCCGCACCTTCGGGTGCCAGATGAACGAGCACGACTCCGAGCGGATCGCGGGGCTGCTCGAGTCGGACGGCTACGCCCGGGCCGACGACCCGGCCCGGGCTGGGGTGGTGGTGTTCAACACCTGCGCGATCCGCCAGAACGCCGACGACCGCCTCTACGGGAACCTCGGGCACCTCCGCCCGCTCAAGGAACGGAACCCCTCGATGCGGATCGTGGTCGCCGGCTGCCTGGCCCAGAAGGACGGCGGGCTGATCCTCGAGCGCGCGCCCTGGGTGGACGTCGTGGTCGGGACCCGCGCGCTCCCCGCCCTCCTCGACCTCCTCCGCCGCGCCGAGCGCGAGGGCCCGCAGATGGACCTCCGCGAGTACACCGAGGTGTTCCCGAGCGCCCTGCCGGCCCGGCGGGAGGTCCGCCACCACGCCTGGGTGCAGGTCTCGGTGGGGTGCGACAACGCCTGCACGTTCTGCATCGTCCCGCTGGTCCGGGGGCCCCAGCGGTCCCGACCCCTCGGCGACATCCTGGCCGAGGTCGGGGGGCTGGTCCGCCAGGGGGTCGTGGAGGTCACGCTCCTCGGCCAGAACGTGAACACCTACGGCCGCGACCTCACGGTCCCCGGCTCCTCCCGCCGGCCGCTGTTCGCCGACCTCCTCCGGGCGCTCGATGCGGTCGAGGGGCTCCGCCGGATCCGGTTCACGAGCCCCCACCCCCACGACTTCACGCCCGACGTGATCGAGGCGATGGCCGAGTGCGGGAAGGTCTGCGAGCACATCCACTTCCCGCTGCAGTCGGGCTCGGACCGGATCCTGCGGCGCATGCGTCGGTCCTACCGGAGCGCCCGCTACCTCGCCTGGCTCGAGCGGATCCGGAGCGCGATCCCCGGGATGGCGGTCTCCACCGACATCATCGTGGGCTTCCCGGGGGAGACCGAGGAGGACTTCCGGGCCACGCTCGACGTCGTCCGGGAGGCGAGGTTCGACGCCGCCTACACGTTCCAGTACTCGCCCCGCCCGGGGACCGTCGCCGCCGGGATGCCCGACCAGGTGCCGAAGGAGGTCGTGCAGGAGCGGTTCGAGCGGCTGGTCGCGCTCCAGGAGGCGATCACCTTCGAGCGGAACCGGGAGCAGGTGGGCCGGACGTTCGAGGTGCTGGTCGAGGGGGAGGGCCGGAAGGGGAACGTCCAGGGCCGGACGCGGACCAACCGGATCGTGCACGTCCCCGGCTCCTACCCGCCCGGCACGTTCCTCACGGTCCGGATCACGGGGGCCGGCCGGCACCACCTGGTGGGGGAGGTCCTGGCCGTCGAGGGGGCTCCGGCGGCCGGGGCCGTCGGGGGGGCTCGGGCGGCCGGGGCCGGTGAGCCGGCCCTCGCCGGCCCGGGCGGGGCGGGCGCACCGGCCGCCGCCCGGTAGATGCCCCGGGGCCACGGGCGGGAGCCGCCCTTCGCCCTCGTCGGCCCCACCGCCGTCGGGAAGACCGAGGCCGGGGTGCTCCTGGCCGAGGCGATCGGGGCCGAGATCGTCTCGGTCGACTCCACCACCATCTACCGGGGGATGGACGTGGGGACCGCGAAGCCCCCGCCCGAGCTGCGCCAGCGGGTCCCGCACCACCTGGTCGACGTGGCCGAGCCCGAGGAGGCCTTCACCGTCGCCCGCTACCAGGAGCTCGCGCGGGAGGCGATCCGTGGGATCCGGGCCCGTGGCCGCCGCGTGCTGCTCGTGGGGGGCTCGGGCCTGTACCTCCGGGCCGTGGTCGACGACCTCGCCTTCCCCCCGACCGACCCCCGGGTCCGGGCCGAGCTCGAGCGGGAGGCCGCGGGGCGGGGGGCGCTCCGGCTGTACGAGCGGCTCCGCGAGCTCGACCCCCCGGCGGCGGCCAAGATCGAGCCCGCGAACGTGCGCCGGACCGTCCGGGCCCTCGAGGTCCTCGAGCTCACCGGGCGGCCGTTCTCCTCGTTCGCCCGGGCCTGGGACCGGTTCCCCCCGGGGCGGGTCCGGGCGGCGGGGGTCACGATGCCCCGGCCCCTCCTCCACCGCAGGATCGAGGAGCGGGCCTGGGCCCAGGTGCGGGGCGGCCTCGTCGAGGAGGTGCGGGGGCTCCTGGAGCGCGGGCTCGGGCGGTGGCTCACCGCGAGCCAGGCCATCGGGTACGCTGAGGTCGCGCGCCACCTGGCCGGCGAGTGGTCGCTCGAGGAGGCCGTGGCGCGGATCGTGAAGCGGACGAAGGCGCTGGCCCGACGGCAGCTCGCCTGGTTCCGGCGGGACCCGCGCGTGCGGTGGTTCGAGGCCGGGGAGGAGGGCGCGCCGGGGCTCGTGGAGGAGATCCGGAGGTACCTGCTCGGTGGGTGAGGTGACGGAGCCGATCCGGTTCTGGAAGTACCACGGGACCGGGAACGACTTCGTGCTGCTCGAGGACCTCGCGGACGTCCGACCGCTCGACCCCGCCCTCGTGGCCCGGATCTGCGACCGCCGGTTCGGGGTGGGGGCCGACGGCGTGATCCGCGTGACCCGCGCCGAGGGGGCCGACTTCGCGATGGACTACCGCAACGCCGACGGGAGCCTGGCGGAGATGTGCGGGAACGGGATCCGCTGCCTGGGGAAGCTCGTCTACGACCGGGGGCTCACGCGGCGGACCGAGCTCGACGTGGCCACCCGCGCGGGCCTGCGGCACCTCTCGCTCCAGGTCCGGGACGGCGCGGTCGGATCGGTCACCGTGGACATGGGCCGGCCGGCGTTCGCCCGCGCGGAGATCCCGATGGCGGGGCCGGCGGGGGAGCCGTTCCTCCGCCAGCCCGTCGAGGTCGGTGGGGACGCGTTCCCCGGGAGCGCGGTCTCGATGGGGAACCCGCACCTGGTCGTGCTCGCGGATCGTGACCCGTCGACGATCGACGTGGCCGCCGTGGGTCCGCTCCTCGAGCACGACCCGCGCTTCCCCGAGGGGACCAACGTGGAGTTCGTCCACCCGGAGGACGGGGGGCTCCGGGCCCGGGTCTGGGAACGGGGGGTGGGCGAGACGATGGCCTGCGGCACCGGGGCCTGCGCGGCGCTCGTGGCCGCGGCCGAGGCCGGGCTCGTCGGGCGGCGGGCCGAGGTCCGCTTCCCCGGCGGGAGCGTCGTGGTCTCCTGGGAGCAGGACGGGCGGGTCCTGCTCACGGGGCCCGCGGTCCGGGTGTTCGAGGGCGTGCTGGACCCCGCCTGGGTCGCGGCGGGGGTCGTGGGCGAGGAGGAAGGAGGAACATGCGGGTCGCGAGGCGGATAGAGGCGCTGCCGCCCTACCTGTTCGCGGAGCTGGACCGGAAGCTCGAGGCGAAGCGGGCGGCGGGGGTGGACGTGATCTCCCTGGGGGTCGGCGACCCCGACCTCCCCACGCCCCCCCACATCGTGGAGGCGATGAAGCGGGCGCTCGACGACGCGGAGACCCACCGCTACCCGACCTACTACGGGACGATGGAGTTCCGGACCGCGGTCGCCGACTGGTACCGGCGGCGGTTCGGCGTCGAGCTCGACCCCGCGACCGAGGTGGTCTCGCTGATCGGCTCGAAGGAGGGGCTCGCGCACCTCCCGGTGGCCTTCATCGACCCCGGCGACGAGGCCCTGGTGGCCGACCCCGGCTACCCGGTGTACGGCACGGGCGTGGTCCTCGCCGGGGGCACCCCGGTCTCGCTCCCGATGCCCGCCGAGGACGGGTTCCTCCCGGACCTCGACCGGGCGCCGGTCTCGGAGCGGACCCGGTACGTGGTCCTGAACTTCCCCGGGAACCCGACCGGCGCCGTCGCCGACCTCGACCTGTTCGCCCGGGCCGTCGAGTTCGCCCGGGCCCACGACCTCCTGCTCGTGCACGACGCCGCCTACACCGAGATCACCTACGATGGGTACGTGGCGCCCTCGGTGCTGCAGGCGCCGGGCGCCAAGGACGTCGCGCTCGAGTTCCACTCGCTCTCCAAGCACCACAACATGACCGGGTGGCGGATCGGGTTCGCGGTGGGGAACGGCGACGCGGTCCGGGCCCTGGGGACCGTGAAGACCAACATCGACTCGGGGGTCTTCACGGCGATCCAGCGGGCGGCGATCGCGGCGCTCACCGGCCCCCAGGACCACGTCGAGGAGCTCCGCGCCGTCTACCGGCGGCGGCGGGACCTCGTGGTGGGCACGTTCGAGCGGCTCGGGTGGTCGCTGAAGCCGCCGCTCGGGGCGATCTACGTCTGGCTGCCCGTGCCCGAGGGCCACACGTCCGCCTCCTTCGCCGACCTCCTCCTGGACGAGGCCGGGGTGTTCGTGGCGCCGGGGTCCGGCTACGGGGCGGGCGGCGAGGGCTACGTGCGGCTCTCCCTCACGGTCCCCGACGACCGGCTCGAGGAGGCCATGGCGCGGGTCACGAGGGCGCTCGGGGGCTGATGGGGGAGCGGGCGAGGACCACCGGGGCGCGGTCCCCGCGCCGGGGGGGCGACCGCGGGACCCTCGAGTCTCCGCTCTCGGCGGCCTGGCGGCCCCGGGTCCCCGAGCGGGCGGTGCTCGTCGGGGTGGGGCCCGGGATCGACGAGGGGGCCCTGGACGAGCTGGCCGCGCTGGCCGAGACGGCCGGGGCGGAGCCCGTGGCCCGCGTCGTGCAGAGCCGGAGCGTCCCCGACCCCGCCACGTTCGTCGGGAAGGGGAAGGTCGAGGAGATCCACCGGGCGCTCCACGCGACGGGCGCCGAGATGGTGATCTTCGACGACGAGCTCTCGCCGGGGCAGCTGCGCACCCTCGAGGAGCGGCTCGGGGTGAAGGTCGTGGACCGGACCGCGCTGATCCTCGACATCTTCGCCCTCCACGCGCGGTCCCGCGAGGGGCGGGCCCAGGTCGAGCTGGCCCAGCTGAGCTACCTCCTGCCGAGGCTGCGGGGCTGGGGCGAGGCGATGTCGCGCCTGGGCGGGGGGATCGGGACCCGGGGGCCGGGCGAGACCAAGCTCGAGGTCGACCGCCAGCACATCCGGCGGCGGATCGCGAAGCTCCGGCGCGACCTGGCGGACCTGGCCCGGACCCGGCGGGTGAAGCGGGCCCGGCGGGAGGAGGCCGGCGTCCCCCAGGTCGCGATCGTGGGCTACACGAACGCCGGGAAGTCGACGCTCATGAACGCGCTCACCCGCGCCGGGGTCCTGGTCGCCGACCAGCTCTTCGCGACCCTCGACCCCACGGTCCGGCGGATCTCGCTCCCCGGCGGGCGGAAGGCCACGCTCTCGGACACCGTCGGGTTCGTGGAGAAGCTCCCCCACGACCTGGTGGAGGCGTTCCGCTCCACCCTCGAGGAGGTCGCCCTGGCCTCCCTCGTGCTGCACGTGGCCGACGCCTCCTCCCCGGCGCTCGGGTCCCAGGTGGCGGCGGTCCGCGACGTGCTGGCCGAGATCGGCGCCGGCGGCGTCCCGGAGGTCCTCGCCCTCAACAAGGTCGACCTCCTCTCCGAGGTGGAGCGGGCGCGGGTGGTCCGCCGCCACCCCGAGGGGGTCCCGATCTCGGCCCGCACCGGCGAGGGGCTCGAGGAGCTCCTGGAGCGGGTGGCCGAGGCCCTGCCCCACCCGCCGATCGAGGTCGCGCTGCTCGTGCCCCCGGGGCGGGAGGACCTCGTGGCGCGGCTGTACCGCGAGGGGGAGGTCCTGGCCGTCGAGGCCGGGGAAGGGGGGACGCTGGTCCGGGCCCGGGTCGCGGAGCGGCTCCTCCCCGCCGTCCGCGACCTCGTCGTCGTACCTGCCGCGGCCCGGGTCCGCCGCCGCTGAGGGCGGCGCGCCCGCGCGCGGTCCGGGTCAGCCCGGCGGGGCCCCGAGCCGCCAGAGCTCGGGGTCGGCCCAGGCGCCCACGATCACGGTGTCGGGGTCCTGTCCGCGCTCCACGGCGAAGCGCAGCGCGAGGAGCTGGAGGCGGACCGTGAGCGGGATCTGCGCGAGGAGCGGGGGGAGGTCCGCCGGCTCCTCGACCCGCGACACCGGGATCCCCTCGGCCGAGGCGGCGCGGGCCACCCCTTCGAGCAGCCCGTGGGGGTCCGCCGGGGGCGCGAGCACCAGCAGTCGGTCCCGGGGGCCGAGGGGGACCGCGTTCCCGTGCAGCAGGTACTCGACGTCGAAGCCCTCGGCGAGCATCCGGGCGCCCTCCCGGAGCTTGAGCGCCCCCTCCCGGGCGGTCACCGCCGCGGGGCCGGCGCCGACCAGCACGAGCAGGCGGTCGGGCGGCGGCACGCGCTCGACCCCCGGGTCCTCGATGGCCCGCGCCACGGCCCCCGGCACCCGGGCCAGGGCCTCGGGTCCGAGGTTCGGCGCGCCCATCTCCGAGGCGATCCGGGCGAGGACCAGGAGGGCCGCCGTGTAGCTCACGGTGTAGGTCTCGGCGGGGTCCCGCTCGACGGTCTCGACGGCGTCGGCGAAGCCCACCCCCCGGCGGGTGATCGAGACCACGCCGAGCCCCGCCTGGATCGCGAGGGAGCGCGCGGCGAGGGCGAAGGCGGTCTCGGCGGTGTGGGTGATGACCACGATGCCGTCGTGGGGGCTCACGACCGGCGCGAAGTCCACGAACTCCATCGCCGGCACGGCCTGCGCCGCCCGCCCCGCGTCGTTCAACATCGCGGCGCCGAGCTCCGCGGCGTGCTGGCTGCTCCCGGTGCCCACGAGCCAGATCCGGTGGGCCCGGTGGAGCCCCTCCACGGCGTGGTGGACGGGGATCCTGAGCAACCGCTCGAGCTCCTCGGGCTGGGAGCGGATCGCCCGCTCGAGGGCGGTGTTGGTCGCCGGGATCGCCATCGCCACCTCCGGTGCGCCGGACGGGACCGAGCGGCCGCTCGCCGGAGCCCCGACCGGGGGCTCCGCCCGTCGCGCAGAGCTTAGAACCTCGGCGGGAGGCGGAGGATCGCGCGCGCCGAGACCGGATCGGAGCCCACCGGAGGAGCGGAGCGCGTGCTCAGAGCCTCCGCAGGACCGCCACCACCTTCCCGAGGATCCGACCCCCGGGCGGGAGCTCGAACGGCTCGAGGGCCGGGTTCTCGGGCACGAGCAGGACCCTCCCGTCCCGGCGGCGGAGGCGCTTCACCGTCGCCTCGTCCTCGCCGGGGCCGGGGAGCAGGGCGGCCACGATGTCGCCGTCCTCCGCCACGTCCTGGCGGCGGACCACCACGAGGTCGCCGTCCAGGATCCCGGCGCCCACCATCGAGTCCCCGCGCACCCGCAGCGCGAAGTGGTCGGCCTCCTCCGCGAAGCCGACGGGGACCGTGAGGTAGTCCTCGACGTTCTCCTGGGCGAGGATGGGGCCGCCGGCGGCGATCCGGCCGAGGAGAGGGATCGCGACGCCCTCGGCCCGGGTCGCGGGGCGCGCGAGCGTCACGGCCCTCGGCTTCGTGGGGTCCCGGCGCAGGAGGCCGAGCCGTTCGAGGTTCGCGAGCTGGCTGTGGACCGACGAGGACGACGTGAGGCCGACGGCCTCGCCGATCTCCCGGACGGTGGGCGGGTACCCGCGCTCCCGGACCGTCTCCCGGATGAACTCCAGGATCCTCCGCTGCCTGGCGGTGAGCCGTGCTTCGTTCTCCATCGCTCCTCCTTCCCCCGCCTGACCCTAGCACGATGCGGGGCCGTCTTCAAACATACGTTCGCCCTTGACGGCGAACGCGCGTTCGAGGATGATGCGGGGCATGGGTCGAACGTCCGTTCGCTGGGGGACGTTGCGGCGGCGGGGCCGAGGGGCGGTGGTCCTGGCCGCGGTCCTGGCGCTCGGGCTCTCGGCGGGACGGGCCGTGGGGGCGTCGCCCACGGAGGGGGGAGCGGGGGGCCGGCTGCCTCGGGTCGTGGTGGTGCGCCCCGGGGACACGCTCTGGGGGATCGCCGCGGAGCTGGTGGGGCCCGCGGGCGACCCCAGGCCTTTGGTCGACGCGATCGTCCGGGCCAACGGCGTGGACCCCGGGGCGATCAGGCCCGGGCAGGTCCTCCAGGTCCCCGCTCCTTGACGGCGCGATATCTCGGACGTACCGTGCGGCCGACCACCAGATGTTGTGGCAGGGCGCATGAGGTGTCCGTGGTGCGACCACCCGGCCGACCGGGTCGTGGACTCCCGCCCGGCGGAGAAGGGCGCGGCGATCCGCCGCCGCCGGGAGTGCCTGCGGTGCGGGCGGCGGTTCACGACCTTCGAGCGGGTCGAGGAGGTGGGGCTCGTCGTGATCAAGCGGGACGGCTCGAAGGAGCCGTTCCTGCGGGAGAAGGTGGCGGCCGGGGTCCGGAAGGCCATCGTGAACCGCCCGGTCAGCGAGGAGCAGGTCGCGGCCCTGGTCGAGGGCGTCGAGGAGGCGCTCCGGCGCCGGGGGCCCGAGGTGACCTCCCAGCAGGTCGGGCTCGAGGTGCTCTCCCGGCTCGCGGAGCTGGACCAGGTGGCCTACATGCGGTTCGCCAGCGTCTACAAGGACTTCCAGGAGCTCACGGACTTCGAGCGGGAGCTCGGGCTCCTGCTCCAGAAGCGCGAGCCGGCGAAGCGGCGGGAGCCCCTCGCCGCACCGCCGAGCCACGACATGTAGCGTTCGGCCCGGGTTCGGGCCACAGCATCTTGACGATCGCCCTTCCCCGTGGCAGGATGCCATGGCTGTGATCACAGCCGTGTAAGGAACCTTCCCCGAGGGTGCGGAAAGGGGGCGTCCGAGGTGGCGACGAAGCAGGACGACGTGGGGGTGGCGCGCACGGGCCTCACGTTCCGGCGCTACTTCACGAAGGAGGGGGTCCACCCCTTCGACGAGGTCGAGTGGGAGATCCGCGACGCGGTCATCCCGAACTTCAAGGAGGGCGGGAACGCCTTCGAGCAGCGCGGGGTCGAGTTCCCCAAGGCCTGGTCGCAGAACGCCACCAACATCGTCGCCCAGAAGTACTTCCGCGGGCCGCTCGGCACCCCCCAGCGCGAGTCGAGCGTCCGCCAGCTCATCTCGCGGGTCGTCGACACGATCCGGGGGTGGGGGGAGAAGGACGGCTACTTCGCGACGCCCGCGGACGCGCGGGTCTTCGCCGAGGAGCTCACGCACCTCCTCCTGCACCAGAAGGCGGCCTTCAACTCCCCGGTCTGGTTCAACCTGGGGGTCCCGAACACGCCGCAACAGGCGAGCGCGTGCTTCATCCTCTCGGTCGAGGACACGATGACCTCCATCCTCAACTGGTACGTGGAGGAGGGGATCATCTTCAAGGGCGGCTCCGGCGCCGGCGTGAACCTCTCGAAGATCCGGAGCTCCCAGGAGCCGCTCGCGGGCGGCGGCACGGCCTCCGGGCCCGTGTCGTTCATGCGGGGCGCCGACGCCTCGGCCGGCACCATCAAGTCCGGGGGCAAGACCCGCCGCGCCGCGAAGATGGTGATCCTCAACGTCGACCACCCCGACATCCGGGACTTCATCTGGTGCAAGGCGATCGAGGAGCGGAAGGCCCGGGTGCTCCGCGACGCGGGCTTCGACATGGACCTCGACGGGCGGGACAGCTACTCGATCCAGTACCAGAACGCGAACAACTCGGTCCGGGTGACCGACGAGTTCATGCAGGCCTACCTCGAGGACCGGGACTGGAAGCTGAAGGCCGTCCTCACCGGGGAGCCGATCGAGACGGTCCGGGCCCGCGACCTGATGCGCGAGATCGCGCAGGCGGCCTGGGAGTGCGCCGACCCCGGGATGCAGTACGACACGACGATCAACGAGTGGCACACCTGCCCCGCCTCGGGCCGGATCAACGCCAGCAACCCGTGCTGTTTCGTGGGCGAGACGCTGGTCGAGACATCGGCCGGGCCCGTCCGGTTCGATCTGCTCGAGAAGATGGCGGCGGCGGGCGAGGCGCTTCCCGCGGTCCGATCCCTGGACCTCGGTTCCGGGCGACCGGTGTGGCGGCGCATCGCGAAGGTGTGGGTCGCCGGACACGCCGACCGTCTCGTGCGGGTTTCGGTCGAGGGCGGCCTGTCGCTGCTCTGTACCCCCGAGCACCGGTTCCTCACCGCCGACCGTGGGTACGTGGAGGCGCAGGATCTCCGGATCGGCGCGGCTCTCGAGGGCCTGGATGAGGGAGGTTCTCCGCAGCACCTCCGGGTCCTGTCCGTGCGGGACGTCCGGCTGGAGCAGCCGGTGCCGGTGTTCGATCTGGAGGTCGAGGGCACCCACAACTTCGCGGTCTCCTCGGAGGGCACGGGGGTCTCCGGCGCCGTCGTCGTGCACAACAGCGAGTACATGCACCTGGACAACTCCGCCTGCAACCTGGCCTCGCTCAACCTCATGAAGTTCCTCGACGAGGAGGGGAACTTCGACGTGCCGGCCTTCAAGCACGCGGTCGCGGTCGTCTTCACCGCCCAGGAGATCATCGTCGGGAACTCCGACTACCCGACCGACGCGATCGCGCGGAACGCGAAGGCCTACCGCCAGCTGGGGCTGGGGTACGCGAACCTCGGCGCCCTCCTCATGGCGCGGGGCCTGCCGTACGACTCGGACGCCGGGCGGGCCTGGGCCGGGGCCATCACCGCGCTCATGACCGGGTGGGCCTACCGGACGAGCGCCCGGATCGCCGAGGTGATGGGGCCCTTCGCCGGGTTCCCGCCGAACCGCGACGCGATGCTCCGGGTGATGCGGAAGCACCGGGCGGCCGCGGACGGGATCGACGCGGAGCTGGTCCCGGAGGGGCTCCTGTCCGCGGCGAAGCAGGCCTGGGACGAGGCCGTCGCCCTCGGCGAGGAGCACGGGTACCGGAACGCGCAGGCCACGGTCCTCGCGCCGACGGGGACCATCTCGTTCCTGCTCGACTGCGACACGACGGGGATCGAGCCCGACCTCGCCCTCGTGAAGACCAAGAAGCTCGTGGGCGGCGGCACGATGCAGATCGTGAACCAGACCGTGCCCCGGGCCCTCGAGCGGCTCGGCTACACCCCGAGCCAGGTCGAGGACATCGTCGCCTACGTCATGGAGCGCAACTCGGTGGTGGGCGCGCCGCACCTGCGCGAGGAGCACTACCCGGTCTTCGACACCTCGATGGGAGACCGGGCCATCCACTACATGGGGCATGTGCGGATGATGGCCGCCGTCCAGCCGTTCATCAGCGGGGCGATCTCGAAGACTGTGAACATGCCCGAGCGCGTGACGGTCGAGGAGGTGGAGCAGCTCTTCGTCGAGGGCTGGCGGCTCGGCCTCAAGGCCATCGCGATCTACCGGGACAACTGCAAGGTCGCCCAGCCGCTCCAGGCCGAGAAGAAGGCGCCGGCGGCGGCCACGCAGGCCGGGGAGCGCGAGCCGGTCCGCAGGCGCCTGCCGCGCTCGCGGCCCTCGCGGACGATCTCGTTCTCGGTCGGCGAGGCGGAGGGCTACATCACCGCCGGCGAGTACCCCGACGACGGGATCGGCGAGATCTTCCTCAAGGTCTCCAAGCAGGGCTCGACGCTCTCCGGTGTGATGGACGCGTTCGCCATCGCCGTCTCGCTCGGCCTCCAGTACGGGGTGCCGCTCGAGGCGTTCGTCGCGAAGTTCGTGAACATGAAGTTCGAACCGTCGGGGATGACGAACGATCCCGACGTCCGGTTCGCGAGCTCGCTCGTGGACTACGTCTTCCGGCGCCTCGCCCTGGACTACCTGCCGAAGGAGAAGCGGGAGGCACTGGGGATCCGCTCGGTGGAGGAGCGGAGGGAGGGGATCGCGAACGGCGGGGCGAACGGCGGCGGCGCCGCCGGCCCGGAGGCGGCCGGGGATCCCGCGCCGCCCGTCCAGCTCCCGGTGGTCGAGCGGACGCCCGCGACGCCCGGACTGCAGGCCCTGGACGCGCCGCTCTGCTACGCGTGCGGCTCGAAGATGCAGCCCGCCGGGTCGTGCTACGTCTGCCCGGCCTGCGGGTCGACCAGCGGCTGCTCGTGAGGTCGGCGTGGGCGGGTGGGCCGGGCCTCCCTCCCGGCCCCACCCGCTCCCGGCCGAGGGGACGGAGGTGCGGATGTCGGTGTGGTTGATCGAGGGGGACGAGCTCCGGGTGGCGGTCCCCGAGGGCGGGGAGGCCGAGGCCCGCCGCTTCTACGGCGAGGTCCTCGGCCTGGGCCGGCGCGCCGGGGGCGGGGTCCAGCTGGCCTTCGACATCGCGGTCCCGTTCCGGCCGGTGGAGGAGCTCGCGGCGCTCGTGGTGGCCGACCTCGAGGCCTTCCTCGAGCGGCTCGCCGAGCACGGGGTGCGGCCCGACGGAGGCGAGCAGCTCGAGTTCTTCGAGCGGGTGTACGTCCGGGACCCCTTCGGCAACCGCCTGGCGCTCCTCGCGGAGCGATGACCGAGCTCCCCTTCAAGCGGCTCGACCCGGGGATGCCGCTCCCGGCGCGGGCCCACCCCGGGGACGCCGGGCTCGACCTCCGCTCGGCGGTGGACCTCGAGGTCCTCCCGGGCGGGCGGGCCCTGGTCCCGACGGGGCTCGCGGTCGCGATCCCCGAGGGGCACGCGGGCCTGGTGCTCCCGAGGTCCGGCCTCGCCTCGAAGCACGGGCTCACGATGGCCAACGCCCCCGGCCTGATCGACGCCGGCTACCGGGGGGAGATCGTCTGCGCGGTCGTGAACCTCGACCGCGAGCACGCGGTGCGGATCTCCCGGGGGGACCGGATCGCCCAGCTCGTGGTGGTGCCGGTGGCCGAGCTCGAGCCGGTCTGGGCGGAGGAGCTCCCGCCCTCGTCCCGGGGCGAGGGGGGGTTCGGCTCGACCGGCGTGGGGTAGGCCAGCCGCCCGGGCTTCCGGCCGGCCCGCCGACCTGGGCGGTTGAAGCCGGGCCGGCGGCTCCATAGACTGAGGGCGGAGCCCCCTCCGGGGGCGCCGTGCGGACGTGGCTCAGTTGGTAGAGCACCACCTTGCCAAGGTGGGGGTCGCGGGTTCGAGTCCCGTCGTCCGCTCCCCGAGGGGCGGCCTGCGGGCCGCCCCCGTTCACGTAGACTGGTCGTGGGGCCCGCGAGGGATCTCCGTGGCGGGGTGGCCGAGTGGTTAGGCAGGGGTCTGCAAAACCCCGTACAGCGGTTCAATTCCGCTCCCCGCCTCTCCCGCCGCTCGGTAAGATGAGCGGCGCCCGGGCGCTTAGCTCAGGGGGAGAGCGCTTCCTTGACGCGGAAGAGGTCGGAGGTTCAAATCCTCCAGCGCCCACGGCGGGGCCCCGGTCGGGCGGCCGGCATCGCCGGGCGCGCCCCGGTCAGTACTCGACCTCGAGCGACCCCATGATCTCGGGGAGCGACGCGAAGGGCCCGGCCAGGCCCATCAGCGAGATCAGGTTGCCTGACACCTTGAGCTTGCCGGTCATGAACGCGGCGACCTGGCTCAGCTCGCCTCGGGCCAGGGCCACGGCCGTCGCGTAGCTCTGGGTCACCACGGCGTCGGGAGCGTCGATGTCCCCGAGGCCGAGCTCCACGACCCCGTCCTCGACCTTGAGCCAGTAGCGGACCTCGCCGCCGTCCACGCCGGTGATCACGTTCTGGATCTTGGCGCGCTGGCCGCGGATGCCCTCCCGGAAGGAGGGGTCGGCGTTGAGCGCGGCCTGGAAGGCCTCCGCCCACTCGGGGGACAGGAACCGCATCGTCACCTCCTCCCCGCCCGGGCGCCGCCGGCTCCCCGCACGGGGCGCCCCCGGCCTGGGTCCCGACCGCTCACATCAGGCCCAGCCCCGCCATGTTCGCCATGAACGCGCTCACCGCCGTGGGGTCGACGACGGCGTCCACCACCGCGGGGCGCCCCTCCTCGGCGGCCCGGGCGGCGCGATCCAGCGCCGGCGCGATCGCGGCGGGATCCTCCACGCGCTCGCCGTGCCCGCCGACCGCCTGGGCCAGGAGGTCGTGCCGGATCGGGGAGCGCTCGCCCCACGGCCCGTTGTTCGCCACCACCACGAGCACCCCGAGCCCGTGGCGGGCCGCCGTCTCCAGCTCCATGGCGGTCATCCCCAGGGCCCCGTCGCCGGTGAACAGGTACACGGGCTCGGAGGGGCGCGCCGCCCGGGCGGCCAGGGCGAAGGGGAGGCCGACCCCGAGCGTGCCCATGGCCGATCCGATCATGAGGTTCGTCCCCGGGCGGTGGGCCCTGGACATGGCGATGCCCCACAGGACGCTGTCGCCGCCGTCGGAGACGAACGTGTGCGGGCCCCGGGATCCGGCGAACGCCGCGAGCTCGCGGGCCACCCGGCCGGGGTGCAGGCCGCGGGCGGGGCGGTCGGCCTCCCGGTCCCAGCTGGCGCGGGAGGCGGCGGCCCCGCGGCGGGCCTCCTCGGCCCACCCGTCGAACGCCCCCGGGGGGAGGGTCCAGGCCGCGACGAGCCCCTCCAGGGTCGCCGCGACGTCGCCCACGAGGGCCAGGTCCGGGACGCGGGGCCCGCCCAGGTGCTCGGGCCGGATGTCGACCTGGATCACCCGCTGCCCCTCGGGGAAGAGCGGGGGTCCCCCGTAGAGCAGGTTGGCGTTGAACCGGGAGCCCAGGAGCAGGCAGGCGTCGGCCGAGGCCAGCGCGATGCCCCCGTGGACCAGCCCCCCGAGGCACCTCGGGTGGTCGTCGTCCAGGAGGCCGCGGGCGGCGCTCGTCGTGATGACCGGGATGCCGGTCCGCTCGGCGAAGGCGCGGAGCGCCCGGTCGGCGCCGGAGAAGAACGCGCCCGAACCGGCGAGGACCACGGGGCGCTCGGCGGACCCCAGCACCTCGGCGGCCCTGGCCAGGAGGGCCGGGGGCGGCGCGGGCGGGGCGGGGTCGCGGGGAGGTCCGGCCGCGGGCTCGGGCGGGGCGGCCTCGGCCCGTTCCGCCAGCACGTCCAGGGGGATCTCGAGGTAGGCCACGCCCGGGGCCCCCGCCCGCGCCCGGCCGAGGCCCTCCGCGACGTACCCGGGGATCCGGGGGACCTCCAGGCACTCCGCCCGCCACTTGGTGGTGGGCGCGACCAGCGCGAGCTGCTCGAGGTCCTGGACCGCGCCCCGGCCCCGCCGGCCGAGCGCGGTCCGGCCGGCGATCACGAGTACCGGAACGCCGGAGGCGTGCGCCTCGACCATCCCGGGCAGGGCGTTGGCCAGGCCGGGCCCGGCGGTGACCGCCGCCACGCCGACGCGCCCGGTGGCCAGGGCCCACCCTTCGGCGGCGAGGACCGCGGCCTCCTCGTGCCGGGTGGTGAGAACGCGCACGCCCTCCTCCCGGGCCGCCTCGAGGAGGGGATCGATGTGCTCCCCCGGGAGGGCGAACAGGGTCTCCACCCCCGCCTCCCGGAGCGCCCGGGCGGCGATGCTCGCGCCGGTGGGTCCCCGGGTCATCGCCGGGGCGAGTGTAGGATGGCGCGCCGGCGACGGCCAACCGCCCCCGGGCGCGGACGCCCGCGCCGGGGCCCGCTCGGTCGAGGGGGGTCGATGCGCGCGGCGATCCTGCTCGGGGCCCGCCGGCTCGAGGTACAGGAGGTCCCGGCGCCCGAGCCGGGACCGGGGGAGGTCCGGCTCCGGGTCCGGTACTGCGGCCTCTGCGGCTCCGACCGGATGCTCTACGCGACGGGGGCCCTGGCCGGGCCCACCTCGGTGCTCGGGCACGAGATCCTGGCCGTCGTGGACCTGGACCCCACCGGCGCCCTGGCCCCGGGCTCGCGGGTGGTGCCCTACCCGGCCAGGGGGTGCGGTCGCTGCCTCTGGTGCCGGGAGGGCTCCCCCTCGTTCTGCCTCTCGCCCCCGCAGCTCCGGTGGGCCGGGGGCCTGGCCGAGTTCGTGTCCTACCCTCCGGGGAACCTGATCCCGGTCCCGGACGACGTGGACGACCGGGCCGCCTCCCTGGCCGAGCCCCTGGGCGTGGCCCTCCGGGCGGTCGAGGCCTCGGGAGCCCGGGCGGGCGACCTGGTCTACGTGAGCGGGCTGGGTTCGATCGGCCTGCTCGTGGTCTCGGCCCTCGTGCGGGCGGGGTGCCGGGTCCTGGGGGGCGATCCGCGCGGGGAGCGGCGCGAGCTCGCCCGGCGGTTCGGCTGCGAGGCGGTCCTCGACCCCCTGGCCGAGGATCCCGCGGAGGCGGCGTTCGACCTGGACCCGCACGGGGCGCGGGTCGCGTTCGAGTGCGCGGGCGTCGTCGAGTCGCTCCAGCAGGTCTTCGAGGTCTGCGGCCCGCGGGGGACGGTGGGGGTGCTGGGCGTGCCGACCGGACCCGTGCTCCTGCTCCGGATGACCGTCCGCGAGCAGCGGGCCTTCTCGATCTCGGGGCCGACCATCGCGACGATGCGGGAGGCGCTCGGGTTCCTCCGGGAGCGGCCGGAGGTGGCCCGGGTGATCACGGACGTGGTGCCGCTGGAGCGTGCCGGCGAGGCGCTCGCGGCGCTGGCCGCCGGGCATGGCGGGATCAAGGTCCTGGTCGCGCCGGGCGGCTAGCGAGCGCGGACCCGCGGCCGATGCGGCCACCGGGCGGCGGGCGCTCCTGCTCCTCGCGCCCGCCACGTTCTTCCAGGGCTACGACGACCTGCTCCTGGGCCTGGCCCTCCCGCTGATCGCGGCCGAGTTCCACCTCTCCGCGGCGCGGGCGGGCCTCGCCGTCTCGGTCGTCCAGGCGGGGGCGTTCGGGGTGCTCGTGCTCCTGCCGCTCGCCGACCGGATCGGCCGCCGCCCCGTGCTCGTGGGGACGATCGCCGGGTACACGCTCGCCACCGGCGCCACCGCCCTGTCCCGGGGCGTCGCCGACCTGGTCGCCTACCAGTTCGCCGCCCGGATCTGCCTGGGGACCGAGTACGCCCTGGCCACGATCGTCCTGGTGGAGCTGGTCCCCCCGGCCCGCCGGGGCCGGGCGCTCGCCGTCCTCACGGCCACGTCGGCCCTGGGGATGGCCGGGGCGGGCGGGGCGTTCCTCGCGGTGGCCGCGACGGGCGCGTCGTGGCGCACCCTGTACGCGGTCGGGCTGGTCCCGCTGGTCCTCGTCGCGCTGGCCCGCCGACGCCTGCCCGAGACGCTCCCCGCGCGGGGCCAGGGCGTAGCCGGGGAGGGCCCGCGCCGCCCCCTCGCTCGGGGCGTGCGGGGGCTCCGCCGGGCGCTCGCCCGGGCCGGGGTGGCTCCCCGCACGGTGTGGGCCGCGGCGGCCCTGTCGTTCCTCTTCGCCGTGTACCCCACGGCCGTGACCGCCTTCGCGACCCTGCTCGTCCTCCGGGAGTGGGGGGTCCGGCTCGCCGAGCTCGGGCCGGGGCCCCTCAGCCTGTGGGCCCTCGGCGTGAGCGGGTTCTTCGTCGCCGGTCGGCTGGCGGACCGCGTGGGGCGGCGGCCGGCGGCCGTCGGGTTCCTGGCGGGGGCCGCGGTCGCCGGGCTGCTCACGTTCAGCGCGGAGGGGGCGGCCGCCCGGACCGTGGGGCTCGCGGCGGTGATCTTCGGGCTCACGGGGACGACGCCGCTCGTCGCCGCGCTCACCACCGAACCGTTCCCCTCCGCCGTCCGCGGCCGGGTCGGGGCCGTGGCCCGGGTGGCCGGGCTCGTGGGCGGCACGATCGCGCCCGCCCTCACGGGGGGGCTGGCGGCCGCCACGGGGAGCGTCTCGGA
>FWWM01007642.1_pt1 | contig 21497 bp, 20 predicted proteins | sample 2228351 | NCBI WGS metagenome assembly FWWM01 (sample SAMEA103939774, study PRJEB20133) | metagenome
TCAAGAAGCGCCTTAAATCGAGACCCTTCGCTTCGCTCAGGGTGACGAATGGGGGTGCGATTTCGCCTGAGTACCCCTTCCCTCTGCGGCACTCTCATCGTTAACGACAGGAAAGTTGGGTTACCTTAGACTCAGGGTTAAGAAGATTGCTCAAGTCCGGGATATATGATTTGCAACCCCCAAAACGAAAAGGTGGCAAAGTGCGAAGAATTGAGGGTGACAACTGCTTGTGCACCTACCAAATAGCCTGTATACGCTATGACCCCGTCATATGTCCGCCCACCAAGCACTCCGTTTTTCGTCAGTTCCGATAAAAGTTTACAGTAATCTTCTTGATTCAGTGAAATTACCTGAATCTTGTCGCAAAAATTGACTCTTATTATGTCCCACGCCTGGGTAGGGGTTATGCGTGGTATTAAAGGCATTCGGGTAAGAACTGAATAGAGTTCGGCTAAAGAGTGTGCGCTTATTACTGCGTGTATTTCGGATTTGTGGGCACGCTTAACCCAATCAAGACACCATTCGTGATAGGGATGTGACTCTAGTGATGATGCGACCATCACAGAAGTATCAAGTAGAATCTTCATCATCCTTTTGGCGGTATAAATCCTAACTCCTGCATTCGCGCTTCCCTCTGCTCTGTGATAACGCTTTCAATATCGCCCACAGGAACACCCGTATGAACAAGAATACCGTCCTTTTCCACGAGTGAGTCGTTGGCGACGATGCTCTTCAGAAATAGGGTATTGCTTCCGTCAATTTGAACCTCCAGCACCGAACCCGGCGCATTTAGCAGTTCCTCAAGGATGTCCGATGGTATTCTCAGTTCGTGGTTTTTATCAAGGGTTAGCTGAAACCGTTTCATCTCACACCTCCACCACCGTACCGTAAAAGCCCCACAAGTGCGCCTCGTCGGCACGCACTTTGACCAACTTGCCCACAAGCGATTCGTCGCCTTTGAAGTGCATCATCTTATTCTCGCGGGTGAAACCTGCGAGCTTGGTGGGGTCTTTCTGGCTGGGACCTTCTACCAGCACCTCGAACACTCTGCCGACCTGCTCGCTGTTGATTTCGCACGAGATTCGGTTCTGGAGCGCAATCAGCCGTTCGAGCCGTTCCTGCTTGACCTCGCGCGGGACTTGGTTCTCCATCTCGGCTGCGGGCGTGCCAGGGCGGGGGCTGTAGGCAAACATAAATGCACCATCGAATCGCACGCGCTCCACAACCTTCAGCGTGTTCTCGAACTGCTCGTCGGTCTCGCCCGGAAAGCCGACGATGATGTCGGTAGTGATAGCGATGCCCGGAACACGCTCACGCAGTTTGTGGACAATCTCTTCGAACTGCTCTACCGTGTAGAGCCGTCGCATCGCCTTGAGAATCTCGTTATCGCCCGATTGGAGCGGGAGGTGAACCTGTTCCATCACCTTGGGCAGGGTGGCAATTGCCTCAATCAGGTCGTCTCGGAAGTCGCGCGGGTAGGGCGAAGTGAATCGGACGCGCTCAATCCCATCGATGTCGTTGATGAGTTTCAGCAGGCGTGCGAAGGGCACACGCCCTTCCAGCAGGTTCTTGCCGTAGGAGTTGACCGTCTGCCCAAGTAGCGTGACCTCTTTCGTCCCGCGCTCTGCCAGCAGTTGGATTTCCTCGATGATGTCGGCGGTTGGTCGGCTTCGCTCGCGCCCGCGCGTGGTCGGCACGATACAGAAAGTACAGAACTTATCACAACCGTACTGAATCGGCACAAACGCCTTCAGTTTGGGCTTGCGGTCGACTTTGCGTTGGGGAATGTCGGTGACAATTGCGCCTTTGCGTTCGGGCAGTTCGAGTCGAAGGGCGAACCGACGCTTCTGGATGACCTCCTCCAGTAATGCGCCCACTTGGGACACATGGGCGGTGCCGATGACCATATCCACATGGGGCGCGCGCTGTTTGATCTCTTGGGCGCGCAGTTGTGCCATACACCCGCACACGCCGATGACCAGATTCGGCTTGCGCTCTTTCAATTTGCGCAGTTGCCCCAGCGTGCTGAACACCTTGTCTTCGGGTTTGCGTCGCACCGAGCAGGTATTCAGAAGCACAACATCGGCTTCCTCCAAGCGGTCGGTTGGCTCGTACCCGCGCTCTTGCAGGTACAGCCCCATCTGCTCGGAGTCTTCCTCGTTCATCTGACAGCCCCAAGTGAGAATGGCATAGCGTGGCATCGGCAGTTCACCGAGCGAATTATACCGTGTCGGGGTCGATGCCGAGTTCCCGCAGGCGTTGGGCGAGCTGCTCTGCGCGCTTGCGTTCGTCTTCAAGGGCGCGTTCAGCTTGTTCAGCACGCGTCTGCTGAGCCTCAAAGGGCGTCGGGATGAGCTCCCCTTCACGCGTCCACCATCGCACCCATTTTCTGGGACGCCCCCGATAAGTGCCTTCCCATATGCCTACCCACACCTCTAATTGCTCGCTCCAGAGCCAGCCCCGCTCGTTCGGTTCGATCGGCACATACGCTCGGTCGCCATCTTTCAGCCGATAGCCCAGTAGCTCCTGCTTGGTGGGGTCATAGATGAAATATTCGGGCGTCCCGAAAGTCTTAGCGTAGAGCACAAGATTCTCCTCGCGGTCTTTCTTGGCGGTGGAGGGCGAGCTGAGCTCGAAGATCACATCAGGATAGCGTCCGCCCTCGTACCACACATTCCAGTAAGAGCGCTCTTTGGTACCGTCCACATCTTTCACCACGAAAAAGTCGGGACCTTTGTACAGGGGACGCTTCCGAATAACGCTTTCGGCTTGCTCTGCGCTATAGTAGATGAACATATTCGCCCCTGCAAAGTAGTCGGTGCGTCCTTCCCAGAGTTGGGCAATCAGGTCGTGCAGGAGGTAGATTTGCATCAAGTGCCAATCGCTCTCCAACGGTTCATCATCCTCCGAAGGTAGGTCGTTAGGGACAGGTGGGGGCAGGTAGGCGACCTCCACCGCCTCAGTTCTTGGCTTCTTGCGCTTAGGTGCGCTTTGCTTGGACTTCGTCAGGGTTGCAGGCTGAGCCATCTAAATCACCCTAACGGAGTATACCCCTGAACGCTCCTCACGACCGCTTGAGCCGTGCGAAGCGCAGTTTGCCTACCCTCAGCAGTTTGCCCTCCAGCGCGTCCACAGGCAGGGTCAGGGTCGGGTCGGTGATACGCTCGCCTTCCAGTTCGACACCTCCACCTTGAATGAGCCGTCGAGCCTCCGAGTTGCTGGGGGCGAAGCCGATGCCTGCAATCACGCTTGCCAACATCACCGTGCCGTCCTCGCGGATTAGATGAGCGGGAATGGTCTTTTCGGGGATGTCGTCGGGCAGTTGGCGCTGGGAGAAGATACGCAGGAACTCCTCATCGGCGCGCTGTGCCTCTTCCAGAGAGTGATAGAGCGCCACAACCTCACGCGCAAGACGGCGTTTCACATCGCGCGGATTGACTCTCCCCTCACGCCAATCACGCTCCAACGCCTCCACCTCTTCCAATGGTACATCGGTACAGAGAACGAAGTACTGCGTCATCAGCTCATCGGGCAGGCTCATCACCTTACCGAACATCTGGTCGGGTGGCTCGCTGATGCCGATGTAGTTGCCCAGCGATTGGCTCATCTTCTCCTTACCGTCCAGCCCAATCAGCAGGGGCATCAGCATCACCACTTGGGGTTCCTGTCCGAACTCGCGCTGGAGGTCGCGCCCCACAAGATTGTTGAACCGCTGGTCCGTGCCCCCCAACTCCACATCTGACTGGATTGCCACCGAGTCGTAGCCCTGACAGAGCGGGTAGAGAATCTCGTGCATTCCGAGTGGTTGGTTGTTCGCCAGCCGTTTCTCGAAGTCGTCCCGTTCCAGAATGCGGGCGACCGTGTACTTGCTGGCGAGTTTGATAACATCGGCAAAGGTCATCTTGCCGAGCCAATCGGCGTTGTAGTAGACTTCGGTGCGTTCGGGGTCTAAGATGCGGAACAGTTGGGGCTTGAGCCGTTCCACATAGCCCATGACTTCCTCGCGCTCAAGTTGGCGTCGGGTTTTGGATTTGCCCGTCGGGTCGCCAATCATCGCCGTGAAGTCGCCCACGATGAGGCAGGCGGTGTGCCCGAAATCTTGAAACTGGCGCAGTTTGCGTAGGACAACCGCCCAACCGAGATGCACATCGGGCGCGGTGGGGTCGATGCCCAGTTTCACACGGAGCGGTTTGCCCCGCGCAATCTTCTCTTGAAGCTCTTCGACGGTGATAATCGTATCAGCCCCGCGTTGGAGCACGGCTAACTGTTCTGCCATTGGAACGCTCATCGAGGGGAAATTGTACCTTTTGGGGAGTGAGGAATGGGAAGTAGGGAATGGAAAGTGGGGAGTCGTGGCTTGGGCATCTTGCCCATTTAGCAAGGACTATACGACGGTTTCCCTAGCTTGTGTTTGAGGTTGGCTTCTATTGAGAAGGGCAGACACAGAGGTCTGCCCCTACAGGCAAGGCGATTTCGTAGGGGCGTACCCCCGTGTGCGCCCAGTTTCTACTCTCCCTCACAACAGTGTCGTGCAGTAAGTCAAGCACACAGAGGGGTAAGACCTACGAACTACTCGGTTTTGAGTGCGTGGCTCACCGTCTCACGCAGATTGAACCCGCGCTTGAGGAACTCCTTCACGAACGCGTGCCCACTCATCGTCTGCTCATAGGGGACGGTTCCGCGGGGCACCGTACCGTTCGCCACCCCGATAGCGATGATCGACGCAGCGAAGCCCGTGCAACGCTCCATCGCCGTGAAGCCCGTCTCGTCGTCGTGATAGTCGATGAACTGTACGCTGATTTCGTAGGGCGCACCATCCTTCATCCCCGAGCCGTAAGCGTAGACCACAATCAGGTCTTTCTCTTCGGGGAAGTCGATTTTGGGTGGGATGACGGTGGCAGTAAACTGTCGGGGTGAGATGAAGGCATCGCCGATTTTGATAGGCTCTTCATCGAAGAAGCCCAAATCGCGGAGGGCGCGCATCGTGTCCCAGTGTCCGGGGTAGCGCAGGGTCTTATAGTCGTACTCGCAGACCTTGCCTTCCAGAGTGTAGGGCGCAGTGGAAGTGCCTCCCGAAGTGGGCGCCGCCTCCAACAATCCCAACCCCTCAATCTCCAGGCATTCCACATCGTCCATCGTCGGCACATAGGCAGGTTTGCCATCCTTAAGCACCAACGCTTCGCCCGTGTACTCCGAGATGACGCCTATCATGTTGAACACCAGTTTATAGCCGAGCGGTGGAATCGGGTTCTGGGGCAGTCCCCCACAGCGTAGGCGGATTTCGTGGCAGGTGTCCATCTTCTCCATACAATATAGCCCGAGGTGGTTCACCATTCCAGGCGCCAGCCCGCAGTCGGGCACCAGTGCGATTCCCGCTTTCTTCGCCTCCTCATCGTGCTTGCGGAACTCGAACCAGAACCATTCGGGGTCGTTGCCGAGGTCGATGAAACTGCGCTTCGCTTCCAGTGCATATTGGATAAGGCGCATATTCATCTGCCACGGCACGGCGCTGATGATTACATCTGTCCCCTCGAAAAACTCCAGTACTTGCTTGCGGTCTTGAGCGTCGACCTTTTTGGGGAACACAACCTGCTGATTGAGCAGTTGATTGACCCACTCCGCCTTTTGGGTGGCTCGATCCAAATCGATATCGGCTAAGACGACCTGTTCAGGGTTACCGAACCGCGCTAAATCGTAGGCGATGGCAGGTCCTTGCATTCCTGCTCCGAGAATGGCGTACTTCGTTTTGCTCATCCTATTTCCCTCCATAAGTTGATTGTCTTGGCGCCGAGGCGTATTAAAAACAGGGGGTCGGCGCCGACCCCCTTGTTGTTAGTATACCCGATTCGCCAAGCCTTAGCGGATGAGCTGGAGCACCGCTTGGGGCGATGAGTTCGCCTGACCCAGCACGGACATACCTGCCTGCTGGAGAATCTGGAACTTGGTGAATCGGCTGATCTCCTCGGCGAAGTTCGTGTCGCGGATTGCCGACTCGGTCGCGCTCAGGTTCTCCTTTGCGACGGCGAGCGAGCGCATGTTACTCTCCAGAATGTTCTTCTGGAACGCGCCCATATCCCCGCGCAGTTTGGAAACCTGGCTGATTGCCTCGTCGATGACCTTCAACGCTTCGGTAGCGTTCACGGTCACATCGATTTGGGCTAGCGAGTTAAACACCGACGAAGCGGTAGTTCCAAGGCGGTACGAGGACATATCGTTGAGACCGAAATAGGCTTTCTGCCCTGCGTTACCGCCAATCTGGAACTCTAGCTGCGCTGCGCTGGTACTGGCTACTGCAGCAGTAGAGCTCTGGACATTGCCCGCTTCGCGTAGCATAATCACATTTCCTTTCGCGTCGGTAAGGCGCAGACCCGAGTCGCCCTGACTGCGTCCGCCTGTGAACTGCACTGAGGCGACAGCAGTAGAGCCATCGTTTAGGTAGACCTGGAACTGTACCGTTGCTACGGCGTCCTGTCCGGTCGTGGTGAGTGCTTTTTGTCCTGCAGTTGCGAAGAAGAAGCCGTCGCGTGAAGTACTGAGAGTGAAGTCGAACCGAGAACCGTACTCTACTGCACGGAACTCAACACTCCGATTGGTGCCGTCGTCGTTATACTGTGCAACAACGCCCGTGATGCTGCTAGCAGCGTTGATGCGGTCTAAGAAAGAACCTAAGGTCTCATTTCCATCGGTGGTAAAACTGACCCCGTTGATGACCAGTGTACCTGGAACATTTCCGCCGCCAACCGCTTCAGCAACAGTGCTGGCAAGTGTGGTACCGGTAGCCAACTGCGCCGAGTTAAGCTGAGCTTTGCGAGCCACATGGGTGGCGAGATTCGCTATTTGCACCGTGACAACACCCGAAGCGATTCGGTATTCGCCCGCTGCGGTGCCTACTGTTCCGATCACACTTCCTCCAACGAAGATACCGCTGATTCGGCTGGGGTCGGTCACCAATGCGCGGACACCTGCCGTACCGTCCAACAGCTTCTTCGTGCCGAACTGGGTCTGCTGGGCAATACGGTTGATACTGTCAATCGCCGAGCGAATCTGGTTCTGGTTGGCTTGTAGGGCGGTCAGGTCGTTCGTTCCAGTATTGCCCGAGGCGACTGCTAATTGGCGCATACTGCGCAGAAGGTTGTGCATCTCATCGAGTGCACCTTCGGCGGTCTTAATCAGGTTCGATGCGTCTTGCGAGTTGGCAATTGCCTGCTCCAGACCGGCAATCTGGGCGCGCAGGTCTTCCGAGCGAATCAAGCCTGCTGGGTCGTCGGCACCGCGGTTGATGCGCAGACCCGATGCCAAGCGCTCAATCGAGCGACCGAAGTTATCTGAAGCGCGCTCTACATTGCGCAGAGCGTTCATCGACGAAATGTTATTGTTGATGCGTAGACTCATCGTTCCATCCTCCTTGACTGTGTATTTCTGGACACCTCCCCTGCGCCGATCCCTCGGCGGGGTGGGCGTGCGCCCTGTGTCCACACGAGATTTTAGGACAGAACCTGAGTCGCCTTCTCTGTAATTTTACGAGGGTTTATGAAATATCGCAAACTTAACAGGTTCCCCGCTATTTTACGGGGTTAGAATTAGGGTGATTCAACGACCGCTACCCCCAACGCGTTTAGGAACCGCTTTTCTTGTTCGGGGTTGCTCAGAATCTCCTCAATAATGAACCAGTAATCGATAACAGCGCGACTAATCTCAATATCATTTCTGACACCATCGGTGATCGAGCTTTCCCGAAGGAGTAAAATCGTTGTACATCCGGGCGCGCTGCCTTTGACCCTCTGTAAGGACTTGATAGACGCTCCTAACCGTTCCAGCGCGCCTGCGGGGTCGATTCCACCTTTTATCTCAACAGCACTAAGCAGTTGCCCATCGGGGCTTTGCAATAGGATATCAGGGTCGGAAGAGAAAAGCAGGGCTCGACCATCTCTAAGAACAATCTGCGTAGGTGTCTCTTCCCTGATTGATTGGTAATTGCGCAGGTAGGCACGCAGTTGCTGAAAGATGAGCTTCTCTATCTCCTTTCCTTTCTGGTTTTGCCACGAGCCTTGTGCTTGTGTCCCCGCAGCCATTCCACGCCAGAGGTCCAACTCTCGCGGACTAATCTGGTCATCTTCCAAAACCAGACGAGAGATGATTGGGTTGAGATGCTGAGCAATTTGGAGTGCTACGGTCTCCGAGGGAAATTGAGTCCCGTCCTCAAACGCCTTCACATCCAATCCCAATCGGCTCATAGACTTTTGGGAGACCATCGCTAACATTCGGTAGTAGGTTGTTGATCGGGAAACCGTGCATAGCACCTCAGGATGGGCAAACACTGTGACGGGTTTAATTCCACGATGAATCACTCGGCTCCACGCATCAGGATGAATGCCCAAATTTTCCAGGTCTTGCCAGTCGTACCGTTCTCCCTCCAGCGATTCAATCTGTTCCGCAACTTCAAGTAGCCCCCACTCATGAACCTTACTGTGGAACAGGCTACTTTTAGCAATTTGATCCAGAGACCACGAGTGTTTGGAAATGTTGCTTTGGTTCATCGTTTTGTCCAGTACAGCACGCTCTCGCGAACGGGCAAACGACCATACTTGCCCATCTGCTGAGAGCTGTTGCCTTTGTAGCGCGCCACCGCTACCTTGTCCACTTGGAAGCCATACTGCTCAGCAATATCTGACAGGATGAGGTCTACGGGTATCATCTCACCTTCGAAACGCACGTTGTCCACTACCATCACCACTTTGCCACCTTGTTCCAGCACGGTTGCCCATTCGCGGATGACCTGTTCCATATCGACGAAGTAGCCCGTCAACATATCGGGAATGCGAGGGTTGTTGAGGCTACTTCTGCGCCTGAGTAGATGAACCACTTCTTGAACAGCAGGGTGCGAAGCTTGTTCAACTGCTCCCACCTTCACCTCAATATGAGAGCGTAAGACCCCCTGCCGAAGGCTTTTCAGCTCTTCGAAGTTGCTTACGAAGTAGAAGCAGAGTTCCAGTGAGTAGGTGCGCGTATAGTCATAGCGATTTGCGTAGGGAGGTGAGGTAATAATCAGGCTGGGGCGTGCGTCTTGAACCTTTGCAGGGAGCGTCCGTGCATCTCCTTGAACGACCTGAGGCTCTCGAAACTGGAGATGCCAGCCCATCTGATGAACCTGACGCAGGTCGCGCTCGAACTCAGCAACTTTATGCCGAATAGCATCGTCAGGGGGATTGACCTGCTTGTGCTTGTTCAGGCGTAGGAACTGACCGTCCTTCGATGTATAACTGCAGGACTCAAGCACCGATAGAAGTATCAGCTGGAATATTGACTTATGGGGCGGTAGTAGAAGCTCTATCGCTTGTTTCCACTGCCTCAAGCGATAGAGACTTCCTTCAGGAAAGGCGACCTGCATAATCGCCACATCCTCTGCTATAGGGGCAGGAGGCATCGCATCCACACGCTCGGCGAGGGTGCAATAACACTCCTGTAGGCTCCCAGGCTCTACCGCCATCAGCGAGGATAGGGTACGCGCCACGAACACAGCAGTGGGCAAACGGTCGACACCTACAGCAGGGATACTGCGCAACCCACACACGAACAAGGTCGTGCCCATACCACAAAACGGGTCCAGCACACAATCCGAAGTGCCTACTCCGAGCCGTGTCAGAGTCTCTTCAACAAAAGCATAAGCAAACGCTTCTTTGTAGCGATAGAGGCGCAGTAGCGGAACCTGCTTATTCCCGACATAAGACACTAATGAAGCCAGCCGAGGCTCTTCCGAAATCCGAGAGGCGTACTTGCTCTCAAGGGAGTCGCGCCAACACGAGTTAGAACCTGCTTGCGAAGCATCCCCTTCTATTGGCGTGTAGAGCTCTAACTGCATGTCTCAGATTGTACCTGTTGGGGAGCCAACCTAAGAGCACCTAACAAAAGTGGCTTGGGCATCTTGCCCATTTCGCACACGAACAGGACGCCCGTGCTACGAGGGTGGCACAGACATTCGTATCTGTGCCTTTTACACAGGCAAGAATGCCAGTGCTACACTTTGCTAATGGGCAGGATGCCCGTGCTACAGATGGGTCTTTTGGACAACCTCTCACGGGCTTGAGATGTTTGTTAGGCGTTCTTAGAGCCACCTGAAACTCCAGCGGTATAATTAGCCTGTAAGGAGCGACGATGATGAGCCAAAAGCAACGAAGCAGTGCCTTTATGGTCGAGAGAACCCCCATCGGGCAGACTTTTACTCCCGAGCAGTTCGATTCAGAAGCCCGTATGATTGCCAAGACCGCCGAAGAGTTCGTGCGCAACGAAGTCTTAACGCAGTTGGAGGCAATCGAGCAGGCACAAGAGGGGCTGATGCGCGAGTTAGACCGCAAGATGGGCGAACTGGGCTTCACCGCCGCCGAAGTGCCCGTCCCCTACGACGGCTTAGACCTGCCCAAGACGACCGTCGCCCTGATTGTGGAGAAGCTCGGTCCTGAACCTGCCACCTGCTTGACCCTGCAGGCGCACGCGGGGCTGGCGATTCTTCCGCTGGTGCTGGAGGGCACGCACGAGCAGAAAAAACGCTATCTGCCCAAACTGGCGTCGGGCGAGTGGTGTGGTTCGTTCTGCCTGAGCGAGACAGGCAGTGGCTCCGACGCCCTGGCGATGAAAACCCGCGCAATCCCCGCACCCAACGGCGAAGGCTATATCCTAACAGGCGAGAAGATGTGGGTCACCAACGCTGGGTTTGCCGACCTGTTCACCGTGTTCGCCAAGCTCAACGGCGAGCAGTTCACCGCCTTCTTGGTGGAACGCACCTTCCCTGGCGTGAGCTTGGGGCGCGAGGAACATAAAATCGGTCTGCACGGCTCCAGCACGCGGCGCGTGGTGTTCGAGAATGTGTTCGTGCCTGCACAGAACCTGTTGGGCGAGGTCGGCAAAGCGCACTACATTGCGCTCAACACACTGAATCTGGGACGCTACAAGATGGCAGCGAGCGCGCTCGGCACGGGCAAGTATGCGCTGGAGGTCTCCACCCGCTACGCTAAAGACCGCCACCAGTTCGGTCAGCCGATTGCCAATTTCGGTATGATACGCCAAAAGCTCGCCGAGATGACGACGCACCTGTTCGCGCTGGAGAGTATGCTCTATCGCACAGGCGCGCTGATGCAGGAGTGGTTCGAACCGATTCACCACCTGCCTCCCGATGCTCCCGACCTGCACCTGCGCTATCGCGAAGCGGCGTCGGAGTATGCAGGCGAATGTGCCTTGCTGAAGTTCTACGGCACGGAAGTGCAGTATCTCTGCGCAGACGAGGGCGTGCAGATTCACGGTGGATATGGCTACACCGAGGACTTCCCGATTGCCAAAATCTTTCGCGAGTCGCGCGTGCCCCGAATCTACGAAGGCACGAACGAAATCAACCGCCTGAACCTTGTGCAACACCTGATTCGCCAGATGCAGAGGGCGGGGGTTCCGCTAATTGAAGAGGCGCGCTCGCGTGAGGGGTTCCAGATAGAGAGCCTGCCCACCGAACCTCAAGCGATGTTGGAGACGCTGGTGGAGGGCTTCCGCTCGGCGACGCTCTATGCGTTCCGACTGGCGTGGGATGCCTATGGCGACCACCTGCGCGAGCAACGCCAAGAGGTGGCGGGCGCACTCGCCGATATGACCACCTACCTCTATGGCTTGGACAGCATCGTGGCGCGTCTTCCCCGATTGCAAGGCTCCCAAGCCGAGTGGGCAACGATGGCGGGAATGCTCTTCGCTCGGCAGGGCGCACAGGTTCTGCGCGACCGCGCCGACCTCATCCTGAACGCACTGAACGCCCCTGCCGATTCGCACCAGCGCATCGAGCGGATGGTCGCCCTGCCGAGGTTCAACGCGGTCGATGTAGCGAACCGCCTCGCCGAAGCTGTCCTCCAACGCGACGGCTATCCCTTCTGACACAAGAGGGGACGCTCATCATCGGGGCAGGGAGAAAACTCCCTGCCTTGACCAAGTACAAACAGCCGATAACCACAAATGTCCTTCCACAGTGCGCACAGGGTGTGTTCGGCTACATCCTCACCCTTTGAGTGCAGGCACAAGCTGGGTCTTCGAAAGAATCTGGGCAGATTAGCAAGAGCGGACTATCGCACCAGTCCCCTCCGCATCGCCCACACAAGTGCCTCCAGCGTACTCTTCACCCCCAACTTTGCACGAATCGACGCAAGCTCATTCTGCAAAGTGCGCTCGCTGATACACAGCGCACGCGCCGCCTTCTGCACCGTGCCATAATCCGCCAAACCCTGCAACCGCGACACCTCCAACGGCGTCAAAAACCCCTCTACCACCACCTCTGCCTCTACAGCTTCAGCGGGGGGGCAGCGCTACAACGACCCCACACCGTTCCAACACGCGCTGGAGATAGTCCTGAAGAGCCGTATCCGAACACCACAGTCTCACTTTCACGGCTGAGTCTCGCATGCGCACACCTCCATCGGGCAGCAGGTTCGCCGTCTTTGGCACCCTTCCTGCCACCGATAGGTAAATTTTCCTACTGATGAGTAAATCGTGCAAGGCGCTCCATGAGTAAATTTACCTAGTCATAGGTAAATTTATCTATGGCTTTGCCCGAATCGAGCCTTTTGTGGCGTTGTTTTGGGGTGGGGGGTATAGGGAAATTTACTCATGACTGAGTATTTTTACCTAATTGGCGGTTTAGTACAATTTACCTATGCAAAGGGGTGAGGAAAGCGGGTATCGTCTCGACACTCTTATTCAGGAGGGAAGACAATGCAAGCGATGAGGAATCGATTGGTTCAGGAAGTGAGGTGCGCACTACAAGGATATGGTCTCGCATTTCCATATAAGAGACTTTCGACTTTATGTATTGTTCTCCTGTTTTCTACTCTTCACAGCAAAGCGCAACAGACGACAGTCGGCTTCCTAACCCATGCAAATGATGCAAAAGTCTGTGTGGTCACAGACTCTTCGAATTCTTACTGGGCTGATTATGATGGCTCGTTTCATGCCCGCGAGTGTGACAACTATTATCACAGTGCGAATTCGATTCTACAGGTTTCGATACTGAGCAACTCTACTCCAGATATAGTATCGGGTACCTACGATTCGTAGACCTTCGATTGGCTGGATATGCAAGCAACGGTTGGTCAGAATCGCTCTTGTCTGTTTCAGGAAATATTCATGCATCCTTGTTTACACAGGGGCGTCCTGAGTTGTGGTGGTTTAACGGGAGGAGGGGTCAAGGTTCTCAACCACGCGGGTTCATCACTGTGGGAGGGGTAGTGAATCAGTCCATACCTCCTGATACGGTTTTCGAGTTCGCCTCACCACCAGACCAGGATGGTGTCACAGAAAATAATCAGCCTTACACGCGCCTACTTGCTTTGTATCACCATCGTTTAGGTGAGTTGACAGGCTCGGGCAAAGAAAATGTAGTCGATGTTCAAGGAAATCTCTCTTTGCAGCTAACAGGCTGGCTGTATGGTAGCACTGAACCATATACCTTTGCGCCACTGTGGGTCACGCAGGCAGTTCGGCATGGTGCAATAACAATAGGGCGCATTCCTCAGTTCAACCCTCTCAGTGTTAACCCTGTGGGTATCCCCGAAATTGGGGAAAACGAATATGTCTATCAAGATATGCCTGCACTCCTCGAAATACCCGTCTTCGCTCGAGTACACACATGGGATTACTTTAATGATAGTACAGGAGTAAACTTTCCAGTATTTAACAGATTTTATGAACCTCCTTTGTATCGAGAACTTTCAGGGCTCGGCAACTCTCTCGTCTTTCGTTTAGAGAGGAGGTATGGTGAAGGACCTCGACTCTCGCCGACAGGCTTTGTCTTCATGGGGAATCGCCCTGTGGCTAATGACAATATCTACGCAGTTACTCCCCAATACAGAGGTGGTTCTCTCGGAAACAATGTGGGAAGAGGACTATTCTTTGAGGGGTTGACTTTACCGCAGAATGAGTACTTTGGTAGACACTATGTCAACTTATATTACAGGGAGTCGCACGGCAGGGAACATCTTGTTCACTCCGCTCCAGTGGAAATCTTTTTCCCTACATTCGGGATCAATCATCCCGATCGAGGTCGACCAAACTTTTTTGGCACGGGAATATCAGGACAATACGAATGGTTCCCACCTGGTCAGAGAGATACAGGATATTTCAGACCCGACGGTCAAACAGTCCCTACCCCAAACTGGTTTGCCTACTACTACGATTTGCTGGCGAGCACGTACCAAGAGTTTTCTAATATCCGCTATGTTCGTATTACCAACACGTCGGAAATTCTCGGTTTTGCTGCTTATCGTGATGACTATTTCTCCATCACAAACAATCTTGGAGAGCACCTATCTACTCAGGCTGGTCTTAGGTGTCAACTTTTCCGAAGGAAAGAGGATGGAAAGATAGCAAGAGTGGATCAGGTCACAGTATATGGTCTACATGCGTTTTTGGCAGTGGCAGCTCATGAGTGGGCTCACCAGTACCTTTATAGAGTGGGCATCGTGACAGATGTTCCAGGTCTCGACTCAGACGGAGATGGTGTAGCAGATTTCTGGGAAATCATTTTTGGACTAGACCCAGACTATCGGCAATCGGTAGAGAACTACCGTCATAATGACCAAGAGTTTCTCTGTGATGTAATTTCATACCACTATCTCCTTGCAAACGAGAATGCTTGGCAATACGACTGGGCTGATGTAAGTCTGCAGAAGGGACGCCCAGTGAGACCGTTTCCATGGTGGTACGAATCATCCGGAACCAATCGCTCGCTCTACAACGACTTATTCACCAGCCTAGACGACCTTTTGCCTTGATAATCCACAGGAGATGAAATATGCTACAATTCAAAACAGCAGGAGGAACGCTTATGAGCAAGAGAAACACACTGACAAAGACGCTCGCCATATCGCTGATAGCTACCCTTCTTCTTGGGAGCACTGCGAACCAACTGTCCGACAAAACGGAACGAACGCCGAGCGCACAAAACCAAACCAGCACTGCCACAACTACCACTGCACCTAAGTGGGGGCAAGTGCCTAACCCAACAACCGCTAAGGAACTTCTACTTCAGATGGATAACACGCCAGGACCTGTGGCAGTTCACGCCCACCCAGACACTATCATGATTATCGCCAACGCCATCCGCCTTGCAGGACTTTCAGGCGACACAAGCCAACTGGAACATATCCGACAGTGGTATCAAATGGCAAAGAACCTTGACCCCGCTGTCAACACCGCACACTACATCACAGGTGAGTTGCTCAGACAGGCTTACCTTGCACTGGGGCGATTGGGGGCAGGTGAGGAAACCACTTTACTCGGCGTTGGGATTGCCCGAGCACGCACCCTTGCCGACCGTGCCTATCCTAATCCCACCACCGCCAAAGAGCTCCAAGCGAAGGTACGCCTGTTTCTCTCAGAGTTGGAGCACCCCAGTTCCACCGAAGTCCTGAGAGTGCACGGTGTGCTGGATGAGATTGCGCTGATGGCAAGGTCGGCTTACAGGGCAGGTGTGAAAGACGCCTTTGAGCAGTGTGAAGTTGACTGGTCTGTTAGCACTTCGGTCTCGCTCAAGGTTCAGGCGTACAAGCTTCCTGATTCGGAACGAGCGCAGTGGCTGGTGGAGCAGATTGGGAATCTCGTTATTGCACGCGGGGAGCATAGTTGCCTTCTGCACCTGTTGATGGATGAGGGTAGTCGAGCCATCCCGCTGATTCGAGCCAAGCTGGCGCAGTACAAGGACGAACCAACTGCCCCTGTCGGTGCAGTGTTGCTGGTTGATGCACTGGGGGGATTGATGTATGTGGATGAGTCGGCGGTTGCAGTTCTGCGAGAAGTGGAGCAATCGTTTGCAGACAAGCGTCCGCGAGGTACAGCACGCTCTTACTTGGAAAAATGGGATGCTACCAAGCAAGCGATGGAGCCGTTCTTGGGGATTGCTCCGTGTCCTCGATCGATACCGATTGATTAGGAGACGCGGTCGCAGTGTTTAGGATAAAGGAGCGCTTCTGTGGTGTGGGGGCGCTCCGTCTGTTTTTCACGACAGTCTTATGCCTCACCGATTGGGCGGTTGCAGAGCGAGGTGCGCACGGGTCAGGTGGCGTATTTGCGGAATTATGAGTATAATCCTGACGGGAGCCGTTATTCGGTTAGTCGGAGTGATGCGCTGAACGGTTCGCACTGGGAGTTGTACTTCTACGACGAGGTCTCGGGTCGTTTGGCGGAGGAAGGTCGCTTGGTGCGGATAGAGCGGGACTATGAAAACGGGAACAAACAGGTGGCATACGAGTATGGGTATAATAGCGATGGTGGGAAAGTGTGGAAGAAGGACTATCTGAACCAGCAGGAGTATCGGTACTTGTGTCGGATTGGGTGCGGTGGAACGCCGATGAGAGTATACAACCGAGCGATGGGGAATGCGAGTTGGACGAGCGTGGAGGACTATCTACCTGCTGGGAATGCGCTGGGGTACAATACAAACTGGCAGTTCCGCTATGCAGGGGGAGAACTGGTGATGATGGGAACGAATGGTGTGCCCACCGAGTTTTACCCGACCGACAGCAACGGGGTGAATGTGCAGTCGGTATCGGAGCCGTGTGCGTGCGGAGTGGCTCCTGCACAGGTTGCCGTGTGCCGAGCGCTCGGATATGGGGGGTGTGAGGGAAGAGATAGATGCGATGAGTTGTCAATCTTCGGTTTCAACGAACTCTGTAGAGGTGGTGATGAAAAGAAGACTTATAAAATGTGCGTTGACTTTTGTACATCCTTTGCCAATGCGTACTGTAAGGGGGCAGGTGTTGGCTTGAACCCGTGGATTGGGAAAATCTGTAAACGGATTGCTAAAAAAGGATGTAAAGCACTTTGTAGGGAAACAAATCAGAATTTTGACCCCTTTGAGCGATGCTGGTTACTATGCTCGGACACGCAACCTGGCAGTGAACAGTGTGTTGATTGCTGCAACGCTGTGTGCTGGGGAGGCGGACTGAGTACATGCTACAAGGAGTGTGCAACCAGAGATATCTTTTAGGAGGTACTTACAATGAAATACAGAGTGCTAATTATTCTTCTTGTGATAGTCATGGCGACGCTGATGAGCTTCCTTTACTTCGTACGAACGCGTAACAACCTTTTGTCTTCGTCATCTACGCAGCGTGTCAGCCGAATTGGAGCAATTCCGTTAGGCACCACCCTCGAACTCCCTGCTGATGCCCTGTTGGTCGGTTTGGATACTTTGTCGTGTGATGATGCATCAGAGGAACGGGATGTGACCTACATCTTGATGACTACTATGTCTATAGTAGACTTGAAAGGATTATATCGTAGAGATTGGTTCGATGTAGAAGTTCTTTGGTTAGTAGACAAACCAGATACACTTTCCTTCACCGTTTTCCGCAAGGATGGAAAGTTGTCGCGGAAGGAGCGTTTTCTATTCTCACTCACAGCGTTCAGCGGTTTACCCTCTCCTCTCATAGGAGAGGCTCTGGGTCTAACGCAGGAGCAATATCGTCAAAAAACATTTATCTTTTTGACTGTGAAGGAGCCTCAGGAATTGAACGGATTTGTTTACTTACCTGTTCTTTTCAAGCCCTGAAAGGTCTGTCAACTAATGCTTCAGATGGAGCCTTATTGGCGTACAGAGCGTGTATCGGGTGGACAGTTTGAACGGGGAGCATAACGAGGTGTATGGGTATGACCCTGTGAGTGGGCGGTTGAGCACGGTGACGGACACAGTGCCTGAGCCCGATGTGGTGCACAGTTTTGTGTGGAACCCCGAGGGCACTTTGGGTCGGTGGGGTGCGCCGAACACAGGGTATGACCGTGTGTTTGGTTATGACGAGGAAGGTCGCTTGATGCGGATAGAGCGGGACTATGGAAACGGGAACAAACAGGTGGCATACGAGTATGGGTATAATAGCGATGGTGGGAAAGTGTGGAAAAAAGACCACCTGAACCAGCAGGAATATCGGTACTTGTGCCGAATCGGGTGCGGTGGAACGCCGATGAGAGTATACAACCGAGCGATGGGGAATGCGAGTTGGGCGAGTGTGGAAGACTACCTGGAGACGCCCACAGTGATAGGCTATACCAAGTTGGAGGGAACCTTCGGGCATTCTGTGTGGACTTCGGGTCACTGGTTAGGAGACTGGGGGGCAGGAGGTGGTTGGGCGTATTATCAGGATTGGTTTGGGGTAGAGGTGGGGAGTGTGTATTTTCCAGCGGCTTTACCCAAGCCAGCTCCAGAGTATTTGGGGAGTGAGGATGGGGTATTGGGGGATTCGTGCGGAAACGGCTACATTCCTGTTTTTGCGATGATGTTGCAAGGGGAGCAACAGGGTCAGAAACCAGGTGAAAAGCCTGGAGGGAACCAACCACCAAGTCGCCGTGAGCCTGTGGACTTTGGTGAATGCATGAAAGCGTGTGCTGATATGCGCACTCTGGAGGAGAAAGAGTGTTTTAAGGATTTCAACAGTTGCATGAAAAATGCTAAAAAACCCGAAGAGAAGATCAAGTGCAGCGATGCACTTGCGAATTGTTTAGGTGAAGCAAATGGTGCTTACTATAGCTGTACGTATCTTTGCTATGGCAAAGATAACTCACCTGAGAGACCACTACCCATGAAGCTTTTCCCTCCTGATAGAGGGGGTGTTGGTATTGAGCCCCCAGCTAAATTTTACCCGGAATGCTATGACAAGTACCCAAAACTCCCACTACCACCACCACCTCCTGAGTGGAGACCGAAACCAACGAAACCAAAATAGGAGGATGAACGATGCGGATGTACTTCTGGATGATGGTGATTGGACTTGGAATGGTCACAACTGCTCCTGATGTATGTATCATCCATCACTCTTCCGAACAGAAGATTGAGTTACACCTGACCCAGAACTGGTCTGAATGCGATCAATACTGCTACAGAACTAGAACTCAGACGGTCTTTAGGGACGGAGTCAAGTACCGCCTCGTCTGGACTGCTCGATGTTGGTGCCTAACTGATAGCCGTGGCGAAATAACCGCATATCTTGATTACAGTGTATGTAACTTTCCTGACCAACTGCCTGCTGAGTTTGTGATAGACCGGTTGAAAGAGCGAATACATTTTTTTGAGATCAATCCCCAAATAGCTTTCCCAGAATTTACAGAAAGCAAGGATTTACACCCCTTGACCTTGCCTGATCATATGGACGGTAGGGTATGGACCTACTCTTTGGTTAGCCTACCGATGCTAAACTCCTCTTTCAATGAGCGACGCGAGCTAGTAATAGTGGATCGTGAACAGAAAAAGATATTTGTAATTGGCTTGTCATGTAAAGACAAGAATACTCTCAACGAACTGTGGGACACTATATTACGAGGCATACGAGTAGCGATATGAAGGTCAGTGCGCTCATAGAGGGTTATCAATTCGGAGAGTGATTGGCTTAGGAAAAAAAAGAAGACCCTCAAAACCAGCAGGAGTATCGGTACTTGTGTCGGATTGGGTGTGGTGGAACGCCGATGAGAGTGTACAGCCGAGCGATGAGGAACGAGAGTTGGACGAGTGTGGAGGACTATCTACCTGCTGGGAATGCGCTGGGGTACAATACAAACTGGCAGTTCCGCTATTCAGGCGGTGAGTGGGTGATGATGGGAACGAGTGGTGTGCCCGCCGAGTTTTACCCGACCGACAGCAACGGGGTGAATGTGCAGTCGGTATCGGAGCCGTGTGCGTGCGGAGTGGCTCCTGCACAGGTTACCGTGTGCCGAGCGCTCGGATATGGGGGGTGTGAAGGAGGATGTGAGCAGATGCCCCCTGTTTTGCCTCCTTCACCTGCACCTCCCAGATTCCCTCAACCTGTTTTGGCTTTCCCTGTCTATGGCAACTGGTGCGGTATGGGACACCCGCCACGTGTTCCAGACCTGAACTACGGGGATTGCAGGTCAGGTAATGTAGACGTGTTTCCTACGCCGATTGATGAACTGGACTCTTGCTGTTGCAAGCATGATGAGTGCTATGAGAAGAATGGTTGCAACAACTTGTGTGTATGGCGCTTTAGTTGTGCTTGTGTACGCTGTGATAGGGATCTGATAGAATGTGCCTTGCGAGCCAACTGCTCGCGTTCCCCTAACCCCTCTTTCTGTCGGAGAGCCAAAGCAGCTATCGTTCTCTGGATGTCTCTTCAAGCTTCCAGACTTCCATGCCCATAGGAGGTGCAACTTGAGGAACACTAAAAACAGACTTTGTACCTTTCAGAGGGTGAAACTATGCACGATAGTGGTCTTAGGTGTCTTATCGTGGGGCTGTCAAAAGATGCCCGTGAATGGTTCGTTCGCAAAGGGCAGTGCTCAGATCAGTTATCGTACCGTCTCGTTCGACCTCTCCCCTGATGGCGCCTACCTCGTGTTCACTGGGAGTGGTAAGGGTGGCTCCGACCTCTTCTTGATGAACCTCAAGGATTACAGGGTGTCTCGGCTCACCGAAACCGATGCCTACGAAATACAGCCACGATTCTCGCCCGATGGAAAAATGGTGGTCTACTCTGCGCGGAACCCTGCAGGGGATGAGAATGCTCCTTGGCACCTCTACCTGATTGAAATAGACCGTCCCTCTCCTAAACGCTTGACGGAAGGAGATTGTGCGGACAGCAACCCGATATGGACTCCTGACGGGCGTCGCTTGGTATTCAGCAGGTCTTGTCGTCTGCGTCAGCGTCCGTATGGTGACCGAGCGTGGTATGACCCGCGTGTCCACCTGCTTGACCTCTCCACGCAATCGGTTCGTTCCACTCCGCTGGTGCGTGTTCATAGCCAGAACTTCTCACGGGCGGGCGAGTTTCTTTATGTGCGGGCACATCTTATGGGGAATACCAGCGATGGCTCGGGCTTATTTCTTGCTAATCTTTCGGCTATAGACCAAGAGGCAGATACCTTGAAAGCGCAGAGCCGAACTGTGTCGCTGGCTCCAGGTGGTAGCGAGAGTTATTTTCTGGCGGATGGTGAGCAGATTGTGTTTGTGGGTGGCAATCCTTCCGACAAGCGTTATGTCAGGGAGGTTTGGGTAGGCAATCTGAAGAGCAATCTGGCTCAACCCATAACCGATATACGGTCGGCGTTTCTGTGGTGTCTCAGGGCGGATCGGGCTGGCGAGTGGGTCTATTTTCTCTGGACTGATAACCCTGTTACCTATCGTCCAAAACTCTGGAGAGTGAACACTCGCACACGCCAGTCGGAACAGGTGGCAGACAGCACGCTGTTTGATAACCCGCTTGAGTGGAAACCTTCTCAGTAAGGTCAAATGAGAGTTGGACGAGCGTGGAGGACTATCTACCTGCTGGGAATGCGCTGGGGTACAATACAAACTGGCAGTTCCGCTTGTTATAGGAGGTCTGTGATGAGATACGCAATCTGTGCGATAGGAATGACGATACTTGTGGGGATAGGATGCGTGGTTTCGGGTTGCTCCCTCCGCTATGCCGATGGAGGCACCAGCGGAAGCACTCAGCGTTGGCAAGTTGATTTTACCTACGACATCCACCCCA
>FWWM01003591.1_pt1 | contig 21493 bp, 22 predicted proteins | sample 2228351 | NCBI WGS metagenome assembly FWWM01 (sample SAMEA103939774, study PRJEB20133) | metagenome
AATTATAAGAGAATTCTCCTCGGTTTTTTGGGGAAATGAGTTCCATTTCGGAATAATCCTTGGATTCTGGCTTTTCTGGGAAGGACTCGGAGCACTCCTTGCAGAAAAGGTTAATTTAGATGAAAAACATATATATAAAATTTACCTTCTTTTAATATTTCTTTTTCTTATCTCTTTATATTTTATAAGATGGAACAGATTTTTGCTCCACACTCTCCCAGGAGAAATCCAGCCTTTTCTATGGGTTCTTTTTGTCTCTGCTCTCTCCTCTTCCTTAGTCTCTCTTTTACTCGGTGTTCTATTTGTCATGAATGTAAAACTTATGGATGGAAAGCTCGGTTTCACATATATCCTTGAAAGTATCGGCTCAGCTGTGGGATCTCTTTTCGTATATTTTGCTGTGGTTCCAAATATGTCCAACTGGATGGGAATCGCTGTAATATCAATTATAGGGATTTTTGCCCTTTTACTTATATTCAGACCAAATTTAATCTGGAATCTCATTTCAATATTTTTGATTTTTTCTCTTTTGTTTTTTGGTTTTCTCGCTGATGCTTATTCTATAAAGAGATACTGGTCTCCTTTGAAACTGATTCTTTCAAAGGACTCAAAATTCGGAAAAATATCTGTGGTGGAAGAAAAAGGAGAAATTTCAGTTTACGAAAACAGCATGCTCTCCTTCTCTTCCCATGAAAGAGAGGGGGCAGAAGAGAGTATTCATATTCCTTTTCTTACAGCTAAATCTTTAAAAGAGGTTCTAATAATAGGAGGGGGATTCGGTGGAATCTTGTGGGAAGCTTCGAAATATAAAAACACTAAAATAGAATATCTTGAGTTTGACCCAGAAATAATAGGTGTAACGAAAACTATCGACACATTTAAAAGATATTTTGAAGAAAAAAGAATTTCATTCCATATAGGAGATCCAAGAGGTTTTCTAAGAAAGGAAAGAAAAAGATGGGACTGCATTGTAATGAGTCTGCCTGAACCAATAAACGCACAAATTAATCGCCTTTACACAAGAGAGTTTTACGAACTTATAAAAAATAAATTAAAAGAGGATGGGATTTTCTCCTTCAAGGTTTCATCTTCTGGAGAATATATCAACAGGGATCTTCAGAGAGTGCTTTCTATTCATTATCTCACCCTAAAGAAAGTTTTTCCTCATGTTAACTATTTGCCAGGTGATAGATGTATATTTTTAGCATCTGAAAAGCCTTTCGAAATTAAATATGAATCGATTCTTGAAAAAAAAGAAAAAATAGGTATAGAGACATTGTTTATAAATGAAAGATACTTAAGGATGAGAATGTCTCCAATAAGATATGCCATGATAGAATCCGCAATCAAAACAGAGAGCAGGGTGAATTCGGATTTTAATCCATCTTTGTATCTCTTTCATTTGAACTATTTGAGCGGGTATCATGGCAAGTTCGAAAAAAAAATTTATGATTTACTTACTTCAGCTCCCAGGTTCTGGATTGTGGATTTTCCCTTAATCGGTTTTTTATTTCTACTTTTGATTCACTTCATTAAGAAAAGAACCTCCTTTTACATGTTACCTGTATTTGGCATAGGTCTTACCACGCTTTCCATAGAGATTCTCTTTGTTATTTCTTATCAAATATTGTTCGGTTATTTCTATGGAAGAATAGCTCTCCTCTTTTTCTTTTTCATGATGGGTCTCGCCATGGGTTCCTTATATACAAAAATCTTCTTGAGACCCTTGCCAAAACTCCTTTCTATTTTCCAATTCTTAATGCTAAGCTTATCCTTTGCTTCCTTTATAATTTTCCAGTCCAAAATTTCCTTTTTAAGCAGTGGATTTTTCCATACTCTGATTTTTCTTCTCTTATTTCTTTACGGTGCAGTAAGTGGCTCAATTTTCATAATTGCAAATGAATTATTTATAAAAAAGAAGGAGAAAAGATTCGGCTTGGGATGGGCAGTGGATTTGGGAGGTTCTACCATAGGTGCTATCTCCATATCAACTGTTTTGCTTCCTGTTCTTGGCTTTGTTCCCATCTTAAAATTATTCCTTTTGCTAAATCTTGCGATTTTTCTATTTATCCTTGGCAGAGGTAATCAAAATAACCCATAAAAAACGATATTTTGCGTTTCAAAAAAAATCAAGGTATGATATAATTAATATTTCTATGATTAAAATAGTTCTTGCAATTCTTTTTTTTTCTTTAAATTCCTTGCAGGGTAAAGAAGAAAAAGTTTTTAGGATAGGGATTGTCCCCTGGATTGCCTGGACACCCCTTTATGTAGCAGAAGAACTCGGATTCTGGAAGGATCTGGGAATTAATGTGGAAATTATCAATTATGCAAACATAAGAGAAAAGATCAATTCTTTTATACATGATAAAACTGTTCTCTCCCTTGGCGAACCTTCTGATTTTCTTCCTTTGCTGGAGAAAGGTTATTCGTTAAAAATATTAATTTGCATTGACTGTAGTTTAGGAGCTGACAAATTCATTATAAGAAAGGGTTTGAAAAAGGATGAAATTAAAGGAAAAAGAATAGCCATCTCTTCATATCCGGCAGGAGACTTCTTCATAGAAAGAGGACTGAAAAATTTAAAAATAGATCCCAAAAGTTTGATATACATAAATGTTGATTCTCCAACTATGGCAGCTGAGGCTTTTCTCAACGGAAAGGTTGATGGTGCATATATATATCCTCCGAGCAGTTTCATTATAGAAAATAAAGGAAATGCAGAGATACTTTTCGACTCAAGCAAATTTCCTGTTTACGAAATCATTGTTTGTAAAACCCAACTTGTAGAGAAAGAATCTTTTGCTCTCCAAAAAATTTTGATGGGATGGTTTAAAGCTGTAGCTTGGTCCTTAAGGGAAGAAAATCTGAACAGATTTCATGAAATTGCAAAAAGAAGAATGTATTTTAGAAGAACCAATTACGAGCTGGAAAATTTCAAAAAAACAATGAAGGAAATTAAAATTTTCTCAAAGCCATCGGAAATAGAAGAGGTCAATAGGAAAGGAGGTAAGTGCTGGGAATATTTTAAAGGAGTTGTAGGGTTTTCTGTAAGGAAAAATTATATATCCAGTAAAATAGCTCCGGCAGATGTGATGGAGCAGAAAATATGGAAAAACAGCATGAAAGAGGTTTTCAAATGAAGAACATTCTTAAAAATCTGAGGCTATCTAAAAAGTATCTCCTCGGAACCAGCATCTTATACTTTTTCATACTGTTTCTTACTATTATATTCGTCGTAACAATTTTCTATTTAAATAATCTACATTTCGAGCTTTACAGAGAGGAGACTTCTTCTCTATCTATTTTATACTGGATAGCCCAGGACTTTTACAATCTAAGAATACTCTCTTATAAACATATTGGCACTGAAATTGTAGAGGAGATGAAAACTTATGAAAATCAGTCTGAATTTGTTTATTCTAGGCTGACCAATAATATTAATAAATTAAAAAATTACCTTAAAGATACTCCCCAAATTCAACTTTTGGAAAAATTTCAAAAGGAATTTTCAAATTACAATAAGGTAAGATTGAAAGAGCTCGAATGGTCAGATCTATTTTTAAAAAGGGATGCTTTCGAAAATGCAAATACAGTAGGCTTTGAAACCTTTGAAATTGCAGCCTCGACACTTAGAACCCTCATTGACAGAATTGATAAGGAAGCAGAAAAATCCTATCTGAGCTTCAGAAACATCTCTAAAAACTCTCTAATTTTACTCGGAGGGTTCGCTATTCTTCTCTCATCCCTTTTCTGGATTTATCTTAGAGCATTTTCTCTTCTTATCATCAAACCAGTGGAGAACTTTGCTAGTTCCATCAGAAAAATATCTGAAAGAAAAGAATGGGGAGAAAAAATTACTGTGGACAGAAAAGACGAGATAGGGATTATGATTTCCTCTTTTAACGAACTTTCCTCGAAAATAAAAGAGAGCACAGATGAGATAGAAAGAAAAAATCTTGAACTTCAAAAATACAGCACAGGGCTCGAAAAACTTGTGGAAGAGAAAACCGAGGAGCTTAAAAAATCCATGCTGAAATACTACGAACTGTGGAGAATACTCAACGAAATATTAAAGATATCCCCTAATGCTATTATAATTACTGACACAAAACTAAGAATAAACAATTGGAACCCTTCCGCAGAAAAAATTTTTGGTTACATGGAAAACGAACTTAAAGATAAAGAACTCACTGTTTTAATGGAGGAGGAAGAAAAGGAAAAGATGGGCAGATTCTTGATCCCCGATTATTTAGAGCCATTTTACACCCTGGATTCTGTAATGCTTGGAAAAAATGGGAAAAGAATACCCTGTGATTTCTTTCTGTCACCCCTTTTTGACCAGGAGAAGAAAAAAATTGGTTATGTAGCGATTATGAAAGATTTAACAGAAAGAAAACTCCTTGAACAGGAAGTTATGCATGTAAAGAAGATGGAAGGGATTGGTGCTCTTGCTGCTGGAATTGCTCATGATTTTAACAATATTCTTGGTGCAATTCTTGGCTACTCTTCATATTTGAAGTCTTTATATGACAAAAATGAAAAATATTATAAATATGTAGAAATAATAGAAAAGTCGGCTCTCAGAGGAGTTGCTTTAACAGAAAACCTCCAGAGCCTTTACCGTCCTTCTCCTCCAAAACTGGAAGCTTTCAATTTAAACGATGTAATAAACGAGATAACCCTTCTTCTGGAAAAGAGCTTTGAAAATATTCTCATAGAGAAAAAATTGAGCGATGAGCCACTCTTTATGGAAGGAGACCGCTCCCAGATTTATCATGCAATTATAAACCTTTCTGTAAACGCAAAGGAAGCTATGAGTAAAGATGGAAAAATCATTATAAAATCAGGAGAAGTAAAAAAAGTGCAAAAAGACGGTGCTTATAAAAATTATGTTTATCTATCGGTAAAAGATACAGGAACTGGTATACCTGATGAAATAAAAGAAAAAATTTTCGAGCCCTTCTTCACTACAAAAGCCTCAGGAAAAGGAACAGGGCTCGGTCTCACTCTGGTTTCCAACATAGTTAAAAAACATAATGGCTTCATAAAATTAGAATCGGAAGTTGGTAATGGCGCGGAATTCATACTCTATTTTCCTGCCATAGAAAAAGAGGAACAAAAAATAGAGAAAATCGAAAAAATAGAAAAATCTGAAAAAATTGAGACTAAACTTAAAAGAGCAACTGTTCTTGTAATCGAAGATGAAGAGGACATAAGAGAGCTTTTAAGTGATTATCTGCCAACTTTAGGAATTAAAGTTTTAACCGCAAGTAACGGAGAGGAAGGATTGAAGATTTACAGAGAAAACATGGATGAAATTTCAGCTGTAATTCTTGACATCCATTTACCTACCATCAGCGGTTTTGAAGTTCATAAAGAGCTCAGGAAACTCAAAAGTGACCTGAAAATACTTTGGATTTCAGGTATTGCAAGAGAATTAAAGATTCCTTTGGATGAAAACTCCGTGTTCTTACCTAAACCCTTTACCATCGAGAATCTTTCGAATTCCCTGAACAAACTTTTCGGAATATAAAGAGTCAAAATCTCGGAGAATTTATATAAATTACCATAATTTTTCAAAATCATTTTTTTTGTATTCCATATTTACATCTTTGAAAAAACTTCCTCTGTTTTTATTTCTGAAAAAATTATAAATATTTCTGTTAAAAAGTCTGTAAAAAGTTCCGAGAGGGGTCACTAAAAGATAAAAAAGTACGATGAGAATTAGTTTGGAAATAAGAGTTCCTATGAGTTGTCCTAATTTATACCAAAATTCCGCTATAAAATTCGTAAGTTTCCAATCAAAAAGACTTATTACAAGAAAAATAGCTGATATTATTAATAGCCATATCTTTCCAAAAATAAAAAAAGCAATAACAAGAAACAAAGAAAGGCCAATTAAAGTCCTCAAAGATGAAAGTTTATCCATTTTCCCTAAAATATAGTATATATAAATGGACCAATGCCTGGGATTGCCGATAACATCAAAAGAAAGCTGAGCAATAAAAGAACTAAAATCACAGGAAGGAACCACCAAATCTTTCTTTCTTTAATGAACATCCATAACTCTTTAATAAGACCCATGAACTCCTCCAAAAACTTAATCTAAACCATACTCTTCTCTCCAGTCCTTTTTTTCATGCCATTTGGGCTGGTTCTCTTTTTCAAGGAGGAAATTACCTAAAACAAGATAGTCCATATCAGTTCTCATAAAACATCTATACGCATCCTCTGGAGAACAAACAATGGGTTCTCCCCTCACATTAAAACTTGTGTTTACAATCACTCCGTAACCTGTTTTTTCTTTAAATTTTTTTAACAATTTATAAAATTTAGGATTGGTCTCTTCGTGAACTGTTTGCAGTCTTGCGGAATAGTCCAGATGAGTTACAGCAGGTATGTCAGAACGAATAAAATAAAGTTTATCTCTTAAAGGTAACTTATGGTAACCATCGGGAAGAGGATTCCTTCTTTGCCTTGCTACATCCGCTATCAATAGCATATAAGGAGAGGGGTTTTTAAGTTCAAAATAATATTGTGTATCTTCGTAAATCACAGCAGGAGCAAAAGGTCTGAAACTCTCCCTGAATTTAATTTTCAGATTCAATCTTTTCTGCATCTCAGGATTTCTTGCATCTCCAAGAATGCTTCGATTTCCTAAAGCTCTGGGACCCCATTCCATCCTATCTTGAAACCATCCTACAACTTTGCCATTCGCAAGCAAATCAGCTACATAGTCACATAACTCTTCAAAATTTTCGAAATAAATGTAAGGAGCCTTATATTTTTTAAGTGTTTTAATTATGTCTCCTTCACCATACTCAATTCCAAGAAATGCGCCCTTCATTCCATCAATATTATGAACCTTTCTCTCTTTCCCAAAATAAATATGATAAACAGCATACGCAGAACCCAGAGCTCCTCCCGCATCTCCTGCAGCTGGCTGAATCCATATGTCATCAAAGATACCCTTCATAAGCAGTTTACCGTTTGCAACACAGTTAAGGGCTACACCCCCTGCAAGACACAAATATTTTGAGTCTGTTAATTTTTTAGCTGTGACAGCCATTTTGAATACTATATCCTCTGTAATCTGTTGAATAGCAAGCGCAAGATCGCAATGTTCCTGGTTTATCTCGCTCTCAGGCTTGCGAGGAGGAAATCCAAAAAGTTTTTCCCACTTCTTATCCTTTACCATTCTAAGACCAGTTGAATAAACAAAATAATCCTGATTTAACCATATAGAGCCATCCTCTTTCACATTAAGGATATTTTCATAAATAAGTTTTTTATACTTCTCGACTCTTTCAGAAGTTAGGTCTCCGTAAGGAGCGAGCCCCATTAATTTATACTCTCCTGAGTTAACTTTAAAACCAAGATAATATGTGAATGCTGAGTAAAGTAAACCAACAGAATGAGGAAAATTAAGCTCCTTTAATACCTTGATCCTATTTTCTCTCCCGTAAGCAATGGATGCAGTGGACCATTCTCCTACCCCATCTATTGTAAGAATAGCAGATTCCTTAAATGGTGAAGGAAAAAATGCACTCGCTGCGTGAGAAAGATGATGTTGTGAGAAAAGCAAATTGAGTTTTTTTTGGTTTAAATTTTCTAATTTTGAAAGTTCCTTTATTATCAGATTTTTTATTAACAACTTCTCCTTTACCCATATAGGAATAGAGGTCAAAAAAGAGCTCAGGCCTTTGGGTGCAAAAACATAATAGGTAGTCAAGAGTCGTTCAAACTTCAAAAAAGGTTTTTCATAAAATACCACAGCGTCAAGTTCATTAATAGAATAGCCACAGTAATCCAAACAATGTTTTATGGAATTTACGGGAAATGAAAAATCATGTTTTTTACGGGTAAACCTCTCTTCCTGACAGGCAACCAATACTTCTCCGTCTTTTATTATTGCGGAAGCAGAATCGTGATAAAAAGCTGAGATACCTAAGATCTTAACGCTCACCTGTGGTCACCTTTTGAATTTTTTATTATATCACAAATTAATGAAAAAATCCTATTTGCATAAATTTCGTGGAGTTTTGGAGAGGGATGAGCATCCCATTTATTTACTCCAAGAGGCTCTTTAGAAAGATATCTTTTTATATCTTCTTCCATATTACAAGTAATAAACCCTTTTTTCTTGGCTGATCTTTCTGCCTGGTGCCACCATTTTAAGTAGAGTCTGAGCTCTCTGTTAGGATTAGAAAACTCAGTGGGCTGAGTTGTAGATGTTCCATGATTAAGAACAGCAAAAATTGGCGAAGGAAGACCAAGCTCATCAGTAAATCTTTTTATATCTCTCAAGGCTTTTAAAAACTCATTCCATTCCTGAGATTTGGGGTTATATGTTCTATCCACAGCCTCCTGCCATGTGGGTATTATATTGAAAATCTCCGCTAATCTGAAAATAGAATCATTAATCAAAATAGATAAATTAGGAAGACCTACACAATTCATAAATTTAGAAATTTTGTCGAGAGAAGGTTTTACTTTTTTCTCAAATTTTGCCCTTTCAGGGGTAAACCCTTGTGGCCCTGGCTTCGGATCGTTAATGCAGAAACCGATTATTATCAAATCAGGTTGAAGAATTCCCTTCATCCTAAATAAAATATTCCTTTCCTGCACAGTAGAAGCTCCAAGAACACTTAGATTCAGAACCTCAAATTTTCTTGCTGGGAAGTAATTATTAAGCAATTTTTCAAGGATGTTTGTATATCTATTTTCCTCAGGCATTCCAGTGCCCCATGTGAAAGAATCTCCAAGGGCAACTATTCTGAAAAGTCCCTCAGGTTTTGGTATTTTGAAGGGTTTCTGCCTGAAATAAAAATCTCCACCTATTCCAAAATTACTAAGAAATACAGGATGACCCCATGTAGAAACAATTTTTCCCTTAAGAACTCCCCATCCTTCTTTTGTCACAATTACTTTTTGGTCATTCACTTTGAAATTAGCCAGGCTTTCCCTCTTTAATCTCTGAAAGTTTAGAAAAAACTCTACCCCATAAAGAAGGATTAAAATGAGAAGTAAGTTAAAAAGAAAAACTAACAATATTTTTGTGAACTTACTCATTTCGAATAAACATCCAAATTAATTAATTTTATTAAAACAAATTTTTAATTTCAAGTAATGAATTTCTTGCTGAAGTTTCTTGATTTTAAGCCGAAAATAAATGTTGGGAAATTTCTCTTACAAAGCGGAAAGATATATTCTCTTCAGAAAATTTTGAAATCTCCTCCTTAAAATTGACTACTGTCCTTGATTATAATAGAGGTAGAAAAACATACTTGCTTCCTGAGAATTAAGGAATTGGAACTGAGAATAAATTTAAAATTTCTTTATTTTTTAAATATAGCAAAACTTATATTTGGTCATTGGTTAATCCGAGTTCTCCACCTTTATCAAGGTCTTTTGGAAAGAAGAGGTAAAGAGGGTTTATCGCTGCGGTCAAGGTTCATCACAGGAAATAAGGCTATGTATTCAGGAAACTTTTTCTATATTTAAGCAACTTTCTAAAAGGAGGTCATCCCTACCGCAGAGTGAATTCTCTTGGTATTATACCTCCTCTCTGCCATCTCATTACTCTCCAAGGATAACTCCCTTACATCATGGCAGAGTTTTAATTGAAGTATAAAAGAGCCTTCCAACCTCTGATATGTTTTTTTGACTGTAAAATATGCCTCAACGACTGCCTTTCCATCTCAGGGTTAAATTCAGGAAGTTCCTTATAACCGGGATGGCAAGGAGATATCCATCAATGGGCTTCCTTCTTTTAGTAGTTTCAATGTAAATTTTAAAGGAGGAAGCCCTGCTATGTTAAGTATCTTTTTTAGAAGGTAAAGAGCCTCCTTCTTATTCTGAGGGACAAAGGGTTTAACCTTTCTCCTTGACCATGGCTTACCACCTCCGGATACCATGTCCTAACCCAAAAGAGGGATTCACTTGACTTATAGCTTTATTTAAAATAAAAAAGATATTATGTGTGTAAAAAGAATAATTAATTTATCTTAAAGGAAAGGACATGGAAAAAGAAAAAGATTTTGAAGAGATAGGTATTGATGGGATTGAAAGACTTCTAAATCTCGTCATAGAAAAGCAAATTGCAGAGTTTGAGCTGGAAAAGAAGGATTTTCGCCTGAAAATTGTTAGAGGGATTCAAGTGGAACCGAGGGTTCAAATCGCTTCAGCAAGTATTCCTTCTCATCCCCAGACCCATATTGATGAATTGACATCTCAAAAAGAAGAGGATGTTCACATAATCACTTCCCCCATAGTAGGAACTTTTTACAGAGCTCCTTCTCCTACATCCCCTCCTTATGTGGAGGTAGGTGACAAGGTGGAGAAAGGGCAGGCGCTCTGCATAGTTGAGGCGATGAAACTCATGAATGAGATTGAATCTGATGTCTCTGGTATTGTGAAAGAGATTTTTGTAGAGAATGGACAACCTGTTCAATGGGGACAGAAGCTTTTTGCAATAAAAGTGATTTGGTAATGTTCAAAAAAGTTCTTATAGCTAATAGAGGTGAAATTGCATTAAGAGTATTGAAAGCTCTCAAGGAACTGGACATAAAAAGTGTTATAGTTTACTCAAGGGCAGATGAAAAATCTATACCAGTAATGCTTGCTGATGAAAGGATTTGTATAGGACCACCTAAGAGCAGTGAGAGTTACTTGAATATACCCGCTGTAATATCCGCTGCTGAGATTAGTGGTGCTGAAGCTATACACCCTGGATATGGATTTCTTTCAGAGAATCCCATCTTTGCAGAGATATGCGAAGCATCTGGTATCAACTTCATAGGACCTCCTTCCCCCATAATTCAAATGATGGGAGACAAATCCAATGCTAGACAAACCATGAAAAAGGCTGGGTTACCAATTCTTGAAGGTAGCGAGGAACCAGTTTTATCTTTGTCAGAAGCAAAGAAAATAGCATCTAAAATTGGTTTCCCCATAATACTTAAAGCAGTGGCTGGAGGAGGAGGCAAAGGCATGAGAGTGGTGAGTAACAAAAAGGAGCTGGAGGAGGCTTTCCCCATTGCTCAGAATGAGGCAGAGGCAGCCTTCTCCAATCCCTCTCTTTATTTGGAAAGATATCTTGAGGGAGCAAGACATGTGGAGGTTCAAATAATGGCGGATAATTACGGAAATGCTCTTGCAGTGGGAGAGAGGGAATGCTCAGTCCAGAGAAAGCATCAGAAAATAATAGAAGAGACACCCTCTCCTGCACTGGATGAGAGGAAAAGAAGAAGACTCTTGAAACTTTCTGAACAAGCAGCTAAAGAAATAGGTTACAGAAGCTTAGGGACCTTCGAGTTTCTCGTGGACAAACATGGCGAGTTTTATTTCATGGAGGCTAACACAAGGGTACAGGTGGAGCATCCTATAACCGAGATGGTAACAGGGATTGATCTGGTAAAGGAACAAATAAAGATGGCCGCGGGAGAGAAATTAAATTATCACCATGAAATTATACCGAGGGGACATAGCATAGAGTGCAGAATTTGTGCTGAAGACCCTGAAACCTTTGCTCCATCTCCCGGAAAAATTGACTTTCTTTATCTTCCTTCTGGTTTTGGAATAAGAGTAGAGACAGCAATTTATTCGGGATATGAAATTCCTCCTTACTACGACTCCCTGATAGCTAAAATTATTGTTCATGCCCCCACTCGGATAGAGGCGATCAGAAAAATGAAAAGTGCCCTTCTTTCCACAATTATAACGGGGGTGAAAACTAACATTCCCCTACACTTAAAAATTCTGGACAATCCTTCCTTTATTACCGGTGAATATGATATTCATTTTCTTGAGGACTTTTTACGGGAGAGAAAATCTTGAGGATTGACTTTTATAATTTCGGAAAGATGGTAGTGGATGGAATTATATATACAAAGGATTTAAAAATATTCCCTGAAAGGATAATCTCAGATTGGTGGCGGAAAGAGGGGCATTTGCTTGAATGCGAAGATATGGAAGATGCCTTTAACTTTGGACCTGAAGTTATAGTGGTAGGAACTGGTATGATGGGAGCAATGAGAATTTCAAAGAGGGTAAAAGAGAGGGTAAAGGAGAACTCTATTGAACTTTTTGCCGAAAGGACCGGAAAAGCTGTTGAGATATTCAACAAAATTTCAGTGGTTAAAAAAACTGTGGGACTTTTTCATTTAACCTGCTAAAAATGAATTTCAATATTGATAATATTTTAAAACTCGCTATGATTGAGCTTAGTGAAGAAGAAAAGGATTCGTTGAAAATTGACATGGAAAAGATTCTTCAATGGATTTCAAAGCTTGAGGAGCTGGAGGTAGAGGGAGAACAAATTACATATTTGTCCTATACCCCTCTGAGAGAAGATGAGATAAGACCTTTTTTTCAAAGGAAAGATGTGATCAAATTTTCTGATAAAGACTTTGCTTTCTTTGTTGTTCCAAAGGTAGTGGATAAATGAAAATTGGAGAACTGAGTTTAAAGGAATTGAGAGAGTCAATAAAAAATGGGGAGATTAAATGCAGAGAAGTTATAGATGATTATAGAAAAAGAATCGAAGCATTTAATAAGGAATTAGGGGCCTTTATTACCATAGATTGGGAAAGAGTTTATGAGAGAGCAAGAGTTCTGGATGAGGACGGGAAAAAAGAAGGCAGACTCTTCGGTTGTCCCATTGCTGTAAAGGATAATATTCTGACAAGAGGAATAAGGACAACCGCCGGTTCTAAGATTCTGGAGGATTTTATCCCTCCATATTCAGCGGCAGTAGTGGAAAGGATTGAAAATGAAGGGGGGATCATAATAGGGAAGACAAACCTTGACGAATTTGCCATGGGCTCTTCCACAGAAAATTCAGCTTTTTTCCTCACCCTTAATCCATGGGATAACATGAGGGTTCCGGGTGGTTCTTCAGGAGGTTCTGCTGTGGCGGTTTCCTCTTTTATGGCTCCAGCATCTCTGGGTTCTGATACAGGAGGTTCAATAAGGCAGCCATCTGCATTCTGCGGAATTGTTGGTTTGAAGCCAACTTATGGAAGGGTATCAAGATATGGATTAATTGCATTCGCTTCTTCCTTAGACCAAATAGGACCTATGGCAAGATCAGTAGAGGACATTTCCATTATGATGGAGGTTATATCTGGTCATGATGAAAGAGATTCCACCAGCGTAAGAAGAGCTGTTCCTTGCTATTCAGAAGAGATAAAGGAGAAATTAGATTCCTTTAAATTTGGAATTTTGGATGATGAAGAGTTTGAAGGAATTGACGAAGAGGTATTTAAAGCATATAAAAATTTTGTGGATTTGATGGAAAAGATCGGAGGGAAAAAAGTTTATATAAGCATTCCCCATTTGAGGTATTCCATATATGTTTATTATATTTTGGCAACTTCTGAAGCAAGCTCAAATCTTGCGAGGTATGATGGGGTAAGATATGGATTAAGAATAGAAAGAGAGACGCTTTCTTCGCTATATCAGGAGACAAGAAGCATGGGTTTTGGAAGAGAAGTTAAAAGGAGGATTCTCCTTGGCACATTTTCTCTATCAGCAGGGTATTATAGAGCTTTTTATGGAAAAGCTTCTATGGTGAGGCAACTCATAAAGAATGACTTTGACAAAGTATTTCAAGAAGTGGATTATGTGGTTCTTCCCACAACCCCAGAGCTTCCCTTTCTTTTGGGAGAGAAGAGCCAGGATCCCGTCAAAATGTATCTTTCCGACCTTTTCACTGTGCCATCCAACCTGGCAATGATTCCTTCCATAGCCCTTCCTTTTTCCTTGAGTAAGGATAATCTTCCCATCGGAATGCAGATAATGGCAAACCATTTTGAAGAGAGTAATTTATTAAAAATTGCATTTATTCTGGAAAAAAAATTAAATTTTTCTTATAATGAAATGAAAAGGAGGTATTTATGAAGAAGATCTTTTTGTTTGCTTTGTCAACGATTTTTGTGTTTTTAATTTTCAGTTGTGGATCCCCTGAAAAATCAATACTTGGAAGATATTTTGAAGCTGTAAGGTTCAATGACAAAATGACCATGTCCACCATGGCTTATGAGCCCATATCAATGGAGCTCAAAAAGTGGCGAATGGTTTCTCTATCTCAAGAAGAGAAAAAAGAGCTGCCCTTGAACGAGCTTTTTAAGAAACAGGATGAAATTAAAGAAACAAGAGACGCTATCGTAAATCAAGTTGCTGATGCTAATGATAAGGTGGCTGAGGCTAAAGCTAACCTTTCAAAGGCAAGGGGAGCAGCGAAGAGAAAAGCTGAAAAAGAACTTGAAGAGGCTGAAAATGTATATAAAGAGACAAGAGCTTCTTACGAGAAAATCCAGAAGGATTGGAATGAACTTAAAGCTTTAATTGATAAGGAAAAAGCCCTTTTCAATCTCTCTGTGGGAATTGAATGGCCTGAAGGAGTGGAGTTAGAGGGGGATATGGGAGTAAAAGAGGTAATGGTGGAAGTTACAACCGCAACAGATGTGAGAAATTATAAAGTAATTTTAAGAAGATACACAATCAAAACTCCTGAGGGTCAACCCCTTAACGGAAGATGGATAATTGAAAAATTTATACTTCAGTAAAATTTGAGAAAAGGAGTAAGACGAATTTAAAGAATGTGTGATAGATAGATTTTCTAAGAGGGTAAATTGAACTCAACTCTTATAAGAAGCCTTTTTTAATCTATCCATAATCGCTCTTCCCAGTCCTTCTTCTTCCACAGCTTCTGCGAATATCACTTCACATTCTGCTCTATCCAGGTGATGAAGGGCTGAGAATAAATTGGATGCTGCTTCTCTCAAATCTCCCTTTTCAGATAGAATCTCCACATCTCCTATACCTTCGATTTCGAAATCCGGTTTTTTAAAAAAAAGAATTCCTATTTTTTTGAATTTCTTCCTGTCAACATCCTCAAATTTCTTGAATATAAAAAGAGGCTTTTTCGGGGCATAATGGGAAGGTAACCTTCCCGGAGAGAGGGTTTTAGAAGTTAATGGAAGGCTCTCCACCTTGCCCACTATTTTTTCAATATCTTCAAGAGGAAGACCACCAGGCCTCAATAAGAACCACTTTTCTTCCTCAAAAAGAATTATTGTGGACTCAACACCCACTCTGCACTGACCTCCATCAAGAATTAGATTCACCTTCTCTCTTATATTAGATTCTATGTGGGAAACAGAGGTGGGACTGAGATAGCCGAAGGAATTTGCGCTTGGAGCAGCAACAGGAAAGGAGGCACTTCTGAGAAGTTCGAGAGCAACAGGATGAGCTGGAGCTCGTATTCCTACAGTGGGAAGACCAGATGTCACAATATCAGGCACAACATCACTTTTTGGGAGGACAATTGTTAGAGGTCCAGGCCAAAACTTTTCTCCGAGCAATTTTGCTTGCTTTGGAAAAATGCTCACAAGTTTTTCAGCATCTTCCATTCTCCATATGTGAACAATCAAGGGGTCGAATTTAGGTCTTCTTTTTATTTCGAATATCCTTGCGACAGCTATGGGATCAAAGGCACTTGCGCCAAGACCATAAACTGTCTCCGTAGGGAAAATCACAAGCCCTCCCTTCTCCAGAACCTCCACTGCTAATTTTATCGATTCTTTTTTGAATCCATCAATTATATTCTGCATATTTTAAAAGAAGGAATCCTCAGTGGAAATCAGGTAGTCCTTTTATAGTTTTTATTGCATGAGTAATGATAGGTAAGATTGTTAAAAAACATTCTTTAACCCCCGTAGGGCTTCCAGGAAGATTAATAATTAAAGTTCCTTTCCTCACTCCGCAAATTCCTCTGCTTAGAACAGAAAAGGGGTTGCTTTTAAAACCCTCTGCTCTCATTATCTCAGATATTCCCGGAACCACCTTATCAATTAAGGCGGAAGTGACCTCAGGAGTTATATCTCTTTTAGATAAACCAGTGCCACCCGTGGTAAAAAGAAGATCTATTAAGCTTTCATCAGAAGCCAAAAGGATGGCATTTTTTATTTCATCCCACTCATCAGGAACAATTTTATAAAAACATACATTTCCCTTTAATTCATTCTCAATTAATTCTTTTAAAATCATTCCACTTTCATCAACTCTTTCCTTTCTGAAACAGCGATCTGAGATGGTAATTATTCCCGCTTTAATCTTAAAATCCAATGTTTCGTAACGCTCTCTTCCCATTATTCTGAGATTAATAGAACAGGGTCATTTATTTTTACAGTTCCCCCCTTCAGAACTTTCATAAATACACCCTCAAGAGGCATTATACATTCGCCTGTCTGGTAGTAAATCGCACATCTTTCATGACACTCTTTTCCTATCATTGTTATTTCGGTTTCCACTTCCTTTCCAATTTTCAATTTTGCGCCTATCTTCAGATTTATTTTGGAAATGCCATCCACAACAAGATTTTCTCCAAAATTCCCAAATTCAATGGAGGGTATTTTTCCCTTCATTCTTTTCACACTCTCTTGCAAGAGCATGGAAACCTCTCTTGAGGAACCTCCGTGATAGTCCCCTTCTATCCCCCATTTTTCAATAAATAAAGCTGAATCACACTTTTGCTTTTTCCCTTTCTCAGAGCTTTTACAAATTGCAATTACTTTTCCTTTCATTTAATAAATTATACTCTAAGTTATTTCATAATAACAATTTTAATTTTAATAAGGCACATTAATAATTCGGTTTTATTATTATTTTGAGAGAATTTTCTGATTTACTCATGAGCTAGAAGCCCTTTTGTATTTCCATGAGACCGAAAACATGGGTAATCATGTCTTTGACATTTACCTTTTTTAGCTGAATAAGTCTGAGGGCAAGGGAATACTCATGAGGAGAGGCTGCATAGGACGAGGTTATGAGGGTGTCTTTTCTCCAAAAGATATCATTAATGAGAAGCATTATCTTCGCGTCCGGCTCAGCGGGTGCAAAGAAGAGAATTTTGCCAGCCCTGTTAACTAATTTGAAAGCCAACTCTATCGCTGATTTTGAGGAAGCAGAGATAACCACAATATCAGCAAGTTCACCATTCAGTATTTTTCTGATCTCCCTTTCGATTTCCTCAGGATGAATAGCATGGTCTGCCCCAAATTGAAGGGCTTGGCTCATTTTCCACTCTGACAAATCCGAGGCAATTATTGGTCCTGCTCCGTAAAGTTTCGCCATTTGAATATGGAGTATGCCAGATATTCCACTTCCAATAATAACCATGCTATTGCCAGGTTTGATTCCAAGCTTTGCTTGGGCTCTCAAAACACAACCTAAAGGCTCGGCAAAGGTGGCTTCCTCCAAAGAGACCCCTTCAGGAATTAAAAATAAACCCTTTTCCACATTTATTTCTGGAATTTTTGCAAACTGAGCAAACCCTCCTGGGTATATATTGGTTTTCATAAGAGTTTCACAAACTGTTTCATGACCATAAATACAATAATGGCATTTTCCGCAAGGAACATGATGGGCAATCACCACCCTATCTCCTTTCTTAAATTTTTTCACCTTCTCTCCCTTTTTGTCGATAATCCCGGAGATCTCATGTCCTAGGACAAGGGGAACTTTGTCTTTTCTATACCATTCCATCAGATCAGAACCGCAGATTCCGCATGCTTCAATCCTTACAACCACCTCCACTTCCGAAAAATCAGGATAAGGAAATTCTGATATTCTCAAATCTGAATTATTAAAATAAAGTGCTGCCTTCATTTCTCAATCAAAGTCAGCAAAAATTTCTCCCAGACTTATACCACCTATGTATTTATCTTTATAATCTTTTTTAAGAGATACAATTGCCTCATCTAGCTTCTCGTTTACAATGCCATTCCTTTTCGCTAAAAAAGCCTCTACAAAAGCAGATAAATCATCTATAGCCTTAACCAGTTCTCCGTCCTTCGGGCTATACATATCTTCATTATACTTTTGCTGAATTTCATCTGTTGTGGTTTTAATGATTCGCCCGTTCTTTTTAATAATACTCGAAAATTCATCCTCTGTGTAAATTTTCATCTCTTCGTGCCAGTCTTCTGGAATGAGATTGAATATTTTTTCTTTCATTTCTTTTCTTTCATATTCTTTTATAATTTCCTCGAGTCCTGCGATGGATTTTTTTACAGGAGAGATTATATCCCTTGTTAGAACCTCAGGAAGATCATGAAAAAGCCCTGTAAAGAAGTTGTTTATGCATCTTATTTTGCAAGCGTTCAATTCAAGAGAGAGGATATAGCAAAGAATGGCGACGATAAGAGTATGGCCAAGGACTGAGGTTCTGGGAATCATGGGGAGATGGCTCCATCTGACCTGAAACCTTAATTGTCCGCAAAGGTCGATAAAATTTTTCAATGTAGAAGTTTGATCCTGGATCAAAGCATATCCATTAAGATCTTTGAATTTTTCACTTCTTTTAGCCAGCTCTCTTCTTATACTATCTATTTCAGAATCTCCATGATTAGCCCACTCAATGATATTAAATTCCCACTTAGTTGAAAGAAAATGAGCTGCGTCTACTATCCTCCTGTTTATATCCTCAGGGGAAGAGAAATACTTTATAAATCTTTCTGGAAAATCATTTCCAATGGGAGATATTATGGGCTTTAACTGTTTATAAACCCAGTTATTCAATTGCTCAAATTTATAAGGGTCTCCTTTTATTTTGTGAAATATCTGGGGCTTGATATCAGTGACTACCAATCTTTGAAGAAATTCGAAAATTCCACCCTCTATTATTTTAATCCAGTCAAAATCTCTCTCTTCCTCATTTAGTTTTCCCAGAACATAAGCAATAATCATTTTGTGAGCCTGTTTATCCAGTTCTCTTAGCTCCACGGGTCTAATTTTATCATTCCATCTCTGCATGTTTGCTGCATCATAGATTTTTGTAAGAAATGCCTTTCTTATCATCTTAATCTTTTAAATTTATCAAATATTTCCTTCCTTTGTTTTATTAAAAATCTCAACTGCCTTTTCTACATTAGCTCCTTCGTGAACTATAGACCTTATGGCATTTATCATAGCGACTGGATGAGAGGATTGCCAGATATTTCTTCCGAAGTCCACTCCTTTTGCTCCCTTTGACATGGCTTCAAAGGCAATTTTTAACACATCCACCTCTGAATCCATTTTAGGTCCTCCAGCAATGACAAGAGGAACAGGAGAAGATTCCACTACTTTCTCAAAATCTTCGCAATAGTATGTCTTTATGAATCTCGCCCCAAGTTCAGCTGCAATTCTACAAGCCAGAGAAAGATACCTGGCGTCTCTTTTTTCCAATTCCTTTCCCACTGCAGTGACTGCGAGAACTGGGATACCGCAATCTTCGCACTCATCTATTAATTTTGAAAGGCAAACGAGGGTCTGGTGTTCAAACTCGGCTCCCACATAAATGGAAAAGGCAACAGCACAAACATTTAATCTCACAGCCTCTCTCACTGATGTTATAATTTCCTCGTTGGAAAGCTCCTTTCCTACAATGCTGTTCCCTCCTGAGACTCTTAGAACAATGGGAATTTGGAATTCATGATTCACACAATTTCTGAGAATGCCCCTTGTGAGCATTAGAGCATCTGTAAAGGGAATTAAAGGTTCGATGGTTTTTTTAGGGTTTTCCAGTTTGGATATGGGTCCGAGAAAATAACCATGATCAACAGCGAGCATCACAGTTCTACCTGTTTCAGGTTTAAAAATTCTCGACATTCTATTTTTCATTCCCCAATCCATGATAACCTCCTGAGAAACAATTTTATATTTTTAAATCTACTATATCAATGGAAATAAAATTAACTCAGAGAAGAAAAATATTTAATTTTTCCTTTCTGTGCAATCAACTTTATCGCAGAATCTGCACAATAGGGAACTACCCGCCCATTCTTTCCTTCTGAAAAAATTCACTGCAAAGGATATGGATTTTCTTGGAATCATCATCATGGAGGGAAGAAGTTCAATTCCTATGGAGGAGCCTGGTAGAAGGGAGAAAATGTTTTTCTGCCAATGGAGTTCGAAAACACCGTATCCAGGGCTAAACCTTTTGCCAGAATAGAATCCGCTTTCCATACCCTTTTTGCATAGTAAACAGTTTGCATAATCAGCCACCATTTCCACAATTTCTGAACCGAGAATATCAACAATTAGACCCTTTAAAAGCTCACCCCTTTTTGTGAGTCTTGATGCTTCCTCTTCCAGTTCCTTTCCTATTGTGCACAAAGATAGTGCTACATATTCTGCTCTTTCAAAAACTGGATGACGAGGGAGTTCACTTACTTTAAATACTCTGTAAATATACATGGGTTTGGAAAGGGAATAGGCAATTTCGTATCCTTCCTCTATAAGATAACGGATTTTAGAAAGATCTTTTTTCTTATATTTTAAAAGTTTGAGAAGCACCCTCTCCTCAACTTTTGGAATTTGTTTGAGTTCCCCTCTACTTAACGAATCTTCCATTTATTTTATTTAATTAAAGATAGAGCTAAAGAGACTGCTTGAGCCGCATTGGACGCTGTTCCATCAGCGCCTATCCTTTTTGCCCACTCCTCATTCACAGGGGCTCCTCCTACAAGAACCTTGTATTTACTTCTAATTTTTTTTTCCACCAAAATATCGATAACCTTCTTCTGCCCGAGCATTGTTGTGGTGAGAAGAGCTGACATGCAAATAAAATCTGCTTTTTCTTTCTCAGCCACATTTACAAAATTTTCCAGGGGCACATCTGCTCCGAGGTCTATCACATCGAATCCATTCGCAATAAGCATAGAAGCAACGAGATTCTTCCCTATATCATGAATATCTCCTTCCACAGTTCCTATTACGACTTTTTTGCCCACCCTATCTGATTTTTCAGAAAGAATGTGAGGAGTGAGAATATCTATGGCATTCTTCATTGCTTCTGCACCCATGAGGAGTTCTGGAAGAAAATATTCGCCCCTTTCCCACATGTCGCCTACTTCTTTAATCCCTCTTGCAAAACCCGCATCGATTGATTCCTGCGGATTTATCTTCAATTCAAGAGAAAGGTGAGCTAATCTTGCACTCTCCTCTTTATTTCCATCAACGATGGCCTTTGCCATCAACCCGAACAATTCTTCTTTCCTCATTTCCAAGGTAAAATATACAAATTATTTTCATGAATGTCAATAAAATTTGAGTTTCCAGAGATTTTAACGGAAATCAAAATTTGGGGGAAGATTATATATGGAATCTGGAAATCAGGCTTTCGAAGCGGAAGGAGTGGTTTTTAAGAGAATCTACAAGATTCATAAAAATTTTGAGAACTATATTTCAAGATTGGCTACGGTCTTTGATTTCAAACTCATGACTGAAAAACTTCCTTATTCCCTGAAAAATGAAAACTATGAGGACTTAAGAATGTTTAACGGAACGAAGCTTAAAAAGATTTTTATAGCAGTTAATTAAAAAAAAAGAAGAGAAGAGCAAACTATTTATATCATAAAAAATTTATTTTATTAAATACTTTCCTCTTCTTGGAAGTAAGGAACCTTTTTTTTATGGTTCTCTTTTCCCACTCATAAAACAA
>FWWM01006892.1_pt1 | contig 21488 bp, 22 predicted proteins | sample 2228351 | NCBI WGS metagenome assembly FWWM01 (sample SAMEA103939774, study PRJEB20133) | metagenome
AAGCGTTCGCATTCGCTGACAATGGCTTTCCCTGCTTCCGTGATGCCACCGGCAGCGTCGCCGACGCCAACGCCATCCGCTAACTCGTTACGATGGTTCCAAGTGAGGGTGAGGCAGCGGATGCCGAGGCGAAAGAAGAGGCGGAGAAACTCCACACGCCCCATCAATGGCGATGCTCCCTCCAGTGACAGCAAAATCCCGATGCGCCCGTCGTCTGTCAAGTCGTGTCGGTGGAGAATCAACCGCACTTTCTCGCGGTGCTCTTCCGTCCAGTCCAAGATGCGGGAGAGGTAATGCAGGGCATGGGCGAGGGCTTCTATGCCCACGAATTTGGGTGGGGTGAAGATAGCGGCGATTTGCCATCGTCCACCCCCTTCCGCAAACCGCACCAAATCCCAGTGCCCGTCGCTGAGCCTTTGTGTCAGAGCGGACAAATCTTCTCGTTGCGTGAACGCGTCCGTGTGGGCGTCAAAAACGCGCATGGTCGCTCACCACCGCTAAAGTTTGCGACAAGGGACGCGGTCAGCATGTTTTGAACTGCAGTGTCCTAAAATTGGAGCGGTTGCAAATTCAGTGCAAGGCATGTGAGAGGAAAGGTGCTGCAGTGAGCGAGTGGAGGTGAGAGCCGTGACGGGGAAACTGCCCCGATGGGCGCAGCGATTGTTGGAGCAGCATCCTGGTGCGGAGCAACCAACTCCCGAAAACCCTCTCCCCGCATGGTTGGAAGAAGAGTTGCGGCGAGCACCTTTGTGGTTGCACATTCGTGGCGCTGCTGACGAACCCCGGTGGACGCATCCTTTCCACCTGATTGACGATGTGCATCGTCAACCCGCATTGTTGCGGGAGGTGTTGGCGGAGCAGGAGCGCATCAATGCGGTGGCGGCGGAAATTGCGGGTGAGAATTACGAGCACTTCGTGTTCATCGGCTGCGGCTCGGCTTACTACACTTCCTTGCTGGGCGCTTTCTTGTTTCCCCGCTTGACGGGAAAGACAGCGGAAGGCGTAGAGGCATGGGAGTTTCGCCATTATTGGCATCCCTCACCCCGCAAAACGCTGGTCATCGCTCAATCGGCAACGGGTGGGAGCCTGGAAGTTTTGGAAGCGGTGCGCCACGCCAAAGAAGCGTGGGGATTGCCAACTCTGGCGCTCACCAACACGGTGGACAGCCCCTTAGAAAGCCTTGCCGATGTCACCCTTGCTTTCCCTACGGGGCAGAAGACGGGACCTGACATTTGCGTCATCACCGTTCGGTTGTTGGTGCTTTACTTGCTTGCCCTTGCCATTGGCGGAGCGACACATTTCAACACCCCGTTGGCGGAGGGGCTGCGTTCTTCTCTTCCCACGCTGCCTGACCAGTTAGCCCGCTTTTTGCAGGAGCAGGAAGAAACCGTTCGCCAAATTGCTGAAGAGCATCACCAGCAGCAGTGCTTCTTTGTCGTCGGCGGTGGTCCCAATTGGTTCACGACGTTAGAGGCAGCGCTGAAGATTGAGGAAGAATCGCGGACCCCTTGTCGGGCTTACCAAACGGGCGACTTTTTGCACATGGCGATTTCCCTGCTGGCACCTGAGCGGACAACCATTGTGTTTGCCCCGCCTGGGGCGCACTATGAGCGATTGCTCACCTGCCTTCGCACCGCGCAAGTGGGCGGCTCCCCGACGATCGCGGTGATAGCGGAAAACGATGACGCTGCGCGCTACCATGCCCTTCGCTGCATCTCTGTCCCGTCAGCGGACGAACTGCTTTTTCCCTTCTTCGGGACGGTTATCGGTCAACTGTTTGGCTATTACATGGGCGTGGCGAAGGGGGTCAATCCTGACACTTTGGGCACAGACCAACTCCACCTTGCCAAGGCGTGGCTCATTGCCTTCCCGCTGGGTTCCCATTGAAAGCGGCAGCAAGGGATGGTCGCTCTGCGCCAAACTTTTAGGCAGACCATCCATGCTAAGGCGCAGGGGGAGCGCCCATGTCTGCCGAACTGCTGGCGCTGTTGGAAAAGTTGGAAAAGCCGCTGGAGGTGGAAGAGAAAACGGGCTGCCGCAACTTCGCTGTCATCGGCGGGTTTGACCGCTACATGCAAGCGTGGGCGAAACGGGCTGCTGAGTTGGGCAATGGCGAGGTGCGGCAGCAGTTGGAGCAACTTGCTCACTTGTTCGCTGACTACGAAACCGTTGATGTCTCGGAGCGACGCCGCCGTTTGTGGCAAACTCGCCAACTCCTTTCCCACCTGCGCCAACAGTTGCAAGCAACGCCCATCCCAAGACGGCAGGAAACGCCCTCGCCATCTTCAACTACTCCTGCGACAGAAGCGTCGGTGCTTCCTTCAGCCGCGCCAACGGAAGAGACGGTGTTCGTGCAGGACAACGAACCCGAGCAACTATCCCCTGTCGCTCCATCCCCTTCGCCGGCGTCTGTTGCCCTTTCCGCAGCATCGCCTTCGCCAAAAGCGCCTACAGTGGAAGCGCCTACGAAAAAGCCGTCTCCAACAGTGCGTCCCCTTCCAACGCGTGCGCCTGCTGCTGAAAAGAAGATGCCCGCTTCTGTCAAGCCCCTTGCGTTGGATGATTCGGTGCGATTTTTGAAGGGCGTTGGACCGCAGCGGGCGAAGTTGCTGAAGCGGTTGGGAGTGGAGACGGTCGGCGATTTGCTCTCCCTTTACCCGCGCCGCTATGAAGACCGCCGCAATGTGAAAATGCTGGCAGAAGTTGTGCCCGGCGAGAAAGTGGTCGTGCAAGTGCAGGTGATTGGTAACCCGTTTACCGAAGAGCGCAAGCACTTGCTCATCACCAAAGTGCCTGTCGGTGATGCCACAGGGCGCGCCTTTCTGGTTTGGTTCAACCAGCCCTACATGGAGCGCAAGTTTCGCATCGGGCAGCGACTGTTCGTTTTCGGCAAGGCAACAACAGTGTTCGGACAACTCTCGTTCCAAACGCCAGAGGTAGAGGAAATCGCAGGCGACACTGCCTTACAGGTGGGGAGGCTTGTCCCCGTCTACCCGTTGACGGAAGGGCTCAGCCAAAACTTCGTCCGCACTTTGGTTCAAGAGACGGTGCTGCGCACAGTGGAATCGCTGCAGGAAACCTTGCCTGCGAGTGTGCGGCAAACCTATAACCTGATGCCCCTGCCCGAAGCCATTCGGCAAATCCACTTCCCTGAAGACGAAGAGCGATTGGAGGCAGCGCGACGGCGGTTGGTGTTTGAGGAGTTTTTGACATTGCAACTGGTGTTGGCGCTGCGCCGAAGGGGCGTCAAGGAGCACGAGGGGATTGCTTTCCGAGTGGACAGAGACGCTGTGGAGAAGTTCATCCGTTCGCTCCCCTTTGAGTTGACTAACGACCAACGAAGGGTCATTGACGAAATCTTGGCGGACATGGAGCAGCCCCACCCGATGAACCGATTGCTGCACGGCGAGGTGGGTTCGGGCAAAACAGTGGTGGCAGCAACCGCCATGTTCGTGGCAGTGCGCAACGGTTACCAAGTGGCGTTCATGGCGCCAACGGAAATCCTTGCAGAGCAACACTATCGCGTCTTGCGGGAACTGTTCTGGAAGCACGGGATTGATGTCGTCCAACTGGTCGGCAGTCTCACGCCCGCCAACAAGCGCAAGGTGCGCTTGCGCATTCGGCACGGCGGACCGCAAATTGTTGTCGGCACCCACGCCCTCATAGAGGAAGCGACGGAGTTCCAACGCTTGGGCTTCGTTGTAGTGGACGAGCAGCATCGGTTTGGCGTGATGCAGCGGGCGAAACTTATCTGGAAAGGGCAATCGCCCGATGTGCTCATCATGACGGCAACGCCCATCCCCCGCACTTTAGCGTTGACCGTTTACGGCGACTTGGATGTTTCGGTCATCCGCGAATTGCCTCCCGGTCGGCAACGGGCGAAGACCTATTGGCTGCACTCCAGCAAGCGGATGCTGGCTTATGAGTTCGTCCGCAAAGAGTTAGCGAAGGGGCGACAAGCCTACATCGTCTGCCCGCTGATTGAGGAGTCGGAGAAACTGGAGGATGTCCAGTCGGTGCTGCGCCATGCGGAATGGCTGCAGCAAAATGTTTTCCCCGACTACAAAGTGGGCGTTTTGCACGGACGGATGCCCGGCTATGAGAAGGACGAAATCATGGACACTTTTCGCCGCAACGAAATCCATGTGTTGGTGACGACGACTGTGATAGAGGTGGGCGTGGATGTGCCCAACGCAACGGTGATGGTGGTGGAAGACGCTGACCGATTTGGTCTGGCGCAATTGCACCAGTTGCGCGGGCGCGTGGAGCGGAGCAGTCATCCCTGCTTCTGCGTCCTTGTCGCCAACCCCAGCAGCGACGAGGCGCGGGAGCGGCTGCGGGTCATGACCCGCACGAATGACGGCTTCGTTATCGCTGAACACGATTTGCGTTTGCGCGGTCCTGGCGAATTCATGGGCACGCGCCAGCACGGCTTGCCCGATTTGAAGTTAGCCGACATCTTGCGGGATGTGGATTTACTGATGCAAGCGAAAGAGTGCGCTGAACGGTTGGTCGCTGTTGACCCGCATTTAGAACGCCCCGAGCACCGCTTGTTGCGCGCCAAAGTGGAAGCCTTGGAGGGCGGCGCCGAGTTGCTGCGGGTGTCGTAGCGGTGCTTGTAACGCGAACCAAGTTCGTTGCGTTCTCGCAAAGGGATTCCGCAATCTACCTGCTTACCTCACTCGCAAGAGAGCCACGAAAGGAGGAGCGGGAATGCGTTTTTTGGAAGCACGGTCACCTGAGAACGCTGAAGTGGTCATCTTGGGCGCACCGTTTGAGAATGCATCCAGTTACCGCAAGGGGAGCGCGTTGGGACCGCAGGCAATCCGTCGCGCTTCTCAAAGCATTGAGAGTTACAGCGCTATCTTTGACGCTGACTTGCGCGACATCCCCTTAGGCGATGCGGGTGACTTGCCTTTGAGCGACACGGTGGAGGAAGCGTTGGAACAAATTGCCAGTGCTGCGGAACAGTTTTTGCGGGCGGGGCGAAGGATTGTAGTGTTGGGCGGCGACCATAGCGTGACCATCGGCGTCATCGTGGGTGTTCGGCGCGTCGTCCCACAAGTGCAAGTGGCAGTTTTGGATGCCCATTCCGATTGGCGGGACCAATATCAGGGGAGCCGCTACTCCCATGCCTGCACCATCCGCCGCCTTTGGGAACTGGTGGAAGGACGCGTTTGGGTTGCTGGCACCCGCTCCTTCGTGGGCAATGAGGACCGCAGCCGCTATGTCACCGTTGAGGAACTGCTCGCCAAGTTGGACCCATCCCGTCCCACCTATCTGAGCATTGACATGGACGCTTTAGACCCCAGCCTTTGCCCTGGCGTCGGCAATCCAGAACCTGGCGGATTGCGCTACGAGCAAGTCATTGACTTCTTCCGCGCCCTTTCATCGTTTCCCTTGGTGGGGATGGATGTTGTGGAAGTTCATCCTCTTTACGACCCCGCCGAAATCACTGCCGTCACTGCCGCCAAGTTGGTGCAGGAGGGCATCTTAGCCTTCTGGGGCAAATCGTCGGCGTAACGAACCAGCGAACGCTGAGGTGAGGCACATGATGGTCGCAATGTTCCATGTGGAAGTGAGCGAGGGTAACGGGGAGCGTTTCATAGAGGGCTTTCGCCATCGGTTGCGGTTGGTGGACCAGATGCCGGGCTTTCGGGGCTTTGAACTCCTTCGCCATCGGGACGAACCCAACAAGTTCATCGTGGTGACCCGTTGGGAGCGGTGGGAGGATTTCGTGGCGTGGACGGAGAGCGAGCAATTCCACCAAGCCCATGCCCGTGCGGGCACGCCCACCGTTAGCACGCAGTTGCACCTTTACGAGGTTGTGTTGGCGGAGGGAACTTAAGACTTGGGCGCAGACTGCCGATAGTAAGAGTGACGGCAAAACACGGTGCCGCTGCGACGCTGTGCCACGGGGAGGTCGTTTTCCCACCCCTCCCGCAAGGAGGGGTGCACCTCCTTTTGTGAGGGGATGGGAAACAAGGGGCAGGGGACGAAGAAGGAGAAACGACAATCATGACAACCTTGCGCGTTTTGTTCATTGATGACGAAGACGAGATACGGGAGGTCTTGAGTCGCTTGTTGGAGCGGTTAGGGCACACCGTTGTTGCGGCGAGAGACGGACAAGAAGGGTTAGCACTTTTCGTTTCTGCTCTGCAACAAGGGCAGCCCTTTGACCTCGTCATCACCGATTGGGGAATGCCTCACTTGAATGGTGGGCAGGTGGCAAAAGCCGTCAAAGAGCAAAGCCCAGAAACAGTTGTCTTACTGCTTTCTGGTTGGGACTCTCGGGAACGCTTGGATGAAGAGACGCTCCAGTGCGTAGACGTGGTGCTGGACAAACCCGTCACCCGCCGCGAACTGGAACGCGCCATCCGCACGGTGATGGGTGATCGCCTCCGCTCCTAACCCTTCCCCGTTGCCACCGCTTTTTGTTGGGCTATAATTTTTTGCCAACAAGACGCTTAACCCAAGGAGGCGATGACCGTTGTCGCGTCCCGAGCGGGTGTTCCTTTACGACACGACTTTGCGTGACGGTGCACAAGCGGAGGGCGTTAGTTTTTCGCTGGAGGACAAAATCCGCATCGCCCAAAAGTTGGACGAGTTCGGCATCCACTACATAGAAGCGGGCTGGCCAGGCAGCAATCCCAAAGACAACGAGTTCTTCCGCATCGCCCGCGACATGGAGTGGCGCCATGCGAAACTCGCCGCTTTCTCCATGACCCGCCGAAAAGGCGTCAGGGCAGAGAACGATGACAACATCCTCACTTTGCTCAACTGCGGCGCCCCTGTTGTCACCATCGTGGGCAAGAGTTGGGACTTCCATGTGACCGAGGCGCTGGGCACCACTCTGGAAGAGAACCTGCGCATGATTGAGGACACCATCCGCTTGGCGAAGCGGGAGGGCAAAGAAGTCGTCTACGATGCCGAGCACTTTTTTGACGGCTACAAGCACAACCCGTCTTACGCTTTGGAAACCATTTTGGCAGCGCAGGAAGCAGGGGCGGATTGGATTGTCCCTTGTGACACCAACGGCGGCACCCTCCCCCACGAGATTGAGCGCATCTTGGAGGAGATCAAGCCGCACTTGAAAGTGCCCTTCGGCATCCATACTCACAACGACAGCGACACGGCGGTCGCCAACGCGTTGGTGGCAGTTTTGAAAGGTGCCACGCAGGTGCAAGGCACGATCAACGGCATCGGCGAGCGAACGGGCAACTGCAACCTCATTTCGGTCATCGCCAACTTAGAACTGAAAATGGGCATCCACTGCGTCGGCAAAGACAAACTGCGTAGATTGAGCGAGTTGAGTTACTTCGTCAGCGAAGTGGCGAATTTGGTGCCGAACGACAAGCAACCCTTTGTAGGCAAAAGTGCCTTCGCTCACAAAGGCGGCATGCATAGCGATGCGGTAATGAAGCGTCCCGAAACCTATGAACACCTACCGCCCGAACTGGTGGGCAACAAGCGCCGCATTTTGGTCTCCGAGTTAGCCGGGCGCGCCGCCATCGTCGCGAAAGCCGCTGAGTTCGGTATCCACTTGGACAAGCGCTCGCCAGAAGTAGCCCACATCATCAACGAGGTAAAGCGGCGTGAGCGAGAGGGTTACGAATACGAGAGCGCGGACGCGTCGTTAGAACTCCTCATCCGCCGCCACTTGGGATTGACCCGCCGCTTCTTTGAACTGTTGAACTTCACCGTCGTCGTCACTCACCGCAACGGAACCATTACGGCGGAAGCAAAAGTCAAGGTGCGCGTGGGCGACGAGGAGTTAGTCACTGCTGCCGAAGGGGATGGTCCTGTCCACGCGCTAGACATCGCTTTGCGGAAAGCGTTGGAGAACTTCTACCCCGAACTCAAGAGCGTGCGGTTGACCGACTACAAGGTGCGTGTGGTCAATAGCGAAGCAGCAACAGGGGCGCGGGTGCGCGTGCTGATTGAGTCGCGCGACGAAACGGGCGTTTGGACCACTATCGGCGTCTCCGCTAACATCATTGAAGCCAGCCTGATTGCCCTACTGGACAGTCTGGAGTATGGACTATTGCGCAAACTGGGCGCCCCCATTTTGGCTGTCCCCGCAAGGGCATGATTTTTGTGGTGAGTCAATGGGTAACCGCGTGAAGGCTTCCCTCCCGTCGCAGAAGGGGTGATTGCAAGGATGCAGCAAGTGCAACCAGGTAAGACGCGGGTTGGTTGGATCGGCACCGGCGTGATGGGGCGGTGGATGTGCCAGCATGTGTTGGAAAAAGGCTACGCAGTGACTGTCTACAACCGCACGAAAGAAAAAGCGCAACCGCTATTGGAGAAAGGAGCAGAATGGGCGAACTCGCCGAAAGAAGTTGCGGAGCGCTCCGATGTCGTTTTCACCATCGTCGGTTTCCCGTCCGATGTGCGGGAGGTTTACTTTGGCGAGAACGGCATTCTGGCAGGCACGCGCCCTGGCATGATTTTGGTGGACATGACCACCACCGAGCCATCGTTGGCGAAAGAGATTTACGCTGCCGCGAAAGCAAAAGGAGCGACGGCTCTGGATGCACCTGTCTCTGGTGGTGATGTGGGGGCACGAGAAGCCCGCCTCTCCATCATGGTCGGCGGCGACAAGGAAGCCTTTGAAGCCGTGCTGCCCCTCTTTGAAGCGATGGGCAAAAACATCGTCTACCAAGGCGGACCAGGCGCTGGGCAGCACACTAAAATGTGCAACCAAATCGTCATCGCGGGCACCATGATTGGCGTCTGCGAAGCCCTCCTTTACGGCTACAAAGCAGGGCTGAACTTGGAGACGATGCTGCAATCCATCAGCAAGGGCGCTGCCGCGTGCTGGACTTTGGATAACCTTGCGCCTCGCATCCTAAAGCGGAACTTTGACCCCGGCTTCTTCGTGGAGCACTTTGTCAAGGACATGGAAATCGCCCTGAAGGAAGCAGCCGCAATGAACTTGTGCCTGCCTGGCTTAGCCCTTGTGCACCAACTGTATGTCGCCTTGAAAGCCAACGGGCACGGCAAAAAGGGCACTCACGCGCTGATGCTGGCGTTGGAGCAACTGTCCAACACAACCGTTCTGCCCGATAAACCACTCGTTAGCGAGTAAGAATGGGACGCGGGGCGTGGGACGAAAGTTGGAGGGTAAGCCTCACGACGCCCCGAAAAAACAAAAAATCGGCGCACTGGAGGGTGCGTCTCCTGACGCACCGAATGAAGGAATGCAATCGGCGCCTCAGGAGAGGCGCCCTCCAAAAGCAATTTAGCGACCCTCAGAAGTGACCACCTGCACCAACATAACGAAGGAGCCGAACACGAGGGTGTGCAGCAGGATAGGAGCGAAACAAGAGCGAGTCCTCCAGGCAATCAGGCAGAGAAGGACGCCTGCGAGAAACGAACCGAACAACTCAAGGGCAGGCTTGCCCCAATGGCTGAATCCGAACAGCATTGTGGAGAAAGCGATGGCGCCCCAAACGCGAAGGGAACGAGGCAAAAAAGTTGACTGTTCTGGTTGCCCCGCTAAGCCGAAGAGCAAAAAGCCCCGAAACAAAAACTCCCACCCCGTCATGTAAGCCAGCAGCGACAACCAAAAGACCAAGGGCGCTTCTTGGTGCTGCCAAGCCAGTGGCAAGTAGTAGGCTTGAAACTCTGGACGGTAGACAGCCCACAGTCCGAGCACCAGCATGGCGAAGAAACCAACCCCAATGGTGGTAAGCCCTAACCTCCAGTCGCCAACGGCTAAGCCCCATTGGAGTGGTGACCGTCCCAAAGCAACAGCGAGGGCAAAAGGGAGCCCAAACCCGCAGAAGAAACCCCACAAGCACCATCCCGTCCAGTGGGTGTGTTGGCTAAAAGGGGCAAAGTAACAAGCGGCAGCCAACAAGGTGCCTGTGACCGCGATAAGAAGCGCCTCATAAGTTGGTCGCATTACTACCCACTGCCTTCAACCGCCATTGACTCCTCATCACTGCCCACACAAGCGCCGATACAAGTCCAACACTTTGCGGACATAACGGGGCGTGATTTCGTTTTGGGGAATGCCGCCGGCTTTGCTGACAGCCGTCGGTCCAGCGTTGTAAGCGGCAAGGGCTAACTCCCAATCGCCAAACCGCTCCCACTGCTGCCGCAAGTAGCGGACGCAACCGTCAATGTTCTGCACGGGGTCATAGGGATCAACACCTAAGGCGGCTGCCGTTTCAGGCTTCAACTGTCCCAACCCGATTTCGCCCTTCTTGCCAATAGCGTCGGGACGGAACGACGATTCGCATGCAATCACTGCCACGACTAAGCGCGGGTCAATCCCGCTGCGGATGCTGGAACGCAGGATAGCGGTCGCGATGACTTCCGCTTGCTGGTCGGTCAGGTTGGGGTTGAAAAACTTGGCGGCGGCTTTGTAATGTGGCAGCAAACGCTGCACTTCCGCTTCTATCGGGTCCACTTGTCCCAAACGGCTCTGCAAAGCCGAGTTAAGCCCCCGTGACCCCAACATTCGTTGCCGTAGATCCGTCGCTGTTCCTTGCCGCGAAGGCTGCGTTAATTGAGCCGGCGCTGTTTGCCCTGAAACCACCCCTTGAGCAGGTTGTGACACTGTTGGGTAGGAGGGGCTCAATTGGACAACAGGCGTTACAGTGACTGTAGTTGGCATCGGGGGTTTGTAAGGCTCTATCTGCTCAACCCAATAACTGCCATCTTCGGCTTTGCGATACCGCACCGTCACTTCTACACCGGGTCGCACCCATGAAGGCAACTTTTCAGGAGACGAGTGCAAGTAGAAAGCGACTTGGCGGGGCGACTGAATCATCACGGTCACCCGATTTAATCCCGTGATGATGCCCCGCACGGTCCCGTCCAATTGTTCCGTAGTTGGGCTTTCTGTTTCCGACTGTTGGGTCCAGCCAGAGAAAGACAGAACGCTAACCATTACCAAAGCGAACAGAAGCCGAACCCACACACTGACCACCGTCCCTTTAGTTCTCGGTGCGCCGCGACTGCTAAAAAGATGGCACGGGCATGCTGAAAGTCAAGGTCCATTGTCACTTTCCACCCTCACAACCTCCATGCTGATGTCCAATGCTGGAGCGGAGTGAGTGATTGCTCCGACAGAAATCAGGTCTACACCCGCTTGCGCGATGGCTTCCACTGTGTCAAGGGTGACATTCCCAGAGACTTCTATCAGCGGGCGGGGGCGTCCTGTTCGCTGCGTCCACTCGTGAACGAGGCGCACCGCCTCTTTTATCTCGGCGATGGAGAAGTTGTCCAACAAAATCGCGTCAACATTGCACTCCAACGCTTCTTGGACTTGCTGCAAGTTTTGCGCTTCTACCTCTATCCGCAGCAGGTGATGAGCCTTTGCCCGAACTCGTTCCACCGCATTCCGAATGCTTCCTGCAACCCGAAGGTGGTTGTCCTTGATAAGCACGCCGTCGGAAAGGGAAAAGCGATGGTTGATGCCTCCGCCACAGCGCACCGCGTATTTTTCCAACGCCCGAAGGAGCGGGGTGGTCTTGCGGGTGTCAGCAATTTTGACGCCGTAAGGGGCAACTTTTTCAACGAACCGACGGGTGAAAGTGGCGATGCCAGAAAGGTGCTGCAAAAAGTTCAAAGCCGTTCGCTCCCCAGTTAACAAAGCACGCAAGCGTCCACGCACCACTGCCAGTTCGGTGCCAGCGTTGACCCATGTGCCGTCCGACACTTTCGCTTCCATCACGCACTGGCTGTCCAGCAACTCAAATACTTTCGCCGCAATGGACAGCCCACAGATAACCCCGTCCTGCTTGGCGACAAAAACCGCTATGCCTTTCGCTCCTTCTGGGACGATAGCGTTCGTTGTGACATCACCAAACGGTGCATCCTCTTCAAGGGCTTGAAGTAAGAGGGTCTCCATCCGACGCATTTTTCAACCCTCCGTTAACAGACGCTTGTTATCGGTGCACAAATTTTAGCGTTCCGCAGGTTTTGTAGTTCCTGCAAGGGAAAGTGCTACAATCAGTAGATCGCAATGAACGGAAACTCATTGCGACCCTTGCCCGCAACCATGAAAGGAACGGTCCAGCCTCCCGCTGTCACCCAACGGACACAGCGCCTGCATATCTCCTTCAGCGCTGCCCTCAGGCAGCACCGCAAGCCTCTGCAGGGGGGACGACTGACGGGCACCCCACCACATCCCGCTCAGCAGGACACGGTGTCATCCCCAACAACCCCAAAGCACCCTTTGGAGGGCGCATCTCCCGATGCGCCGATTACGGTTGCTGGACGATTTTCGGTGCGTCAGGAGACGCACCCTCCAATTCGTTTGCCGATGGAAATCGGCGCTCTTGTTCCAGCCGATGGGCGAGAGAAGGTTGCAGACTTTTTGGAAGGCGGAAAGGGTTGCTGTCAAGTCGCTGTCGTGCTCAATGACGATTTCAACGGTTCGCTTTGTTGTGTTGTCTGTTCGCTTTTTTGCGTTCATGGTTTGACACCTACCAAGATGGTAGGGCAGCGGGGAAAGAGGCGCAAGGGTAGTCCTACCTTTCGCTGCGATCTACTGACAATGGCAAAGGCGAAGGAGGCAAGGTTATGCGGTGGCGACAAATCTGGCAAGCGGAATGGGTTGCGCCGTTGGTGGCACTAACTGTCTTGAGCGCCGCGTTGGCGCTTTACGACCCCAATTTTCGCAAATTGGAAAACTTGAGCAACATCGGCTTTCAAACGGCGGTGATTGTGACCTTAGCGGCAGGGCAAACCCTTGTCATTATCGCGGGAGGCATTGACCTCTCCATCGGCTCCGTTTTGGCGCTGGTCGGCGTGGTCACTGCTTTGGTTTTGGCAGCAGAACGACCAATCTCCATCGCCATCGGTGCTGGGTTGCTTGTGGGAATGGGGTGCGGTTTCGTCAATGGCTTTCTGGTCACGAAGGGACGCATCCCACCCTTTATCGCCACCTTGGGCATGATGGGTGTGGCGCGTGGGTTGGCGCTGGTGCTCAGCAAAGCCCAAAATGTTTTCATCCCGCAAGAACCGCGCTTTGAGCCTTTTCTGGAATTGGGCACAGGGCGCTGGTTAGGCATCCCCATTCCTTTCCTCATCGCTGCCATTGTCGCCATCCTGACGGAAATTTTGCTCTCGTTCACCCGCTTTGGGCGATATGTTTACGCTGTCGGAGGCAATCGGGAAGCAGCCCGTTTGTCTGGGGTTCCCGTCAATCGCGTTTTGCTTTCGGTGTTTATCCTCTGCGGGCTAACAACCGCTATCGGTGGCATCGTGGAAACGGCTCGCCTCTCCGTCGGTCAACCGACAGGGGGGCAACTTTACGAACTCCACGCTATCGCTGCAGCAGTGGTTGGTGGCGCCAGTTTGGCAGGTGGGCGCGGGAGCGTGGTGGGAACGGTTTTAGGCGCGTTGCTGATGGCGGTGATCCGCAACGGCACCGATTTGCTGAACATCCCCTATGAGTGGCAACAAGTTATCCTGGGGGCACTGGTGGTCTTGGCGGTCCTCTTTGACCAATGGCGACGCCGATAGGTATTGACGCCGAAGGTTGCCTGCTCTAAACTTACAAGCGACGGCGGGCCCGTGGTGCAGCCTGGTTAGCACGTCGGCCTGTCAAGCCGGAGGTCGCGGGTTCAAATCCCGTCGGGCCCGCCATAACTTTCTACCCCTTCGCCTTCTTCCCCAGGGAACTTTCCACCTTCACCCTGCGTTTCTTAAAAATGGCTCCCTTAACCACGCCTTAATCGCTGTGTAATGCACTGTTGAGAAGCGAGGGCTACTCTCTCAGCGACACAACTATCAAGGAGGGATGCCGAGATGTTGCGGTTCGCTGCGGTGTTGAGTGCGTTGGTCATTTGGGGCGGTTGGGTGGCGGCACAGACGGGGGCAAACCCTACTTCGTTGGAGGCGCTGCAAGCGGAAATCACCCGCTTGCGCCAACAGGTGGCAGAATTGGAGAAACTCAAAGAGCAACTGGCAAAACTGGAGCAACAGTTGGCAGATTTGCAAAAGCAGCAGAAAACCACCGAAGCAGTCACCAAGCGCCTTGAGCCCCTCCGCTTCAGTGGCTACATCCAAATGCGTTACGAGCGAGATGATTCCCAACCCACCGATGCTACTGACTTGACGAGGGGGCGTGCGAAAGACAACTTTCGGCTGCGGCGAGCGCGACTGGATGTGCGCGCCACTCCCTTCAAAAACGGGCTGTTCCGCCTGCAAGTGGACGCTGCTGAAACCGATGTGGTGTTAAGGGACGCGTATTTGGAACTGACCACTGCCGACGGGGTTTTTACCTTCGGGCAATTCAAAGTGCCACTGATGGAAGAGGTGCTTGAGTCTTCGTCGGTGCGCCTCACGCCAGAACGAGCGCGGGTAGCAACAGCGTTGTTCCCTGGCGAAAGGGATCGGGGCATCACTTACACATGGAGGAAGCAAGGGGCGCCGCAAATCACTTTGGGTTTGTTCAGCGGCACCCGCAACACCGAAACGCAAGACAGCCTCACCTCCCGCAAGAGTTGGTTGGTGCGCCTCGTTCAGCCCTTAGACAAGAAGGGGCAATTGGGGCAAATTTGGGTCGGACGGATGGATGGCGTGGGGCGAAAGAACTTCGGCACCTCTGCCAACCCAAACATCCTCAACTTTGACCGCGAGCGGACAGTGGTTGGTTTGCTTTTGCGTCCTGTGAGCGGTTTGACGCTGCGAGGCGAATGGGTGGATGGGAAGGATGCAGGAACTGCCGCCACGCCGACGGTGAAGGTGCGGGGATGGTATGCCCTGCTGGCTTACAAGTTGCCCCAACAACCCATCACCCTCTACGCCAAGCACGACCAGTATGACCCCAATCGGGATGTGGCAGGGAACACTTATCGGCGGAACGCTCTGGGAATGCAATATGACCTGAACACTTTCACCCGCTTGAACCTGACTTGGGAGAAGCAGAAGAACCCCAGCGCAACCATTTGGACCTTCCAGACGCAACTGCGCTATTGAGCCGAAGAGCCTGCTGGAGGGTGCATTTCCTGAAACACCACAATTCGGCACATCAGGAGATGTGCCCTCCAGCAAACAAATCGGCGCTTTAGGAGATGTGCCCATTGAAAAAGGCAAAAATTCTTCACCCCGCGAGAAGTTTCATGTTCAGCAGCGGGTAGCCCAACTCTTCCCGCAGCCGCAGGTAGGCTTCGGCGCAGCGGCGCGCCAATCGTTGCACCCTTTTAATGTAACGGGTTCGCTCCATCACGCTCAACGCGCCCCGACTGTCCATCAGGTTGAAAGTGTGGGAGCACTTAAGCGTGTATTCAAAAGCGGGGAAGACCAACCCAGCATCCAAAATCCGCTCCGCTTCCCGCTCAAACATGTCAAACAGCCGAAACAGCATCTCCGTGTCCGCCAGTTCAAAGTTGTAAACGCTGCCTTCATATTCGGTGCGCTTGTGGATCTCGCCATAGGTGATGCCGTGTGCCCACTCCAAATCAAAGATGCTGTCCACGCCCTGCAGATACATGGCAATTCGCTCGGGACCGTAAGTGATTTCCACGCTGATGGGGTTGAGTTCAATGCCACCCATCTGTTGGAAGTAGGTAAACTGCGTGATTTCCATCCCGTCCAACCAAACTTCCCAGCCCACGCCTGCCGCACCCAGTGTGGGTGATTCCCAATCATCCTCCACGAAGCGAATGTCGTGCTCCTCGGGCTTAATGCCCAAGCGTCGCAAACTGTCAAGGTAAATGTCTTGGATGTTCGGGGGGGCAGGCTTCATGATGACTTGGAACTGGTAGTAGTGCTGCAAGCGGTTAGGGTTTTCCCCGTATCGCCCGTCGGTGGGGCGGCGCGAGGGTTGGACATAAGCGACATTCCAAGGTTCAGGTCCCAACACCCGCAATGCTGTCGCAGGGTGCATCGTTCCCGCACCTACCTCCGTGTCAAAAGGCTGCACGATCAAGCACCCTTGCTCTGCCCAAAACTGTTGCAGCGTCAGCAGCAAATCCTGAAAAGTCATGGCTTGTCACCCTCCTAACGCAGCATCAACCTTGCGCTCATCGCGCAGGCAGCAAGTCAGCGACAGCGATTTGAACTTCTGGCTTTGTCAAAGGCGTCACAAACTCGCCCGCTTTCAAAACCTGCACTTCTGCGTAACGCTCCCCTTGCGGTTTTCGGTAAACCTCCAACTGCCGCTCCAGCAGGTTGACAATCCAGTATTCGGAGATATTGGCTCGCGCGTAGACGCGGGCTTTTTCTGTTCGGTCGTAGGCGAGAGATGTGTCGGCGACTTCCACAATCAAAACGGCTGTGGACGGATGCTCATCAAGGTAATCGTCAGGGGAACCTGTTATGACAGCGACATCGGGTTCTGGTTCCGTTGTGGGGTCAAGGGCTAACGGCAACTGAACCCGAACAGAAAAACCTTCGCCAAAAGCGCGAAACAGCGCGTGTGCCACCTTTGTGACTGCTGCTGCGTGTCCTGCCCCCATTGGGCTCATGACGATCACCTCACCGTCCAGCAACTCCACCCGCTGCCCGTTGAAAAGCCCCAACTCACCCATGCGGTAGTATTCGCTGCGCGTCCACTTGCGCGGCACCCATCCCTGTTCCGTTGCTACCATTACCGTCCCTTCTACCAGCGTCACTTCTTGGCTGCCAAACAACCCTGCCTGCGCCATGCGCTCAAATTCGTTTGCGCTAAACTTTCGGACTGGCTTCGTTGCAGCAACCATGCTTATCACCCGCTTTGGGTGTAAACATAACAACGGTTGGTCACACCCGCAGATAATTTTGCAAATGGGGGGCAAAAAAAGAAAATGGAGCGGGCGACGGGACTTGAACCCGCGACCTCCACCTCGGCAAGGTGGCGCTCTACCACTGAGCTACGCCCGCTCCGAGCGCTTGTAAGTATAGCACAAAACCGCAAGGTTGTTCAGACAGCCCAAGGGCGCAAACAGTGCTACTGCGCCAGTGTTAGGGTTGCTTCAAATCGCCTCCACTTTCACACCGCCGTCAAAGGTGAAGCGAAGTTTTTGTGGACCGCCGGTAGCAGCAATCTCTTGACGCACCTGTCGGGCGGCTGCCACGATGGTTTGCAGTTTGGCTTTCGCCTCGTCCCAAGTGCGAGTCTTCAAGCCACAGTCGGGGTCAGGGAAAATTTGCTCAGGACGCAAATACCGCAGAGCAGTGCGGATGCGTTTCGCCACCTCTTCCACGCTTTCAATGCGTCGGCTGTGAACATCTACGACGCCTAAACCGATGGACTTGTCTGCGGGGTAGCCGAACTGCTCAATTAGTGGGTAGAGTTTATCGGCGTTGTTGGTGAACTCCCAGTCAAACTGGTGAACGGGGAATTGGACAAGGCGTTGGTAGATGGGACGCAGGTCGCCGTAGCACATGTGGGTGATGATGAACGCGTCTAACCCCTTTGTCATCACTTCCATCGCCTCATAGGCAATTTCCAAGTCTTCTGGATGGGTGGGAACAGCAGGCTCGTCAATCTGGATGAAAAGGGCACCCGCTTTGCGCAGGTCGTGGGCTTCCTCGTTGATGGCATGGGCTAAGGCCAACACGGCTTCCCGTCGTCCCCTTCGGTCCTTGTCGTATGGGTCGTAGTGCTCATCAAAACTCCAGTCGTAGATGGTGTAGGCGCCTGTGAGCATGCCCTTGACAGGTTTTTTCGTCAGTGATTGAGCGAACTGCCACATCTCCACAGTCATGGGGCGGGTTCGGCGGATTTCGCCCGTGATGACGGGCTTGAAGTAGTAGCGGTTACCGTAACTGCGAACCAAGCCCTTGCGCCCAAAGCCCTCCAGCAGGTCCGCAAAAAACTCCACCATATCGCCCCGCTCCATCTCGCCATGCACCAGCAAATCTGCCCCAACCTCCTCTTGCATGGCGATGACTTCGCGGGTGGCTTGCAGTTCCAGTTGGTGCAGTTGGTCGTAACGGATTTCGCCCCGCCGATACTGGATGCGGGCTTGTTGGAGATACGGCGGTTTGGGGAAACTCCCCACGCTGGTCACTGGCAAAATTGGCAATTCAACGACGGTCGCCACTTTTCTGCCCCCTTTCGTTGGATTGTTCCACTGTCTCGTCCTTCCACTGCCAAATCTCCCAATCAGGCCAGTTCGGGTCAAGGGGCGGCTCACAATGGGGCGCAAACAAAATATCGCAGCGATACTTCAGCGCTGCCTCAATTTTTTTGCTCGCATACTCGTGTATGACCAACGCAAGAATGTCTTCAGGACCGCGCAACTTGATGGCAACGCCACCTTCAGGCGCTCGCTCTACACCCTCATACCGCACCTGCGGATATTTCTGCAAAATCTCCCTCACCCACTCCTCTATCAGTTGCTGATAGCGCTTGCTCAATCTCACGGCATCAGCAGCCTCCTTTGAACGGCATCTAAAAACTCTCTGGCGCGTTTTAACGCCTGCCGAGCGCTGCGTTCGCTCATCATCTCCGCTGTGTATTCAGCACGAACGCGCCAATCTTGCAAGTCAGCGAGAATGCTCGCGCTTTCCGCTGGCATGAGTTTTCGGCGGTGGATGCATTCCCTTGCAAAGTTTGCCTGAACCCAATAGCCAATCCGCACCGTCTCTTTTGGCACAACTCCTAACGAACAAAGCAGCGCCAACGCTGCTTTCAAAACCGCGAAGTAACTTCGGCTGACCGTTTCGTTGTAGCAGCCGTTTTCGTAAGCCCATGCGGCTACTTGCAGTGCCTCTTGCGCCTTCCGCCAATAGTTTGCCACCGCTTCCGCCATAGCGGTCAACCCCTTTCGTAGGGATGGGGGAGCGAATCGGAGAAGGGTAGGGGTTGGGCTCACTTTTGCGTTGGCGCTTCTGCCTCTTCGGAGTCCTTCAACCGCCAAATCTCCCAATCAGGCCAGTTCGGGTCAAGGGGCGGCTCCGCAATGGGGTCAATTTGGATGTCACAGCGATGTTTCCACGCTGCCTCTGCGGCTTTATCCGCGTATTCCCAAATCACTAACGCCAATACATCCTCGGGACCTCGCAGCCGGATAGCCACACCTCCCTCATAGCCGGGCACCACGCCTTCAAACCGCACTTGGGGATATTTGCGGACGATTTCCTGCACCCACTGGTCAATCAACTGTTGGTAACGCTTGCCCAATCTCACTGGAGCGAAAGCCTCCTTTCAACAGCCGTTAAAAACTCTCGCGCCCACCGAAGGGCTTGGCGCGCTCGCTGTTCTGTCATCAACTCGGGGGTGTATTCGGCTCGCCCGCGCCAGTAACGCAACTCAGAAAGTTGCTTCGCACTTTCCGTCGGCATAAGTTTTCGGCGGTGGATGCATTCCCTTGCAAAGTTTGCCTGAACCCAATAGCCAATCCGCACCGTCTCTTTTGGCACAACTCCTAACGAACAAAGCAGCGCCAACGCTGCTTTCAAAACCGCGAAGTAACTTCGGCTGACCGTTTCGTTGTAGCAGCCGTTTTCGTAAGCCCATGCGGCTACTTGCAGTGCCTCTTGCGCCTTCCGCCAATAGTTTGCCACCGCTTCACTCATCGCTGCTGCCCTCTTGTGCAGGTAACCGGAGCCCTTGTTCGGCAGCGCAGCGCAAATCGGCAATGGCTTGGGCGATGCTCTTGTCGCTGCGAAAGATGCCCGTCGCGCTAACAATGACGCTCACGCCTGCTGCCACGCATTCCGCAGCGTTGCGCTCCGTCACGCCCCCGTCAATTTCCACTTCGGTGGGCAACTGTCGCTCCTCAATCCACTGCCGCACCGTTTGCACTTTTTCTAAGACAAAGGGCAAAAACTTTTGCCCCGAAAAGCCGGGGTCAACGCTCATCACCAACACCACATCCAGCAACGGCAGCAGGGGCTTGACCATTTCGGTGGGAGTGCCAGGGTTGAGCACTAACCCTGCTTGAGCGCCTGCTTCTTTGATTTGGGCGATGACGCGGTGAATGCTGTAAGTGGCTTCGGGATGCACGCTTAGGATGTTCGCGCCTGCCTTGACAAATCGCTCCACATACCGCTCTGGCTCCACGATCATCAAGTGGACATCAAAAGGCAGGGTGGTTTCTGAGCGCAGCGCCTCTATGACGGGGAAGCCAAAAGTGATGTTGGGCGCAAAGCGCCCGTCAATGATGTCAAAGTGCACCCAATCAGCCCCCGCCGCTTCTAATTCCCGCACCACCTCACCCAGCCGGCGAAAATCGGCGGACAGGATGGAAGGGGAAATTTTGATAGTGCGGGGACGCACAACGGTTGGCTGTGTCTGTTGGGCGTTGGAAGCGGCTTGTTGTGCCAACTTGTTCGCCATTTTGTTTTGCTCGCGGGGGATGTGCTGCACAGAGAAACGGCGGAACCGTCGCGCCAGTGCTAACGCTTCTTGATGCAAAGGGCGCAGTGTGGGCGATTTGACCACATAAGCACCCTTCAGTTGCTGCACGACCAACTCGCTGTCGCTAAAAAGAGTCACCTCTTCCGCACCCATTCGTTCCGCCAGTTTCAGCGCTTCAATCACTGCTCGGTATTCGGCTTCGTTGTTGGTCGCGTTGGGCAAAGGGGCGCTATGGGTAGCAAGGACATTGCCCGTTTCGTCACAGGCAACGACGCCGATGCCACCAGGACCTGGGTTGCCCAAAGAAGCGCCATCCACATAAAGCCGCAAGGTCATCTTCCCTTTGCCTCCCCTCAGTTCCAGATAGCCCGTTCAGCGGGTAAGGCACGGCGAGCCGCTCGCTTTTGGACAAATTGGTTCCAAAACACGGAGCGTTGCAAGCGCTTGATCTCGCGGTCAAGGATGGCTAACTCTTGCAGGAGCAGTTCGTTCAAGTCTTCCGCCTCCAGCAGGGCTTGCTTTTCCCGCAGTGGCACATCCAGCAACGCGCCGATGCGGAAGCATAAAGCCGCCAAATCGGTGGGCAAAATCATGTCGGCTAATGCTAACTGATCCGCAATCTCCCGCAGTTCAATGTAGCGGTAAAGGAGCGCGGACAAGCGGTTGGCGAGCCGGGTCAGTTGGGGCGAGACAGCGGAAAAGCGATTGGGGATGACCTCCACTCGCCCAACCCAATAGGGTTCGTATTGCACCACCTCTATCAGCCGAAACCGTTGCTCGCCCCGCAAGACGACCATAAGGTGGTGTTCGGGCGTGATGTCCACATGGAGCACCCGAGCCAGCGTTCCTACCTCAAAACACTGAGCACCACCACTGGTTCGCCCCTCCACCTTCGCCAACACAACGCCTACAAGGCGGTCACCGTTCAGCGAATCCTCCAGTAGCCGTTTCTCCCGTCTCTCAAAAATTGTCAAGGGCAGTTTAGCACCAGGAAACAGAACGGTGTCCACGACCAACAATGGCACTTCGCGCCTCAGCACTTTCTTCACCCCCAGCCAAAAACGGCAAACTCGTAATAAGAGTGGCACCTCTTACCCTTCCTTTCAAGGGTTTGCTGCAGGGCTTGCAAGGTTTGCTGCTTCCTGCAATCCCTCGCAAAATTGTTACCGAACCGTTACTGAGGAGTGGTGATGGAGATGGCAGCGTTGGAGCAGTGGCAACCGCTTGCTCGTCC
>FWWM01007658.1_pt1 | contig 21473 bp, 19 predicted proteins | sample 2228351 | NCBI WGS metagenome assembly FWWM01 (sample SAMEA103939774, study PRJEB20133) | metagenome
GAAGAAAGCAAAACGGTTGTTGGGCACGGCAGATGTTCCTTTCCAGCTCAACTGTTGCGAGTGATGATGCTGCTATTTTACCGCTGTTGCGCGCTGAGCAGAGCCGGGCCAGACCGGCGCAATGAGCGCGCCAGTCCGAGCAGTCCGGCGGCGCTGATCAGGCCTACAGTGGCGAAGACCAGCCACGGCAACGCCGGCATGGCGAATGCGTTAGCCAGATCGATCAACAGGCCGCCGCTGAGATTGCCGAGACTGCCCCCGATGGCCAGCGCGAGCGCATTAACGCCGAAGTATGAGCCGAGCGCGCGCGGATCGGCCAGGGCTGCGGCCACGCTTTGCTGGCTGGGCGTAGCCAGCAGCGTGCCACACGTAAAGATGACGACGCAGCCGAGCAGCAATCCGAAAGAGGTGGCCAGCGCGACCATCCCCAATCCCAGCGCCATCAGCGTGATCCCCAGAATCAGGATGGTAAAGGGACGAAGTCTGCGCTCTGCCAGGCTGATCAGCGGCAGTTGCAGGGCGACGGTCATCCCGGCGTTGATGCCGTAGATCCAGCGCACAGCATCGGCGGCGTTTGCTAGACGTTCGCCGATCAGGGGCAAACTAATCGTGAGCTGCACCCACATAAACCAGTAACCCATCAGCAGCGCTGTGAAGATCATGAAGGTGCGATCGCGCAAGGCCAGACCCAGACCGAAGCCAAGCCGATTGCGATCGGCGGCTGTCGTGATGGGCGGCAACCAGAGCGTTACTACGCCGATCAGGGCGAAGCAGAATGCTGCTGCCAGCGCTACGGCGCTAAAGCCGTAGCTGAGCAGAAAGGAACCGATCAGCGGCCCAACTACCATCCCCAGCCCGCCGCCGACGCCATTGATAGAGAAGGCGCGGGCGCGCTCGTCTTCGGTGGTGAGCGCAGCGATCCCGGCCCGGCTCGGCGCTTCAAACAGCGCTCCGCCCAGCGCCGAGAGCAGCATGGAGAGAAAGAGCAGCGGTGGCGTGCTCGCGTAGGCCAGACTGGCAAAGCCAGCCGCCCGCACCAGTACCCCGGCAGTGATCAGATTGCGTCCGCCGAAATAGTCGGAGAGCACCCCTCCGCCAACGCTGACGCCTTGCTGCACCAGTTGTCGCAGTGCCAGCGCCAGCCCTACAGTGACTGCGGCAAAGCCCATCGTTTGCACATAATGCACCGAGACCAGCGGGATGACCATGAAGAATCCGGCATACATCATGAAGTTGATGACGATCAGGATGGTCAATCCCCGGTAGCGAGCAGCGCGTGAAAGTGTCATAACCGTCCGACTTTTTGACTGATCAATTATTGCTGCTCCTACAGTACCATAGATACCGGATCTGCGCTACAGATCACGGCGATGGGGCCAGTCGGTGTTTGAGTCAGCACAACGAGGAGATGTTGACTGCCGTTGCCGCGCAACTGACGGGCCAGCGTTGCCGGGTCGAGCGGTGAACCGCGCTTTTTTACCGTCACCAATCCGGCATCGAGCGCGCGCACCTGCGCGCGCAGGCGTTTCAGTTGGAAGGGCAACCACGTGATGATGGGCCAGGCGCGGGCGAAGGGTGTCGCCTGCGCGGTAGCGGCGGTCAGGTAGGCAATATCGGGCGCCAGTTGCGCGGCGTCGAGGAGCTGGGCCAGATGGGCCACCAGACCGGCTCTGATGATTGCCGGATCAGGTTCGTACAAGACGGCGAGCGGCGGGCTGATCGGCGGCGCCGGCGCGGGAGATGATTCCAGTGTGGCACTCGATCCGGCGCTGCGCAAGATAGTGGCGCGCCGTTCGCTCGTGGCCAGCGGGCCGCACCAGAGGATCGCTTCTTTCAGCTCACCATCAAGCGATACAAACTCGATCTCGGCGTCCGGCGGTCGCAGGGCATGATCGATGCCGGGCGCCAGCTTGATCGCCAGCGCCGCTGCCTGCTGTCGCCAGGCCAGCACATGGCTGAGCGGCGGCGCATACAATTCCGGGTCGAACACGCGCCGATCGCCCGCGCGACGCGCCGGATCGCAGAACAGTGCTGCTGCTGGCGGCGGCGGTTCCTGGAGCAAATCGCGCAAGACAAAGGTTACTCGATCACGCAGACCGAGCGCCGTGACGTTGGCTTCGGCCAGCGCCAGCCTGACCGGATCGCGATCGACTGCAATCACCCGCGCGCCAGCCGTTGCCAGCGCAATTGTATCGCCCCCGATGCCGCAGCCGAGATCGGCCACTTCACCCAAGGGCGCCAGGCGGGCTGCGCGATGCGCGGCCACCACTGCCGAGGATGCCTGCTCAAGCCCGTCGCGGGTGAACAGCATCTGCGCTGCCTGGGGAAACCTTGCCAGCGCGCGCTGGCGCAAGATTGCCTGTTCGACCGCAGCGCGCGCCTGTTCGCCGGGGAGCTGACGGCGCAGACGGTTCAACTCGCGCAACAGATCACGCTCGCTCACCCCGCGCGCAACCAGCTCGGCGACCAGCGCTGCGCCGGCAGCCGAACGCAGCCAGGCAATCGTTTCCAGACTCATTGCTGTCACGGCATTGTGCCCATGGTGTTGTTACTCGGTGGCCTGATCGCGGGCGCTGCCCCCGAACCGTTGCGCGCGAACGGGTTTTGCGCAGGAAATGTGCGCTGCATAGTATACAATGGTTGGTCAGGCGCGGTACAATATCGGTAACGCAACAGACGCTCTGGAGGTTGTTTTATGCGCGTTGTCTCGTTTCTCGTCTTGCTGGCGCTGGCGCTGGCTGCATGCGCCAGCCCAACCACGCCCGCGCCGGAGCCGACCAGTCTCCCAACCAATACTCCTGCCCCAAAGCCTGAACCTACGCCGACGCCGGTTGCGCCCGCCCCAACCGCAGCGCCGACGGAACTGACGCCTGAGGCGGTTGCCGCTGGCATTCAGCGCGCGCTCGATGATTATATCGAGGCCTACAACACCAACAATGTCGAACTGCTGCGCTCGGTGGTCGATCAGACCAATGCTCCCTTCCGTCGCCTGGTCGAAGAGCGCTTCAACACCTTTCAGGCCTCATCGTTCAGCGGTTCGCGGTTTGGGCGCATGCGCGTGCTGGAAGTGACCCCGCGCGATTACGGCTTCTGGCAGGCGGCGATTGACGATGGCGGCTATCGGCGCGACCTGCTCTTCCGTCAGCTCGATGACGGGCGCTGGGTGTTGAGTGAACCGAGTGAAGAACAGCTCGGCGCCAAGATCAAGATCGAGACCGAGCACTTCACGCTCAACACCTATGAATGGTCGGCGGAAGTGAATGAGGTGATCGTCGATATGGTTACGCGGGCACGCCAGCAGGTGATTGATACCCTGGGCCGCACCCCTGAAAACAAGTTCAATGTCTACCTGCGCCCCATCTTCGGCATTACCCCGCCGGTTAATCCTAACTCGCTGGCATGGTACTCGGCTGGTTCGCGCCCGCGCAACGATCGGGTGGACATCTTCGCCCCCTTCTCGTATGCCTTCGGCTTCTATGATCCGCGCGTTGGCTGGCAGGAAGATCTCTACAGCACTATCGTCCACGAACTGACCCATTGGGCCTACACCCGCGCCTTTGCGCAAGAGTATCGCATCACTGACTGGATGAGCGAAGGTCTGGCTGAATATGTCTCGAACAACCCGCGCCGCAATGCGGTTAGCGCCGCAGTGCGCATGGGACGGATCATCCCGCTGGTTGATCCCGATGGCGGCATTCGCCCGCAAGACATGGATCACATGACCACGCTCGAAGTCGATCGCAGTCTGGCCTACGGCTTTGCCTACTCGCTGGTCGCCTACATTGTCGAAACCCAGGGCGGACTTGACGGCTTCTGGCGGCTGGCGGCGGCGGTGCGCGATACGCCCGGCACCGGCATCGAGTTCTACGATCGAGCGTTGCAGAAGGCGTTTGGCCTGACCTATCAAGAGTTCGATGCCGGCTGGCGGCAGTGGCTGCGCGAGAATTATTAACGTTCGCTGGCTAAAGAATCGTCGCGCGGCGCTGGCTTCGCCAGCGGCAGCAAGCGACGACAAATGGGAGGGGGAACAGTGACTACGCCGCGCCTTGTCGTGCCCGGACTGTACGAACTGACGTTGCCGATCCCGCTGGGGTCGGTCAACGTCTTCTTCATCCTGACCGCCGATGGCGTTACCCTGATCGATACCGGGTTTCCCGATCGCGGCGCTGGCGTGCTGGCCGGTCTGGCCGCATTGGGGCGCGCGCCGGAGATGGTGCGGCACATCATCGTGACCCATCATCACGTCGATCACGCCGGCAATCTGGCAACGCTACAAGAACGCACCGGCGCCACGGTCTGGATGCATCCCCTTGACGCTGAGATGGTCAGCGCCGGGCAGGGGTTGCGCGCAACCGCCCACAGCAATGCGGGCTGGCTGAACCGGCTGGGGTGGCAGATAGGGAAACTGGCGCTACCGAAACGGTTTCCGCCCGCCCGCGTCGATCGGTGTGTCGAAGATGGCGCGATCATCCCGATCGCGGGCGGCCTGGAGGTGATCCATATTCCCGGCCATTCCGCCGGTCAGATCGCTCTGCGCTGGTCGGCGCAACAAACCCTCTTCGTCGTCGATGCCGTAATGCATCTCGGCCAGAAGCTGCGCCCGCCGCTGATGATTGAAGATGCCGCTGCCAGCGCTGCCAGCATCACCCGGCTCGATCGCCTTCACTTCACTACGCTATGCTTCGGCCATGGCCCGGCGCTCACTGAAGCGGCTGCGACCACGTTTCATCGCTATGCGGCGCTATGCGCTGCGGCGTAACTCTGGCTCTGGCGCTCATGCCGGCTTACGCCGGCGCCAGTCGGCCCTGCTCGATCACGATCCGGTCGTCAACGCGCAGACTCGCAGTGGTCAGAGTGAAGTCGAGATGGTGCGAATCCGGGGTCAGCAGCGAAATGGTCAGCGCGCCCTGGCTGTGTCGATCGACCATCGGCCAGCCCAGGGGTTGAGTCAGACGCGGATTCAGGCCGATGCTAAGCTGTACGGTTGAAGGTGGTTCGCCAGCGAATCGAGCGCAGAGCGCCTGTAATTCGCTCTCGCCATACATTGCGCTGACGCGGGTGATCTGGCCGGCGTGGAAATGGAGATGGGCTGCGCGCGCCGGGCCGGCAACCGCCAGGAAGAGATCGCCCTCGACACTGGTCGGAATGATCGAGGCGGTGAGCGAGCCAGCCGGAAGATAACTGATCGGCGCGCGCTGCGGATCGATCCGACCGGTATCGCACTGCCACGGCTGTGTCGCGCGCTGAAGCTGCAAAGTGGCATCGGGACCGCTGCTGATCGTCAGAGTGGCGGCTGAATCAATCAACGGCAAAAGACGATCGGCCAGCGTCTGAAGTTCAGTCGGGTCAAGCAGGAGCGCGGGCATCATGCGCAATTCCAGCTCTTCGTGGCTGATACCGAGCTGAGCCGCCTTGCCAATGGCGGGAATGGCGGCAAGAAGCTGAGGAATCTGCTGTTCCTGCCGGATTATGGCCAGGCGCGCGCTGGCGGCCTGGAATGCGCTTACCGCTGCGGGCGGAAACTGATGCAGCGCTGGCTGCGCGCCGATCAGGGCCAGCGAACGATCAACCTCTGCCAGCCATGTTGCCCGCCGACGATCTCGTTCGGCCAGCGTATCAGCAGGGGTGGTCGCCAGCAACCGTTCGACATGCTGGGCCGGCATAATCTGGACAAATGGCTCCGCGCCAATGCTCTCAAGGGCGGATAGCACCGCGTGAAGCAGGCGCTGATTGCCCGCTTCATCACGCACCTCCACCAGCTCACCGCGCTGTGCGCCAAGCGCTCCCACCAGACGACTGGCCAGTTGATCCCAGAGGCTTTCCACCATGGCGCGCCTCCTCTAATGCAGCGGAATATACTCGTAGTTCGCCGGCACGAACAGACTGCCCTCGGTCACGCCCTGAGTCGCGCTAAGGCGAAGCTGCCGCCCCAGCTCGCCCGCGTCGATAGCGCCGTCAAAGTAGGCGCGAAACGCTTCGGTGATCGCGCGCACCTGCTCGGCAGTTTCGTGGACGAACTCCAGCCGGTAGTGCGCAATCCCCACCGCGCGCCAGTGATCGATGTGTTTGCTCGCCTCTTGCGCCTCAGCGCCGAAGACGGTATTGCGACAACCGACATCGGCAATGACCGGATGAGCGCGACCGCTGGTATCGCGCAATGCCACCTGATGCCGTTCGCATGGACGGCCGCAATCTTTGTAGCTGGAACCGGTTGACAGGAAGCGACAGAAGACACAGTGCTCGGTGTGGAAGACGGGCAGATGCTGATAGGCGATGACCTCGATCCGGCTCCCGCCGATCTGGCGGGCCAGGCGCGCAATCTGATCGGCGTTGAGATCATGGGTGAGCGTGATCCGTTGCAATCCTTCCCGTAACAAAAGGTCGGCGGTGAGGATATTGGCAGCATTCAGACTGAAATCACTATCGAGAGTAATGGTCGGATCGGCGCGCAGCAGCTCGATCAGACTGGTCGAACGCGCCAGCAGCGGCGCGCCCAGTTTGCGGAGAAACCGCGCGACCCGCTCATCTTCCGGCTTCAGGATGCGCGGCGCAGCTACGCGAACGGCAATCCCGGCAGCGCGCACCTGGGCAAGCGCCGGTTTCAACCCTTCCAGATCGAGATAATCGAGCGTGATGCTGGCCGGGCGCAGCTCGATAGCCGCCGCGAGCTGGCGCGGCGAGCGCACCAGCAGATGCAGATGGGGCGCAGCCGACGGAGCGGGCGGGGCGATAGTTGCCAGCATCTCGGCGAGCGCGCGCGCCGGTTCGCGAATGGCGCGCGCAGGCGGTTGCCCCTGGGCCTCAGCCAGCGCCGCCACCGCCCGGCGACGCAACTGATTCAACAGCGAGACGGGAGCAAAGGGGTTGCCGGCAATGTGCGCCGTGAGCGTCGCCAACTGGTACGGCGTATCGCCCAGCCGCCCCAACTGCTCGATCAGGGTGACCTCGTCGAGCGGTCGATTGCTCGCTGCCGTTAACGGCGCCTCACTCTGCACCGTCACCGCCAGCGCTGGTTGCTCAACCAGCGACCAGCGCAACACCAGCGGCGCGCCGGTGTGTGCGGTCACCTGCACGCGCACTGGCTGGCGACGGACAGGCGCAGCGGACTGGACGAACGGGCGCGCCATCCGTTCGGTGTGCGGATCACTCGTGCGCCAGAGCAGATCGCCGGCCCGGATCCGGCGCGGATTGATCGATCCGCGCGCAAAACTGAGTGCAAGCAGGCCATTTCCGGCTGGTTCAACCGCATAGATCCGGCCACCTTCTTCCGGTTCCTCCGGACTCCGCCAATCGGCGGCATCGAAGACCACACCGTCACCCGGTTTCAACGGCGCAGCCTCACGCCCCGGCTCCGGGGCAATGATGATTGCATCAGGTCGCACTCGAACCACGCGCCCCATCAGCAGGCCGCGGTGACGCGGCGCGCGCCCCTCAACGACCGCCTGATGATTGGTGCCGCGCAGAAAATGCGGCCCCAGGCCACGCGAATAGATCTGCTCAAGATGCAGGCGATCGGCAGCAGTCAGGTCGGGCGGCAAGCCGGCCCAGGCCGCATCGAGCGCCCGGCGATACGCATTGGTTGTGATCGCCACATACTCAGCATCTTTGTAGCGACCCTCGATCTTCAGAGCGCTCACGCCGAGACGGACAATTGTCGCCATCTCATCAATTGCGGCCAGATCGCCGGGCGAGAGCAGGTAGCGAGCGGCTCCCAGCGGACGATGTTGCCCATCAACGATCAACTCATACGGCAGGCGGCATGCCTGCGCGCACTGGCCACGGTTTGCGCTGCGCCCACCCCACGCTTCGGAAGAGAAGCACTGACCGGAATAGGACACGCAGAGCGCCCCGTGGACAAAGATCTCCAGTTCAATCGGACTCTGCGCCTGGATCGCTGCAACTTCTGCGAGTGACAACTCGCGCGCCAGCACGACGCGCGAGACACCGTAGCGCGCGGCGAAGACCACGCCTTCCGCGCTGGTGATGCTCATCTGCGTGCTGCCGTGGATTGGTAGATCAGGCACAATTCGGTGAGCAAGCGCAGCAATGCCGAGATCCTGCACGATAATCGCGTCGGCGCCGGCAGCGGCGATGGCAGCCAGCGCATCGGCAGCGGCGCGCAGCTCGTGGTCAAAGACCAGCGTATTGAAAGTCACGTAACCCTTGACGCCGCGTTGATGCAGCGTCTTCATCACCGCAGGCAGCTCATCGAGGGTAAACCCCGTCTTGGCGCGGGCAGTAAAGTGGGTCAGACCAAAATAGACTGCATCCGCGCCGGCCTCGATCGCGGCATGGAGTTGCGGCCAGTAGCCTGCCGGACTCATAATTTCAGGTTTGCGCGCCATAGGGTTGCTTATTCCTGGTTGGGTGACGACTGATCATTGCGCGGTGATGGCCTGACCGATCGCATCACCTTATGAATCGAGAGGTAGAGATTGGTCGTGTAGCCGCAGTTGAGACAGCGATTGCCATCGAGATCGACGCGGCGACTGACGCCGTGTTGCCGATTGATCAGTGTGGACTGACAGGCCGGGCAGCGGGTCGCCTGACTCGGCTCGGCGCCGTAAATAAACTGCAATCCCCCTTCGTGGCCGATCCGGCGGGCGCGCATCGTCGCTGCCGCCGTTTCGCTGCCGGCATCGCCGGGCAGCACGTGCCATGGCGTCTCGGCGCCGAGCGTGGTCTTGATCCAGGCCACCAGTTCGCGCAGCTCATCAGGGTGATCATTGACCCCGTGATGGATGCGGGTTGTGATCTCCAGATGGCACTGCCAGCGGTGTTGCGCCTCTTCGGCAAACTGCAAGATAGAGCGCCATTCGCTAATGCCGCCCAGGCGGGCATAAGCCTGATCCGAGAAACCGCGCAGTTCGAGACTGATCCCGTTGAGATAGGGGCCAAGTTCGCTCAACGCCTCACTGCTCAGCATCCCGCTGGTCACAATCGCTGTGTAGCGGCTGGCAGCCCGGCTCAGTTGCAGCAGGGCCAGCAAATATTCAAAATTCACCGCCGGATCGCCAAATGCCCACACCACCCCGCGGCAGAGCCGTTCGAGCGCTACATCAGCCGCCCGTTGCGGATCGAGGCGACGCTGTTTGGCCGGATCGGCAGGCAACGCACTGTACTGCCCGCGCTGTTGATCGACCGGCAGGCTGTACCCCCAGCCGCCAATCGCCAGCGCAGTGGTGTCAGGGAAGAAGTGCCAGAGTCGGTGATCTTCGATCGGGCCAATCGTGGCGCCGCTGATCATGCCGTGGTTGAGCAATTCGATGCCATCCTGACTGCCAACCCGCATCTTGCAGCGGCCAACATCGCCCGGCCCAAGCGCGCAATACCACTGGCATGCCAGACAGCGAAAACGGCCATGATCGAGCGGCTGGACTAACGTGGCCAGAGGAGACATAGCATCAGCAATCCTTACATCAGATGGCTAGAGATGGCTAGCAATTTCGCATTCATTCGAGTATAATGCCAGTGGCTGCGGAGGGATGTCTTCCCTCCGCGCGCCATTCTTACTCACGATGCTGCCTGTAGTGTAGCATAGAGCGCGCAACATTGTGCTATGAGCGATAGTCCTTTGCCGTCAGAGTCGCTGCCGCCCTCAGCCGAGACTGCGCCCGCCGCAGCGCCCCGCGCGCCGATTCGGCAGGTGGTGCGCGAACTTCTGGAAACCGCAATCTTCATTTTGCTGGTTTTCTTGATTGTACGGAGCGTGGTGCAAAACTTCAAGATCGAGGGATCAAGTATGGAGCCAACCCTCCATACCGGTCAGTACATTCTGGTCAACAAACTGATCTACTTCCACTTTGATCTCAACGCGCCGTTGCGCCTGCTGCCCGGTCAGGCCGATCTGCCGCCGCGCGTGGTCTACCCGTTTCGCCAGCCGCAGCGCGGCGACATCGTGGTCTTTGAGTATCCGCGCGATGTGCGCAAAGACTATATCAAGCGCGTGATCGGCGTGGCCGGCGATGTGATCGAGATCCGCGAGGGTCGCGTCTATGTCAACAGCGTGTTGCTCGACGAACCATACCTCTACGGCGCTTCTACCTACTGTCTGGGCGGGTATCCGTGCGCGCAAGGCCCGATCACCGTGCCGCCCGGATCGATCTTTGTGATGGGAGACAATCGCGGCAACAGTTCCGACTCGCGTGAATGGGATGCCCTGCCGCTCGACCGTGTGGTCGGTCAGGCCTGGCTGATCTACTTCCCCTTCAGCGACTGGGGATTGGTGCCGCATCATCGTTACGATTCCGCGACCGCCGTGGCGCCCTGAGCGCCGCTTTGCCACACTGTTAGCTATGCGTATTGCCATCAACGCTCATCTGCTGGCCCACACCAGCTCGTTTCGCCGGGCCGGCGTCTCGCACTACATCGAACAGGTCTTGCTCCATCTGGCCGCTATCGATCGCGTCAACCACTACACGGTTTACACCACCCGCGGCCTCGATCAGCGGGCGCTCGGCCTGCCGGCCAATTTTACCGTTAAGCCATCGCGTCTGCCGACGATCAACCCGCGGGTGCGCATCCCGTGGGAGCAGGGAGTCGCCCCGATCATCCTGCGCGGCGCGGCTGACCTCTACCACGGCTGCCTGAATGTGGCCCCCTTATTCAGCCCGATCCCTACGGTTATCACCATCCACGATCTGGCGTTCATGCGCTTTCCGCAAACCTTTCGCTCTTACAACCGCATCTACCTCGATCTGGCAACCCGCCTGAGCGCGCGGCGCGCCAGCCGCATTCTGGCGGTGTCCGAGCACACTAAACGCGAAGTGGTGGGGCTGCTCGGCGTTCCCGCCGAGCGAGTAGTTGTGACGCCGAACGCTGCCCGGCAGCATTTTCGTCCTGCGCCGCCAGCGGCGATCGCCCAGTTTCGCGCCCGCCATGGTCTGCCCGAACGATTTGTGCTGTATGTGGGCACGCTCGAACCGCGCAAGAATCTGACCACTCTGCTCGATGCGTTTGCGCTGGTCAGCCGCAGTCTGCCCGATGTGCCGCTGTTGATCGGCGGCGGCAAGGGCTGGATGTACGAGCCGATCTTTGCCCGTCTCGAACAGTTACAGTTGCGCGAGCGGGTGAAGGTTATCGGCTACATTCCCGAAGAGGAACTGCCGCTCTGGTATGCCGCCGCGACCGTCTTCGTCTTTCCATCAATTTACGAAGGCTTCGGCATGCCGCCGCTGGAGGCGATGGCCTGCGGCACGCCGGTGGTGACCTCAAATACCTCCAGCCTGCCCGAAGTAGTGGGCGATGCCGGGATCATGGTGTCGCCGCGTGACACCGCAGCGCTGGCCGATGCGATCCGGCGCCTGCTCACCGACGCCGATCTCCACGCCAGCCTGCGCCGGCGCGGTCTCGAACGCGCCAACCGTTTCTCGTGGGCCGATACGGCTGCCGCAACCCTGGCTGCGTATCAGGCGGCAATTGGCGGGTGAAGCGCGGCGGATACCAGCGTTCGCAAAGGTCACGCTGCTGGATCGTAGATCACGGTTTGTTCCATGCCACTGCCCGCTTCTGCCCGCCCCTCTCCCAGCGGGAGATGGGCCAGGGGTGAGGGCGATTAGAGATTGCCGCGCCGCGCGCCGTGGCGCTTCCGGCTTCGGCGCGTGGATCACGCTTGCGGCCTGTTTCTCGCTGTCGTGAGGGATTGCGGCTGGCGCGTATGCGAACTTGGCTCGGTGGTAGCGGAAGATTGACGCCAGTCCATTCTGATGGTAGTTTGAACATGTACTCCTATTGTTTTGAACTGTGCGTGGAGGGATCATGCCAACGATTACCATTGGCAACCATTCGATTGATGTGGCGGCTGGCACGCGCCTGGCAATTGCGATCGAGCAGGCGGGCATTGCCATCGGTCACCGCTGCGGCGGCTACGCTCGTTGCACGACCTGTCGAGTCAGGTTTGCGGCTGGCGAGCCTGATGAGATGACGGCGGCGGAATACGCGAAACTGAGCGAACGCGGCCTGTTGGGTGAGTATCGTCTTGCCTGCCAGATTGTCTGCAACCACGACATGACTATCGCTGAGGTTGCGATGACGCTGGAAAATCAGGGCTGGACGGACACCGGCCCGGCGCTCGAGCCGACCGTCACGCCCGATCCGACCACCTATCCTCGCGCCAGTCTGGCTGGCAGTGTCAGATAATGCCCATTTCCGCTGCGAATGGAGCAGGGGCGAACGATGGTTCGCCCCTGCTGTCTTTTAGGGCGAACTGCGCATAGCCATCATCGCGCTGTATATCTGCACGGAATATCCTTATCTTGCAGCAGCCAGGAGGAAGACGGTTATCCGACAACGGGCAAGCGGGTGATGAACGCACCACAAAGGCACGAAGGATGCGCTGATGGATCACACCGTCTTGTTCGCGCTACCCTTAACGATTGCGGAACGGCAATTGGCAATCAGGGCAGTCTGTATCGGGCGGCCACGCACACCCTGTTACTGTGAGAACGATGAGGTGAGTGTAGTACGGAATATCAGTGGCTTTAGCAGAGCATGGAGCACGCCGAACGTTGGTATGACCGGGATGGCGGCGGCGTGTCCATCTCCTCTTCCCCTCGCTGTCAGGAAGAGTCGCGCTGCGCGGCGTGACCATCACCACCGCGCGCGCGGAGTGGGGGTGACCTGCAATTGGCTCGACCATCTGCTCTTCATCAACCACTACACGCGCGCGAAGTGGGGTCTCCCGCTGACGCAGGGGATTGCTTCGGGCGCTTCCGCGCCCTCGCAATGACATGATCAGGGCGGCACGGCACGTTCCTCCTTAGGCGGGCGAATGGCGCTGGAATGCGGGAAGCGCCGCGCGCTCGCGCCTCGATCCGAACGGGAGATGCCTTGTCAGGCATCAGGCAGCCACGCGCGCCCCGTTACGGTGAGTATGATGTCCATCTTCGGTTGCTTTGGCAGAGATGATGGTACATCTAAAGTTGGTATCATCAGCCCAGACCCGTCATCACAGCTCGATCGGGCGGCGCATCTGCGCTGCCTGAAGTCTTGTCACCAGTGTTTTGTCACAGAGATGCACGATCATTGCCCAGATTCGCCTGCTTGACAACTTCTCATCCTCACGATACGATCAAGCCGTGAAAAATAGCACAATCATCGCCCAACGTCGGCCTGGCCGACAATTGCATAAGGTTTGCCAGTGGGTTATTCGCAGCCTGGCCATGCTCGTCGCGCTGGAGCTGGCGTTGCTTAACCCGCTGAGTTGTGTGCTGCACTGCCTGATCCAGCAGTGGCAGGCGGCTCATGCCACGCCCGCCTGGTTTCTCTGTGATCTGCATCCGGCGACCAGCGCTGAGTCTCGTGGCGCGGAACCATTGACTGCATCGGCGCCAATGATTCCGCGCGCGGTCTATGAAGCGTTGCCGCCAGTGTCGCTCGCTCTCCTGGCGCTATTGCCGCTGGCCTTCACGCTTGGCCCCATTCGCCTTCGCGTGCCATTGCGCATCGCGATCCCCCCGCCTACGCCGCCCCCGCGTCTGCGCTCCTGCTGAAGAGATTCGCTGTCCGTCGTGATCGCCGGGAAGCGCGATCTGTTTGCGTGTTGCAGGCAGATGTATTCAAATGTAAGGAGTGCGGCAATGAATCGCTATCTCGCATGGATGTTTGGGCTGGCCCTGGTTGCTCTGCTTGTGGCCTGCGGCGGTTCGAATCAATCGGCATCGTCGTCAGCTCCGGCTGCGGAACAGTTGCCGGCGACGCTTACCGACACATCGATCTCTGCTAAGGGTGATCCCAACAAGGGGAAAGTGTTGTTTGGCCCCTGTTCGGCATGCCACACCACCAGCAAGGATGTGCTGGTTGGCCCCGGTCTGGCTGGTTTGTTCAGCGCCAATGGCCCGGTGCTGCCCAAGGGAGTTGACTACAACGGGAAGCTTCCGAACGGTAAGGAGCGGAGTGAAGCCAATATTGCCGAGTGGATTCGCGCTGGCGGCACTGGTAGAATCGGGTACATGCCGAATCACAACCTGACCGATCAGGAGATGGCTGATCTGATGGCCTACCTGCGCACCCTGAAATAGCGCGATAACGGGATTTCTGCGCTGCAACGGCGCGTGTTAGCGTGTTTTGGCGTCGGCGGTGGAGCGTCTCGCGGCGCTTGCGAACGCCAGGCCGCAATCGGCGCCTGATCGCAAGGGCGTGAATCGTCCCCGTGAAGGCACAACGGGCGCGATGCGATACGTCACGCGCTGTCTCAGTATCGCAACAGTCCTCGTTGCGGGCAGGTCGGAGCGCATCGATCTGCCCGTAACACTCACCCAGGCCCAGGACACATGCCTATGAAGCATTTTTGTTTCGGCTGTCTGCTGATCTGGCTTAGCCTGATCGGTGTGCAGCCGCTGATGCCCCGGTTTGCTGCCGGATTTGAGCAGGCGCGCAACCGAACTCTGGCTGCTGCGCGACCTTACTGGCAACCAACTGCGGCGATCTACGACGTGATCAATGCGATTGATCGTGACGATCAGGCGCGGCTGGCGCGCATTGCCCGATCGATGCAGCGCCCTGCTTCGCTGACATGGTTGATGAGGGCATGGCAACATGCGCATCACCCGCCCCGCATCACCCTCGGCCCGTACCGGGCTGCCGACTGGTCGATGCCCGGCGCGCGACTGACCATCCCGCTACGCCTTGCCTGCAACCATCATGGTGAACGGCTCGATGTGGTCGTAATGATGACGGTGTTTGGCTGGCAGGTCGTCGAGATTCGTCCGGTTATCTGATCACGTTGCCGGTGTGCCCGACAGTCGCCGGTCAACGGCGACTGTTGCTGTTCTGAGTATAATAAGCGGCAACAATTGAACACTCAGACAACGTTGAAGGAACTGCCATGACCGAACTGCGCGACTTTCTGGAAATCCCCTACGATCAACTCGAAGAGCTGAATCTCAGCGTCAAGCGACAGCGCCTGGCTCGCGTCTCGCCGGATGTGATGCGCGAAGAGCGCATGCGCTATCTGACCGATGAGCGGCGGATCAAGGCGGTGACCGTCTGCTTTACCGACCTTGAGGGGCGGCTGCACATGCTCGATTACGACAAGAAGTTTCTGCTCGCCTCTGCCGATAATCTCACCTTCGACGGCTCATCGGTGCGCGGCTTTTCCGTGCAGGCCGAGTCGGATTTGCGCCTGGCCATCGACTGGTCGGCCTTCTACTGGCTGCCGGCTGACATCTTCGGCCCTGGGAAGGTGCTGGTCTTTGGCTTTGTGCTCAATCAGGACGGCTCGCCCTACGAGGCCGACATGCGTGGACGCCTGCATCGCTATCTCAACGAGCTGTACCAGCGCGATGGCCTGACCTGCAATGTGGCGACCGAGATTGAGGGCTTCCTCTTTAAGGGGCGCAATGCCGAACAGCGCTTTCGTGAGACGGGGGAGTTCGTCATGGTCAGCACAGGCGGCTACTATCACTCGCTGCCCGGCGATCCGCTGCGCCAGTTCATCGATATGGCAGCGGAGGCGCAACGGGCGATGGGGTTTGAGAATGAGAAAGATCACCCCGAAGTGGCGCCCTCACAGTTCGAGATGAACTACAGCTATACTGAGGCGGCCATCGCTGCCGATCAGATCCTGCTCTACAAGCTGATCTGTCGCCAGATCGCCAGCAAACTTGACATGACGGCCAGCTTCCTGCCCAAGCCGATCACCGGCGTGAACGGCAGCGGCATGCACACCAACATCTCGCTGGCGCGTCAGGGGGTGAACCTCTTTTACGATGCCAAGGGCCCCGAACGGCTTTCGGAACTGGCCTGGAACTTTATCGATCGCATCCTGAACAGCGGGCTGGATCTCTGCCTGATTCTGAACTCAAGCGTCAATGCCTACCGGCGCCTCGATCCGCACTATGAAGCGCCCAACCAGATCAAGGCCTCGCCGACCGATCGCGGCTCGATGATCCGGATTCCGATCGGCAATGCCCGCTCAGCGCGCATCGAGGTGCGCTCAATCGCGCCTGATGCCAATCCCTATCTGGCCATCTACGCCCTCTTGCGCACCGGCCTTGAAGGGCCGCTGCCGACGACCGACGTGCGCAATGGCACGGCAACCCTGCCCGATAACATCTATGACGCGATTGCGTATTTCCGCCAGAGCGCCTTGATGGCGACAATTCTGGGCGAAGAGATTCAGACTCGCTTCGCTGATCTGAAAACCACCGTCGCCGATCGCTGCCCGCGCAAGCTAGGGACGCTCATCAAGCGCGCCGAGGTGCAGTTCCATCACGAGGTCACCAACCAGTATCTGTGGAGCCGGTTTTAAGCGATACCGCGCTCTGCATTCCAGATACCGCAGCGCAGGCCTAAAGCGGCGCTGCGGTATCTCTTTCGTCAAAAGCAAGGTTGCGGCGTGGCGAGGGATGGCGCGCTATCATAACACGACAATCGCCGCTGCCAGCACGAAGCAGTACCAGTAGGTATACATCATATACGAGACGTGATCCGACTGCTTCGTTCGTAGCAGTAATACGCGAGCGGCAATGATCAGGCAGAGACCAGCCAGGATGCCGTCCAACAGCAAAATACCGGCATGAAATCCGGCGGGAGCGAAGAGCGCCGCATGGCTAAGCAGGGCCAGTGCCACAAAAGCAATCGCTACGAACACGCGGGTAAAACCTTCGCCGAAAACAATCGGGAGGGTACGACGGTGATTTTTGCGATCGCCTTCAATGTCACGCAGGTCTTGTAACGAAGCGTTGGTCAGGAGGGTAAACGCTGGCACTAGCAGCCACATCCAGGCTTCAGGAGTCAGTGGTCGCACCATCTGCCATGCGGCAGCCAACTGCGCAATGGCGCCTGATACCATCGATAGGTTTTTTAGCCAGTAATGGCGGGCAAAGCCAGCCAGATTGTGCAACACGAGCGTCACCTGCCAGAGCAGCGTCCATTCGAGTACGCCTAGCCGCCAGCCCACCAGTGTGAAGAGTGTCATGGCGATGATCCAGCGGATCCAGGCGCCGTGACGCGAGACCAGGCCGCCAGGCAACGGACGATCGGGTTTATTGATCCGATCTTCCACCTCACCGGCCAGTTGATTGGAGATGCAGAACGTGGTGCAGTACAGCCAGAAATAGACTGCTGCCCATCCGAGCAACGGCAACAGCGCGTTCCAATCAGGCTGAGCGCTATGCCATGCCGCCAGCGTGAAGAGCACGCCTGGGATAAGAGTAGCTGAAATGTCGTACCGGTTGAATTTCCAATACAGGAGGATTTCGGAGATGATGGTGTTGATCCAGGGCAACGAGCGAGGAGCGGGAACGTTGTCCAGTGCGTGCATGATACCATCCTTCTCAAAATGCGATGTCAGGTTGTGATACGACGATATTGTAGGGAAATATGAAGAAAATTTCAACTTCTAAACAGACCGGATTTAGTTCAGATGGATCTGGCTCGTAATCCTGTAAGGCAGCTTCGTCTGATGAAGTGACGTCTCATCCCAGGCTGCTGTCTGCTCAGCGTATCTGCCCATAAAAGGCGCAATAAGCCCCTCTCACCAAAAACGCTCATCATTTTCTCATTTTCCTCGACTCAAACAGCTAACGATGTGGTATTCTTGGTGCGTAGCTTGAAGCAGAATACTCACTCACGCTTGAAGTAGATAACGATTTTGTCATCGTATTGACACTCGTCGTAAGCGGCTATTAATCTCGATGGGGGGTAGATACATGAGTTCCTCGCAGGAATTTCTCGATCAGCTCTATCGCCGTATTGTTTTTGCGGTCGCATTCGGAACTCTGGTGTTTACGGTTGTTGGTTTGCTGGTATCGCTGACGTCATTTCTCGTCACTGCCAATATCTTAACCGAAATTATTGCCGTGATCACCTTTATCGGTTGTTGTGGTTGTGCGATCACGCTCTTTCTTGTCAGAAGTGAACGCCCGCTCTGGCAGGCTATTCTGTCATTCGGTCTCACGATCATTCTCAGTGAGATCGCGGTGGCGATCTGGCTGCCTGAACTCCGTCTGGCAGTGGCGCCATTCCTTGCTGTGGTCATTCTCCTGGCCGGGTTGCAGGGCGATCGTCGCTTTACCTTCGGCGCAATGGCGGTCTGCGCGACGACCGCAGTCTTGATCGTTGCGCTTGGCCCTGAAGAGAGCGAGACGGCCATTCCCAATGTGATGCTCACCTTCTTGCGCGCTGCCAGTATTGCTGCCCTGATCGTTGCCGTTTGGGCATTTCTCGATCGCATCCTGATGGCGCAACTGCAAGCCTTGCAGATCGCCGATCAACGCGCCGACGAAGCCGAAGCGGCCCGGCAGGCGACCGAAACCGCCCGCCGCGAGATCGAACAGCGCGCTGAAGAGCAGCAGCGTTTGCTCGATCTGGTGACGACACTTGAGTTGCCCGTGTTGACGATTGATGATCAGGTGTTGTTGGCGCCGCTGGTGGGCAATCTTGATAGTCGCCGGGCTGAGGCGCTCCGCCAGCGCGTGCTTGAGACGGTCGCTACCAAACGCGCGCATACCGTGATCCTTGATGTCAGCGGGATTGTGATGATCGATACCGCAGTGGCCAAAGCGCTGATGGATACGGTTGCTGCCATTCGTCTGCTGGGCGCGCGCGCGATCATTAGCGGCATTCGTCCGGCAGTTGCTCAGACTCTCGTTCATCTCAATGCCAGTTTTGGCGACATCGTCACTGCGCCGAATCCGGAAGCGGCGCTGTCGTTGGCGCGTCGGCAGGCGATAGCTGTTGGTTGAGTTTGCCTCGCGTGAATAAGACCTTGCGTGATGATTGCGCCGCAAAGGCCAAACTGGTTGCCTCGTCGCAGCGTGGAGGCAGCTCCCGCGATCGCGCAGCAGCGGTAGGAAGATGTTTGCGCGCGCGGCGTCGCTTCGTTGATGCGCGAATATCATTACGGGCTTGAGAGATGTCGTTGTCGCGCTGATAGCATAGAGCTGAGATATGATCGAGAGCGGTGTGCAGTTTGTAGCCCAGCCTGATGGCAGGCGCAGTTCAACTCAGGCCGGTCGCGCGATCTGGAGTGCGGCGCTCGATTGCGTTGATCCATCGGCTGCTCAGGCAGCGCGGCGCGAACCCGACTGGCGCAAGCGCTATCCTCGCTACCTTGCCATGCTGGCCGCAGCGTTGATCAGGCATCCAGATCAGGTGTTGCCGGTAGCTACCACCGCGCTGGCCGAAGCCTGGCAGCAGGTGGAGTTCCTCCGCGATGGGCGGGCGTTGCCGCTGGTGGAAGCGATGCGGCGCCCCCAGCCTGATTCGTTTGTGACGTTTGTGCAGCGCGGACGCGGATCAGCCGCAATCGAACCGTGGTCTGTTCCGTATCGCGGTCAGCGGTTGCAGGGCGATGCGCTGCGCGCTCAGATCGCGCGGTGGGAAGCGCGTGGTATCCTCGAACCAGACTGCGCCGAGGCGCTGCTGCGCGTGCTCAACCATCCTGAATGGCTCGATCTGTCAGATCGTGCGCTGGTGTTGCTCGGCGCTGGCGCCGAGGCCGGGCCGCTCGCGCCGCTCTCGCGCTGGCGGGCCACCATTGTCGCCGTTGATGTCGCTGATCCGGCGCGCTGGCAGCGAATCGCTGAACTGATGGCAGCAGGCAACGGAACGTTGATCGTTCCGTTGCGTCAGTCGGTGGCGCCTGATGCGACGCCGACCGAGTGGAGCCAGTGCGCAGGCGCCGATCTGCTGACCCAGACTCCCGAACTGGCGGCATGGTTGCTCTCGCTTAACATCCCGCTCGATATCGCAACGCTGGCCTATCTCGACGGCGAGCGCCACGCGCGCGTGGCGCTGGCGATGGATGCCATCGTCGCTACGGTGAGCGCCGCGCGCCCGGATACTACTCTGATGTCGATGGCGACGCCGACCGATCTGGTAGTGGTGGGAGAGTCGATCGCGCAGGCGGCGTTGCGCAATGCCGCTGTGACTCACCCGCTGCAGGCGCTGGCGACCGGTGCGGCGCGCGTATTGAGCGGCGGACGCCTGTTGCAGCCCCATCTGCGCGGTCTGATTGCCAGCAGCAACGGCCAGCGTTATGGTATCGTCGATGGTCTGTTCATCGAGCAAGGGCCGAACTATGCGCTGGCCAAGCGGTTGCAACAATGGCGCGCGTTGATTGCGCGCGCCAGCGGCCAGCGGGTATCGATCAACGTTGCTCCCTCGACAATGACTCGTTCCGTGATCAAGCATCCGGCCCTGAAAGCGGGCTACAACGGCGCCGATCTGTTTGGCGTCGAGATCTTCGCGCCTGAAACCACCAGCGCGTTGATGGCTGCGCTTTGGGTGCATGATTTGCGCTACCCCGGCAGCGTAGCTAACCCGGCAACGCCGCTGACCCATCCGCTTGATCTGATCACTGCCCAGGCATGTCACGGCGGTCTCTGGCGATCAGGTTTTCTGCCGCGCTCGGCCATGCCGATCGCAGCGCTGATCGGCATAATGCGTCGCCCCCGCCAGTCTTGACTCCGCACAATAATCGACAGCAAGAGCGGCGCATTCATTTCCCGCCTGGCGCGCGGATCCCGCTGCCCGCGCTGGATATGCGCACGCCGATTGCACAAGGGTAAAAATTTGGTATAATCAGATATTAAGATGGTACGGAACTGGTACGCGCTGCCCCCGCTGACCTTCTCCCCGGTCGAGCATGGATGCGACGCAACCCCACATACCGGCCAATCAACCCTTCGTTGTTCTGCTAGAGGAGTAGCGAGCCATGAGCTTCGCAGACAAGACCCTGACCTGTCGGGATTGCGGGATGGACTTTGTTTTCACAGCGGGAGAGCAGCAGTTTTATGCTGCAAAAGGTTTCGTCAACGAACCGGTGCGTTGCCCCTCGTGCCGCCGGGCGCGCAAGTCGCAGATGGCCGATTCTGCGCCGCGCGGGCGAACTGCCAGCGTGGCTGCGCCCCCCCGTGAGCGGGTGAACTATCGGGTGACCTGCGCCAGTTGCGGTCAGGAAACGACCGTTCCTTTCGTCCCCCGCGGTACCAAGCCGGTCTACTGCAGCTCGTGCTTCGACCAGATGCGCGGCGGGCGGCGAACGATGTTTTAGCCCTCAGTTCTGATTCTCTCGCCTGTTGCTACGATACTAAGCGAGCTTCAGAGACGCCCGATGCGGGCGTCTCTGCTGTGTTGATCGGTGGCATACCTGCACAGGTATTCTTTCCTTCATCAACCGATGGCGATATTCATGCGTCAGCGCGTGATCAGGCGATGATTGCGCCACAAAGGCTATGCTGATCGATCGCATGTCACCTTTCGTCCACTCCTTCTCTCGACCACCGATAGCAGAGCGCCGGCGCCCGCAGCGAGAAGTAGGCCGTGAGCGACATCCATCCGCTTGAGCCAGCGACGGCCACGCTGCACGCCGCGTCGCGCGCAGTGACAGCGAGACGCGGACTCGTCAGCGGCTGACCCAATTTCTCCGTGAGCGGTCATACCAACTTTAGGTGCTCAATCATCTTCAGATCAGCGCGCGGCGCTTCCCGCGCCCGCGCCATCCTCCCGCCGGGGCAGCAGCGCGCCGC
>FWWM01007661.1_pt1 | contig 21464 bp, 22 predicted proteins | sample 2228351 | NCBI WGS metagenome assembly FWWM01 (sample SAMEA103939774, study PRJEB20133) | metagenome
CCACTCCATCCTACATTCCCAGCGAATCAGTGGATTATGTCAACTTCTCGGGGTAGGAATGGGCAAATTAAGGGTGGCGAGCAGGGAAGGTGGGTCGGTGGAAAGGGAGAAACCTGATTGGGAGAACAGGGGAAAAACCTCTCGCAAAGAACGCAAAGGGAAGCACTTCTGCTCTGAAAAAAGTTCCGACTTCCGAGTTTCGGGTTCAAAGTTTCAGGGGTTGCAAGTTATCCCACGCAAAGTCCGCCAGGGTCGCCAAGGGGGGAAGTGGGGCAAGAAAGGGTTCAAGGGTGCAGGGTTCAAGAGTTTAGGAGTTTCAAGAGTTTCAGGGGAGGCGAGAGCGGGGATTTATCGCCGCTTTAGTAGGTGGGGATTTCCATCCCCGCCAAAAACACATCGCCAATGAATTGGCTCAAAGGCAAGGCGGAACTGAAGTTCCGCACTCAAGAGCCGATGAAGGGTTCAAGGGTCAAGGTTCAGAGAGTCAGGGGAGTCAGAGGGTCAAAGAGTCGGAGAGTCGGTGAGTCAGAGGGTTTAAGGGTTAGAAGTTTCAAAAGTTGCAGAAGGTGTAAAAGTTTCAGGAGTTTCAGAAGTTGCTCTTTCCCAGCCCACGAATAAGAAAAGACACTCTAAAAGACAATGGAGAGGGAGGAGTTTTATATAGGCAAAAAAATCCTCCTTTTGAGAGAAAGGCTTAACGGCAACCTGCTTCTCTGTTCTCCTTTAATCCGTTTTACCTCACCATCTCTGCATCTGTCAACTACGCTGATAAAGTGCATTGGGATGGAATGGTTGTAGCGAGGGCGGTGGGCAGAGGAAAACAAGTTTGGTGGAATGAAAATATGCCACAAATCCCTTGCACGGTTATGTTGAAGCAAAATTTATAAAAAGTCGGGTTTATGCAGAATTATAGAGGGGAAAATGGGCCTACCTGGACTTGAACCAGGGACCTTACCCTTATCAGGGGTACGCTCTTGCCCACTGAGCTATAGGCCCGTTTTCTTGCCCTGCCAATACATATTATATTCCACTGCGGTTGAAATGCGAAGGTTTCCTATTTCAGAGGCTTTTTATTGCTGGGCATTTCTTCAGACAGGGTGGATAATTTCTGGGCGAGGAAAATTCCCTTCAGGACTCCGATGTGCAATGGAGGATTTTTTATAATGAAAGCAGGATGACGGTGAAGGTATTTCCTCTTCTTGCCGGGATATTTGCTTTTTTCAGTGTGTTCCCGAAGCCATCTGCTCTGGCGGGATGGCTGTATCTGTTCCTCTGGAGTTTTTTTCTGTATGAAACTTCCTCTCCGCGTTCTGCGTTTTTGGGTGGCTTGCTTGTCGGTGCTCTGGGGTTTTTCTGGCTTTTTCTTGGCTTCATTGGCGGGTATCCTATGATTCCAATTCTGAGCTGGATACTGGCGGCTCTTGCTTGGGGAGGTATTTCGTATCTTTTTGTTTCCAGCATCCCGATATTCCCTGCATACGCTCATCCGTTCCTTTTCGCTCTTTTTCTGGTTTTCATTGATATTCTAATTTCATTCGGACCTTGGGGAATCTGGAATGTGCACAGCGTTTCTTTCAGTGGCTTATCGGTGGGGGCACAGATGGTTTCCCTTTTCGGAGTGCATTTTTATACTTTTACCGTTGCTCTGAATGCCTCATTGCTTTCCGGTTTGCTCACTCGCCGCTTGTCCTTCGTTCCCACATTACCTGCCATCATCTGGGTGATTTTGATGTTCACTTTGCCTTTTCTTCTGAGAAATTCTTCAGGCTCTGAAGGGAAATCGGTGAATGCTGCCGGAGTTTCTATACCTTCCGCGCGTGGGGAGGGTTTTATAGACTTGGTGGAACGATATGGAAGAGAGGTGAAAACTTTGGCGGAGCAAGGAGCGCAAATCGTAGTCATTCCAGAAGGAACTTTCTATGTAGAAGCGGAAGAAAAACCGATTTTCGTTCAAGCATTCTCTTCTCTCGCCCAGCAGTATAAAATCGTAGTTATTGCAGGGATGATTGATTTAGAGGAAAACACAAATGAAGCGGTCCTGTTTTCACCGGATAGCATGGTTTTCTACTATCAGAAAAGGTATCCGGTATTTCTTGCAGAGCCCGTGCGCAGGGGAAAAAATGACCCGCTGGTTGCTGATACACCTAATGGTCGGATTGGGGTCATCATCTGTCACGACGATGCATTTCCCCGATTTGTTCGCAAAGCAAAATTGCAAAGAGCGGAAATTCTTGCTGTTCCCTCTTTTGACTGGTATGCAGTGCACCGTCAGCATTCGGGAATTTCGCGGTATACCTCCATTTTTTTCTCTATGCCCGTCATTCGAGCGACTGGGCAGGGAATTTCCCAAATCGTGGACGAACGAGGAAAGATTATGGCGCAATCATCTGATTTTGAAAATGACCCGTCCACAGTGCTTGCCCGGGTTCGCCTTTCTTCGCATTCCACGATTTACAGCCGTATAGGTGATGCTGGGGCTTATGGCTTGTTGTTTGTGGGTTTACTCGCTATCTTGTGGTGGATGAGATGCACCTGGTTTTCCTGACCGAACGATTATTGCAGGGTTTTGGAGCCGACCGGGTGATTTATGAATGCGCAAAATTTTTGGCTTCAAAAGGGCATCAGTGCACAATCTGGTGCATTATCACCGATGGCACATATCCCGAAGCGGAAGGTTTGAAAATCATTCCCGTGGCGATTGCACGCCCGGGGTTTTTCCCCTTTTATGAAATGTGGGCTCTTCGTCGGCTCCGGTATATTTTTCGGAGTTCTGCTCCTGCTGATGTATGGATTATCAGCACCATCCCTTTTTACCCGTATGCGCATTGGCTGAAACCTGCGATGGTTTGCGATTTTGGGTTCCCTTCAATGGCGGGAATGCGTGGAGTTCAGAGAGTCAATTTCGGCTATATGCGCTGGACCCAGTATCACCTTCATTTCCCTTCTGCTGCAAAGATTGCTTGCATCTCACATTTCGTCCGAAGTCAGTTATCCCCATTGCTTCAGGCTCGCGCGGAAGTTATCTACCCGGGCAGGGAACATATTCATACTTATCCAGCCCAGCCTGTTCGCGCTCAGCGTGGGATAGAAGCCGATGATGTGGTGCTGCTATATGTGGGTCGGTTAAATCCGACGGCTCAGCCGTATAAGGGCGTATTTAATCTACGCAGGATTTTTCATTCACTTGCCCAGGAACTTCCGGTGAGGACCCATCTTGTTCTTGCTGGATACGGTTCGGAAAAAGATGCGCAGGAATTATCCGGTCCTGGTATCATTGTGGAACCCAATCTGTCACTGCGGGAATTGATTTCCTGGTATTCTGCCTGTGATATCTATGTAACAGCATCCCGGTGGGAAGGGTTTAATCTTCCTTTCATAGAGGCACAATCTTTTGGGAAGCCGGTGGTGGGATTTCGGGTAGGTGGTCATCCGGAATCGGTATTTGAAGGAGAAACAGGCTATCTGGTTTCCAACGAAAAAGAATTTGTCAATGCGCTGAAGCAGTTGATTTTATATCCGGACTTGCGCTGGAAGATGGGCGAAGCAGCGTTTCACTTTTCCCGCAAATTTTGCTGGAGGTATGCCGGCGAAAAATTTTTGCAGGTGTTACAATCTTTGTAGTGAGGAAGAAACCCAGAATTGATAAAGTGGTGACGAGGAAGGGGGATAGGGGTAAAACTTCGGCAATTGGGGAAAAGCAATTATGGAAAGACCATCCTCGCATTCACTGCTTGGGTGAGATAGATGAGTTGAATTCCCTGCTGGGCGTAGCGGTGCAAAAAGTGAAAGATTCAGACATTGAGAAACGAATTCTGCGAGTGCAAAACGAACTATTTATTGCAGGTGCAGATGTGGCAACTGCGACCAAAAGACCTGGTGTGCGCATCCGTGAGGAAGATGTGCAGAGACTGGAAAGGGAATGTGCGAAGTGGGTGCAAAAATTACCGCCGCTGATGGAGTTTGTGCTTCCTGGAGGTGCAGAAGGGGGGGCATATCTTTTCTGGTCGCGGGCAGTTTGCCGGCGAGTGGAGCGGAATTTGGTCACCTTGAATCGGAAAAATCAGATCAGCCCGGTCCTGCTCCGATATTTCAACCGGTTAAGCGATTGGCTATTTCTCGCCGCCCGAATGGAAAATGCTTTTCAGCACAAGATAGAAATCCTGGCAAAGTTTCCCGAAAAAGGAGGGAAGCAATGAAAGTATATGAAGTAATGACCCGGGATGTGCTTCAAGTTTCCCCGGATACTACGATAATGGAAGTGGCAAAAATTATGGAGGTGCAAAATGTGGGGTGCGTGCTGATAATGGAAAAACAGGAAATCCGGGGAATTGTGACAGACAGAGATATTGTTGTTCGTGGTGTGGCTCAGAAAAGAGACCCGGCTAACCTAACTGTGAAGGAGATTATGACCCCTAATGTGGTAGCCTTAAGGGAGGATGCTGATATTTCTTTTGCGTTAAATCTTATGCGCCAGCACAGCATCCGGCGTTTGCCTGTTCTGAATGAGCGGGGTGAAGTGGTCGGGATTCTTTCCATTTCTGATGTGGCGCGGGTAATTGATTTAGATATTGAGAATTATCTGAACCTTCTCTCCCACCACCTCAAGGTTTTGTGACCGTTTCGGCCGAATTTCTTTTCCGCATTTATCGCATTTATCATACGAAAGAGTGGGCAGAGCGGAGAAAAGACCCGGTGGTCTTTTTATCGTCTTTTACGGATACCGGTGCGCGGGAATGTGCGGCTTTTGTTTTGTCTTATCTGGCATACGGGAATACTGCGACACTGACTCAGTCGCTCTCATCCATCTGGGCTTATCTTCTGCCAGTTTTCCTCGGTGAGAAAAAATCCTCTTCTCTTCAACATTTGAAGCACTGGAAATATCGCTTTACCGATATTCATAACCTTACGCTTCTCATTGACCGAATCCATCGTGTTCAACAAAAATATGGCAGTCTGGAAGAGTGTTTCCGGAAAAAATGGGAATCCGAAAATCATTTCAAAAATGCGATTGTTTATTTGAGAAATGTATTGGGCGAAGATATTCCGTATCTTGCCGACCCACAAAAAGATAGTGCCTGCAAAAGGTGGATGCTTTTTCTGCGGTGGATGCGGAGAAAAGACGAGATTGACCCTGGTGGCTGGAATATCCCCCCGTTGAGTTCCCTGATAGTTCCCTTGGATACGCATTTATTTTCACTGGGCAAGGAATGGGGATGGATACGAACTTCTTCGCCTACTTGGAAGGCAGCAGAAAGTTTTACCACTGCTCTTCGGCAATATAGCCCGGAAGACCCTCTGCGTTTTGAATTTTCGCTTTACTGCTGGTATGCAGAGAAAGTGGCATCCGGAGGGGGAATTTCAAGAAAATCTCCGGAAGGGAATTTTTGAATTGCTTTTTCCATAAATTTTCTCCAGGTAATTGCGGGTAATCCTCCGCCCACTACACCGTTCATCGGGGTGTTATCATCGTTTCCATACCAAACGCCCACGCAGAGTCTTGTGGTAAAACCGATGAACCAGGCATCTCTATAGTCGCTGGTAGTGCCAGTTTTGCCTGCCGCAACGACCGGAAGGCGGGCATTCATACCCGTCCCGGATTCAATGACTTCTTGCATAATGCGAACCAGGGTCAATGTATTTTGCGAGTCAAAAACCCTCGTGCGGAATGTACGCTTTTGCTCCAGTATGACTCCATCTTTTGTTACTATCCGAAGCCAAAAAATCGGCTCGACTCGCTCTCCCTGATTTGCCAGAGTGCAGAAACTTTGCACCATCTCCAGCAGGGAAACATCAGAAGTTCCCAGCGGCAGGGAAAGTACGGGTTCAACCCGGCTATGGATCCCCGCTTTTCGCATCGTATTGACCACATTTTCAGGACCGACAACATCGTTGAGTTTAATTGCCACGACATTGATGGAATACTTCAGGGCTTCCCGAAGGGTAACCTCACCGCGAAATTTCTGGTCATAATTTTTGGGCGTATAAATTTCCTCGCCTTGCACCCAGAAAGAAGTGGGCTCGTCAACGAAAATGTGGTCAGGTCTGAATCCCTGTTCAAAAGCGGTGAGAAAAACGAAAGGTTTAAAAGCAGAACCTCCGTGCCTCTTCGCCTGAGTAGCTCTGTTGAACTGGGTTTCCAAAAAATCTGAGCCACCGACCAGAGCGAGAATATGCCCGGTCTTTGAGTCCATAGCAAGCAAAGCACCTTGTGTGATGCGGAGTTTCTGCTCCTTTGCCTTTTTCAACCCATCTGCAATCACTTCATTAGCAACTTTTTGTAGATATAGGTCAATCGGGGCGTAAATCTGATACCCTTTCTGCAGAAGGTCATCCTCGCTATAGCGGTCATTAAGGTCATCCAGAATCGCAGCAATGGCATAAGGAGCGATGCTTCCGCCAAAAACCCATTGAGTAGCAGCCGAAACACCGAGCGGCTTCTTTTTTGCTTCCTCCGCCGTGGCTTCTGAGATAAAGTGGAGCGATTTCATCCGGTCAAGAATAAAATTTCTGCGAGCACGAATTTTTTGCGGGTTTTTGAAGGGATTGTATATGGCAGGCGCTCTGGGAAGCCCAGCCAGCAAAGCAATTTCAGATAATTCCAACTCCGATAAATCCTTTTGGAAATACACCCGGGCTGCTGCGGCGATGCCATAGGCACCTTGCCCAAAATAGATTCGGTTCAAGTATGCCTCCAGAATTTTTTCCTTGGTATAGTTTTTTTCCAGAGCAAGCGCATAAAAGAATTCCCGGATTTTTCGGTCAATGGTCTTCTTTTTCGTTAAAAATACTTCCCGAGCCAGTTGCTGGGTAATCGTGCTGCCGCCCTGAGACAACTTGCCTGTACGAAGATTCACCCAAACTGCCCGGGCAACCCCTCGCAAGTCTATACCGAAGTGAGAGAAAAACCGGGCATCTTCTGCTGCCACAATCGCCAGTTTTACACCGCCAGGAATCTTCTCATACGGAACGGGAATGCGATTCTCCCGATATAATCGCCCTAATTCGTTGCCATCACGCGCATAAAAAATTACCGAACCCATTTCGGATGGCAGAGAAATTTCCTCTAATGGCGGCAGGGAAGACATATAATAATAAGAGACCACCGCAAGAACAAAAGCAAACACCATTCCCCCCACCAACATCCATTTGAAGAGAAACTTCCAGATAGAAGGCCGAGGCGCGACCCGAATTTTTCTTCTCTTCTTCATTCCATTCATTGATTATAGCCTATCAGTGAGGTCTGCAGGTTTAGTTCAAAAGTTTGGCTGATTCAGATGATTATCAAAAGACCTGATAAGTTTCATTTTATGATAAAAATGGAAATTTGGGGAGGAGGGAAATTTATGGCATATAAAGTGATACGAATTCCGGGAGATGGAACAGGTCCGGAAATTATGGAGGCAACGCTGGAAGTTCTGGATGCGACCGATGTTCCCATTGAATGGGAAGAGCACCAAGTGGGCGAGGATGTGATGAAGCAAAAGGGAACACCCCTGCCTGAGGAAACGGTAGAAGCGATTCGCAGGGTGGGCGTGGCGCTTAAAGGACCGGTGACCACACCTATTGGAACAGGCTTTCGTAGCGTGAATGTTGCGCTCAGGAAGGCTTTGAATTTGTATGCCAATGTCCGCCCTGCCAAATGGTTTGAAGGCGTTCGCACCCCTTATCGGGATATTGACCTTGTGGTCATTCGAGAAAATCTGGAGGACTTATATTCCGGCGTAGAATATTATATGAATTCAGATACGGCGATTTCCCTGAAGATTATTACCCGCAAAAATACGGAAAACATCGTTCGGTTTGCTTTTGAGTATGCCCGAAAAGAGAAAAGGAAAAAGGTTACTGCGGTGACGAAAGCCAATATTCTCAAATTCACCGATGGGCTATTTTTTGACATTGCCAGGGAAATCTCAAAAGAATATCCGGATATTGAGTATGAGGAGCGACTGGTGGATAATATGGCGATGCAACTGGTGCAGAAACCGCAACTGTATGATGTGCTGGTATTACCCAATTTATATGGTGATATCATTTCTGACTTATGTGCTGGATTGGTAGGCGGATTGGGAGTGGCGCCGAGCGGGAATTTTGGGGAAAAAGGGATGGTATTTGAAGCGGTTCATGGCAGTGCGCCCAAATATAAGGGAATGTGGAAAGTCAACCCCACTGCTCTGATTCTTTCATCTGCTATGATGTTGAAATATCTTGGGGAGCAGGAAGCAGCGGAACGCGTTTATCGTGCCGTTGCCGCCGTGATTAGGGAAGGAAAAAAGGTAACTTATGACCTGATTCCCATCACAGATGGGCAAGAGCCTGCCCGAACCGATGAAATGGCAAAAGAAATTGCCTTTTATGTTCGCAAGGGCATATGAAACTTCAAGAATTTCACGCTAAAACGCTTTTGAAATCTTTTCTGCGGGAAAAAATTCCTTTTCCCGACTTTGAAGTTGCGGAAACTCCCGAAGCAGTTTTTGATGCGGCAAAACGGATGGGAAAGCCCGTGGTGATTAAGGCACAGGTATTGGTGGGCGGTAGAGGAAAGGCGGGGGGAATCCGCCTCGCCAACTCCCCGGAAGAAGCAAAAGAAAAAGCAGAAGCGATTTTCCAGTTGCGAATCAAAAATCTTCCCGTCAAAAAGGTGCTGGTCACCGAGTCTGTGGATATAGCGGAGGAATATTATCTGGGAATCGTTCTGGACCGCAGGAATCGTTGCTATACTGCGATGGCTTGCTCGGAAGGCGGAGTGGATATTGAAGAACTTGCGGCACGTTCTCCAGAAAAAATCGTGAAATATTCCATCAACCCCACAGAAGGATTTCCACCATTTTTAGCAAGGAAAATATGCTTTTCCGCTGGTTTTCCTGCCTTTCTCGTTCCATCCATAGCCAGCATTTTTTCCTCCCTTTATGATTCTATGCTTCACTTTGACGCAGACCTTCTGGAAATTAATCCCTTGGTGCGCACAAAATCGGATAGAATATCCGCGTTGGACTGCAAAATGACAATAGATGATAATGGTTTGATTCGTCACGCGGAATTGCTGACTTATCGGGAAATCGCAGAAGAAGACCTTCTGGAGCGGGAAGCGAGGGAGAAGCGAATCGCGTATGTCCGATTAGAAGGAAATGTGGGCATAGTCGGAAACGGGGCGGGATTGGTGATGTGCACGATGGATGCAGTAAAAGCGGCAGGTGGAAAGCCTGCCTGCTTTTTAGATTTAGGTGGAGGTTCTCGCGCAGAGGTGGTTCGGTCTGCTCTGGAAATTCTGCTGAAAGACCAAAATGTGCGAAGCATTTTCATCAATATATTTGGCGGAATTACCCGTGGCGATGAAGTGGCAAAGGGGCTGATTCAAGTCTACAACGAACTGGCTCCGAAAGTACCCATTGTGATAAGGATGGCGGGAACGCGGTCGCAAGAGGGTCTGCAAATCCTTCAAAAAACTCCATTTATCACGGCGAGAGCGATGCAGGAGGGAGCGAAAAGAGCTGTGGAACTATCTGAAGGAGGTTGACTTTGGGCATTCTAATTGATTCTTCTACGCGGGTGGTGGTTCAAGGGATTACCGGGAGGGAAGGTCAATTTCATACTGAAAGGATGCAGGAATATGGGACGCAAGTGGTGGCAGGCGTATCTCCAGGAAAAGGAGGAACGATGTGCCTCGGAGTTCCAGTTTTTAACACAGTTTATGAAGCAATTCAGCATACGGGCTGCAATGCCTCGTGCGTTTTTGTCCCTGCTTTATTGGCCGCAGATGCGGTAATGGAGGCGGTAGATGCCGGAATTTCTCTCATCGTCGTAATTACTGAAGGGATTCCCGTTCAGGACGCCATCAAAATGAACCATTATTGCCAGCAAAAGGGCAGTCGGCTTATCGGGCCGAATGGTCCGGGCATCGTTACTGTGGGATCCTGCAAAATCGGTATTATGCCGAATAATATTTTTCAGTTAGAACCGGGAATTGTTGGAGTGCTCTCTCGTTCAGGAACTTTGACCTATGAGATTGTGCATCTGCTTGTGGAAAGCGGGTTGGGGATAAGCACGGCGGTGGGTGTGGGAGGAGACTCCATTCCGGGGAGCACATTTTCAGACCTTCTACCGTTGTTTGAAGAGGATGAGCAAACGCAAGTGGTAGTGCTGATTGGAGAAATAGGAGGAACTGATGAAGAAGATGCAGCGGAACTGCTTCCCAGTCTGGCAAAACTGGGGAAACGCACAGTGGCATTTATTTCCGGGCGCACAGCACCACCGGGGAAACGTATGGGGCATGCAGGAGCAATTATCACGGGAGGAATCGGCACGGCGGAGTCAAAACTGCGGGCATTTCAGCGGGCAGGCATTCCTGTCGCCGAATCCATCACAGATATTCCCCTGCTCATTCACAGGGCCTTTACTTTTTCTTCATTTTCGGATAAAATGTAGTCAGTGAAAACAGGAGGGGGGTGAAATAATGCGACTTTTTGTGGGATGGGTGGTGGTAGCTGTGCTCCAGAATGTCTTTGACTTTCTGGTGAATGTAGTCCTGCTCAGAAGCCAGTATGCGCAGGTGGATCCCAAGATATTTCACGAGGGGGTTCACTGGATTAAGCCCGTCATTGCAAATGCCCTTCTTGCTTTATTTTTCGTGTACCTTTATGAGCGGGTGGCTACTGCTTTTCCTGGGCTTGCTGGAGCCATCACTTATGGTTTTCTCGTCGGATTGCTCACCTATGTGCCGTCCAACCTTATGGTCCTCTATTATATGAAATTCCCCGTAGCAATTCCCTGGACCTGGATGGTCGGAGGAATTATCATTTTCTTGATCAATGGATTAGCCGTAGGACTGGTCTGGCAATATGTGAAACTTAAAGCCGCGTGAGTTCACGCTAAAGTCGAGTTCCGAGAAATATAATCAGGACCAGAAGCAGGAAAGTGAAGAGGGATATAATTTGAGAAAGCAAAGAAACTTTGCGAAATTCGGAGACAGGTTCACTCCTTTCCGCAAAGGTTTTCAACTTTGCCCCAAGGATATAACTGTGCAGGTAGGTGAAGAGTACCAGCAACGAAAGTAGAAACATTTTTTCTCCGAAAATTCTCCAGGGAATCGTTTGCACGCCGCGCACATAAATCATCAGAATACCCCCGACAATCAATCCTGCAAGCAAAAGCCAGATGATGCGCGCAAATTTCTCCCCAATTTCTGCCACCCAAATTATCCGCTCCTGTGACGGTAATTTGCGTTTCAAATAAGGCACCAGCAAGATACCTATAAAAAAAATGCCTCCAACCCAGATTGAGGCAAAGAGAATATGAAGCGCTTTCAGAACTGGCAACATTATCTCTTCACCAGTGCTTTTTGAGCGAAATCAAAGAGAAAATCAGCGGTAGATTTTCGATCAAAGGTTTCCTTAAAATGAATCCAGCGGAAAAGAAAGCCATTCATACATCCCAAAATGCACTGCGAAGCAAGGCAAGGCTCCACTTTCCGCATAATGCTCATTTGTATTCCATCGCTCAAAATCTTTTCTAAAACTCTGCGGATTTTTGTGAAATCTCTAACCAAGCGATTTTTCCCTTCTTCGTCAATTCTGGCAGTCTCCCGTAGGAAGAATCCGATAGTGATGACTTCTTCGGGGTACCGGTTCAAATAGGTGTGAATGAATGCCCTCAGTTTTTCCCACGGTTGAGTTTTTCGTGAAATCGTCTTCTCTAATTCTTTGATGAAATTGCCCAAACTCACCTTTTGAGCCACCACTTCCTCAAAAAGGTGACTTTTATTGCGGAAATAATAATAGACCAGGGGAAAAGAAACTTCCGCGGCATCGCAAATGTCTCGTATGGAAACATTGGGAAAACCCCGCTTAGCAAATAACTGCGATGCGATATTTAGAATTTTTGCTCTGACTTCGGAAGGAGGGCGTTTTCTTCTTCTCTTCTTTCCTTTCATAGTTTGGGGCGTTCCCGATGCAATTCTACTGCTACATAATCCAGTAGACCAGGGATCCAGGGGTGATATTTTTTCACTTTCACATCCACTGCCTGAGCGATGGAGAATTCATCCAGAATTTTCTGGCAGATATGCTCTGCCAGTTCCTCAATAAGCCGGAAATTCTTTTCTTCCACGACTTGGCGCACTACCTGGTTCAATTTCCCGTAATCCACAGTATCATCCAGTTTTCCCGTGATGCCGGCAGAAATTTTTGAGGAAATCACCCGCACATCCACAGCGAAATGCCCTCCCGCCTTTCGTTCCGCTTCGGAAATTCCATGATGTCCATAAAAATGTATCCCTTTCATCATTACGCAATCCCTGCTCATTTTTTCTCCCGCCCTTTCATTATCATTATAAACGAATTCCAATAAATCTAAATGATTTCTCTTAAAAGACAGAGCTTTTACGCAAAATAGTGGTATAGTAGATGATGAAACAGATGAAGTCCTTTTTGGGGTATGCCACGACGAGATTGAGGCGGGAGAAAGCAGAGCATCGTTTTTTCCTCTTTTCCCGGACTTCCGAGCGGATTTTTGTCGGAATTCTTGACCTGGTGTTGCTGGGCATTCTCCTTTATTTTGCCATCAGCAGTGAACCTCTATTCTCACCAGCAGTTTTGGTCTTCGGCGGTTTGCTTTTCATCAATGCGGTGATGCAATTTCTTTCTACCGTGGTGGTTCCCGCAGAATCAGAAATAAGTCTGTTTCAAAGAATCCGTGAGGGATTGACGGACGTATTTTCTTCCCGAATTTCCAGCCCATACGACTGGACGGGAATAACTACGCCTTCCCTTTTTGTGTACTTCTACTATTTCTTTGCTTTCCTATATTTTCTTCTTTTTATATTTCAGGATTGCAGGCAAATGTTTTTCTTCAGCGGCACTACTTCTGGGTTATCAGGTTGGCTTGTCATTGGACTCATTATCCTCGGAGTCATCCTTCTTCCATATTTAATTTGTGCAGTGGTGCTGTTCTTTCTGGTATTTTTTCACACTTTTTTATTTTATCCGCCGTATGTTTTCTACTTATTTCGTGAGCGGAGCTTGCTGGTTCGGGTCTGGCAAAAAATTTCCGATACGCTCCATCAGATTTCCGGAAGTTTTGAAGAAAGTCAGAGTGTGAAAAGATTGGAGGAAAATTTATGGACATTTGCCCAGCAAAAGCGGTGGCAGGAATTTCTATCAACTCTGGACTTATACACCCTGCTGACCAGTGGAAAGGAAGTCAAAGATTTTTCTTTTCCATGGCTTGTTGAGGATGTATTACGCATTGACTGCAAAAGAAGGAAAGAAAAAGTGGAGGAACTTTTGAATTCGGAACAAGGATACACGAAGAGAATGGGAATTATTTTAGGGCTCTGGTATTCAACCCATCCAGAAATTCTTCCTGATGAAGAAGAAAAAGATGCCCTGATGGCCACCATCATACCGCATTTACGCGAAGCGCCAGTGCACGCAGTGGAATTAGCCCTGTGCCGAGAATTGGCTCAACGATGGAGGGCTAAAGAGTTCTGGGAAGGGGTAAAGGAGCAATTTCTGCGGCAAGGCGAAATACTCAAGACTTCCCAGGAATTTTCCAATTTTGTTTGGGAAGGATTGTCTTCCGGAAGTTTTCACTCCCTGCTCGTCTTTCTTCGTGGTCCTGCCGAAACTCTCGTTGATTTTCCTCCCCGAGAGGAAGTTCTCACCAATATTCGCAGATTTCCACGAGGTTTTCCCGCATCAATGAGCACAATTGCTCGGCATTTGGAAGAACAGGATTTTGTTCTGGACTCATTTACTCTGCAACTTTATGCGCAGACTCTGGAAGAGACTCTTTTGCCTCCGCATGTAAAATTGCTCGCTTCAATGTTATTTTATTCAGAGTTGATGGTATCATTACAGGAATTTTTGCTCCACGCAATTCTCTGGAGAGTGATGAGTCTGGACAAGGCGTATGATTATGGTCCCCTCGGATATGCCGTTTCGGAAAAGCTGAAAGAAAGATTATTGGAAGAAAAGGGGATACTTGTGAAAAAGTGGAAAGAGCAACTGCAGGACAAAATGAAAGACCTGCTCCGGCAACCGATTGTTCTACCTGCATAAATGAAAATCGTTTATTTTTCCCAGCGTGGGGCGCTCTTGCATTTTTTGCTGAACCTCGCAGAACATCAGAAGAAGCCCGTTTCTCTTCAATTGTGGCAAAGTTCCGAGGAATCCTTGCTATTTTCAGAAGACCCGACCACAATGAAATTGCTTGAAACGCTGGCAGAACAGAAAGGCATTTCCTTGCTTTCGCGTAAGGAAGTATTGTTGAATGCAAAATATTCTTCCTGGAAAACGCAGAATTACCTTTCGGTGTGGCATATTCTGGGAAGTGTTGCTGAGGCAATGCTCATAGATGTGGTAGAAGCTATCCAGCCTTCACGAGTAATCATTGAGGTGCAGTCTGTGGAGCAATTTCGCTCCATCGCGCAGGATATCATTGCTTTTGAGGAGCAGGAAGCCTTTTATTTTCCTTCTGCGGAGGACAGCGCTTCGTTCCTTTATATTTTATCTCCACCGTATTACTTAATTCAAAAATGGCTTAGGATGGGGATTCCAGTTTATACTCCTTGCAAAGACTCAGAAGTCTATACCGTATGGGGTAAATCTCTGCCGTTCGGGATGGAGAAAGATTTTCCCCCGCGCAGTATTCTCACTTTAGAGGGGAAATTGTATCAGTTAAAATCGGAGGAAAAATCCCTACGCAGTCTATTTTATGTGGACCGTTCTTATTTCCGGGAAGTTTCTGTGCCTGTTTTGAAGATGGAAAAAATCCCGGTGCGGTTATGTCTGCAACCCGGGCATTCTCCTGCTTCCCCCAGCCTGTGGCTTTCGGAAACGCCTGAGCCATTTCGCAAAATCCTTGGTGAAACTCCACAGAAAGTATGGAAAAATTTTCAGGGAGGGATTCTGAAAGCGGAAAAACCGCTGTATCTTTTCCTTCTTTCGCCTGCTGTGGAAAAGTCGGTGAGCCAGTATTTGATGCAGACATTACGCAGAGAAGCGCGGACATATTATTCTTTTCGCACCCCGCATTTATATGTGCTGGATGGATATGTGCTCAAGCCTGGCGTTCCACGAAATGCGTTGGAAGAAGCGTTTTGGGAGTCGGGCAGGGCAGGCTCTTCTCTTGTGCTCGTTGAACCGGGGAAATCAGATGGAAAAATCTCTCTCCTCCGCATCTCCCTTTCCGATTTGCAGAATGGGGAAGAATTGGTATCGTTCTTTGTGGAGTCACAGGAGCAAGAATGCCACATTTTGAAGCAGAAAATATCGGAAGAAAGCGAAAAGTTCTGGGCGGATTTTCTGTTGGAAACTCGCCCAAAAAAACCTATCTGGAGGTCATTATGGCAGAAAATTCTCCAGAGTTTTTGGAGGAAGAAAACGCCGGAAAACACCGTTTTATAGTCGCAACTGAGATGGAACTGGTTTCTGCGTTACATCCATCCTTTCTCGCTCTTCCTCAAGGACACATCCGCATTAAAATTGTAGGCAGGCAGGGCAAATTGGCAATTCTGGTTACAGCACATTCCCGAGCTGTCTCTGAAAAAATCGTAGAGGGGATTTCTGGAGATATGCTGGAGGTGCTCTGTGGCTGACGGGGCAAAGGAGCAGAGAAAACTCCGGCAGATTCTGGGAAGGATTCGCGCTATGATTGATACGAAAGAAGCGAGGAAGATATTTCTGGACAGGATTGGCACTGCGTATGTGCATTTCCTCGCACAAATGGCAGGTCTGAGAAAAAAACTCTTCTACACGGAAAATGGATATCTGCAGACAGATTTATCAGACCCTTGGGTTATGCAATCCATTCCGATATCCTTCAGCCCCGCAATATTGGATTTTCTCCGAGAGCGAGAATTTCTGCTGGAAGAAATCCCACGGGAAGCCCACTTTGTCCAGCCGAGAACTCCAGCCGATGCTTTCCTGTTTCATTTTCTCCTCCTCAATATCCTGCAGAAAGGGGAGCGTAACCCGGAATATGCCCAGCGCATTGCCAGTCCTTTGACGGAACTCTGCTCCTTCCATATATGGGAGGGTCAAACAGCGGATTTTTCCTGCCTGTTTTCCCCGGCTTCTTGGTTCCTCGTAGAAGATTATGTTCTTCGTTGCTGGCTGGACATTGAAGAGGTGAAACTTGAATCCGAACCGGAAGAGGCGCTGGTAATTTCCCAAAGGCAGAATCGGATTTTTCACCTGCTTCGGAAAGAATTTCGAGAAGACCCCGGCAGGCTTCCTATTTTTATGCGTTTCTATCGCTCCCTTCTTCTCATCCGTTCTGCTGAGCATCTTTCTTCTTTGTATGAGTATTTCCTGCAACATTTGAAAAGGAAAAAGCAAGCTCGCCTCGCTGAAATGCAGGAAGAAAGATGCGTTTTTGGCAATGTTTTTGGTGTACCGTTCTGGACGGGAAATGGGCTCAAAAGTTTCTCGGAAGTGCAGCAAAATCTGCTTTCCACTCCGCCATATTTGCGGGGAGTTCTTGAGGAGAGATTTCTTGAAGAATATGAACAGTTTTCATCTGTGGAACCAGAAATGAGGAGACTCTATGAGCAATTTTGTCAGGTATTTGTATAACCAGAGGAGGTGAGAAAATGAGCTGTCCCGTTCTCGTTCTTTTCCCAAATCCACTTCATCTGATCTTCCCGGTGCCGTCTTATGTGAAGAAGGAACGGAAGATTAAATTGGAAGAAACAGAACAGGTGGTGGATTGGGACGAACTGGAGTATCAGATTCGCCTGCCAGAATTGATGAAAGAAAAGCAAGAGGAATGTTTGCGAAATCTGCTTAAGGCAAAAGGATGGCTGGAAGAAGGCGAAAAAATGCGGAAACGAATCGGTCAGGTGGAAGCAGAGTGTGATGTGCGCTCCGGAAAAATCCGCCTTTTTTTAAGTCAGGAACAGTGGATGAAATTGGCAAAAGAAACTACCATTGAAGCAGGAATCAGTATCCCTATGCTCCTTTCCAGTTTTGCAGGTTTGGCACTGGAAAAGTTTCTGAATTTCCAGGAAAAAACCATACACGAGAAAGAAAAGAAGCAGTGGGAGCGAAGAGTTATCCAAGCGAAAGAGCAGATGAGAGAGAACATTGAAAAAGAACTGGAGACCTCCGCAAAGGAACTTCAAAAAGAAATGCAGGAAACGGTGGTGGAATACTACGCAGAAGCCATTCGGGAAAACGCAAGAAATGTGGGAGAAATTCTCTCGCAGGAATCTCGGTGGGATGAAAATCGGGAGGAGTATGTAATGAATCTTGAGATACGGGAGCGTGTATAACCGATATGGTACGTATTCTCATAGACTCTTTGCCCAAGATTTTGAGTCCAGAAGTCGCCGTTCCAGTTGCTTATAAAGAAGAAGTGGCAGTAGCGGTAGAAAAACTTCGCTCCGGACTGTCGGTGCTCATTGAATGTGACAAAATTCTTGTGCCATATCTCTTCCAATACATCCGGGATGCGATGCGGGAAGATGCCAAATTGATTCCCGTGGATGGCAACCCGAAGCCAGGCACTCAGGCTCGAGGATATATTGAAACGATGCTGGCAAATCTGCGAAGAGAAATCACCACGATTTCTTCAGGAAGTGAGGAAAAGGAAAAGGGCGAGAAGGAGAAGAAGATACTGGTTCTGCCACATTTAGACCTGCTGACCACGGCAACAGGCAGTCTGACTTTTGAATCCCGTGAAGCCATTGCCTGGCTTTATGAAAACCCGCGCTTGCTCCTGCTGGGGTTCAAAGACCCAACGCTGATCGTCCCGCGGGTGCTGGAGAATTTCTTTGCCGCAACGATTCGGATTGTCGGATTGAAGCGGAATGCTCTTCCCAAGTTGGTCACGCAGGCAGAGGCGAGGAAATTTTCCCCGGAGGAATTTCGTCCTTATCTGCTTTATAAATATGTTTCCGGTCTGAATGTAATTCGCCTGCGCCAGATTCTTTCAGAATTTCTCCGTGAAATGGATTCCGATGGTTCACCACAGGTAACAGAAGCCCGACTGCGCAAAATTCGGAATATGACTGCCAGCGCCAATTTTGAACTGCCCAACATTGATATGGAGCAGGATATTGGAGGATATGAAGAAGTGAAAACCCTGATCAAACGGGAGATTCTGGATATCGTGCGCAGGCGGGATAAGTTGGAAAGCCCTCCAGAAATTGAGTTTCTGGAAAGATTGATTCCTCGGGGCATCATCTTCTGGGGACCTCCCGGCACGGGAAAGACTCTTTTTGCTAAAGCATTAGCCAGCGAGTTGGAAGCTGCGATTATTGTGGTCAGCGGCCCAGAATTGAAAAGTAAATATGTCGGCGAAAGCGAAGCCAATATCCGCCAGGTGTTCTATCAGGGAAGACAAAATGCCCCCTCCGTGATTGTCTTTGATGAATTGGATTCCATTGCCGTTGCTCGGGGAATGTACACCTCTTCTACCGGAGTAGAGCATTCTATGGTGAACACTTTGCTCACTGAGATGGATGGATTTCGCAAGGAGGAACTGGTGTTTGTAATCGGCACGACGAATTTTGTGGAAAGCATTGACCCCGCGCTTCTTCGCCCGGGTCGTTTTGAGTTGCATATCCATTTGCCCGTTCCGAACCCTTCCGACCGCATCGCCATCATCCAGATTTACAACAAAAAATATCAACTGGTTCTCTCTCAGGAATTCCTCGATTACATCGTTGCTCAAACGGAAGGTTATACCGGAGACCATCTGGAAGCTCTGGCTCGCTTTATTAAACGCTACCAGATTCGCGAAGGTATGGCGTGCTCTCTGGAAATCATTCAGGAGGGAATTGACCGGCTAAAAAAGAGAGCGGAGCCTCATTAGGAAATCGGGAAGAAAAAATGGGAAAAATTCGCCTGGAATTCCGTGCAAATGCCCGAACGGGAAAAAGAAGGGTGATCGTGTATTACGAATCGGACCCTTCTCTAACCTATCAGGAGCACATTCGCCGCCACAGGGAAATTGTAGATATGCTTCTCTCCCTAAATATCATCAAAAAAGAAAGTCCGGAGGAGATTGTGATTCAAACTCTGGAAGGGGAAGTGGTTTATCCTTTGAAAGAAGAACAGTTGCCAGAGGAACAGAAACAGGAGCAAATCCAATGAGCAAGGAGCAGTTAGTCACGCTGGAAGAGAGCATTGAAGTGATTCAACAGATAGAGCGGGAAATGAACCGGTATTTCGTCCGGAAAGCAGAAATCCTTCACCTGATGGTGCTGGCGGCGATTTCTGGCGAGCCAATGCTTTTGGTTGGCCCTCCAGGAACTGCAAAATCCGATATGGCGGTCAAACTCCTTGAAGCGCTGGGATTTACTTCAGAAGAGTATTTTGAATACATGTTGACCCGCTTCACCGAGCCCAGCGAAATTTTTGGACCGGTGGATATTGAGAAATTAAAGGATGGTAGATATATTCGCCGCACGGAAGGCATGCTTCCCGAAGCACGAGTGATTTTTCTGGATGAAATATTTAAAGCCAACAGCGCCATCCTCAATGCGCTTCTCACCGTATTGAACGAGAAGAAATTTTATCAGGAAGGCAAGCCGGTTCCGGTAAAAATGGATATTCTCTTCGCCGCCACGAACGAAATTCCGCTCATATCTGAACTGGATGCCCTGAAAGACCGATTTGTCCTGAAAGCCCAGAGTTTGCAGGTCTGGAGCGCCCCAAAAACCCCTCAAGAGGGTGATGAACTTATGCTCCACCTGCTGAACGCTGGAATTGGCAATGAATATTATGCCTATACCAATCAGAAACCCTGGAAAGGAGATGCTTGCCACATCCATCTGAAAGTCATTCGGGATAAAGCATTCTCGCTTCTGCACAGCGAAACCGGAGAAGACCCGCTTTTGCTCATTCACCGGTGCATATCTGATTCCTTGCTTCAGCGTATCTGGGATATTTTGAAAACCCTGACGATGGAAATGCCAGATTCCATAACTGTAACGGATAGAAAAATGATTAAATTGTTCAAATTGATGGTAATGCGGGCGCTGTATCAAAAAAGGCTACGGATTCAGGAGGAGGATGTGGAAGTGCTGCTTCCCGGGCTTGCCGACAGAGATTTTTCGGAAATTGCTTCCCGAATTAAAAAAATGTTATATGCCGGCTGAATCTCAGGTTATATCCTCCTTTGTAGCCGACCCATTCCGATATTCGGCTGAACTCCAACAGGCTTTGAATTTATACCATCACTGGTCTGCTTTTCAATCCCTGCCAGTGTACCCCTTCTTTGCAGACTTGTATGTGCTTCTTCTGGAAGGTCCCAATCTTCAATTCACGCGGACTCCTGCAAAAGATGAATACACCGAGCAATATGAGTATCTTTTTCGACGCCTTGCTTATGATGAAGAATTTCTCCAACTGCACAAAATCATTCGCACCGATAAGCGAAAGAAAGGCTCTCGGGCTCAACTGGCTCTTTTGCTTCTTCTCCGTCATTTGCCGCCTTCTCCAATGGATTCTCGAAGGAATGCCATCCGCGCTTTACACCAGATTATAGAGGATTTCCCCTTCACACCGTCAGAAATGCAAATGGTGGCAAATGAACACCTTTTCCCTTCCCGGGCTTCTCTTGAGGGTTTCTTTGCCATTGAAAAAGTTAAGAATTCTCTACCGGCGCGTATTCCTACTGTCCGCATTGAGGTGCCTCCCGGTGAAGAACCCATAATGGTGGAAAAGGCATCTCATCTACCTCTGGGCGGATATACCGAACTTTCTACCGATGGCAGTTTTGAAAGCATTGTTCCAACAGAACTGGCGTACCTGACCCTGGATGAAAAGTATTTTCTCTGGAAATTCGTAAACGGGGAATTGTTGTATTTCTCCCGGGATACGGAGGCAGAAATTCTGGTTCTCGTGCAGGTATTAGTCCTCGGATGCTGGCTCAATCCCATCTGGTCGGAAAGCATCTATTCATTTGGCGGGGAAGGAATGCTGGGCAAACGCCTGATTCAGGGCTTGCTCTGTCGCGTGGCAGAAGATTTCCAAACCGCCAGCAGAGGTAAATTACGCGTTTCTCTTTGCCTGATTGGTCAGGGAATGGAAGAAGAGGCGCCCAGATTGCAGATTCTGCTCCCCACAGGTGTTTCCGTTCTGGGTATTGATGACCCGGAAGCCGCTTGTCCAACGCAGAGTAAATATATCCGCGGAAAATTGTTCACCGCCTTTTTCCTTTCCAGCCCGAACGTAAAATCAAAACTGCAAAAATTTGTGGAAACCTACTACGACAGATATTCTCTCATTGATATAACAAGGGAAAAACTTAAAGACCTGGAACTCCTGCAGGAAGAACTCATCACCTAACCGCTTCTGACCACTCACTTCTATTTTCTTTTTCGGTTGACTTTTTGCAATGGCAGATTATAATCCTATTGCTTGACTCCTGAAACTTCGGAAACTTTGAACCCGAAACTCGGAAGTCGGAACTTTTTTCAGAGCAGAAGTGCTTCCCTTTGCGTTCTTTGCGAGAGGTTT
>FWWM01007668.1_pt1 | contig 21441 bp, 23 predicted proteins | sample 2228351 | NCBI WGS metagenome assembly FWWM01 (sample SAMEA103939774, study PRJEB20133) | metagenome
TCGTCGGCTCCGGTCGATCGAGGAGACGGCGCAGGCGGCGATCACGCGCCTGCGACGGCTCCTGTTCGACCTCCGCCCCCCGGAGCTCGACGCCGTCGGGCTGGCCCCGGCCCTCCGGAACTACCTCGAGGAGGTCGGACGGCAGGCGGGCGCGCGGACGAGCCTCACCGCGGAGCCGTCGGCCGAGGTGCCCCCCGAGGTCCGCGTGGTCGCGTACCGGATCGTCCAGGAGGCCATCCGCAACGCCCACAAGCACGCCCGGGCGAACGAGATCCGGGTCGCGCTCGAGCGGTGCGACGGGGGCGTGCTGGTCCGGGTCCAGGACGATGGCGTCGGGTTCGAACCCGACCGGCTCGCCGGGCCCCTGCCCGGCCACCTCGGGCTCACCTCGATGCGGGAGCGGGCCGAGTCCGCGGGCGGCCGGCTGGAGGTCCGGAGCGCTCCTGGCCGGGGGACGACCGTGGAGTGCTGGCTGCCGGTCGAGGGCGTCCCCCCGGCCCCGACGCCGTAGGGACCCGGCCCCTCCGGATCCCGCCGGGGCGGTCCGGCGGGCCGGGTGTGGTAGGAACGGCCCGTGACGATCGTCCGGGCCGAGCTCGTCCTGGCCGAGGACCGCTGGCGGCGGCGGCACGCGTTCGCGATGGAGGGCGGGACGATCCTCGCCTGCGGGACCCCCGAGGAGCTCGTGCGCCGGTTCCCCGACCACCGGGTCGAGGACTGGGGGAACGTGGCCGTCCTCCCCGGCTGCGTGAACGGCCACGACCACTCGTTCCAGGTGCTGCTCCGCGGGCTCGGGGACGACCTCGCGTTCCTGCGGTGGCGGGAGCGGGTCCTCTACCCGTTCTCCGAGCGGCTCGACCGGAGGGCGATCCGGGCCGGGGCGCTCCTCGACCTCGCCGAGCTGGCCCGGGCCGGGGTCACCACGGTCGTGGACTTCTTCTACCTCCACGACCGGGGCAACGGGAACGACCTCGCGGTGGTCGAGGCGGCGCGGGAGGTCGGGGTCCGGCTCGTGCTCGCGCGCTCGATGTACGACTGGACCGGGGCCCCGGCGCGCTACCTCGAGACCCCGGAGGAGGCGGTGCGGAACTTCCGCGCGCTCTACCGGGAGCTCCGCGACGACCCCCTCGCCACCTGCCAGCCGGCGCCGCACTCGATCCACGGGGCGAGCCCCGAGATGATCCGGGCCGGGGCCGAGCTCGCCGCCGAGCTGGGCCTGCCGTTCCACGTCCACGTGGCCGAGGGACGGTACGAGCGGGAGATGGCCCTCGAACGGTACGGGCGCTCGCCGGTGGGGTTCCTCGACTCCCTCGGGGCCCTCTCCGAGCGGACCGTGATGGTCCACTGTGTGTGGGTGGACCGGGAGGACCTGGCCCTCATGGCCGAGCGGGGCGTCCGGGTCGTCCACAACCCGAGCGCGAACGCGTTCCTGGGCGACGGCGTGGCCCCGTTCCGGGAGATGCTCGCCCGGGGGATCCCGGTCTGCCTCGGCACCGACGGCGGGTGCACGAACAGCCGGCGGAGCGTGTTCGAGGAGATGCGGATGGCCGCGCTCCTGGCGAAGGCCCGCGACGCCGACGCCGAGGCGGTCACGGCGGAGCAGGTCCTCGCGGCCGGGACGGCCCGGGGGGGTGAGGTGCTCGGGCTCCCCGTGGGGCGGATCGCGGCGGGCTACCTGGCGGACCTCGTCGTGCTCGACCTCGACGCGCTCTCGCTCCAGCCCCCCGCAACCGCCGAGAAGCAGGTGGTCTACGCGATGCAGCCCGAGGCCGTCCGGCGGGTGCTCGTGGCGGGCGAGCCGGTCGTCGAGGACGGCCGGCTGGTCCGGGTCGACGAGGGCGCGATCCGGGCCGAGGTGGCCCGGGTCACGGCGGGCTGGGCCCCGCCCCCCCGGTAGCGTCCCCCTCCCCGGCGGGCGCGTCCGGCCCCCCGCGGGCCTCGTCGGCGGCCGTCGGCTCTCCGGCGAGCTCCCGGAGCGGGACGATCTCGCAGTCCGCGAGGGGGTACTGGTGGGGCCCGTAGGTCACGAGCGCCCGGCCGCTCCGGGCCGCCGTGGCCTGGATGATCCCGGCGAAGAAGTCGGTCCGGTAGCCCTCGTCGAAGCAGCGGACGAGGTAGTCGCCGCCGGCGCGGGCGGTGGCCGCGTCGAGCGGGAGCACGCGGATCCCCTCGAGCTCCTCCTCGGCCCGGCGGAACTCCTCCGGCAGCAGCGCCCTGCGGAGCTCGAGGAGCGTGATCGACGCCACCGCCAGGTCGCCCCGCTCCCGCAGGCGGCGGAGCACCCGGGGCGCGTCGTGGAGGCCCCGGACCGCCCAGATCAGGACCACGGTGTCGAGGAGGTACCCCACGGCCGCGCGCTAGAGTAACGGGACGCGATGGAGGAGCTCCGCGAGGAACCCCGTCGGGGCACCGGGACCACGACCGAGCGGGAGCCCCGGACCGACCACCGGCTGGACGAGGGCGACCACGACCGCTTCGCCCACTACGTCGAGAAGCGGAAGCTGGCCGAGGCCTACGTGCTTGGCACCCCGGTGATCGCCCTCTGCGGGAAGGTCTGGGTGCCCTCGCGCGACCCCGAGCGGTTCCCGGTCTGCCCGGAGTGCAAGCGGCTCTACGACCTCGGGCCGGAGGGCCGCCGCCGGGAGTGGGAGGAGCGCCTCCGCCGCGAGACCTCCAACTGAGCGCGGCGAGGCCGGGCGCGCCCCCCCGGGTCAGCGCGGGCCGAGGGCCTCCTCCAGGCGGTCGAGGAACCCGACCTGCCCGGGGAGGAGCTTGCGGCGGGCCTCCCCGAGCCCGAACCACGCGGCCCGGTCCACCTCGGGGAACCGCCGGACCCGGCCCGAGCGCGGGGGCCACTCCATCTCGAACGCGTTGCTCCGGACCTCCCGGACGTCGAGGTCCCCCTCGAGGGCCCAGGCCGAGACCAGCTTCCCCCCCGGCTGGCGCAGCTCGCCGAGGGGGAGCGCCCGGCCCGGGGGCGGGTCCTGTCCCAGCTCCTCGCGGAACTCCCGACGGGCCACCGCGAGGGGGTCCTCGTCGGGCCCGTGCTCGCCCTTGGGGATCGACCACGCGCCGTCGTCCCGGCGCGCCCAGAGCGGCCCGCCGGGGTGGACCAGGAGGACCTCCACGCCGCCCGGACGCCGCCGGTAGACGAGGAGCCCGGCGCTCCGCTTCGGCATCGGGGACCGGCCGCTACTCCAGCCACGGGAGCCGGATGCCCCGCTCCCGGGCCACCTCGATCGCCCGTTCGTAGCCGGCGTCGGCGTGGCGGACCACCCCGAGCCCGGGGTCCGTGGCGAGGACCCGTTCCAGGCGCTCGGCGGCCTCGTCGGTGCCGTCGGCCACGACGACCATCCCGGCGTGGAGCGAGTAGCCGATCCCCACCCCGCCGCCGTGGTGCACGGCCACCCAGTGGGCCCCGGCCGCGGTGTTCAGGAGGGCGTTCAGCACCGGCCAGTCCGCGATCGCGTCGCTCCCGTCCCGCATCCCCTCGGTCTCCCGGTAGGGGCTCGCCACGCTCCCGGCGTCGAGGTGGTCGCGCCCGATCACGATCGGCGCCGAGACCTCGCCCCGGCGGACCATCTCGTTGAACCGCAGGCCGGCCGCGGCCCGCTCCCCGTAGCCCAGCCAGCAGATCCGGGCCGGGAGCCCCTGGAAGCGGACGTGCTCCTCCGCCATCCGCAGCCACCGGTGGAGCCGCTCGTTCCCCGGGAACAGCTCCATCACCGCCCGGTCGGTGGCGAGGATGTCGGCGGGGTCGCCGGAGAGCGCGACCCAGCGGAACGGCCCCTTGCCCTCGAAGAACAGGGGGCGGATGAAGGCCGGGACGAACCCGGGGTAGGAGAGGGCCCGCTCGAAGCCGCCCTCCCGCGCCCCGGCCCGGAGGTTGTTCCCGTAGTCGAACACCACCGCGCCGGCGTCCCCGAAGCCGACCATCGCCTCGCACTGCGCGGCCATCGAGGCGTGGGCCCGCCGCACGTAGCCGTCGGGGTCGCGGGCCCGGAGCGCGGCCGCCTCCTCGAGCGTGAGCCCCGCCGGGACGTAGCCGCCGAGGGGGTCGTGGGCGCTGGTCTGGTCGGTCACGACGTCGGGGCGGAAGCCCCGGCGGAGGAGCTCCGGGTGGGTCTCGGCGGCGTTCCCGAGGAGCCCCACCGAGAGCGGCTCGCCCGCCGCCCGGGCCTCCTCGACCCACCGGACCGCCTCGTCGAGGTCGTCGGTCTCCCGGTCCAGGTAGCCGGTCTTGATCCGCCGCTCGATCCGGGCCGGGTCCACCTCCACGCAGAGGGCCACGCCCTCGTTCATCGTGACCGCGAGGGGCTGCGCCCCGCCCATGCCGCCGAGCCCCGCGGTGAGCACCACCCGGCCCCGGAGCGAGCCGCCGAAGCGCTGCGAGGCGCACTCCGCGAGGGTCTCGTAGGTCCCCTGGAGGATCCCCTGGGTGCCGATGTAGATCCAGGAGCCGGCCGTCATCTGCCCGAACATCGTGAGCCCGCGGGCCTCGAGCTCGCGGAACGCCTCGTGGGTCGCCCACCGCGGCACGAGGAGCGAGTTCGCGATCAGCACCCGCGGGGCCATCCGGTGGGTGCGGAACACGCCCACCGGCTTCCCCGACTGCACGAGGAGCGTCTCGTCGTCGCCGAGCTCCCGGAGGCAGCGGACGATCGCGTCGAAGCTCGCCCAGTCCCGGGCCGCCTTCCCGGTCCCGCCGTACACCACGAGGTCCTGGGGGCGCTCGGCGACCTCGGGGTCGAGGTTGTTCATGAGCATCCGGAGGGCGGCCTCCTGGGGCCACCCCCGGCACGAGCGCTCGCGGCCCCGGGGGGCCCGGACCTCGCGCGGGCCGGCTCCCACGGCCCGATGATACGCCGGCCCGGACGATCGCCGTCGGCGGGACCGGCCATGCGGTTGGCGCTCGTGGCCGGGGGCACCCGGGCCGAGCTGCGGGCACGGCCCGCGATCGGGTCCGACCGGGGTTGTTCCCCGCGGAACCGGGGCCCCTCCCCGGCGGGCGACAAGCGCGCGGCCACGCGGCTCACCGCGGTACGCTCAAGGGCGGCCCCCGGCCGCCCGATGCTTCGGGGGACGACATGGAACGCATCCGGGTCCTCATCGCCGACGACGAGGCGGCCGTCCGGGAAGCCATCGCCGACCTCGTCTCCTCCGACCCCGACATGGAGGTGGCCGGGACGGCGGAGGACGCCGACGAGGCGATCGCGGTGGCCCGCGACGTGCAGCCCGACGTGGCGCTGATCGACGTGAAGATGCCCGGTGGCGGCGGGGCGCGGGCGGCCAGGGAGATCCGGGAGGTCTCGCCGCAGACCCACGTGGTGGCGCTCTCCGCGTACGAGGACCGGCGGACCGTCCTCGAGATGCTCCGCGCCGGGGTCGTCGGCTACGTCGTGAAGGGAACCTCGGCGGAGGAGATCCTCTACACGATCCGCCGCTCGATGCGCGGCCAGGGCAGCCTGTCGGTGGAGGTCACGGCCGACGTGATCCACGAGCTCGCGTCGCTCCTCGAGCGCTCCGAGACCCTGGCCCGCGAGCTGCAGGAGCTGAACCGGACGAAGAGCGAGCTGATCCAGATCCTCTCCCACGAGCTGTTCACCCCGATCACCACGATCCAGGGCTTCGCGATGACCGTGGCCGAGCACGGCGACCGGCTCTCGCGGGAGGAGATCGGGGCCCTCGCGGAGGGGGTCGCGCGGGCCAGCGACCGGATCCGGCGCCTCGTCGGCAACCTGGCCGCGGCCGCCCGGCTCGACCGGGAGGGGGTCGAGTTCTCGACGCGCCCCGTGCCGATCGGGGCGGTCGTCGAGCGGGCGGTCGCGGAGTTCCAGCGGGACCGGGGGAGGATCCGGCTCCCGGACGACGACGCCTGGGCCGCGGCCCGGGTCTGGGCCGACGTGGAGCTCGCGGCCCGGGCGCTGGTCGTGGTCCTGGAGAACGCGCTCGCGCTCTCCCCCGACGAGGAGCCCGTCGAGGTCGGCCTCTCGGTGCGGAGCGGCGAGCTCGAGCTCGCCGTCGCCGACCGCGGCCCGGGCGTGCCGGAGGCCATGCGGGAGCGGATCTTCGAGGCCTTCACCCAGACCGACTCCAGCACGACCCGGACCCACGAGGGCCTCGGGATCGGCCTCTACCTGGCCCGGCGGATCATGCGCGCCCACGGCGGCACGATCGGGGTCCGGGACCGCGAGGGCGGGGGCAGCGTGTTCGTCCTCTCGTTCCCCGCCCTCGAAGGCCCGGACCCGGTCCCGGAGGACGCGCGGGCCAGCTCCCAGGGGTAGGGCGGCGGGCCGGGTTCGGCGGAGGCCTGCTCAGCCCGAGCGGCGGTCCACCGCCCAGGACGAGCCCTCGGAGTTCCGCTTCGTGTAGGCCTTCATCTCGGCCGCCACCGCCACCGCCTCGGCGAAGTGCGCGAACCGGCGCCGGGCGGTGCTCGCGATCCCGATCGAGATCGAGAGGATCGGGAACCGGCGGACCTCGCCCCGGCGGTCCGGGACCTCCAGGAAGCCCCGCGCCCGGTCCCCGGGGTCGTAGAGCGAGGGCGCCTCGGCGTCGAACCGCTCCACGATCCGCTCGGCGAGGGGCGCCGCGACCTCCGGCGGCACGAGCGCGACGAAGTCGTCGCCGCCCACGTGCCCGACGAAGGCGTCCGGACCCGCCACCTCCTCCGCCGCCGCCCGGATGATCCGCGCGGTGGCGCGGATCACCTCGTCCCCCCGGAGGAAGCCGTAGTGGTCGTTGTAGGCCTTGAAGTGATCGAGGTCGGCGTAGAGCAGCGCGAAGCCGCGCCCCTCCCGCACCCGGGCCTCGATCTCCTCCTCGATCCGGACGTTCCCCGGGAGGCCGGTGAGGGGCGACTGGGCCCGCATCTCCCGGGCCCTGCGGATCACGCCGCGGATCCTCGCGACGAGCTCCGCCGGGTCGAAGGGCTTGACGACGTAGTCGTCGGCCCCGGCGGCCAGCCCCTCGACCTTGTCCGCCGACAGCCCCCGGGCCGTGAGCATGATCACGGGCAGGCCGGCGGTGCGGGGGTCGGCCCGGAGCCGCCGGGTCAGCTCGAGCCCGTCCACGTTCGGCATCATCACGTCGGCCAGGACCAGGTCGGGCCGCTCCTCGAGGGCCCGGGCCAGGCCCTCGGCGCCGTCGGAGGCCGTCCGGACCTCGAAGCCCGAGGCGCGGAGCTCGATCTCGAGGAGCCGCAGGATGAAGGGGTCGTCGTCGACGACCAGGATCGTCGCGCCGCCGGGCTCGCCCGCCACGGCCCCCGCCCCCTCGCCGCCCTCCCCGCCGATCATCCGACCGGGACCCCCTCCCGCCCCGGCGCGCCCCTCACCCGCCGGCCCGCCGGTCGACCGCGTACGAGGACCCCGGGGTCCGCTTGGCCAGGCTCTTGAGCTCGGTGGCCACGGCCACCGCCTCCGCCCGGTGCGTGAAGCGCCGCACGGCCGTGGTCGCGATCCCGATCGAGATCGAGAGCAGCGGGAACCGCCGGAGCTCGCCCCGGCGGTCCTCGGCCTCGATGAAGCCGCGGGCGCGGTCCTCGGGCTCGTAGAGCGCCGGCGCCACCCGGTCGAACCGCGCGATCACCTCCTGGGCCACCCGCTCGGCGAGCGCGGGGTCCGTGAGCACCACGAAGTCGTCGCCGCCGATGTGGCCGACGAAGGTCGCGGGGCCCCCCACCTCGCGGGCGGCGTCGCGGATCGTCGCGGCCGTCGCCCGCAGCGCCTCGTCCCCCCGGACGAACCCGTACCGGTCGCTGTAGGCCTTGAAGTCGTCGAGGTCGAGGTAGAGGAGGGCGAACGGTTCGCCCCGGTCGATCCGGGCCTGGATCTCCTCCTCGATCCGGACGTTGCCGGGGAGCCCGGTGAGCGGGGAACGCTCGGAGAGGTAGCGGGCGCGCCGGAGGGCCCCGCGGATCCGGGCCCGGAGCTCCTCGGGCTCGAAGGGCTTGACGATGTAGTCGTCGGCCCCGGCGGTGAGCCCCTCGAGCTTGTCCGCGGAGAGCCCCCGGGCGGTGAGGAGGATGATCGAGACCCCCTCCGTCCGTGGGTCGGCCCGGAGGCGGCGGACCAGCTCGTAGCCGTCCATCTTCGGCATCATCACGTCGGCCAGGACCAGGTCCGGGCAGCGCTCGAGCGCCATCCGGAGCCCCTCCTCCCCGTCCGCCGCCGCCCGCACCTCGTACCCCTCGGCCTCGAGCTCCATCGCGAGCAGGCGCGAGATGAACGGGTCGTCCTCGACGACGAGGATCGACCCGCTCGGGCGCTCCCCCGCTCCCTCCTCCCGTCCGGGTGCCGTCGCCGGCCTCCTCACCGCCTCCGTGGCCGGAGGATAGCCCAGGAGCCCCGCGGGCAGGACGCCCGCGGGGGCCGCCCGTCCCCCGCCGGCCGAGCCCCCGGGCCCGCGGCCCCCCGCGAGCGCGCCTCCCCCCGGGCCCGGGTGTGGGACGATAGGCCCGTCGGAACCGGAGGGGAGGCCGTGGAGGTCCTCGACTCGATCCTCGACGCGGTGGGGCGCACGCCGCTCGTGCGGCTGCGGCGGGTGACCCGCGGCCTCCGCCCGCGGGTCGTCGCCAAGCTCGAGATGCTCAACCCCGGGGGCTCGGTGAAGGACCGGATCGGCCTCCGCATGATCGAGGCCGCCGAGCGCGCCGGCCTGCTCCGTCCCGGCGGCACGATCGTCGAGCCCACCTCGGGGAACACCGGCCACGGCCTGGCCATCGCCGCGGCGATCAAGGGCTACCGCTGCATCTTCGTGATGCCGGACAAGATGAGCCAGGAGAAGATCTCGCTGCTCCGGGCCTACGGGGCGGAGGTCGTGATCTGCCCCACGGCGGTCCCGCCCGAGCACCCCGAGAGCTACTACCGGGTGGCCGACCGCCTGACCGAGCAGATCCCCGGCGCGTTCCAGCCGAACCAGTACTACAACCAGGAGAACCCCCGGGCCCACTACGAGACCACGGGCCCGGAGATCTGGGAGCAGACCCAAGGCGAGATCGACGTCCTCGTGGCCGGGGTGGGGACCGGCGGCACGATCACGGGGACCGCCCGCTACCTCAAGGAGCGGAAGCCCGACCTCCTCGTCGTGGGGGCCGACCCCGAGGGCTCGCTCTACTCGGCGGCGCCGGGGGAGGAGGCCCGCCCCTACCTCGTCGAGGGGATCGGCGAGGACTTCTGGCCGGAGACCTTCGACCCCTCGGTCGTCGACCGGTGGGAGCGGGTCTCGGACCGAGACTCGTTCCACTGGGCCCGCCGGATCACGCGGGAGGAGGGGATCCTGGTGGGGGGCTCCTCGGGGACCGCGATGGAGGCCGCCGCCCGGGTGGCGCGCGAGCTCGACGAGGACGCCCTCGTCGTCGTGATCTTCCCCGACACCGGGCGGAACTACCTCTCCAAGCTCTACTCGGACAGCTGGCTGCTCCAGTACGGGATGCTCGAGCGCCCCGCGCCGGTGCGCCTGCGGGAGGTGCTCGCGGCCAAGCGGAGCGGGATCCCCCCGGTGGTCACGGTCCGCGCCCACGAGAAGGTCCGCCAGGCGATCGACCGGCTCGAGGAGTACGGGATCTCCCAGGCCCCCGTGGTCCGGGACGGCGCGGAGAACGTGACCGACGTGGTGGGCTCGATCCAGGAGCGGGCGCTCCTCGACCGGATCTTCCGCGACCCCGACGCGCTCCAGGCCGACGTGGCCGAGGTGATGGGCCCGCCGATCCCGATGCTCGACGTCGACGCGCCCGTGGAGGAGGCCTTCGCGGAGCTCCAGGAGCACCCCGCGGTGCTCGTCGCGGAGGGCGGCAAGGTCGTGGGCGTCCTCGCCCGGAGCGACCTCCTCGAGTTCCTGGCCCACCGGACCGCCCCCTGACCCCGCGGTGCGCGCGCTCGGGATCGACGTCGGCGACGACCGGAAGGGGTTCGACCTCGTCCTCCTGGACGAGGGGCTCGTGCCGCTGGCCCGCCACCGCCGGGTCCGCCTCGCCCAGCTCGGCGAGCTGGTGCGGGGGCTCGGCCCCGACGTGGTCGCGATCGACTCGCCGCCGGCCTGGGCCCCGGACGGCGCCCCCTCCCGGCGCACCGAGCGGGAGATCGCCGCCCTCGGGATCCGCTGCTTCCGGACCCCGCCCGCGTCGGTGGGTCGCGAGCACCCCTTCTACGGGTGGATGCGGAACGGGATCGCGGCGTTCCAGGCGGTGGCCCGGGCGGGCTACCCGCGGTTCCGCGGGGGCGAGGCCCGGGGGACCGCCCTCGAGGTCTTCCCCCACGCCACGGCGGTGGTGCTGGCGGGCTGCCTCCCGCCCCGGCGGGTGAACAAGCGGGCCTGGCGGGCCGAGGTGCTCCGGATGGCCGGGGTGGCGGTGCGGGAGCTGTCCTCCCTGGACCAGGTGGACGCCGCCCTGGCCGCGCTCACGGGCCTCCACGCGCTGCGGGGCGACTGCTTCGCGCCCGGCGACCCGCGGGAGGGGCTGATCGTGCTGCCGCGGCGGGCCATCCCGGCCCGGTTCCCCCGGGCCGTGCTCCGGCCGCGGGAGGGCGTGCAGGGCTGGTTCTTCCGCCCCTGCGGCTGCGGGGACCCGGCCTGCGCCGCGCTCACGCGCTCGGAGTTCGCCCCCGGCCACGACGCGAAGCGGAAGGCCCGGCTCTGGAGGCTCGCCCGCGACGGCCAGGAGGCGTTGGAGGAGCTGCGGCGCCGGGGCTGGGAGCTGCCGCCGGAGCTCGCGTGACGGGACGGACGGAACGGAGGTCGGAGGCCATGCGGTTCGAGACGCGCGCGATCCACGTGGGGCAGGAGCCGGAGCCCGCCTACGGGGCGGTGAACGTCCCCGTCTACCAGACCTCGACCTACGCCCAGCCCGACGTGGGCAAGCCCATCCGCTACGACTACGCCCGCGGCGGGAACCCCACCCGCGAGGCCCTCCAGACCGTCCTGGCCTCGCTCGAGGGCGGGGCCCACGCGTTCTGCTTCGCCTCCGGCCTCGCCGCCGAGGCCACGTTCCTGCTCACGCTCTCCCCCGGCGACCACGTGCTGCTCCCCGACGACGTGTACGGCGGGACCTACCGGCTGTTCGCCCGGGTGCTCGGGGGCTTCGGCATCGCCTTCGACGTCGTCGACATGACCGACCCGGCGAAGGTCCGGGCTGCGCTCCGGGACGAGACCCGGGTGGTCTGGGTGGAGACCCCCACGAACCCGCTCCTCAAGGTCGTGGACGTCCGGGCGGTGGCCGAGGCGGCCCACGCGGCCGGGGCCCGGGTGGTCGTGGACAACACGTTCGCCACCCCCTACCTCCAGCGCCCCCTGGAGCTCGGGGCCGACGTCGTGGTGCACTCGGTCACCAAGTACCTGGGCGGCCACTCCGACCTGGTCGGCGGCGCGGTCGTGACGAACGACGACGAGCTCGCCGAGCGGCTCCGGTTCCTCCAGAACGCGGTGGGGGCCGTCCCCGGGCCGATGGACTGCTACCTCGCGCTCCGCGGGGTGAAGACCCTCGCGGTCCGGATGGAGGCGCACTGCCGGGGGGCGCGCGCGGTGGCCGCGTTCCTCGCCGAGCACCCGGGGGTGACCCGCGTGCACTACCCGGGCCTCCCCTCCCACCCCGGGCACGAGGTCGCCGCGCGCCAGATGCGGGACTTCGGCGGGATGGTCTCGTTCGAGGTGGGGAGCGCCGAGGAGGCGGCCCGCGTGGCCCGCTCCACCCGCCTGTTCTTCCTCGCCGAGTCCCTCGGCGGGGTGGAGTCGCTGATCGAGGTCCCGGCGCCGATGACCCACGCGAGCGTCGCCGGCTCGCCGCTCGAGGTCCCGCCGAACCTGATCAGGCTCTCGGTGGGGATCGAGCACCCCGACGACCTCGTCGAGGACCTGGCCCGAGCCCTGGAGGAGGCCGGCTAGGCTCGGGGCCGCCCCGGGCGATCGTCGCCCCGGCCCTCGGCCAGGGCGCGCAGCTTCTCGGGGTTCAGCACGATCCGCACGGCCCCGATCCGCGCGCCCTCCGGCTCGAGGACGATGACGGCGACCGGGGCGCCCCCGGCGGAGACGATCGCCCCCGGGTCGCGGTTGACCTCCGTGACGCGGACCGTCACGCCCCGCGCGGGACCGCGGCGGGTGAGCCCCATGAGGAACCGGGCCACGTGCTCGCGGCCGACCACCGGACGGCGGGCCGTCGAGACCCGGCCGCCGCCGTCGCTCACCAACACCACGCCCTCGGTCAGCAGCTCGATCAGCCCGGCGGTGTCCCCCGAGGCGCAGGCGGCGAGGAACCGCTCGGCGAGCTCGCGGCCACGCTCGCGGTCGGCCTCGAACCGGCGCCGGCGCTCCCCCACCGCCCGCCGGGCCCGCGCGACGAGCTGCCGGCAGGCCTCCTCGCTCCGGCCGAGGATCCCCGCGACCTCCGGGTAGGGGGACCCGAAGACCTCCCGCAGGAGGAACGCCGCCCGCTCGAGCGGCGTGAGCGACTCGAGCAGCACGAGGAAGGCCATCGTGACCGACTCGGCGAGCTCGGCACGTTCGTCCGCGTCGGGCATCGCCTCCGTGACGAGGGGCTCGGGGAGCCACGGGCCGACGTAGGTCACCCGTCGCACCCGGGCCGACCGCAGGTGGTCGATGCAGAGGCGGGTCACGACCGCCGTGAGGAACGCGCGGGGCGATCCGACGTCCTCGTCGGGGACCCGCCGCCACCGCAGGTAGCACTCCTGCACGACGTCCTCGGCCTCGGTGGCGCTCCCCAACATCCGGTATGCCACCCCGAAGAGGAGCGGCCGCAGCTCGACGAAGGCCTGGGTCCCTCCCACCGTCGTCCCCCACCATAGGACGGGGCGGGTCGGGGCCGCGTGACGGCGGAGCCGTGTCACGGGAGGGGCGGCCGCCCCGTCCACAGGTACGGGCATGGGGACGACCAGGATCGCGGCGATCGCGGGCGGGGCGTCGCTCGCGGCCATCGGGCTGTGGGCCCTGGCCGACCCCGGCTCGTTCCACCGGGTCGTGGCCCCGTACCCGCCGTACCACGAGCACCTCCTGCACGACGTCGGGGCGTTCCAGCTCGGGCTGGGGGCGGTGCTCCTCCTCGCCGCCGGGGTCGGCGACGCGCTTTTCGCCGCGCTCGGCGGCGTGGGCCTCGGAGCGGCCGCGCACGCCTGGGCCCACGTGCTCGACCGGGGGCTCGGGGGGCGGAGCTCCGATCCCTGGGTCCTCGGGGCGGCGGCGGCGCTCCTGCTCGCGGCGGCGGCCGGCAGGTGGAAGGAGGTCCGAGGGGGATGAGGGTCTTCGTGGCGGGCGCGACGGGGGCCCTGGGCCGGCCCCTGGTGCGGCGGCTCGTCGAGGCGGGGTACCAGGTCAGCGGCCTCACGCGGACGCCGGGCAAGCGCGGCCTCCTCGAGGCCCTGGGGGTCCGGCCGGTGGTGGCCGACGCGCTCGACCCCGCCGCCACGGAGGCGGCCGTCAGGGAGGCCGGTCCCGAGGCCGTCGTCCACCTCCTCAGCGCGCTGCCGGCCGCAGGGCCGCTGCGGGCGCGGGACCTCCGGGCCACGAACGCGCTGCGGGAGCGGGGCACCGCGATCCTCCTGCGGGCGGCCCGGGCCGCGGGCAGCCGTCGGTTCGTCGCCGCGTCCTTCGTCGGGGTGCACGGGCTCGGCTCGGGCGAGGTCCTCTCCGAGGAAGCCCCGCTCGGCCCGTCGGATGCCCGCGCCGGCGTGGGGGCCGCGGCGGCGGCGCTCCGCTCCCTCGAGGAGCAGGTCCTGGGAGCCCCGGGGATCGAGGGGATCGTCCTGCGGTTCGGCTCGCTCTACGGCCCGGGGGTCGGTTCCACCGAGGCGATGGTCGCCAGGCTCCGCCGCGGCCGGTTGCGCCTGCCCGCCGGCGGGCCCGGCACCCTTCCGTGGATCCACGCCGGCGACGCGGCGGCCGCGACCGTGCGCGCGATCGAGCGGGGCCGCCCCGGCGAGGTCTACGCCGTGGTCGACGACGAACCGGCGACCCTGGGCGCGTTCGCCGCCGCCCTGGCCGAGGCCATCGGCGCGCCGGCGCCCCGGCCGATCCCGCCGTGGCTCGCGGGGATCGTGGCGCCGCTCGCGACCGCGTATGCGGTGCGGGCGCGGCTCCGGGTGTCGAACGCGAAGGCCAAGCGGGAGCTGGGGTGGGCCCCGGCGTTCCCCACCCACCGGGATGGCCTGGAGGACGTGGCGACGGCCCTGGGCGCCTGACCGGCCATGCCCATCTGCGGGCCGGAGGTCAACGGCCGGCGAGCGGGTCCCGCCAGCGCAGCCCCGGGTAGCGGCTGAAGTCGCGGTCGGCGCTCACGAGCTCCAGGCCCCACTCGATCGCCAGGGCGGCGAGGTGCGCGTCGGGGACGTGGTTCCCGCCCGCCCTGCCTTCGACGAGCAGGCGGGCCAGGACGGACGGGTGCCGCTCGGTCGGGACTGGGATCCAGACGTTGGGTCGCTCGAGCCAGCCGCGGACGACCGACCACGCTTGCTCCACCGTGGCGGGCCGCTCGAGCGCCCGGGGATGCGTAGACACCCGCAGGAAGGCGACGATGGTGGGCCACGGGATCGCCACCTGGGCCACCGACGTGAGGGTGGACGACCACCACCGGCGGGCCACCTCGTGCCTCTCGAAGCCCCGATGGTGCGCCCACAGGAGGATGTTGGCGTCGACGATCGGGGCCGACGCCTCAGCCATCGAGCCGCTCGAGCGCCTGCGCGACGTCCGTCACGTCGAGGAGCGGGGCGCCGGTGTCGAGGACCGGCGGGTCGTAGGGGCCGGCCGCCGGCCTCCGTTGGAGGTCGCGGAGGCCCGCCCGGAGCGCCTCGTTCGCCACCCTGGAGAGCGACCGGCCCGACCGACGGGCCAGATCCGTCAGCCGCGCCGCGACGTCGTCGTCGAGGTTCAGCGTCGTCCGCATCACCTTGGTTCATACCATCACACCAGGCGGGCGGCAAGGCCCGGTCCGGGCTACCGGAGGACGATCTGGCCCTCCTCGGTGGCGATCCCGACCGCGGCCAGGCCCGGGGGGCCCGGGACCGCCCGCAGGGGCAGCGTGGCCCCGCCCAGGCACTCCCGGAGCGCCCCCTCGTCCCCGCCCAGCACCGCCCAGGCGATCCCCAGGGGGCGGACCCGGTGCCGTGCCACCGCCCGGCCGGGGTGGAGGTCGGGCGGCACCTGCCACTCGATGAAGAACGGGAACGAGGGGTCCTCGACGGTCCGGTCGAGCCCCGCGCTGCGCCACCGGATCTCGGTGCCGTCGGGCCGGGTCCGCATCCCCTCCACCGTCACGAGCCCCAGCCGGCGGGCCACCCGGTCCAGGTCGTCGGTCCGGAGGCACACCGCGAACGGCCGGTCGCCGTGGCGGGCCCGCTCCAGGACCGCCCGGCCCAGGTCCGAGCCCCGGGCCCGCTCCTCGTCCACCGCCGCGAGGAGCTCCACGTAGTCCTCGCCGAGCGGCACGATCGCGTTCCCCGTCCCCCACGCGGGGTGGCGGCCGCCGGGCACGGCGGCCAGGCCGTGCTCCCGCCACAGCCGCGCCGCCGCCCCCTCGAGGTCCCGGACGGCGAACACCACGTGGTCGATGCGGAGCATGCCGGGACGCTACGGAGGCCGGCCCTGCCGGTCAACCGCGCCGGTAGACTCCCGGCATGCGCCGGGCGCTGCCCGCGGTCGTGCTGGCCTGGGCGGTGGCCTGCGCGGCGGGGTTCGGTCCGGGGAGCGCGGGCGGCCCGGGCCTCGAGCCCGTCGCGACCGACCTCGCGTTCCCCACCAACCTCGGGTTCCTCCCCGACGGGACGATCGTCTACGGCGAGAAGGACACCGGCGAGATCCGGCTCCTCACCCCGGACGGGACCGACCGCGTGGCGGCGCGCCTCCCGGTCCTGGGCGGCGCCGAGCGGGGGCTCCTGGGGCTCGCGGTCCACCCCCGGTTCCCCGAGGAGCCGTGGCTCTACGTCTACTACTCCGACGCCCGGACCGCCCGGAACCGCCTGGTCCGGATCCGCCTGGTGGGCGGCCGCGGGGGGAGGCAGGAGGCGCTCCTCGAGCTGCTGCCGGCGGTCTCCGGCTACCACAACGGCGGCGACCTCGCGTTCGGGCTGGACGGCATGCTCTACGTCTCCACCGGCGAGGCCCACGAGCCCGCCCGGGCCCGGGACCCCGACGACCTCGGGGGGAAGGTGCTCCGGCTCGCGCCGGACGGGACCGTGCCGCCGGACAACCCCTTCCCCGGGAGCCCCGTCTACACGCTCGGGCACCGGAACTCCTTCGGCCTGTGCGTGAACCCCGGCACCGGCGACGTCTGGGAGACCGAGAACGGGCCCGACCGCGACGACGAGGTGAACCTGCTCCGGCCCGGGCGCGACCACGGGTGGCCGACGGTGCTGGGCCCGGGCGGGGGCCCGGGGTTCGTGGACCCCGAGATCGTGTTCCCGCGGGTCATCGTCCCCACCGGGTGCTCCTTCACGGCCCCCGACACGATGTGGTTCGGGGACTTCCACGGGGACCTCCACCGCGCGCGGCTCGCGGGGCCCGACCTCGACCGGGTCCGGGAGCACCGCGTCGTGCTCTCCGCCGGCGCGGGGATCACCGACGTGGCCGTCGGCCCCGACCGCCGGCTCTACGTGGCCACGGCGACCGCGATCCTCAGGGTCACGGGCGTCCGGGCGCGGACCCAGGGCCCGGCGGCGAGCCCGACGACGACCGCGAGCCCGACGGCGACCGCGAGCCCGACGGCGGCAGCCAGCCCGACGGCGGCAGCCAGCCCGACGGTTCCCACCGAGACGGCCCCGGCCGGACCCGGGCGCGGCGGGACCGGGACCGCGGCGACCCTCCTCGTGGCCGCCCTCCTCCTCGCCGCGCTCGTGTGGTCGAGCCGCCGGCTCCGCCCGCCGCGCCCCTGAACCTCAGGCCTTGGGCCGCTTCAGGTACGCGACGAGGGAGCGTCCGCCCATCGGGTTCTCGATCTGGAGCACGGACACGAGCTCCCAGCCGTCCTCCCCGAACGTGTTCAGGATCTCGCCGGGGTTGTGCTCCAGGAGCGGCGCCACGAAGTACTCCCACCGCTGCATCTCAGCCCTCCGTTCCCCGCGCGGTCGAGCCCGCCGCCTCCTCGTCGAGGCGGAGGAGCTCCTCGTGGATGCACGCCCCCATGATGACCGAAAGGCCCGCCGCCTCGGCGATCCGGGCGGCCTCCTCGCTCACCACCCCCGCCTGGAGCCACAGGACCTTGGCGCCGACCCGCACGGCCTGGCGGGCCAGCTCCGGCGCGTGCTCGGGCCGACGGAACACGTCCACCACGTCGATCCGAACGTCGGGCGGGACGTCCTCGAGCGAGGGGTAGGCCGGCTCGCCCAGCACCTCGGCCTCGTTGGGGTTCACCGGGACGATCCGGTAGCCGCGGCGCTGGAGGTAGGCGGCCACCCGGTGCGAGGGGCGCCAGGGTTTGGACGAGAGCCCGACGACCGCGACCGTCCGGGCGTCCCCGAGGAGCGCCCGGAGCTCGGGGTCGGCGGGGAGCCGGCGGTTCAGCGCGCGATCGCCCACGGGGCCTCCTTCCTGAGGACCTCGAGCAGCTCGTGGAGCACGCGAGCGGTGAGCCCCCAGATCGTCGCCCCCGGCATCTCGTAGGCGACGCCGCGGTAGACGTGGTCGCCGACCGGCCAGGCCACCTCCGCCTCGGCCGCGGCCAGGGCGACGAGCGGGAACTCGAGCACCTCCGCGATCTCCTCCTCGCTCGGTACGAACGCCGGCCCGGGTCCGAGCATGCCCACGAACGGCACGACCAGGATCCCGCTCACGGTCGTGTGGACCGGGGGGAGCGCCCCCAGGACCTCCACCCGGTCCCGCGGCACCCCCAGCTCCTCCTCCAGCTCCCGGAGCGCGGTCGCCGCCAGGTCGCGGTCGGCATCGTCCACGAGCCCCCCGGGGAACGAGATCTCCCCCGCGTGCCGCGGGAGGTGCGCGGTCCGCCGGGTGAACACCGCCCGGACCTCCTCCCGCCGCACCAGCGGGAGCAGCACCGCGGCCAGGCGGTCGCCCGGCGCGGGCTCCGGCCGGGGCGCCGGGTCCAGGGCGGTGCGGAGGCGGGCGGCGAGGTCGGGGGACGGCATCGGAGGCATGGTAGAGGCTGGGGGCGGACAAGCTCGCTCCGGGCCGGAATCCGCGGGCGGCGGCCGGGAGGCCGAGCCGGGGAGCGCCCCGCCGGGATGAAACCCGGCCCCCCACGCGGTTAGGCAGGGCGTGGAACGGTTCGACGTCTTCGTGATCGGCGGCGGCGGCACGGGCTCGGAGGTCGCGTTCCAGCTCGCGCGCCGGAGCGACCTGCGCGTGGCGATCGCCGAGCGGGACAGGCTCGGCGGGGAGTGCAACCACTACGGCTGCGTCCCGACCAAGGCCATGCTCCGGAGCGCGCGGATCGCCGCGCTGGCCCGCGACGCGGGCCGCTTCGGGGTCCGGATCCCCCGGGTCGAGGTCGACCTGGCCGCGGTCCGGGAGCGGGTCCGCCGCGTGATCGACGCGCAGTCCGGGGAGGGCCCGGCCCCCTTCGAGCGGATGGGCGTCCGGGTCTTCCTCCAGGAGGCGCGGCTGGTCGGCCCCCACCGGATCGAGCTCGCCGACGGGACCGTGGTCGAGGCCGAGCGGATCGTCCTCGCCACGGGGACCGAGCCCGCCCTGCCGCCGGTGCCCGGGCTCCGCGACCTCCCGGTGTGGACGAACCGGGAGGCGATCTGGGAGCCGGAGCGCGTGCCCGGCTCCCTCGCGATCCTCGGGGCGGGCGCGATCGGGGCCGAGTTCGCCCAGCTCTACGCGCGGTTCGGCGCCCGCGTGACGCTCGTCGAGCTCCTGCCCCAGGTCCTCCCCAACGAGGACGCGGATGCGGCCGCAGAGCTCGCCCGGGCCCTCGAGGAGGAGGGGGTCCGGCTCGAGGTGGGGGCGCGGACCGAGCGGGTGGACCGCGGGGAGGACGGGGGGTTCGTGCTCTCCCTCGAGGGCGGCCGGGAGGTGCGGGCCGAGCGGCTCCTCGTGGCGACCGGCCGGCGGCCGGCGTTCCACGGCCACGACCTCGCCGCGGCCGGGGTCGAGCTCGACGCCGCGGGGCGGCCCGTCCTCAGCGAGACCCTCCGCACGACGGCGCCGCACGTCTGGGCGGCCGGCGACGCCACCGGCGAGCTCCTGTTCACCCACGTCGGGAGCTACGAGGCGGAGCTCGTGGTCGACGACATCCTGGGGGAGCCGCGGCCCCGCGACTACCGGGTCGTGCCGCGGGTCACGTTCACCGACCCCGAGGTCGCGAGCGTCGGGCTGACCGAGGCCGAGGCCCGGGCCGCGGGCCGGGGCGTCGCGACGGCCTCGGCGCGGATCGCCGACAACGAGCGGGCCCAGATCGACGGGCGGCCCCACGGCCTCGTGAAGCTCGTGGCCGACCGCCGGACCGGCGAGCTCCTCGGCGGGCACGTCGTCGCCGAGGAGGCGGGGGCGATGATCCACGAGGTCGTGGCCGCGATGGCCGGGCGCGTCCCGGTCCGGGCCCTGGCCGACGCGATCCACGCCTACCCCACGCTCTCGGAGTCCGTCCGGTGGGCCGCGATCCAGCTCGCCGAGGCCCTGGACGCCTGACCCCCTCGAGACGTCGGCGCGGGCGACCCCCAGGGTCGCCGCGTACTGGGAGGGGCTACGCGGACCGGCGCTCCGGCACGACCAGCCGCTGCACGCCGAGCGTGACGAGGGCGCCGAAGAACCCGGCCAGGCCCAGGAGGATCCCGAGCTCGACCCAGGTGGGGATGTAGATCGGGTCCGGCGCGAAGCCCTGGCCCGGGCGCCCGCCCGGGATCCCCGGTGCGAGGCCGACGAGCGGCACGAACATCGCGGTCATGACGATGTTGATGCGCTTGGCGAAGACCCCGAGCATCGCGAGGAGCCCGGCGGCGACGACCCACCCCCGGCGCCGGCGCAGGCGCGACGCGCAGATCGCGAACGGGACCAGCGACCCCACCACGACCTCGGCCCAGAACACCGGGGCCAGGCGCCCGAACATGAGGACGTTCAGCTGCTTCAGGTGGTCCGGCACCCGGGAGGCGTAGGTCGTGAGGATCTCCGCGAACAGGAGGAACCCGTCGGCGGCGAGGAACCACACCATGAGCCTGCCGAGGTCGTCGTAGACCGTGGCCGCCGGCCGCCAGTCGGTGACCCGCTCCACGATCCTCGTCGTCACGATCAGCAGCCCGAGCCCCGAGACGAGGGCGGAGGTGATGAACATCGGGGCGAGGAGCGCGGTGTTCCAGAAGGGGCGGGCGACGAGGAGCCCGAAGATCCAGGCCGTGATGGAGTGGACGAGCACCGCGGCCGGCAGCGCCACGAACGCCACGTTCCGCAGCAGCCCGGGCCGCGGGCTCGGACGCGTGAGGATGTACAGGTCGAGCGCCGCGATCGTGAGGTAGACGGCGATGATGATCACGTCCCAGATGAGCGGCGAGGTCCAGTGGGGCTGGCGGAGCATCCGCCACACGAACTGGGGCCGTCCGAGGTCCGGGAGGATCGAGATCGCCGCCGTGATGATCGCCGTGCCCGAGAGGATGACCGCGAGCCGCTGGAGCGAGGCGAACCGCTCGCTCCCCACGAGCTCGGCCCCGGCCGCGACGATGAGCCCGCCGGCCGAGATCCCCACGAGGAACATGAACGCGATGATGTACATGCCCCACGAGATCGTGTTCGACAGGCCGGTCACGGCCAGGCCGTTCACCCACTGGTAGACGAAGCAGGCGAGCCCCACGACCATCGCGCCCGTGAGCAGCCCGTACCAGGTCGGCGCCCACGAACGCCGGGTCGCGGCCCGCGCCTCGGCCACGACGCTCACAGCGACCTCCTCCTCCGCTCCTCCAGGTAGAAGACCTTCGGCTTCGTCCCCTTCTCCTCGAGCAGCTGCGTGCCGCCCCGCTCCTCGATGACGCGCACGAGCTCCCCGTCGGGGTCGTTGAGGTCGCCGAAGATCCGCGCCTGCGCGGGGCAGGACCAGACGCACGAGGGCACCTGCCCCTCGACGAGGCGGTGGATGCACATCGTGCACTTCTCGACCGATCCGACGGGGCGCGGCTCGACCATCCCGAGGTCGAAGCCCTCCACCGGGTACTCGGGCTCGCCCCAGTTGAACACGCGCACCCCGTACGGGCAGGCCGCCATGCAGTAGCGGCACCCGATGCAGTCCTCCTGGTTCACCGACACCAGGCGCCCGTGCTCCACGTCGACGAACGTCGCCGACGTCGGGCACACCTTCATGCACGGGGGGTCGTCGCAGTGCTGGCAGGCGAGGGGCACCCAGCTCATCTCGAGCGAGCCGAACCCGCCGACGTGCGGGGTGTCCAGGTCCTCCCCCTCGGTCAGGATGCGGTTCCACCACATCCCGAGCGGCACGTCGTTCTCGGACTTGCAGATCACCGCGCAGGACCAGCAGCCGATGCAGCGCTCGACGTCGAT
>FWWM01007669.1_pt1 | contig 21440 bp, 23 predicted proteins | sample 2228351 | NCBI WGS metagenome assembly FWWM01 (sample SAMEA103939774, study PRJEB20133) | metagenome
GATGGGCCGGCCTCGTCTGGGGCCGGTGCAGCCTCATTCGGAGTGGGTTCTGGCTCCTGGGCGAAGGCTACAGCCGGTTCTCCTAGGTTCTTCAGCTGGACCTGCACGCCTTCGGGCGGCAGGCTGAGCTGCAGCACTTCAATGGGTCCTGCTGAGAGCAACAGGGCACAGGCCAACACGACAATCAACATGCGATGCGACCGGTTCATGGGACACCCTCCTCAAGGAAAGCTATCTTGCACGAGCTAAGCCGCTGACAGGTCTTGGTTCGCGCAACTCTATCGTACCACAAAATGGGGGATGTCAAGGCCCTATCCTACCGATTGCCCTACAACTGCCCTGCGTTTACCTGGCGCAGGGTTCCAGAATTGGTTAATGGGCGTTTCGCCAGCCGCTTGTCTCTTTGACCCGCATGTGTTAACATTAGAGTGTTCATTTTTGGCTGGTAGCACCTGCCCCCTGAAGGTGAGGCGTTTATCCCTGACAACCACATCGGAGAAAGCACCTATGGAGACGAAAGAGCCTCTAAGGATTTTGCTGCTGGCCGCTGAGGTTGCACCTTTCGCCAAGGTGGGCGGACTGGCCGACGTGGCCGGGTCCCTGCCCAAGGCCCTCCATCAACTGGGTCACGACGTGCGGGTCGCCATGCCGCGCTACGCGCAGGTCGCGCTGGACCAGTTCGACCTGAGGCACACCGGGCTCTCTGTCACCGTCCCTCTGGACGAACGCCGGGAGACGGTCCGCATCCTGGCGGGGGCGATCAACAGCGTTCCAGTCTACTTCATGGACCACCCGGGCTACTTCGAGCGCGAGAACGTTTACGGCTACCCGGACGACCTGGAGCGCTTCATCCTGTTCTGTCGCTCGGCCCTGGAGGCCTGCCGCGCCCTGGACTGGCGCCCCCAGATCATCCACTGCAACGACTGGCACACCGCCGTGGTCCCCAACTGGCTAAAGACCATCTACGCCGACGACCCCTTCTACGCTGGCACAGCCGCTGTTTACACCATCCACAACCTGCAGTATCAGGGTGTGTTCAGTTCGCGGGCGCTGAGGGTGGCGGGGTTGGAGGAGTTCGGGCTCATCCACCACCCGGAGACCCCCGACCTCAACGAGGTGGTGGACTTCATGGCGCGGGGCATCCTCTTCGCCGACGTGGTCACCACCGTCAGCCCCCGTTACGCCCAGGAGATCCTCACCCCCCAGTACGGCGAGCGGCTGGACCCCGTGCTGCGCGACCGGCAGGAACGCCTCTTCGGGATCCTCAACGGCATTGACTACGAGGTCTACAACCCGGCCACCGACCCCCACGTGTTGCACCACTACGACGCCGACACGCTGGATGAGCGGGTGAAGAACAAGCTGGCCCTCCAGCGTCAGATCGGCTTGCCGGAGGACCCGGAAGCCCCCCTCCTGGGCATGGTCTCACGCCTGGCAGATCAGAAGGGCTTCGACATCCTGGCCGACGTGATTGACCACATCCTGGACCTGGGGGTGCATTTCGTGCTCCTGGGGATGGGCGATCCTCACTACCACCAGGTGTTCGCGCAGATTGCCCAGCAGTACCCCGACCGGGCGGTGGCTTGCTTGAGGTTCGACCTGCCCCTGGGGCAGCGCATCTACGCCGGCGCCGACATGTTCCTGATGCCGTCGCGCTTCGAGCCCTGCGGGCTGGGGCAGATGATCGCCATGCGCTACGGCTGCGTGCCCGTGGCCCGGGCGACCGGCGGCCTGGCCGACACCATCGAGGACTTCGATTCCCGCACCGGCCGGGGCACCGGGTTCCTCTTCGGCCCCTACGATCGCTGGGCGCTGTTTGCGGCTGTGGTGCGTGCCCTGGAAGCGTACAAGAACCCCGATACCTGGCGGTCCATTCAGCGTCAGGGGATGGCCAAGGATTTCACCTGGGGGGCATCGGCGCGCCGGTACGTTGAGCTGTATGGCAAGGCGCTAGAGTTGAGGAGGCAGGCCAGGCCAGATGAAGGTGATTGAGCGACACCGGTCGGACGTGATCGAGTTGTTGCGGGGGCTCGATTACTTCGCCAGCCTCGACGACGAGGTGTTGGGTGCTGTGGCTGCCGTCGCTCACGAGCGGCGCTACGCATCCGACGAGATCATCTTCCTGGAGGGTGAGCCCTGCGCGGGCCTTTTCGTCGTTCAGTCCGGTCGGGTCAAGATCTTCAAGACCTCCCCCGAGGGCCGGGAACAGAGCCTGCACTTTGTGGAGCCGGGCCGCTCCTTCAACGATGTGGCCGTGCTGGACGGCGGCCCCAACCCGGCCACCGTGATGGCCGTCGAGCCCACGGTGTGCCTGGTGATTGACCGCGACGCAATGGTGCGGCTGGTGCAGACCTATCCGGCCCTGGCCATGGCGGTCATCAAGAGCATCGCCGCCCGGGCGCGGCACCTGGTAGGGCTGGTGGAGGACCTGTCCTTCCGCTCGGTCCAGGCCCGGCTGGCCAAGCTGCTCCTGGAGCAGGCTCAGGCCAGTGGCCGGAGGGATCAGGTGCCCCGGCTGATGACCCAGCAGGAGATGGCCGCCCGGCTGGGGACGGTGCGCGAGGTGGTGGGCCGGGCCCTGCGAGCGTTGGAACACCGTGGCATCATCCGCATCCAGCGCCACCGCATCGTGATCCTGGACCGGGAGGAGCTGGAACGCCAGGCTCTGCTCTAGAATAGCCACAGAAGCACACGGAATGGGGTAGAAGAAATGCGGTGCGGTTTTCTTGCTCCCGGGTGGCGTCCCAGCTACCCGGACGGGGTGAGCCTGTGCGCGCCAGTCCCTGGCACAGGGGTCGTACAGACGTGGACGCCCCTTTTGAGCGACTTTTCTCAGGTCTGATAAGCGGTTCTCCGTGTGGTTCTGGGTGCCTTTGTAACCAATCAAGAGCTGGATTCCCACGTGAGACCAAAGTCGCAGACAGAAGGTTGCCCTGCTGCTACAATATCCAATAAAGGCGGCGCGCGGAGTGATCTGTTTACGACCACCGACGGCGGATCGCTGACCGCCGTCGCCAGACAGAGCTGCGGTCTGTGGTTGTTGGGAAAGGCGAGAGAGTGGAGACGCAGGACCTGGTACTGCCGGTCATTGATCTGGAGCGGTGTGACGGATGCGAATTGTGCGTCCAGGTCTGCCCGACCGGCGCCCTGGGCATGGTGGGCGGCAAAGCAGCACTGGTGCAGCCGGAGGCCTGTAACTACTCCACTACCTGCGAGGAAGTTTGCCCCACTGACGCCATCGCCTTGCCGTACCAGGTGGTCTTCCCTCCTGACGATCAGGGAGGGTCATCGTGACGCCGGTTTCGCGTTGGTTCATTAGAGCGGGTCTCTTGTGGTTCGTCCTGGGTGGGCTGCTGGGCGGGCTGTTTCTGGTCTTCAAGGGGCTGCGCAGCCCGGTGAGTTGGTACGCCCTTGTGCCGGCCCACGGCCACATCATGTTCGTGGGATTCGTGACACACCTGATCATGGGCGTGGCCTACTGGATGTTCCCGCGACCCAAGTTGTCCCGCTACAGCGCCCGTCTGGCCTGGGTCAACCTGGGGCTGCTGGATGTTGGCCTGGCCCTGCGAGTGGTCTTCGAGCCCTGGCAGACCTTGGGTGGCGGCCCGACGACCGGCTGGCTGGTAGCCCTGTCGGGGTTGCTGCAGTTCCTGGCAGTCGCGGTTTTCGCCTACAATATTTGGGACAGGATCTACTTTCCGCCGATAGCGGTACCGCCCAAGAAGTAGCAGACCCCCCACGGGTGTTTGAACCTGTGGGCAGATACTTGACGAGGAGGAGCGATGAAGCAACCAGAAGAGCGCTTTCTGTGGTTAGGAGTGGCTGTGGCGGCCGTGGCGCTGGGGGTTATCCTGGCCGTCGCCGGCTCCATCTTCACCCGTACAGCGGCCGTCAAGGAGGTGCCGGTGGTGGTCACGGCCACGCCAGGGCCGGCCACAGGGGTTGAGAAGGTCGCAGAGGTAACCCCCAAGCCTGAGGAGAAGCCGGCTGCGCCAGAAGTGGTTGCTGCCGCCTTTCAGAAGGGCGGCTGCGGTGCCTGCCACACGATCCCCGGGGTCGCCAACGCCCAGGGGACCATTGGGCCGGACCTCTCCAAGATGGGAGAAGTGGCGCAAGAGCGGATCGCCGCCGGCGATTACCAAGGCAAGGCGACCACAGCCGAGGAGTACATTCGCGAGTCCATCGTGGAGCCGGACGTGTACGTGGCCCCCGATTGTCCGGGCGGCCCGTGTCAGAAGGGCCTGATGCCGGCCACCCTGGCCCAGATCCTGAGCTCGGAGGAACTGGAGGCCATTGTGGGCTACCTGGCCGGCTTGCCAAAGCCCACGGCTGAGATGCCGGCCGAGGAGGTGGCCCCGGCAGGGCTAGAGCCCCCGCCACTGACCGAGGAGGAGTTCGCAAGGGCCACGCAGATCTTCTTCGATCGCTGCGCCGGCTGCCACGGCGTGCTGCGCAAGGGTGCTACGGGACCGGCCCTCACTCCGGATCGAACGCTGGCCAAGGGCACGCTGGCCCTGCAGTCCATCATCTTCAACGGCACGCCCAGAGGCATGCCCGATTGGGGCAAGCAGGGCATCCTCACCGAGGCGGAGACCGAGTTGATGGCCAAGTTCGTGCAGCACGAGCCGCCGGCACCGCCGGAGATGTCCCTGGGGCAGATGAAGGAAAGCTGGAAGGTGTTCGTGCCGCCTGAGCAGCGGCCCACGGCACCCCAGCACAACCGTAACTGGCAGAACTTTTTCTCCGTCACCCTGCGGGACGCGGGACAGGTGGCCATCATTGACGGGGACACCAAGGAGATCGTGAACATCGTGGACACCGGCTACGCCGTGCACATCTCCCGCATGTCGGCCACCGGGCGCTACGTGTACACCATCGGCCGCGACGGCAAGGCGGTGCTCATCGACCTGTGGCTGGAGAGGCCGGATAAGGTGGCGGAGGCCCGCGCATGCTACGATGCCCGCTCCATTGAGGTGAGCAAGTATAAGGGCGAACTGGGCGATTTCTACGACAAGTACGCCATCGTCGGCTGCTACTGGCCGCCGCACTTCGTCATCCTGAACGGTCTGACGCTGGAGCCATTGAAGGTGGTGAGCACCCGCTCCTACACCTACGACACCGAGGAGTATCACCCAGAGCCCCGGGTGGCCAGCATCGTGGCTTCCCACTTCAAGCCCCAGTGGATCGTGAACGTGAAGGAGACCGGGCAGGTGTGGCTGGTAGACTACTCGGAACCTGATAACCCCGGCATCAAGATGATCGAGGCTGAGCGCTTCCTGCACGATGGCGGTTGGGATGCTTCGGGGCGTTACTTCCTGGTGGCAGCCAACCAGCGGGATAAGGTGGCGGTCATAGATGCGAAGGAAGAGAAGCTGATCGCCCTGGTGGAAACCGGAAAGACGCCCCACCCCGGCCGGGGGGCCAACTTCGTGGACCCCGAATACGGCCCGGTGTGGTGCACCGTGCACCTGGGAGAGCCCCTCATGGCCTGCATTGGCACCGATCCCGAGGGGCATCCGCAGTACGCCTGGAAGGTGGTGCGCAGAGTCGAACTTCTGGGCGGCGGCAGCCTGTTCCTGAAGACTCATCCCAATAGCCCGTGGATCTGGGTGGATCACGTCCTCAACCCGGACGAGAAGATCCAGCGCAGCGTCTGCGTCATCGCCAAGGAGGACCCGACGAAGACTGCCAGGTGCTGGGAGGTAGCTGACTATGGGCGCGCGGTCCACATGGAGTACAACCAGGACGGCGACGAGGTATGGGTCAGCGTCTGGGGCCAGAAGGACCAGCCGGGGAAGACGGGCGAGCTCGTGATTTACGACGACAAGACGCTGGAGGAGAAGGCCAGGATCAAAGACCTGATCACCCCTACCGGCAAGTTTAACGTGTACAACACGACCAACGATATCTACTAGAGCGAGAGACCTCCGAGGTCTGCCAAAGACCTCGGGGGTCTCTTTCCGCGCTAGGCTGCCGAGGGAACATCCTGCCGCAGGGCGAAAAAGGTTGCCCTCGGTGTCCAAGCAGTAGGCGAACCAGCCCATACCAGGATACCAGGCACCGGCACCTTGGGGACAACAACCCGCCTGCCCAGTTCCTGAACCCTGGCGACGTACCGGTCCACCGACTCCACCACAACGTAGTTGGCGATGGGCTGGTGGGAACCCGATGCTTCATGATGCCGCCGTCCAGGTCGCTTTCCTCGCCTGCCTGGATGAGGAGTTGGAAAGGAGACGCTTGGATGCCATGTTTGGCCGCTTTCGCCGACCTTCAATGCCGAACAAGGTGACAGTCACCTGGGTTGGGAGTTCTTCATGATAGGATCAGGAACTCGAGCTCGGATGCCTCTTATGGCTTTGGGGATGCTGGCTTTGCTGGCCGCCATGTGGGCCGGGCTGGTGCGCCTGGGTTGGGGCTTGCCGCCCCTGCGGCCCGGGCTGCCCATCGCCCATGGGCCGCTGATGATCTCCGGCTTCCTGGGCACCCTCATCAGCCTGGAGCGTGCCGTGGCCCTGGAGCGGCGCTGGACTTACGCGGCGCCGCTGTTCACCGGGCTGGGTGCCCTGCTCCTGGTGGTGGGCGTGACCGGGTCGCCGGGTCCTCTGCTCATGACCGTGGGTAGCCTGGGGCTGGTGGCCGTCTTCGTGGTCATCGTCCGCCGCCAGCTGGCCCCCTTCACCGTCACCATGGGGCTGGGGGCGCTGGCCTGGCTGGTGGGCAACGGGTTGTGGCTGGCTGGTTCGCCGATCTACAAAGTTGTCCCGTGGTGGGCCGGCTTCCTGGTGCTGACCATCGCCGGCGAGCGGCTGGAGCTGGCCCAACTGACCCGCCTCTCGACGGCCAGCCGGACTGCATTCCTGGCGGCTGTGGGCCTCTTCCTGGCCGGGTTGGTGGTGGCGACTGTCCGGTTCGATCCCGGCGTGCGCCTGGCCGGGCTGGGCCTGATCGCTCTGGCTCTGTGGCTGCTGCGCCACGACATCGCCCGGCGTACCGTCCGCCAGACGGGCCTCACCCGCTTCATCGCCGTCTGCCTGCTCTCCGGCTATGTCTGGCTGGGGATCAGCGGGGTGCTGGCCATGGCCTTCGGCGGGGTCCCGGCCGGTCCGCGCTACGACGCCATCCTCCACGCCCTGCTCCTAGGCTTCGTCTTCGCCATGATCTTCGGTCACGCGCCGCTGATCTTCCCGGCGGTGCTGGGGATCCCCATCGCCTTTCGCCCGGCCTTCTACGCTCACCTGGCTCTGTTGCACGTGTCGTTGCTCATGCGGGTGGCCGGCGACCTGTTGGGCTGGTGGCCGGGGCGCCAGTGGGGTGGGCTGCTGAACGTGGTGGCGCTGTTGCTGTTCCTGGCGAACACGGTCACATCGGCCCGCGGGTCCGGAGCCAAGGGAAACCCACGGCGTTGAGCCGTGGGTCCGTCCTCGCCCGCCCAGGGGACGGGGGTCGAGGCCGACCTGGGTTAGCGAGGAGGCGCCCGGCGCCTGAGCGGCGCGGGTTTCGTAAACTGCAAAAGGAGGACTTCGCGAAGGTGTTGGCTACAGAGGTGTTGAAGACCGAACATCGTGCCATCGAGGAGATGCTGGACGTGCTGGAGGCGGCTGTCAAGCGCCTGGAGGCCGGGGAGGAGGTGCCCCGGGACCTCTTCAGCCGGGCGGCCGACTTCTTCAGCACCTTCGCAGACCGCTGTCATCACGCCAAGGAGGAGGACCTGTTGTTCCCCCGGCTGGAGAGTCGCGGGATGCCTCGCGAGGGTGGTCCCATTGCGGTGATGTTGGAAGAGCACCAGCAGGGGCGTGCCTACGTGCGGGCCATCGCCCAGGCCGGGGAGCGCTACGCCGGCGGTGACACCTCCGCCACCCAGGCCCTGATCCAGAACGCACGGGGCTACGTGGGACTGCTGCGCCAGCACATCGTCAAGGAGGACTCGGTCCTGTTCAACATGGCCGATAGTCTGCTGTCGCAGGCGGACCAGGACGAGCTGGTGGAAGGGTTCGAGCGGGTGGAGGAGGAGCGCCTGGGCCCCGGCGTTCATGAGCGTTATCACGCCCTGCTCGCGGAGTTGAAGGAGGTTGTGTGACCCCCCTCCCTGTCCCTCCCCCTACAAGGAGGAGGAAGACCCCCTCCCCACCCTTCCCCCTCCGAGGGGGGCCTGTCCTTCGCGCAGCCGAAGGGGGCGGGGGTGGGGGTGAGCCGCTCACCTGAGTCGGAGAGACCGGGCCAATGAGACCAACCGACTTCTACGACCGCCTGGCGCCCTTCTTCGACGTGATGACCGACTGGGAGGCGCGCCTGGAGTTCGAAGGACCCTTCTGGCGCCGGCTGTTCCAGCAGTACCACGTGGAGTCGGTGCTGGATGCCGCCTGTGGGACCGGCGGGCACGCCATCGAGTTCGCGCGGTGGGGACTGCGCGCCGCCGGCGCCGACCTCAGCCTTCGGATGCTCGAAATGGCCCGACTCAAGGCGCGCATGGCCGGGGTGGATGTCCCCTTCGTCATGGCCGACTTCACCGGGTTGTCCCAGCACTTCACCGCCGACTTCGAGGCTGTCCTGTGCGTGGGCAACTCCCTGCCTCACGTGCTCACCGAAAACGAGTTGGACGCGGCCCTGCGCGGGATGCGGGATGTGCTGCGGCCCGGGGGTGTGCTGGTGATCCAGAACCTGAACTACGACCGGCGCTGGCGCGAGCGCCCCCGCTTCTTCGCCCTGGACTCCGGCTGGCTCGAGGGCCGCGAGGTTTTGGTGTGGCGCCTGGCCGACTATCACGAGGCAGACCCGCCGGCCATCACCTTCCACACCGCCGTCTTCCAGAAGGGAGACGATGGCCGCTGGACGGTGGAAGTGAACAGCGCGCGGCAGCGGCCCTGGTTTCGCGATGAGCTGGTGGACAGGCTGGAGGCGGTGGGGATGAGTGTTGAGGCTCTCTACGGTCGGTTCGACGGGAGAGGCTTTGAGCCATTGACCTCGCCAGACATAATTCTCGTAGCAAGAAAGTGACCGCTGACCGCCGACGGCGGGCCGCCGATTGGCTGAAAGGCGCGGCGGTCGGTGGTCAGCGGTCTGCAGTCGGAGGGAGATCAAGGGAAGCTGATGTCAGGCACAAGTCGCGGTCTTGCTAATCTGCGGCCCATCCTGCCCCGCGAGCACGGGACGTGGGCCATGTTGCTGGTGCCACTGCTGGTGGGGTTGGGGGTGGCCGGTCAGGTGGGCGGGCCGGGCCTGCTGTTCGCCGGCGCGGCCCTGAGCCTGTTCCTGGCGCGCTACCCGATGACCTGGATGGTCAAGCGGCCGCGCCTGCGTCGTGAGGCGGCATGGTGGGGCTGGACCCTGGTCTACCTGCTGCTGGCCGGAGCCCTCACCCTACCCTTGCTGCTGCGCCACGGACGCTGGGGGCTCGTCGTCATCGGCGGGCTGGCAGCCACCCTGATGGGCGCCTACCTGGCCATGGTCGTGCGGCGGGCGGAGATGACCGTGGCCGGGGAGTGGTTGGGCATCGCCGGGCTGACGTTGACAGCACCGGGTGCCTACTACGCCGCCACCGGCTTGCTGAACGCTACGGGGCTGCTCCTGTGGCTCATCAATCTGCTCTACTTCGGCGGCACGGTGTTCTACATCCGGCTCAAGGTGCGGGAGCAGCCGCGCCGCCCGGCCCCGGCCAGCCTGGCGGAGAGGTTGCGGGCTGGCCAGGCGACCCTGGTTTACCACCTTTTCGCCCTGGCACTGGTGCTGTGGCTGGCCTCTTTCGGCTGGGTGCCGGCGCTGGCCCCGCTGGCCTTCGCACCCTGCCTGGCTAAGGCCCTGCGGGGTGTGATAGCCTGGAGCGGCCGACCGAACATGGTGCGGTTGGGGGTGACCGAGATCGTGCACTCCCTGGCTTTTGGTGCTCTGGTTCTCCTGGCGTATCGCTGAAGAGCGAGGTGAACATGCGGATACTGGCTATCATTCACGGTGAGTACGGACAACGCAAAGTGGAGAACATCCGGAAGCATGGGCCGGCTGAGTGGACGGTGGAGGTGTGGCGGGCACCGGCCGTCCTGCCGCCGGTGATTGACTACCCGGAGGACTATCTCCCGGACGAGCTGCCGCCGGCCGACCTGATCCTGGCCCTGGGCGAGCATCCGGGCGTGGCGGAGCTGGTGCCGGAGGTAGCCAAGATGACCGGTGCCCGGGCGGTCATCGCCCCCATTGACAACAACGATTGGCTGCCCAAGGGGCTGGCCAATCAGCTTCGCGGGTGGCTGGCGGACATCGGGGTGAATTCCGTCTTCCCCAAGCCCTTCTGTTCCCTGACGGAGACCAGCTACGGGGTGCGGCGCTATCGGGTGGAGTACGATGACCCCCTCATCGCCGAATTCGCCCGCCACTTCGGGCAGCCGGAGCTGCGCATCACCTGCGACCCGGATACCGGCCAGATCACCGAGGTGGAGGTGGTGCGCGACGCCACGTGTGGCTGCGCTCGCTACGTCGCCCAGGGGCTGGTGGGGGTTTCGGCCGACGAGGCCGAGCACGAGGCCGGCATGCTGCATCACCACTACCCCTGCCTGGCCTCCATGGGCAAAGACGCCGACTTCGACGACACCTTGATGCACGTTTCAGGCAACATCCTCAAGGAAAACGTGGGCGAGCAGGTCAAGCCCTTCAAGAAAGTGGTCTACTTCGTGCCTCACGGTGAGGTGGAAGAGTAAAACGTGACGGGAAACGCGATGTGTGACAGGTGCCCCGGTACCGGTGCCTCAGCCAGAGCTTTTCGATGTTTTGACCTTGGGATCTGGTTTGCAGCACTACAGCTTGGAAGGCTGTAGCTTGAGGGTGCTCAAGCGGCCTGTCCGAAAACCGCTCAGGAGGGGCGTCCTCGCCCCGTCCGACGGCGAGGTTTCCGGATAGGTTCCAAGAACACGGGCGTTTCCTTTCCAGGTCGCCGTGGCTGGTCACAGGCAGCATGACCGAACGGTCTCTCCGTTAGAAAATCGAAAAGCTCTGGTGCCTCAGCCGATTGAGGTTGACAGGAATCGGGAGAAGTGGTACACTAGCAGCGCAAAACTGGCTGACAGTCTCAGTAGATCACAGTGGCACGCTACCGGGCGGCGTCCCCTTGCGAGCACAGCACGGGCTAGGGCGATTGGTGACACATCTGCTCGCAAGCATCGTATGTATCCGCCAACTGCTTCCATTCGTGGAGTACTTGGCAAGACTCCAGCGAGCAGATGTGTCAGGTGACGCATCTGCTCGCAAGCATCGTATCCGCCAACTGCTTCCATTCGCGCAATGGTATTTGGCAAGACTCGAGGGAACAGATGCGTCAGGGCTACGAGCGCCGCCGTCCGAAGGGGGTGAGCCTGTACGCGCCAGTCTCCTCTGTGCCAGGGACTGGCGTGGCACAGGTGGTCGCACAGACGCGGATGCCCCTTGAGAGCGATAATTGTGATCATTGAGTCTGGCCATGTCCAGCGGTGGACCGGTACGGGGGGAGGCATCATGACGGGCATCATCGGCAGGTTGACCGGGTTGTTTCGAGGTCCACAGGCGGCAGAGCCGCCCAAGACCCTCGCGCTGGCTGACTACAAGGCAGCTGTACAGGCCAACCCGGATGATCCCCAGGCCTGGTACAACCTGGGCGCCTACCATCGGGTCCAGGGCGATGCGTACAAGGCGGCTGAGGCGTTGGAGCGGGCGGTATCCCTGCGCCCGGACTTTCCCGATGCGCGCTACATGCTGGGGCTGGCTTACGCCGATCAGGGGCAGGTGGACAAGGCCGTCAAGCTGTTCGAGGAGGTGAGCAAGGTCGCCAAGAACCGCATGTTGCAGGATTACGCCCGCCGCAAGATCGAGGAGTTGCGGAGGGCGCAGGAGCAGGAGTAGGGACACACAGTGTGTCTCCACACCAGCGGCAACAGGGGACAGGGCGACGAGCAATGTGTAGCCGGCCATCTCTCAGTGAAGAGGTGAGCCGGTTGCTGTTTTTATCGTAGTGATGCACAGCGTAGGGTGTGTGCACCCCCGGGTAGGGACATGCAGCAGTCTGTCCCTACCACCCGCCAAGCGTTGAGTGGTGGGCGATGGAATAGCCCCACCCCCTCACCCGAAGCAGGAGAGCCATCGTGTGCTCATCCCATCACAACCTATGGGCGACACTTGGATTTCGGTGGGGGGGAGATCACCAGATGCCCCGGGGGCAAATCGGCGACGCGGGAGCTCACCACAACGGCCTGGTTCTCCAACTGGGGCTGGTAGACGGCCAGCCAGGCGACGCGGGGAGCGTACCTCAGGGCCAGAGCGACGTAGAGCCAGTGGGGCAACTGGCCGCTGAGAATGACCCCTTTGTCCTCAGGGACCGGAGGCACGGCTAGTCCAAGGGTCTCGTCGTAATCCAGATAAGCTCTCAAGATCATAAACTCCAGCCGGGTGTGATCGTTGTAAGGTGTGAGACGGGCTTGCAGAGGGGCTTCGGAGGAGGGCAGGCCCAGGCGCAGCATGGGTGGCTTCACCCAGCCCAAGCGGACATCGAACTGGTAGAAGGGAGCAGGGTGGGCGAGCAAGGCCAGGGCGGCGTAGAGCCAGTTGGGGCCCCGGCCGTAGAGGCCGAGGGGCGTCTGGGCAGGGAGATAGTCCAGCACACGAGGGAGATAAGCGGGTTCCCAACGCGGCCCCTCATCGGGGATGCCCAGGATGCGCAGCAGCCGATCCACCTCGATGACCATTTCTACCGGCGCCATGGCCCGGTGCATGCGGCGCAACTCGTCGGCATCGTAGGCGAAGATGGCCGCCACCCGTTCCACCAGGGCATCGAACACCGAACCACAAGCTACGTTGCCCCGTTCCAGCCCGGTAATAACGCCGCGGAGCACGGGGCCGGCGCTGGTGATGCGGCTCTCTCCGGTCAGCCGCGAGGTCAGGTCGGCGACCAGGGGCAAAGCGTGGCGTTCCGCCAGATCCAGCCAGGTCGCGTGGGAGGCCGGGTCGCGGGTGAGGAGGATGGCGTGGGTGCAGTAGTCGAAGATGCGCTCCTGTTCCGTCGAGGGCTGCCCTCCCACGTCCACGAGGAGGGGGAGGTGACGGTTTGCCAGACTACGACAGACGTGATCCACAAACCCGGCGGAAAACTCCCCTTTGATCCGCAGGAGGCGCACCGTCTTGCGCGCGGCTTCGTAAGCCCAGTCGCCCTCACCATCGGGAGCAGCGCGTAGGACGTAGTGCTGAATGTTCCGGGCGCGCAATGCTCGGGTCAGACTGTAGGTGAGGACGGATTTCCCGCTGTGGGGAGGTCCGCCGATCACGATGGCGGGAAAGAGTTCCATACGCACACCTCTGTTTCAGGATTTCGGTGTTCCATTCCCTGTCCAAGCGAGTCCAGACCATGAAGTTGAAACCGATTCCACCTACAGCTTACTGAAGGGGAGAAGAAGTCATGCAAGCGTTGGAGAGCACCATGGTGGCGACGTTGGGCGGCCAGCCCCAGGTGGTGACCTTCGCATTGGATGCGCTGTTGGCGCGGGGGGAATGCATCCGGGAGGTGGTGGTGCTCCACCTGGGGCCGGAGAACCCGCGTTTTGGGCGCGCTTTGGCCCGCCTGGCGGAAGAGTTTGCCGGCGATCGGTACTGCGGACGGCGCATCCGCTTCCGCCCCATTTCGGTGCGCGGTCCCCGGGGTCGCTTGGCGGATATACGGGACGAGGCGGAGGCGGAGGTGGCGCTGCAGGCGGTGTATGAGCTGATCGCGACGTTGAAGACCCAGGGGCGGCGATTGCACGTGTGCATTGCCGGGGGCCGGCGGATGCTGGCGCTGCTGGCGATGTCGGCGGTCATGCTGCACTTCTCGCACCACGACCGCATGTGGCACCTGTACACGCCGGAGGATCTGTTGGCGCGGGCGGAAGAGGGTGCGATCATGCATGCCCGTCCGGAGGATGGCGTACGCCTGATCCGAGTGCCGGTGGTGCCCTGGGGGGTCTACTTTCCGCAGTTGCGCCAACTGGCCCAAGTATCCCCAGGTCAGGTCCTGGCAGCGCAGGCCCTCTTGCTGAACGAAAAGGATCGGCATCGCTGCCAGGCGGTGATCGAGCACCTGACCCCAAGACAGTGTGAGGTGTTGCGCGCCTTCGCCCAAGGTGCGAGTCCCCAGGAGGTAGCCGAGGCGCTGTGCATCACCCTCAGTACCGTGGATGATCACAAGAAGGTGATCTTGGCAGAGTGCCGGAACGCCTGGGAGATGGGGGAAAACACCTGGCTTACGTACCATTTTCTGCGCGAGAAGTTCGGTCCGTTCTTTCAAGTAGCGAGTGGTGAGTGGTAAGTAGAGAGCTCGCCACTTGCCACCCCGAATTCGCCAATTCGCATCTCGCTACTGAGAGCATACTCCGTTTGAGAGCGAACGACATCCCAGAAACCTGCGAAAAGGACCGTGGAAACCTGGGATGGCGGACGTGGGGGAAGGTGGTAGAATTCAAGTTGAAGCCGGGCGAGGGGGGAGAATGGCATCTCCCCTAGCGACGGCGATCCTGCGCCCAGCCCGACCATCGGGAAAGGCGGAGCCTGCTTTTTTCCGGGGCGGCAGACGATCCTAGCTGTGAGGTCAGCAGGAGTGGCACGGATTCATTTCTTGTGCTTAAAGGGGATCGCCAGATCCCCGTCTGAGGCCACAGAACGGTGAAGCGACAGGTGCTCGTTGCCACCTTATGAATTTTGACGATCAAGTTCGGCAGTCATGGGCCACGGATTGCCTGGCCAATTTCCCATCACCCCGCAGGCCCACATAGTGGAGCAACTCTTGAGAGCCAGAGGCGAACTGATCCAGAAAAGCATTGACGCGCTGTCTGAGGGCCTCCCAATCACCTGCCAGGCGATGCATTTTGAGCACGTCCTAGCGCAACCAGCGCCACAGTTTCTCAATGGGATTGAGCCAGGGGGCATCGGTGGGCAACCATATCGGCTCAATGCGTGGCAACTCCGCCAGCGCATTCAAGACGTCAGGACGCTTATGGATGGACCAGTTGTCCTGTGCGACGTAGATGCGTCGCGCATGGGGGTAGAGCTCATCGATACGGTGGTACATCGCAATCACCTTGTGGCGGCCCACGATGTAGCCCTCCAAGTAGTCCACCTGACCGGTCAGGGCGTCCAAGGTGCCAATGATGCGCCATTGCCGATTGTTCTCCCCCGCGCGTTGTGCTATCGGAGCCGGGTTGGGGGCCACAGGCGCCCAGTCCACCGCGGGCGCCGGCCAGCGATAGTACCCCATCTCATCCATGAACAGAAACACGAGCTCCTCTGGTGCCAGCGCCGCTTCCCGCAGGCGAGCCACTTTGGAGGCGTATTCGGGATCTGGGCTGTCCTGTTGCACCCGCGCCGAACGAAGGCGCACACCGTTCCGCTCCAGCACCCGCCACACGCCGCTCAGCGTGTACCCCTCCAGCCAAGAGAACGTGGCACGAATGGTGCGCAACCTCCAGCGGCTGGGGGGTGGACCGTCCCATGTGACGGCGGCCTCGCGGCGTGCCTCCTCCCCCGGCCCCTGGCGCAGCCGCGCCTCCAACTCCTCTCTGCGGTCAAAGACGCCCCCTACGGGGACCGCCGTGTTGGCGCGCAATCAACCCTGCCAGCCCCTGGGCTTCGTAGATATCCAACCAGTTGTAAACGGTATCCGGATCCCGTTCTTTCAGCAGACCATGCTTTGCCACCCAGTAGGCGGCCTTGCCGTCGGCTACTTTCAAGATGGCAGCACAGCGTTCTCGCACATAGGGACGGGGATCGTGATCCCGATGATAGACCAATTGCTGACGTTCTTCATCCGTGAGCGTCACCGTTCTCCGTTGGGCCATCTCCTTCTTTCGTGTGTGATGGCCTAAGTATGCCATTGCCGATCTTGTTTGTCAAAACTCATAAGACGGTGACGCCGCTGTTTCTGGGCGGGCGTGGTTATCTTTAAAGCGCGGAGGTCACAGATGACTGGAAAAATCCTGCTCGCCGGCGACGTGGACGCCATTAAGGAATTCGTTTTCGAGACTTCTTCCCTGCCGCAGATCCGTGGCGGCAGCGAATTGTTGCTGGAGTGCGAAGAGGAAATCCGCGGGAGATTACAAAAGAAGCACAGCTATCAGGTAATCTACTGTGGTGGCGGGAGTTTTCTCCTAAAGGCTCCACGCGAAAGTGTTGTAGAGATCAAGCAGGCCATTGAACGCCCCTATCTCGACAAGACCAGGGTAGCTACCATCACGATCGTTAGCGAAGATAGCCTTCCTGCCCAGACAACGACTGCTTCGGCAGATGGTTGGGCTGGGCGGATCTGGAAGGCATCACAGGATGCTGTCGCAGCAGGAGAATTCAGCCGCAGGGTCTCTGCCCTAGGGGCCAGGATGCGGGCAGCGAAGACCCAGAAATCCTGCGCTCCGTTTTATGAAGCCTTTCCCTTTGGCCGGCGCTGCGACCGCTGCGGCAAACGCATGGCCGCTTATGCGGACCCGCTAGAACCAGATAAGCAACTATGCTCTGTATGCCAGATACGAGACAGCAAGGGCAGGCGACGAGACCGCCAGGAGGTGCGAGGCAAATTCAACCAGAACTTCTGGGAGCAGTGCAGCGGTAAAGGCTACCAGGCAGAGCAACCGGTGGACCTTGATACCCTGGTGCGAGAAGCCCGGCGGGGTTACCTGGCTTTCCTCTATGCTGATGGGAACGATATCGGTCGTTTGCTTCAGAAGGTGCGCTCTGAGGAGGAATATCAGGCGCTCTCCGCGTCCCTGGCCCAGGGGACCGAGCAGGCTGTCTATGGTGCCCTGCAGACAGTATGTTACCAGGCCCTGCGCCGCAATGAGACATGGCCCTTTGACATTGTGAATATCGGCGGCGACGATGTGACCCTGCTTATCCAGGCCGGCTACGCCTGGGCGGTGGCTGTGGAGTTTCTGGAGCGGTTCGAGCAAGAGGTTAACGAACGGGTTCAAAAGGCTCTTGGTGGATCCCTGCCCAAGGGATGGGCCAAGATCACGGCTTCATGCGGCATCGCCATCGCCGATGTCAAGTACCCCATCCGCTACCTGGAGCGCCTTGCTACCGACCTGCTCAAGAAGGCGAAAAAAGTAGCGAAGGCTGACCGTGACAATCCTGTAAGTGCTCTCAACTTCTTGTGGCTGCCCACCCCGGTGGCCAGCGAAAGCGCCGATCCGTTGCTGGCCTACTACTCTCGTCATCCCGCCGGGGACTTGCCGATGGAGTTGACCGCCCGCCCATATACTCTGGAGCAAGCCCGTCAGCTCTTGGGCTCGGTACAGAAAATCGCGCAATGGCCCAGGACCTTGCGCCACCATTGGGCCGAAGCCCTGGAGCGGGGAGTCATGGTTTCGGTGAATGCTATCCATTACGATATTGCCCGCCGCTCGCAGGAGAAAAGAGAGGCCATGTACCAGACCTTGGCCCAAGTGGGTAAGATGGCGGCAGGAGGTAGCATCAGCACAGAGATCCCGGCACCGATATGGTATCAGTCTACAGAGGGCGGAAAGACTGTTTGGCGGACGGCACTGCTGGATGCGCTGGAACTGGCAGAGTTACAGGCCATGCGCCCCGATGTTGAGGAGGAAGCAGAATGAACCAACTTAAGGTAACGATTGACCTGGACCTACGGACTGCCTTTCATACCACCGGCAACCGTCGTCGTCTTGGGGTGGACAAAGCGTCGGCTCTGGATGCAGAAGGGCATCCTGTGATCCCCGCCACGACGATCAAGGGTTTCCTGCGGGAGAAGGCCGAACTGCTCCTTCGCTCCTGGGGACATCGGGTCTGTACCGGGCCCGACCCGGCCAATATGTGTGATGGCTCCGCCCCCTGCCTGGTTTGTCGGGTTTTTGGCAATCCTCACCTTGTCTCCCCTTTGCGTTTTGCCGATGCCCGGTTGACTGTCCCAGATGTCAGCACAGTGGAGACGGCTATCCGCAGCGGGGTAGCGATCAGCCGTTACCGTCGGGCTGCCTATCCGCAACGCCTCTTCTTCCAAGAGACCACTCCGGCAGGAGAGAGTCGGTGGTATGCGGAATGCGAGGGCTTTTTCTCCACAGCCCACCAGGCCCGCGTGGCCGCCGCACTGCTCCTCCTGGCCGCGCGGTGGGGAACCGCTATTGGCGGGAGCAAGACTCGGGGACTGGGATGGGTAAAGGAGATCCGAATGGAGGCTGCCCTGGATGGGGTCAAGATTTCTGATGAGGACCTGACCCGGTTCTGGCCGACCTGGAAGGAGGGGAAAGATGTGGCTGAAGATTAGACCGAAGGAGCCCCTCATCCTGGGCGAGGTGCGGGCCGATTCCCAATTTCTGACCAGCCAGACCTACATACCAGGTCGGGTGGTGCGAGGAGTATGGGCTGAATGGCTGATACGGCAGGGTGCTTCGGATCAGCAAATTCTATCTACCGTAAGTCGACTTCGGTTGGGGAACTTCTTTCCTGCCGCGGAGTGGCGCCCGGTTGACTATGCCTTGCCGCTGTCAATGAGCGCAATGAGTTGCAAGCAAGAGAGCGGTTTTCTCAGCGAACCTCTTCCGACGCGCCGGGGACACGGCGTGGTGGATGTGCTGTTGCCTCATCTGGCCTACTGGCTCCTGGAGCAGCGCGGAGCGCAGTTTCCGGTCCCCTTTGCTGTGGACTGCGCAAAATGTGGTGGCCGCCTGGAGACCTGGGGTGGTTTTTATGCCGTATACAACGATGGCGGCGCCCACCGCTACGTTCAATTCCGCCCACGGTATCATGCCCAGACAAAGGTCGCCCTGAGCCGCCTCCGCCGCGCCTCGGCGGAGGGGATGCTGTACACGGCTTCGGCCCTCAGCCCACGGACGCCCAGGCCAGACCAGGAGAGGGACGACACCCAACTTGTCTTTATAGGGCGTGCCTCCGGTGATATGCAGGCCCTGAAAAGCCTCAAGAAAGCACTGCAGCACACAGCGCTGGGAGCCCTGCACACGCGAGGGTATGGGCGCGTCGAGGTAGAGGAGACGGAAGTGAACCTGCCGTCCCTTCCAGAACGCCTCGGGACGTTCAATCGCATCCTGGGGGAACTCTGGAACGACATCCGGCGCCTGGCCACCAATGCGGCGGCCTTGCCGAATCAACCGGACGGCATCTACTTCTCCGTGGATTTGCTGGCCCCGGGCGTGTTTCACGAAAATGGTGTTCCCTCCTTGCGGCCCACATTGCGGATCGGCGGATGGGAACTGACGCCCATCTTCTGGATGACCCGCCCGGATATGGCCAGCGGATGGTCCACGGCCTGGGGCTTGCCCAAACCGACCAACCTGGCCGCCCGGATGGGCAGTGTCTATGTATTCCGATGGGAAGGCTCACAAAAGGACCTGATACCCGCCCTGCAAACCCTGGAGGAGCAGGGAATCGGCGAGCGGCGGGACGAGGGATTTGGCGAATGCCTGGTCTGCCATCCATTTCATCAGGAGGTGAAGGAAAGATGAAGACCGCAAATCCTACAGCAAGAATGGCGATCGCCGCACAGGATAACACCTGGGTAGAAGAAGCTCATGACATAGCCCAGAACCTGTGGAATGCACTGAGCAGTAGAGAGCGAAAAGATGGGAAAGAACGTCAACTTCGCAACATCCAGAGCGTGGCGGAAGGCTCAAATTCCTGGGCAGCCGTAGCTCTCTTTATCCGTTATCAGGCCGCACGTGGCGAGGTACCCAAAAATTGGGCAGAAGATACCGTAGCACGCCTGGAGAAGTTGCAGGGGCAGGCAAAAGAATTGGCTTCTAAATTCCGCGGAGTTGACGACAAGGTTGTCCATATGGAAATCGTTTCCCGGGTCCTTGGATATGCTGTTCGTTGGCATGTCTGGGATGTCAAAGGCGGAGGTAAGGAGGTAGCCCGATGAATCTTTTTGATCGCTTTCAGAACCGAACCATCATCCACGCCACGCTGGAAATGGAGACGGCGCTGTCGGTGGGCAGCAGGCTCTCGCTGGAGCCGACCGGCACCGACATGCCAGTGGTCAAGGGGCCCGACGGCCTTCCCTTCATCCCCGGCTCCTCCATCAAAGGCGTGGTGCGCTTTCAGGCCGAGCGGATCTTGCGCACGCGGAATCAAAAGCCGCATCTGTGGGCCTGCGATCCATTGGATAGTCCCTGTGTCCCTGCGATCAGGAAGGAGCAACTCTGGGAAGGGGCCGGCAGAAAAGACGATGCCTTTGCCCAGGCCGTATGGGGGGAGAGTTGCACGGCCTGCCGCCTCTTCGGCTCCCCGTGGTTCGCCGGACGGGTCGCTTTCAAGGATGCCTATCTGACCAACGCCGAAGACCTGCCCGTGCTCACCCAGATCCGGGACGGGGTCGGGATTGACCGCGACCTGGGGGCGGCCCGCACGGGCGTCAAGTATGACTTTGAGACGGTTGTGCCCGGCGCCTGCTTTGGCATAGAAATCCTGACCGAAAACCTGGAAGATTGGGAAGTGGGCTTTCTGCTGACAGTGCTGCGGATGTGGGAAGAGGGAAGCATCGCTATCGGCGGCAAGACCACCCGCGGCCCGGGATGGGGAAAATTGAAGGACATTACCATCCAACGCGTGGATCCCGGAAACCTGATGGACTATCTGATCAAGGGCGAAACTAAGAGCCCCCAAACAGATCATTTCCTCAACGCGTTCCGGGACTGGCCCCAAAACAAGGAGGTGGGCCATGCATAAGACACGCTACAATGCCCTGAGTTTGGCACTGCATCTAAGCCCCAAGGGGCCGTTGCTGGTCAAGGCCGGCGGTGTTTCCGCCGACCCCTCGCTGCCGGATATGCAGTTCGTCCGCACCTACCACGCCCAGAAGGGCGAGACGGTCTACATCCCCGGCGCATCGCTCAAGGGTGTGGTGCGGGGATTCGTGGAGAAGGCACTGCGCACCCTGAACGATCGCAATTCCTGGCGGTGGGCCTGTCCCACTTTCCCCGATGAGGACGAGAGTTGCGCCAAGCGATTGGGGAAGGAGGAAAACAGCGCGGCCATCTACAAGGCGTCTTGCGGCGCCTGCCGCCTCTTCGGCCACACCCGGCTGCGGGGCCGAGTTGCTTTCACCGACCTCTTCCCGGTGGATGAGGTCAGGACCGAGATCCGCTACGGGGTGGCCATCTCCCGCCTGAGCCACGCCGTGGCCCACGGGCCATTCGAGATGGAGGTAGCCGTCTCGGGCACCTTTGTGGGTCACCTGGTCCTGGAAAACTTTGAACTCTGGCAACTGGGGCTCCTGGCTCTGGCCCTGGAGAGCATGAACCAGGGGCTGATTAAGGTGGGCTTTGGCAAGAACCGGGGCTTTGGCGAGGTAAACGTGGTGGTGAAAGAAGCGTGGCTGGATGAGGTGGCCTCTGGCCTGGAGTCCACCATCTGGCGCGGGTTGGCCGCCTTTGTCAGTGACCAGGAGAAGGCCAATTACGGACTGGCCGACCCGGCCACCATCGCTGAGATGCCGGACCCGCTCA
>FWWM01007670.1_pt1 | contig 21438 bp, 19 predicted proteins | sample 2228351 | NCBI WGS metagenome assembly FWWM01 (sample SAMEA103939774, study PRJEB20133) | metagenome
GTTTAACATATTTTGATTGTAATCCCAGCATACGATTCAGGTGTTATGGCTATGCTGGCTATGCTTGATTCCAGAATGCATTCTAATGGATGGACATTGATTGAATTGTTAGTCGTTATCACAATAACCAGTGTTTTGATAGGGTTGATCTTTGCCGGCGTCCAAAGAGTTAGGGAAAAAGGACGACAAAGCGCTTGTGCCTCCAATTTGAGACAGGTAGGACAAGCCTTCTTGATGTATGCTCAGGATAATGATGGTTACCTCCCACCGTATCGCAATTGGCCTATTCAGGCTTGGGGTGATGGTGTGACCCCTCCAGAATTGCCATGGTTGAAGGGCTGTAGTTGGGGTGGGGAGAGAGGAACTTTGTATGCTCCTCACCTTCTCTTCTATAGTGTAAACCCATATTTGCGAAATAAGGAAGTGTGGTTCTGTCCGTCTGACCCATATGCAGGAACAGAAACTTTTTATTGGTGCATCTTCCATAAATACACCAGTTATTGGTTCAACATCAAGAGACCCATTAACTTAAGAGACACAGGTTATTATCGTCGCGACCTTTATAAAGATCCGAGCTCATTTATGCTTGCAAGTGATCCTAAGTTTAAAAAGGATGAAAAAGCCTGTTATGCAAACGATCCTGACTACCTTGACTGTGTGAAGTGGTGGCGCGTTCCAGGTGGGAACCATTTCGATGGAACAAATCAACTTTATCTGGACGGACATGTGAAGTGGTTTCCGATTATTCATGAGCCATAGTGGATGGTGATCGGGCTTGGAAATTATCACTGCACTCCAAGCAAACATGCCCCTATTAGCAAAAGCAATTGCTGAAAGAGTGGTAAGGAAGACATTTCCGCCACTCAGAATGATGGAACTCTTTCTGACTGAGGCATGTAACCTGCGTTGTGACTATTGTTTTGTTGCCACTAAGAAAGCCTACAAGCGGATGAGTTGGGAGGTGGCGAAAAGAGCTATTGACTTTCTAATGATAGAAAGTCACAAGAAAAAGAATTAGAAATCGTTTTCTTTGGTGGTGAACCTTTGTTAGCATTTCCTTTAATGATACAAGTCGCTGAATATGCCACTCAAAAGGCTGCTTCTTTAGGTAAGAAGGTTATTTTCAGTTGTACTACGAATGGCACCTTGCTAACGGAAGAGCATCTCCGTTTCGCTCAAAGATATGGCTTCCGATACTTGCTTAGCATTGATGGTGTCAAAGAAATTCACGATCGGCACCGAGTTAAAGCCAACGGGCAAGGGAGTTTTGATGACATCGCAAAACGCCTGCCGATGTTGAAGCGCTTGCAGGGTTGGCTTGGGGCACGCGTGACCGTCAACCCTGATACCGTTGACAGGCTCAGCGAGGGCGTTCAAACGCTTTTTGAAATGGGCATCAATCAATTCCTCATCGGGGTTAACACCGATGTCCCCTGGAGCAAAGAGGCGATGAGAACTTACGCCAGAGAGATGCGTAAGGTCTGGGAGTTTTATCAGAGAAAGAAGCGGGAAGGAGCACCCATCCGCATCGTTGAGTTTGATGAGACTCTGGAGGAGCGAAGAAACAGGCTCTGTTCTGTCTGGGGTTGCGATGCGGGACGGACGAGGGTGGCTGTTTCCACTGACGGGAAACTTTACCCGTGTGCTCGCTTTGTCAGCACTTATCCTGAAATTGACGGGAAATATTGCTTGGGCGATGTTTGGCAGGGATGGACAGATTTGGAAAAGCGATTAGAGTTGATGGCGGGGTTGGAGCAAAGGGAAAAATGTCAGGGATGCAAATTGGCTCAGTTCTGCACAGGAGGTTGTTTAGCGGTAAGTCTTTACGCGCAAGGTAACCTTTTTGAGCCAACCCCGATGGATTGCTGCGCTACCGCAGTGACTGTAGCCCTCCTGCGCCGAAGGAAACGGGAAAACGCTACGATAAGCAAACCCACCGAAGGAACCGTAACAGAAAGTGCTTATGTCTGCGGTTGAGAGGCTGCGGGGGCTGGGGCGTGACCGAGCCAACGGCGGACGGTTTGGATGGCATCGTCTATGATGGTGTAGGCAACAGGCACAACCAGCAAGGTGAGGACGAAGGAAACGGTGATTCCGCCGATGACGGCAATTGCCATCGGCGAACGCAACTCCGCTCCGCGTCCCCACTCTAAAGCCGTCGGCAAGGAGGACAGGATAACGACGAGGACGGTCATCATGACCGGGCGCAAGCGAGTCTTCCCCGCTTGAATCACTGCTGCCATCCGTTCCATCCCCCGCGCCCTCAAAATCTCCGTGTAGTCCACCAAGATAATCGCTGCGTTGACCACCATGCCCAGCACCATGATGATGCCGATGACGCTGACGATGTTCCACTCCTTGCCCGTCATCATCAGCAGCAGGAAGGAGCCGACCAACGCTTGTGGGACGGTGAGCATGATGGCAAGGGGCAAAGCAGTGGAATTGTAAAGCGCCGCCATCAGCATGTAGAGCAAAACGATGGAAAGTCGCAATGCCCCTCCCAGTTGTCCCATGTTTTCCTGCATGCGTTCAAACATCCCGCCGAACACCACTTGTGTCCCTTCCGTGTCCACTTCGGCGAGGATTTGTTGGATTTGCTGCATCACGTTGCCGAGGGACGCCCACGGGGCTAAGTTCGCCGTCACCCTCACGACATTTTCGCGGTCCTTTCGCTCCAAAGTCACGGGCGCTTGCCCCCATCTGACTTCCGCCAGTTCGCCCAAAGTCACTGGCGTCTCCCGCATCCCCGGACCGACGAAGAGGCTGGCAACATCTTGCGGCGATTGACGGTCTTCCTTCGCCAACCAGATGCGGATGGGGTATTCCTCGCCGTTCTCCTTGAACTTGAGGTCGTCGTTGCCGTTGAACGCGGTGCGAACGATAGCCCCAATTTCCGCGATAGAGAAACCCAAGTCAGCGGTTTTGTCTCGGTCCACCTCAACCTGCAACTCGGGGCGGGCAGGGCGCCAACTGAGTTTCACATCCCGCACTTCTGGCATTTGAGAGAGTTTCTCAGCAATGCGGTTCGCAACGCGAACAAGGGTTGTTCGGTCCGTTCCCGTCCCGCCGCGCACTTCCAAAGTGACTGCTGAACCCATGCGGACAACACCCGATTGTTCCATCGTTTCCACAGCGATGGCTTCGGGCACCTGCTTGCGCGCCCAGAAGGAGAGAAACTCCGCAAACTCCTTGTCGGAGCGAGAGCGCTTGCTCCTGTCCACCAACTTGATGAAGATGTTGGCGAATTGGGGACCGTAGTTGCCGGCTTCCCGCGCACCGGCGCCCGTCGTGCCCACATTGGTGAAGTAGGATTCCACTTCAGGCAACTTGGCAATAAATCGCTCTACGCGCCGCACCACTTTGTCGGTTCGCTCCAAACTGTAGTGAGACGGGAACTCCAAAATCAGGTGCACCATTCCTTCGTCTGCGGTTGCCATGAACCCGAAGCGAGGTTGAATTTGAACCACTGCGGTCAAGGCAGCCAAGAACAAAGCAGTCGCTATAAACGGCTTCCATTGGGTTCGGACAATTAACGCACCGACCAACCCGACAAGGATGGTGAGGACAGCAACGGTCAACCGCACTGGCTGGGGCATAAGGAACGCCAGCACATTCAGCAGCACGAAGTTTCCCATAACGAACACGAACGCCCGATGGGCTAACATCCAACGCAGGAGCAACTCGTAGGCTTCTTCTAACCGTCGCCACCATCGGGGCGGTTCGGCAATTTTCGCGGCTTCTGCTTCGCGAAAGATTTGCGATGTGAGCATGGGCAGCAGGAAGAAGACGACGAACAAGGCGAAAATGGTGGCGCCGACAACCGTGACAGCGAAGGGGCGGAAGAAGCGACCGACAATGGCGCCGAGGAAGATAAGGGGCACGAAGACAACCAAGTTCGTTCCCGTGACGGCGACAATGGCTTCCCCTAACTCCCGCAAGCCCTCCAAGGTTGCCTCCACAGGGGATTTTCCTCGCTCCATGTGGCGATAGATGTTTTCCAATGCAACGATGGCGAGGTCAATGACGGGTCCAACCGCCAAGGCTAATCCCAGCATCACCATGAAGTTGAGGGTGTAGCCCGCAAAGCGAACGACCAAGAAGGTGGAGATGAAGGCAACGGGCACCACCGCAGCGATGATGAGGGTGCTCCGCCAATTGCGGAGGAAAATCAGCACGACCAGCAACCCCAGCAAAACGCCCAAGAAAAGGGCTTGCTGGATGTCGTGCAAAGCGCCCAGCACGAAGGTGGATTGGTCAATGGCGATGGCGAAGTTGATGTCGGGCGGCAGTTGCTGCTTTAACTGCTCCAACGCTTCCTTTACTTGCTCGGCGATTTCAACGGTGTTGGCTTCAGCGCGCTTCATCACCGCAATGCCGACGCTATCTTTCCCGTTCAGTCTCGTCAGCAACTCTCGCTCCTTGACCGTGTCCACCACATCGGCGACATCGCGGACGCGCACGGGCGCTGTCAAATGCCCCATGCGGCGGTCGCCGAAGCGGATAATGGTCTCACGGATTTGCTCCAAGTCGGTGAACTCGCCGACGGAGCGGACGAGATACTCGTGCTCCGTTTGCTTGATAGAGCCGGCGGGGATGTTGAGGTTAGCGGTGCTGAGGGCTCGCACCACATCGTTTAAGGTCAACTTGTAAGCCGCCAAGCGGTCCTTGTGGACATTGACCTGAATTTCCCGCTCTTCGCCACCCGTGACCACAACGCGGGCGACGCCAGGGATGCGGCTAAGGCGGGGTGCCACCACATCGTCGGCTAACTTGCGAATCTGCCACATGGGGCGGTCGCCCGTCATGGCGAGGGAGATGACGGGAAGGGAGCCGACATCAAACTTGAAGACGGTTGGCTCTTCCACTTCGTCGGGCAACTCACCGCGAATGCCAGAGATGCGGCTGCGCACTTCCGCTGCGGCTTCGTCCGTGTCCACATCCAACTCAAACTCAATCATCACGACGGACACATTCTGCTGCGACTGGGATTCAATGTGCCGCACGCCACTGATGGTAGCGACAGCGTCCTCAATCTTCTTCGTCACCGATGTCTCCACTTCCTCAGGGTTCGCGCCGGGGTAAACGGTGGTGACAACGACGAAGGGGAAGTCAATGCGGGGGTAGAGTTCCAACACCAAGTCGCTGTAGGCGCGCAGCCCTAACACAACAAAAGCGCCGATGACCATCAGAACCAGAACGGGGCGTCGGACGGCTATTTCCACAAGGCGCATAGGCTATCGCCTCCTCGCTATCGGGCTTCACGGGTTTAAAGCGGCTCATTCAACCTCCATGATGCGCACGGGCGTGTTATCGCTCAAGCGTTCCAAGCCGCTCCGAACGACTTGGTCGCTCTCGCGCACGCCGCTCAAAATTTGCACCCATCGGTCGGTGCGAATGCCTACTTTCACAGCGCGTTGGCGGGCGACCTTCCCCTTTTCCACGACGAACACGCTGGTTTGCCCTTGCCACTCCACTACGCACTCACGCGGGATGACCAAAGCGTTAGGGATGCGGTTGACCACGATTTCGCCGCGCGCAAAGGCACCCGGTTTCACCAGTCGGTCAGCGCCGGGCAAAACGACCTTGATTTTGAACTGCCGTGAAGCCGTTTCGGCGACAGGGACCAACTTACTGACGAAGCCTTTCAGGACTTGGTTGGGGAGGGCATCCACGCGAACCAGAACGGTTTGACCGTCTTGCACTTTGGCGAAGTCGCTTTCGGACAGGTTGACCTCAAACTCCACTGCTCCCGCTGCTACCAACCGCATAAGTGGCACACCAGGCGAAGCGGTCATCCCGATTTCAACATTCTTCGTCGCGATGTAGCCGCTGACGGGTGCGGTGATGACCGTTTTCCGCAGCATTGCCAGCGCGTTGTCCAGAGCCGCTTTCGCCTGCTCCACTTGGATGCGTGCCAGTTCTACATCTTTCGCCGAGGTGAATTTGCGCACTTGCCCCGCCTTCGCCAGTTTCAAGGTGGCTTGCAGTTGCTTGATTTGGGCTTGCAATGCTTCAATGTCACGCTCTACGATTTGTCGTCGCAGTTGCGCTGCTTTTGCCAGTTCCAGTTGGACTTGGGCTTGCCGCCATTGGGCTCTGGCGGATTCCAACTGCGTTTTGAGGATGTCCCGCTGCTTTTGAGCGGCTTGGGCGTTGCGCAAGTTTGCCTCCGCTTGCTTCAAGCGCTCTTCCGCAACGGCAATGTCTTCCGCCCTTGGACCTTCCAACACTAACTCGTAAGCCGCTCTCGCTGCTTCGTAAGCGGCTTGGGCAGTCTCCAGTTGGCGTTGGGCTTCATCCAGTTGGGCTTTCGCCACCGCGCCTTGCTCGTAAAGTTTCTGCATCCGTTCGTAGTTGAGTTTAGCGTTGCGCCAGTTGGCTTCGGCGGCGAGGAGTTGTTGGCGGGCTTGCTCTTTTTCCTGTGGTCGTGCTCCCTCCCGCAGTTTCTTTAAAGTCAACTCCGCTGCCCGCTTTTCCGCTTCTGCTTGTTGCAATTGGTTGCGCAATTGCTCGTCCACGATTTCCAGTTGCCGCTCCAACTCTTGCACGCGGTTGCGTGCCGTCTCCACCAACGCTTCCGCCTGCTGAACGGTCAAGTCCGTCTCCTTGTAGGTCAATTCGCGGCTCGTTTGCAGTTGCTGCAAGCGGCTTTTCAACTGTTCCAACTGCGCCAATGCTTGCTCCACATCGGTCTCCGCTTGCGTGGAGGGAATTTTTGCGGCGGCGCGAACTTGCTCGTAGCGCTCTAATGCTTGAAGGTAAGCCGCCCTCGCTTGCTCCACCTGGGCGCGGAAGGCGCTATCATCCAAACGGATGAGCACCTGCCCTGCCTTAACGAAATCGCCCTCTCGGGCGCCGACAAAAACGACCCGCCCCACTATCTCCGAACCGATGACGATGTCTTGCAGGGCTTTGATAGTGCCCATCACTTGAATGGTCTCTTGCAGTTCCCGACGCATCGGGCGGACAACTTCCACAGGGATGGCAGCCCGCATTTCCTCCTGTGTTTGGGCAATGCTTTGCTGGAGCGTTCGTTGTTGGCGCTGGGAGACGAAAATGAGGATGCCTGCCAGCAAAATGGCAGCGCCAATTACAAAGAACCGCACTTGTCCCTTCATTGCATCTCGCCTCCGTCAATATGCTGCGCTTTTCGCCGACTGAGTGGCACATCCCTTAATGCGCTGACTTACTCAGCGTGTTGTTTTCGGTTCGGGTGCTCAAAGTTCGCAGGAGTTGCCGCGTTTCGCTCTCGGTCAATCCCGTTGCGTAAACCAAGCGGGCAAAGGCTTTATGAGCATCGTAAAGCGCTTGGACTTCAGCAGCGCGGGCGCGAGTTAACGCCACTTGTGCGTCCAGAATCTCCACCTGTGTGCCGACGCCGGCTTCGTAACGCACCTGAGCCAGTCGGTAGGCTTCTTCTGCGGAAACCAAAGCCGCTCGGGCTGTTTTCAGCCGTTGCAATGCCACTTGCAAGTTGCGCACCGCTTGTTCCACTTCTAAAGCCACTTGCCGCTCCAGTTGCTCTCGTTGGGCAATGGCTTGCTCCAAAGTGGCTTCCCGTTCGCGAACAAGGCTCTCGCGCCGACCGCTGTCAAAGATGGGGAACTGGACGACCAAGTTGACGCCCCATTGGTAGTCCTCCGCAAATCCTGTGGCGGTCTGGCGAGTGTAGTTGCCCGTGAGCAGGAGGACGGGTTTCCTGTCCGCTTGCGCCAGCCGAACCAGTTCTTGGGCGGCTTTGATTTGCCACTCGGACGATTTCAATTCGGGGCGGTGGGCGAGTGCTTGCTTGATGAAGGGTTCACTGCGCAAAACTTCGGGCGGGATATCCATCGGTTCTGGCAAGGGGGCAACTTCAATGGGGGCATCGGTTGGTCGTCCCAACAGTTGGTTCAAATTTGCTTTTGCTAATGCCACGCCGTTGCGAGCGCTGAGCAACTGCTCCTCGGCAGCCGCCAGTTCCGCTTCCGCTCGCAATACATCAAACTTCGGCGCCACGCCCGCTTCGTAGCGGGCTTTTGCTATTCGCAAGACTTCTTTGACCCGCTCAACGGATTGCTGAGCGACCTCCTCCAAGGCTTGAGCCGCCAAGACATTAGCATAGGCTTCCGTGACAAGCAGGATAAGTTGCGAACGGGTGGCTTGGACGGTGGCGCTGACCGCATTGACTTGTGAGGCTGCGCTTTGGATGGATGCCGAAGAGCGACCGAAGGTGAGCAGGCTCTGACGAAATTCTGCCGTCAGGGTGCGGGTATCTCGTTTGATAATCTCCACCGAACGGGGTGGTGCAGGTGGCGGGAGCGGGACAACGAAACTGACTGTCGGTCCTTGCCGCCGTTGAATCCCGTTGAAGGTCAACTCAGGGCGCCACTGGGCTTTTGTCTGCTCCAGTCGGGCGCGAGCCGCCTCCAGTTGTTTCAGGCTTAGCCGCAACAACGGGTGCGTTTTCAAGGCAACATCAAGGCACTCTTGAAGGGTCAGCGGTTTTTCGCTCTGACCGACCGCTACCGATACCAGCAAAAAGAGCCCCAACAAAGGCGACCAATTTCGCATCACGCTTCGGTCCCCCCAGATTCGCTCGGTTTAGAAGTGCAAGCCCCATAGAGCAGGAGGCGCACAATTCCCTCTACCAAACGCTTGGGCGCAATGCGGCGCACCGAGGGCGCCAAGCGGTGATGGGCGAAAAACGATTCAAAAAGGGCGCCGAAAAGGGTGCGGGTGAAAATCTCGTTGTCCGTATCCGCCCGCAGTTTCCCTACCTCCTTTTGCTTCGTCAGGTAGTCGGAAAGCAATTGAACTCCCGTTCGCACTATTTTGCTCACCAAGCGGGCGACTTCCGAGTTTCGGTGCATCTCCCCGTGCAGCATGAGGGCGAACTCTCGCTTCTCCTCCAGCATCTGCCAGAAGGCGTAGGCAATGGCGGTCAGCGCTCCCTCTAATGTCTCCGTTGGTGGCTCCCGCAGCATCTTGGCTAACACGGGCAAGAAAGAGTGGCGCTCCAAAATCGCTTGAAGGATGGCTGTTTTGCTGTCAAAGTAGTGGTAGACCAACCCGGGCGCAATGCCACAGGCATCGGCGATGTCATCAATGGTCGTGCGGTCAAACCCTTTTTGGGCGAACAGTTTCATCGCCGTGTCCAAGATTTGCTCCCGTCGTTCTTCAGGCTTCAAGCGCCTCTTCGCCTTGTGGGACAATCGCCGTCTCACCTCGTTGATTGAACGCTCACTCAATAAGTCATTGCAAAAGTTTAACCGACCTTCCCCCGCTGTCAAGGGCGTTGTGACCGCCAGTTTGGGGCAATTTGCAGCCATTTTTCAAGTTCTTGTGCCGTTAGGCGTCGGAGAACCCCCGTCAGCATGGGGCGCAGGGCAAGGAACACGGAGTTTCTCTGTCCCCCGTCCTATGCTCTCTCCGAAGCGCGGCTGATGACGCCCTCACGAGCGTCTTGTTTTAGCAGGCGAAAATGTCCCCTTTGGCGGTAGCGTCGGGGCTTGTCCCCGACGAGCGTTGAAACAATCGTCGCCCACAAAAGGCAACACAACTGACCCGAAAAGGGCGAGGCTTCTTTATCCCCCCAACACGGCGAAGCCTTGCAACTGAGCAACACAAGCCATGCCAAACTTTTTGTGGTGCTTTCGGTGCAGAGGTGGTGCCAACGATGCAGGTAGACTTTGAGCAGCATAACGAAGAGGTGCGACAGGTTTGGCAAGCCTACCGAGCAGGCAAGCCGATCCGTGTCCCCGTCATTTTTGGCGTTAACACCCGCTTCACTATGTGGCTTCCCGACGCTAACCCACAGGGCATCACTTTTGAGGACTACTTCACCAATCCGCAAAAGATGCTGCAGCGTCAGATTGAGCATCAGTTTTGGGTGCGCCACCACATCCCACAGGACGCCGAGATGGGGTTACCAAAAGACGGGTGGCATGTTTGGGTGGATTTCCAAAATGTCTATGAGGCAGCGTGGTTTGGTTGCGAAATCCGCTTCTACCCTGACCAAGTCCCTGACACGGTTCCCCTGCTGCGGGACGACAACAAGCGGATGCTGTTTGACAAAGGTTTGCCTGATCCGTTCACGGATGGGCTGATGCGTCGCAACTGGGACTTTTACGAGCACTTCAAGCGACAGCAGGGAAAGGGTTTTGAGATGTTCGGCAAACCCATCGCTTCCGTCACCCCTTGCGGGTTGGGGACGGACGGACCGATGACCGTTTGCTGCAACCTGCGTGGGGCAACCGAATTTGTCCTTGACTTGGTGGAAGACACCGAGTATGCGTTGCAACTGCTGGACTTCGTCACCACCGCCATCATCAACCGCATCAAGGCGTATCGCAAACATCTGGGGCTGCCTGAAAAGGCGAAGCCGTGGGGGTTCGCTGACGACAGCATTGAGTTGCTGAGCACCGAGATGTATCGCGAACTCATTTTCCCCTTCCACAAGCGCATGGTGGATGAGTTGGCGGAACCCGACGCTCCCATCAGCATCCACCTGTGCGGCGATGTCCAACGCCATCTGGTCTTCCTGCGGGATAACCTGCGGGTCCGCAGCATTGACACGGGCTTCCCCATTGACTTGGGGCAGGCGCGGCGTGAGTTGGGTCCCGATGTGGAGTTGCTGGGCGGTCCGTCCATCATGCTGCTGCGCTACGGAACCCCTGAACAGGTGCGGCAGGAAACAGAGCGTATCTTGCGCAGTGGCGTGATGGAGGGTGGCAAGTTCATCTTGCGAGAGGGCAACAACTTGGCACCTTTCACGCCGTTGGAAAACTTGTGGGCGATGTATCAGACGGCAAAAGAGGCTGGGCGCTACGCATAGCGTTTGACACATCCAAAAGGAGGCGAGAAGGATGACAGGTCGGGAGCGCTTCTTAAAAGCCTTGCGCCACGAAGAGCCAGACCGCGTGCCCATCCACGACAGCCCTTGGGGCGAAACGGTGCGACGGTGGCAGCGGGAGGGGCTGCCCCCAGAAATCCCTGTTTCCGACTACTTTGGCTACGAGTTGGTGGGCATCGGCTTTGACCAATCGCCGATGTTTGAGGTGCGCACCCTTTACAAAAACGACACTTACATCGTGGAGACGACCCCTTACGGCGGCGTCCGCAAGAACTTCCGCACTTACGCCAGCACGCCCGAAATCATTGAGTGGGCGGTCAAGTCCAAAGAGGATTGGCTGCGCATCAAGGAGAGGTTAAGCCCCGATTTTGCCCCCGACTACACCCGCGTGGACTGGGTTGGTCTGCGAACCACCTATCAAAAGGCGCGTTCAGAAGGCAAGTGTCTCGCTTTCTGCGCCGTTGTTGGCTATGACCACTTGCAAAGTTATGTCAAGAGCGAAGACCTGCTGGTGATGATGCTGGAAGACCCTGACTGGTTCCGCGACATGGTGGAGACCACCTCCCTGCTGGTTTTGCGGATGGCGAAACTCATCATTGAGGAAGCAGGCTACACCTTTGATGTGGCGTTTCTGTTCAACGATATGGCGTATCGCAACGGACCGCTCTTCTCCCCAGAACTTTACCGCGACCTCATCATGCCCTTTGACCGCATGTTGTGCGACTACTTCCACAGCAAGGGCATGCCCGTCATTTACCACACGGACGGCGATGTGCGGCTGCTCATCCCCTACCTAATTGAAGCGGGGATAGACTGCCTGCAGCCATTGGAAGCGAAAGCGAACATGGATGTGCGGGAGTTGAAGAAGCAGTATGGGGATCGGTTGGCGTTCATGGGCAACATTGATGTGCGGAAAATGGCGCACCCCGACCCGCGCGTGATTGAAGAGGAAATCCGCAGCAAGTTTGAGGTAGCGAAAGTCGGTGGCGGCTACATCTACCATAGCGACCACTCGGTGCCGCCCGAGGTCAGTTTTGAGCAATACTGCCGCGTGATGGAACTGGTGCGCAAATACGGCGAGTATTGAGGCGGCGCGCTCACAATCCCAGTTGGTCGGCGATTTCGGTCATGGCTGTCAGCACATTGGCGATGTGCTCTTCCAAGGGGATGCCCAACTCTTGCGCGCCCTTGATGATGTCTTCGCGGCTGACCTTGCGGGCGAAGGACTTGTCCTTCATTTTGCGCAGCACCGTGTCCACCTTCACTTCGCTCAACTTCTTGTTGGGCATCACTAACGCACATGCGACAAGGAAGCCTGTCAGTTCATCGCAGGCAAACAGTGCTTTCGCCATCAAAGTGTCTCGGGGCACGCCCGTCCAGTCGGCATGGGCTAAGATGGCTTGCACCATATCCTCGGGCAACCCTTGCTCCCGCAGGAAGTTTGCCCCCACTTGCGGGTGTTCTGGCGGATCGGGATGGCGCTCGTAGTCCAAATCGTGCAGCAGCCCCACCAAGCCCCACTTCTCCTCGTCCTCGCCAAATTTGCGGGCGTAAAAGCGCATCGCCGCTTCCACGGCTAACAAGTGCTTGCGCATGTTCTCGTTTTGAATCCACTCGCAGACCAGTTGCCACGCCTGTTCACGCGTCACAAAACCACCCTCCTTCGCCGCAGCGCTTTTTGACCGACAAAAGTTTGTCACCTTTGCCTCTGTCTTGGGGCGCCGTAGAATACAGGTGGCGAAACGCTTGAAGGAGGCGGAAAAGTGATGAGACTTTTGGTGCTGGACATCGGCAACACCAACATCACAATGGGGCTGTTTGACACAGCCAAAACTTTCCCTTGCTCCGTAACGGGGCTTTTGTGCCCGACTTTGGTAGGCACTTGGCGGGTGCAAACGGATATCGGACGAACGCCTGAAGAGCACTACGGCTTGGTGAAAGATTTCCTTGCTTGGCACAACTGCCCAGAGAGGAGCGTTGGCGCGATTGCGCTCTGCAGCGTCGTTCCGCCGGTCACCACCAGCATGGTAGAGATGGCAGAACGATTTTGGGGCGTCCAGCCGCTGGTTGTCACTGGCGCTATGGATTTGGGCATTCGCAATGCTTACCAACCTCCAGAAGCGGTCGGCGCCGACCGACTGGTCAACGCTGTTGCGGCACAACATCTTTACGGCGTCCCGTGTATCGTTGTGGATTTTGGGACAGCGACGACTTTTGACGCTATTGACGCCTCGTGCACTTACTTGGGCGGTGCCATCGCACCAGGCATCACGATGGCAGCGGAGGCGCTGTTCCAGCGGACAGCGCAGTTGCCCCGTGTGGCACTTCAGCACCCCCCACGAGCCATCGGTCGTTCCACAACGGAAAGTATTCAGTCGGGGCTCATCTTCGGCTATGTAGGCTTGGTGCGAGAACTGGTGGCTCGGTTTCAGGAAGAGTTGGGGGGCAGCGCCAAGGTCATCGCCACTGGCGGTTTAGCATCGCTGATCGCACCCTTGACAGGTGTGGTGGACGAAATCAACCCGCACTTGACCCTGATGGGCTTGGCGCTGATTTGGCTTCAGCAAGCCGCTTCAACGCAGCCTTGTCGCGGGCGGCGGAAAACCACTTTATCGCCCCGACCAGCAAGGCGCCGATGAGCAACCCCAGCCAAACCCCGTGCACCGTCCGCAGGAGCGAAAAGGCAAGGGGTGTGTGAGCGTGGCTGAAAGTGTTCATCATGGACGCCAGACCGATTACCGCCGGCAACAAAAGCCACTGACCGATGCGGGCTTCTAAGTGGGTGCCCGTTAGGAAAACAAAAGCGAGCACCAAGAAGGGATGCCCCAACAGGAACTCTTTGAAGCGGGGGCGAACAATCAACAGGTCTTCCATCGCTGCCCGCAACTTCAACTCCCACGCTGGCACACCAAGCCCTGGTTCGTTTCCCGTTCGCATCAGCCAGTAGGCAATCGCTCCCAGCAGCATCAGTAGCGCCACAGCGTGCCCCCACTGCACAGGTGTTGCCCACAAGCGCTGCCAGTTGTTGCGAGCGATTTGCACTCGTTCGGCAAAAGGCAGTTCCACGCTGTCCATCCATTGCGAGACCACAAGGAGGGCAACGAGTAGGAAGGGGAGCAACTGGGACACCTTTACACCAGCAAACTCGCTGACTTTGAGCCAGAAGCGATGGTCAAAGAGGGCAGCGGCTAAAAGCAGCCCGTTTGCCAAGACGAACCCCAAGGACACCGTCAATCCTTTCACTGTTCGGACGAAGCGAGGACCGCTGTGGAGGGTTTGCTGAACCCCAAGCCAAAGGGCGAGAACAGGAGCAACAACGGCAATCTCTAAAGCAACCAAGCGGGCAGCCCACAAGGGGCTCAAAAACCAAAGCCCCCATCCCACAACAAAAGCAAAAACTGTCAACCCCCATTGCTGGCGTAGCGAAAGGGGGAAGAAGAGGCACAAAAAAGCAATGCCGAGAACCACTGCTCCCAGCAAAACGAGCCCCCACAGCCACAGCGGCGCAATCAGAGAAGGCAAAGGTTCGGGAACACCCAAGCGAAACCCTTGTCGCTCTAAGGCTTGACGCAGGGTGGACAGGTAATCGCAAGCAACCGCCAACGGCTCGCCCTTAATGTGGAAGGGAAAGCGGACATAGCAAAGGCGAATGTTCCGCTCCCGCACAGCACGGACGAAGCGGTCTATCAATTCAGGTTGCGTAAAGTTGACCAACTCTCTCGCGCTGATGCTGTGGACGCGAACAACCTTCTCAGGCACCATCGCTGCCAACGCGCGGTCGCCTTTCTGAGTCACCAGTTCCAAGATGCCGATTTGGAAAGGTGCGGTGCGGAACGCCTTTGCCACTTCCGCCAACATGGTTCGGTAACCGAGCACCTCTTCCCCGTCAAACACGACCGCGAAAGCGTTGACTGCTTTGCACTCGTCCAACCAGAAGACCAATCCTTGTTCTGTCAAGCCCGGTGGGTTGGGGAGGCGGGCGATGACGGACAGCCCGGCTCGGTGCGCTTGTTCTGCCAATTCGCGGTCCAAGCCGACAAAAACGGTGGCGACAGTCAAATAGGGTGTGGGCAACTGCAGCCGCCACTTGCCATCCTGCGTTTTTTGCGGCTCAGGCAAAGAAAAGCGGAGTTGATGCTGCAAGACAGAACGGAGGCGCTCCAAGCGCTTCCTCTCGTTAGCAATCAGGGCATCACCTTCGCTTCGGACAACACCGCTCAGCACCCAATCTCGTAGTTGCTCAGCGGGGATGGAGATGGCGGTTGCTCCCGATTGGTGCAATGTTTTCAAAAGTTCGGACAGCGTTTGCCCTGTCAAGGCTTGAAGGGTGCGCACCTCCCCGCCATCAACGACCAAAGCGACGGTGCGGTAGTTTGCTTCTACCTGCCACCGCCAGCCCGCAGTGAAAAGGGCGACCCCTACACTCAGTGCCCAGACCCACCAAAGGCTTCGGTGCATCCCGATAACCTCCTCAAACTGAAGGGTTGGCTCTCTGGCAACCGGTTTTGGGCGCATCAGAGGATGCGCCTCCCAACACACCGTAAAGTTGTGCGTTAAAATGCCTTTGCACCTAAAAACTGTGGCACACTGCTCTACAGAAGAGATGGCGCGACGCCGGGGGTGTGCTGATATGACGGAAGCCGAGCGATCGGAAAGCAAAACCGCTGAACCGTCCGAAGAGCAACCCCAGCAAGAGCAAGCACCAACTGCTGAACAACAACTGCGGGAAGCGATGAGTGTGCCACAAGCCATCCTGTTTAGCATCAGCCTTTTGGCGGAGTTAGCCTGGCAAAAGTTGGGGCTGCACATTGACCCTGTCACGAAGAAGTTGGAAACGGACCTGCCGCAGGCACAGTTAGCCATTGATGCGGTGGGCGCGCTCGTTGAAATCGTCAAGGGACATGTGGACGAGAGGGAGTATCGGGAATTGCGCACCCTGTTGGCGAACTTGCAACTGAACTTCGCCCACCAAGCCCAGCGGCTGCAGGCCCCGTCATCGCAGTCGTCGTGATGCCTGAAACGATGCTCTCTTCCCATCGGATGCTATACTTGCTGACGAGCGTGATAGCCCAATGAGGGCGGTGAAAAGCATGGAGTTGAACATGGAGTTACTGCAGGAACTGGTGAAAATGGTCAAGCAGGCGCAGATTAGCGAGTTGACCGTGCGGGTTGGTGATTGGCGCGTCACTATTCGCAAGAACCCGCAAGCGCTGGTGACTCCCAGCGCCGCTCCTGCGCGCTCCGAGAGCGCTGAGCGGAAAACTGCTGAGAAAACAGAGGGAGCGGAAGCAGCCTCCCCTTATGTGCCCGTAACTTCCAACTGGGTGGGAATCATGCGACGGATGCGCAACGGCAAACCGTTGGTGCAAGTGGGTGACACCGTTCGGCGCGGGCAAACTCTTTGCTGGGTGGACGCTCTGGGTGTGCACAACGAAGTCCGCGCCCCTGCTTCTGGGCGCATCGTGGAAATCTTTGTGGAAGAGGGACAACCCGTTGAGTTCGGGCAACCGTTGATGCTGCTGGAAGTGGTGGGAGGCGAGTAACCATGAGCAAAGGGCAAACGCTGGCAGCGCTGTTGGTAGTCATCCTCATCATCGCCATCGTTGCGGCGTTCCTCTATATCGGTCGGCAAGCGGAAGAGCGCCAAACAGCAGGGCGAGGGGAACGCACTACTTACGGGGCAGCGATGGAGCGTGCGAAAGAAGTGGAATGCCTGAACAACTTGCAACAAATCCGCACTGCCGTGCAAATGTTCGTTGCCGAGCAAGGCAGTAACCCACCAACTCTGCAATCCGTTCGCTTGCCCGCTGGCGTTCAACTCGTTTGCCCTATTGCAAAAGTGCCCTATACTTACGACCCGAACACGGGCGCTATCCGATGTCCTCAACACCCGCGCTTCTGACCTTCCGCTCGTAGCAAACCGCACGGGTGCTGCCTGCCAAAAACAGCAGAGCGCAAAGGCAAAAGTCGGTGGTGAGCGAGCGCATGTTTCGTAAGGTGCTGGTTGCTAATCGGGGCGAAATTGCGGTGCGCATCATTCGCGCGTGCAAGGAGTTGGGCATCGCAACGGTCGCCGTTTATTCGGAAGCCGATAAGGACTGCTTGCATGTGAAGTTGGCGGACGAAGCGGTGTGCATTGGTCCGCCACCACCGCGCGAGAGTTATCTGAACATCCCGAACTTGATTAGCGCGGCGCTGTTGAAAGGTTGCGATGCCATTCATCCTGGCTACGGCTTTTTAGCGGAGAACGCCACTTTTGCGGAGATTTGTGCCCGCTACCGCATCAAGTTCATCGGACCGCCACCCCACGCAATAGAACTGATGGGTGACAAAAGCAAGGCGCGGCAACTGGCGCGGCAAGTAGGTGTTCCCGTCATCCCCGGTCGTGACCATGTGGAGACGGAACGAGAAGCCTTGGAAGCAGCGCGCGAGATCGGCTTCCCTGTCCTCATCAAAGCAGCCGCCGGTGGTGGGGGGAAAGGCATCCGCATTGTTCACAACGAACGAGAGTTGCTGGAGAACTTCCCCGTCGCGCGGTCGGAGGCGGAAGCCGCTTTCGGCAACGGAGCCCTCTACATTGAGAAGTTTCTGGAGGAGCCGCGCCACATTGAAATCCAAATCCTCGCCGACGAACATGGCAGCATCGTCCATTTGGGCGAAAGGGACTGCACCATCCAAACGGTGCGCCACCAAAAACTTTTAGAAGAAGCCCCCTCCCCTGCGGTGACGCCTGCCATTCGCGAACGGATGGGGCGAGCCGCCATGCGGTTAGCGGCGGCTGCCGGCTACACCAACGCGGGCACGGTGGAGTTTCTGATGGACAAACACGGCAACTTCTACTTCATTGAGATGAACACCCGCATCCAAGTAGAGCATCCCGTCACGGAAATGGTCACGGGCATTGACTTGGTGAAGGAACAGTTGCGCATCGCTGCGGGAGAGCGGTTATCCATCCGACAAGTGGAGATGAGGGGACACGCCATAGAGTGCCGCATCACCGCAGAGGACCCAGCCCGCAACTTTGCGCCCAATGTGGGCACGATTACCAAGTTGCTGTTGCCTGGTGGTCCGGGCATTCGTGTGGACACTCACCTTTACGAGGGTTACACCGTTCCCCCTTACTACGATGCCCTGCTGTGCAAACTGATTGCCCACGGACGGGATCGGGCGGAAGCGATCGCACGGATACAGCGGGCGTTAGACGAGTTCGTGTTGGAAGGGGTTCGCACAACGCTCCCCCTTCATCGCCGATTGGTCGCCCACACCACCTTCAAGCGCGGCACCTTCTCAACGGCTTTCCTGCCCCGCTTTCTGGCGGAGGAGTTTGAAGGGTGAGCAGGATGGTGCGACGACGAAAAGCGCGGGAGTTAGCCTTGCAAATCTTGTTTCAAACCGATGTGGGCAATTCTCCCATAGACGAAGCCGTGGAAGTCGTTCTCGCCGATGCGACTTCCTTAGAGGAACCCGTTCGTGCTTACGCTGAAAGGTTGGCGCGGGGCGTTTGGCAACACCGTCAAGAATTGGACGCTCACATCCAAAGCGTCAGCCCCCATTGGTCAGTAGAACGCATGGCAGCGGTGGACCGCAACCTCATCCGCATTGCCCTCTATGAGATGCTTTATGTGCCTGATGTCCCTTACCGAGTCGCCATCAACGAAGCCGTAGAGTTGGCAAAGGAATACGGCACGACGGAATCGCGCCGGTTCGTTAACGGTGTGTTGGGCGCGTTGGTGCGGAAGTTGGGATTGGAGAAAACGGAACAGGATGCTTGAGGTGACAGAAGGATGGCAGCAACAATTATGGACGGACGCAAACTGGCACAGCAATTGCGGGAGCGCATCAAGGAAGAAGTGGCAGCGTTTGTTCGGCAGCAGGGAGTTCGCCCAAAACTGGCAACCATCCTCGTCGGCGATGACCATGCTTCCATCGTCTATGTCGGCATCAAACGCAAAGTCGCTGAAGAATTGGGGTTCGCCGCAGAAGTCTATCACCTGCCAGCCAACACGCCTGAACCTCAAGTCATTGAGTTGGTGGAACGGTTGAATGCTGACGAAACAGTGCATGGGATTTTGGTTCAACACCCGCTTCCGTCCCCCATTAACGAAGACCGCGTGATGGCGACCATTGACCCCCGCAAGGATGTGGACGGGCTCACCCCATCCAGTCTGGGCGCTTTGGCTGCCGGAAAACCGAATTTCATTCCCTGCACCCCCTTGGGGGCTTTGCGCCTTTTGCAGCATTACGACATCCCCTTGCAAGGCAAAGAAGTCGTCGTGGTTGGGTGCAGCCGCATCAACGGTTTGCCCGCCGCTTTGCTTTTCCTGCACCATAACGCTACCGTCACCATTTGCCACATTTACACGCGCGACTTAGCCGAACACACCCGCAAAGCCGACATCCTCTATGTCGCTGCTGGTAACGCAGAGTTCATCACAGCGGATATGGTGAAGCCAGGTGTGGTTGTCATTGACACAGGTTCTAACCGCGTGCCTGGACGCAAAGGCGATGTAGGCGATGTCCACTTTGACAGCGTCAAGGAAGTCGCCAGTCATATCACGCCCGTTCCCGGCGGCATTGGTCCGATGACGGTGACAATGCTGATGGAAAACACCTTGGAGGCAGCCAAGCGGCAAGTTGCAAGTCATTCCCCCTGAGAGAGGGCTTGGTGAAGCGTTAGGGCGCGCCGATACACCTGCGAACGAGCCACTTGAAATCGTCGGGCAACTTCTTTGGCGGCTTCCTTCACCGACCGTCCCTCCTGCAGCAGCGCTTGCAGCGCAGCGTCTATGGCTGCCCAATCGGGAGCAGGCTTTAAAGGCAATGCACCCTGAATTACGAGGGTGAACTCACCGCGCGGCTCCTCGCGTTCGTAACGCTGCTTCAGCCCGGACAGAGTTGTGAGCACTACTTCTTCATGCATTTTCGTCAACTCCCGACACAGCACTACCTCTCGGTCTCCCAACTCTGCTACCAAATCTTGCAAGGTCTCTCGGAGCCGATGGGGGGCTTCGTAGAGCACAAGCGTAAATGGGAGAAGTTTCACTTGGGCTAAAAGGGCTCGGCGCTCTTTGGCGGTGCGAGGCAAAAAGCCCAAAAAGAGGAACCGCTGCGCGTCCATCCCCGCAACGGACAACGCTGCCGTCACTGCCGACGGACCAGGTAGCGGGACGACGGGGATACCTTCCTGCAACGCTCTCCGCACTAAAGGCACGCCAGGGTCAGAAATGCCGGGAGTGCCCGCGTTGCAAACGAGTGCGATGCGTTTCCCTTCCCGCAGTTGCCGCAGCAGCCACTCCGTCCTCTGTGGCGGCGAGTGTTGGTGGTAACTAACCAGAGGCTTGCGAATGCCGAAGTGATTGAGAAGGTGCAAAGTGACCCGCGTGTCCTCTGCAGCAATCAAATCAACGCCCCTCAGCGTTTCCAACACCCGCAAGGTAATGTCGCCCAAGTTCCCGATGGGTGTGGCGCAGACGAATAAAACTCCTCGCTGCTCATTCATCGGCGGACCTTCCCCCTGCTCTCTTGACAGTTGTGCTTGACATGGCAACATATAGACACGGTCACGGGGAATTGTGCGGCAAGAGGGGTCGGTCAGTCAATCCCATGAAACTGGAGGCGACCAACGATGGCGCGACGGCAAAGCAATGAGTTGCTCTCACAGCGAGAAGCAGCCGCCTTCTTAGAGGTGCCTATTGTTGCTTTGAGTTCTTGGCGAAAGAAGGGCTTGGTGCCTGCTAAGCGGTTGGAAGGACGAAGGGGTTACTTTTACGAGCGGGAAGTCCTACAGCGCATTAAACAGACAGCCCAGCGCTTGGCAAAGTTAGGGATTCCTTCCCCTGTCAGCGCCGTCGTTCACAAGCGCATCCCCGTCACTTGGATGACGAAATTGTTGGGCATCTCCCGCCAGCGTATCTACCAGTTAGTTCCCGGCTCCCTAACGGTTGAGAAAGCCCTCACCCTGTTGGAGCGTCGCTCAAAGGAAAACCCAGAATTGACCCGCATCTACCGCACCCTAAAGGAGTTGCACCAGTCAGGGCAGTTGTGAACGGGCAAACAACTCGTTAGCATGGCGGAAGCGTCATCACCCTTTAAAAGAGCGCTCTCTTGAGATGCCAAAGGACGATTGCAATGGTAGCAATTTTTGTTCGTAAGTGCTCTAAAATTGCGGTGTTACCAATTTGATTGGGGCAGAGCCTTGCGCTATCGTTCTGCGTCACACCCATTGTGACGCAAGCAAAACGGTTCCGTTGCTTTGTCAAGCGCTTTGGAGGGGTGATGTTTATGCGTTGGTGGCTGACATCTGTGGGGTTGGCAGTTGCCCTTTTGTGCCTTACAAATGCTCCTTTCCTCCCCTCCGTTGCTCCCTCCCCTGTTGGCGTTGTTTGCAACATTAAAGTCGTTTCAGACAAAGTGCCCGATGTCTCCAGTCTGGAAGCGTGGCAGCAGTCGTTTATCAAACCCGGCATGAGCGAGGAGGAAAAAGCGTTGGCGGTTTGGCGTTCCGTCGTGGCGTTCCGACACCAAGATCCACCACCGATGGAGTTTTTAGAGGGTGACGGGTGCGTCCACGACCCCATCAAGGTCTTCAATGTCTACGGCTACAA
>FWWM01007672.1_pt1 | contig 21422 bp, 17 predicted proteins | sample 2228351 | NCBI WGS metagenome assembly FWWM01 (sample SAMEA103939774, study PRJEB20133) | metagenome
ATAATGTATGCGAACAATGAAACTGGTGCTATTCAACCTATAGAAGAGATAGGAAAGATAGCAAAAGAGAAAGGAATTTATTTTCATACAGATGCAGTTCAGGCGGCTGGAAAACTATCACTTGATGTGAAAAAGTTGAATGTTGATATGATGTCACTATCTGGACACAAATTCCATGCTCCAAAAGGTGTTGGAATACTTTACAAAAGAAATGGAATAAATCCTATACCATTGTTCCATGGTGGACATCACGAAAAAAATTTAAGACCTTCTACAGAGAATGTTCCATATATTATGGGAATAGCGAAAGCACTTGAAATAGCCTACGATGAACATAAAGAAAAGATTTATAAACTGAGAATGATGTTAAAAGAAGGGATAGAAAAGAATATAGAAGGTGTGATCTCTAATACTCCGGAAAATAGTGTTTTCAACACTTTGAACTATTCTTTCAAAGGTATAGAGGGAGAATCGATACTCTTTTCACTAAACGATTTTGGAATAGGTGTATCAACAGGTTCAGCCTGCACATCTGGAAGCCTTGAACCAAGCCATGTTATTATGGCGATGGGAAGAGATCATGCTATATGCCATAGTTCTATAAGATTTTCACTCAGTAAATACAATACTGAAGATGAGATAAAATATACGATAGAAAAATTGAAAGAAGTTGTTGAAAGGATAAGAAAAATATCACCTTATAAACAGTAAAGGAGATTTTATGTATAGTAAAACTGTAATGGATCATTTCAGAAATCCACACAACTATGGCAAAATGGAAAATCCCGATGGAGTCGGAAGAGTTGGAAATCCACAGTGTGGAGATGAGATGGTAATATATATTAAAGTTGAGAATGATGTTATAGTTGATGTTAAATTCGAAACTTTTGGTTGTGTTGCTGCGATCGCATCTTCATCGATAACCACAGACCTTGTTAAAGGAAAGACTATAGAGGAAGCGTTAAAGATAACAAACAAGGATGTTGTTGATCAACTTGGAGGTTTGCCAGCGATAAAAACCCATTGTTCTGTTCTTGCTGAGGATGGTATAAAGGCAGCCATTGAAGATTATCTAAAAAAGAAAAAAGAGAAAGAGCAGAACTGATGGAAAAAGATTTTGAAAAGGTTGTAAAGGTAGTAAAAAAGTTGAGGAGGGAATGTCCTTGGGACAAAAAACAAACAAACAAATCTTTAAGGAGATTTGTTGTTGAAGAATCTTATGAACTTGTTGATGCTATAGATAAAAAAGATAAAGATAAAATTGTTGATGAACTTGGAGATATTTTACTTCAGGTTCTCTTGCATTCAGCAATAGGAGAGGAAAAGGGCGAGTTCAAACTAAAAGATGTTCTTGAAAACCTTGAAAAAAAATTGAAAAGAAGGCATCCCCATATTTTTGGAGATGTTAAGGTTAAAGATGAAAAAGATGTTTTGAGAAACTGGGTGGAAATAAAGAAAAATGAAAGGAATCATAATTCGATAATGGATAATATTCCTGTTTATCTTCCATCACTGATTTTGGCTTATAAAGTTCAGAAAAAGGCATCGAGTAAAAAATTTGAGTGGGAAAAGGTTGAAGATGTTTTAAAGAAGGTAGATGAGGAAATAAATGAACTTAAGGAAGCAATTAAGTCTGGCAAACGAGAAGAGATAGAAGATGAGCTTGGGGACATATTTTTCATGCTTGTTAATTTATCAAGATTTATTGGAGTAAATCCTGAGGATGCGCATCGTAAAACTATCAGTAAATTTATTCAACGCTTTCGTTATATAGAGATGAAAGCAGAGGAACAAGGCAGAAAAATTTCAGATATGACTCTTGAGGAGATGGATAGACTATGGGATGAGGCAAAAGGCTGAGAGAGCACCTCTTTTCATAAATTCCTAAATTCCCACCCTTTTAGGCACTATGATATTCAGTTTTTCAACAATCTCCTTTTGTTGCCTCGTTAGTTCCTGAACAACTATCTCATCTTGGTACACTTTACACTTAAGATTCTTCATCGTAAGTAAAATCTCTTCGACAGTGTATTTATCCCCTATCTCTTCTCTCAGTCGCAAAAATACTATTAACACAATAAACATTAGCAGCAGATATCCCCTTAATGTCTCCTCTTTGTGAATCCTAAGTGGTATCAATCTTAGATCATCCTTTGAAAAACCAAATAACGTCTCTACCCTCTGCCTCATGTAGTAATATGGAACTACTTCATTTTTGCTAACCTTAAATGATGAGATAAGAATCATCGTACCTTGTTTTAATAACCTATACTCAATATCATCTATATCTTCTTCCATTGCATCAAGTAGGAGCTTTTTTGTCTCTCGCCCCTTCCTCTCAGGGTCAAGGATTATATATGCATATGCCTGCCTTCCATAAAGGTTGACCTGTTTCTGTTTGATAAATAATGCCCTTTTGCCATATCTGACTGCATGTTCAAATCTCTCTAATTTGCCACCTTCCCCTATAATTAGCTCCCTGTATAAAGCCCTCCCCGATGGCAGTCTTGTTAGAAACTCTATCCCCTTATCATATAAACCTCTTATATTCTCCTCAGAGAAAAAAGCTGCATCAACAAGAACAAAACTGTGAGGAATGCCAAGCTTTCTGAGTTCCTCTATAGTGACATAAAGAGAAGATACATCAACAATATTGCCAGGAAGGTATCTGAAGAACAATGGCATCCCTGTATTTTTATCAACAACAAAGAGAAATCGTATCTGCTTTTCTATCTCCCCATCATGATATCCCCATACACTAAAAGGAAAATGTATCTGATTGGGCAATGCAGTAGCATCTATAATCACACTGCCTTGTACCCCTGCAAGAGAGGATATATAACATCTGAAGAAATCCCTTTGAAGCTGTTCATCCCCTATTGATTGAAGAAAATCACTTATCCTCTGGGAGGAAAGCTTTACATCCTCAAAAAGAAAACGGGCAGCGTTGCCTTCATACCAGATCCTTGCATAAACCATCGCTGAAGGATGAACCATACGGTAACAGATAATGCAAAGTAATGCCTTGGTCTTCTTACCAAATACCCTTTCCAATAGATTTATAAGATTTGCCTTTTTCATAAATTCATAAAGAAGATAAGTGTCCCCAAAATCTAAGATTAGTCTTTCCCTTAGAGGATGTTGTTTCTTCACAATCTTGCCCCTTTCATCTACAACACCAAGGTATCGGACTCTTTGCCTGGGTCTCTTTGTTATATGATCCCAGTAAGAGGTCACCTCGTAAGCATACTCCTTTTGCCCAAATCTTTTGTATCTTACAAAGCTCATAATGCCTATATTAGGCATTATAAAGGTTGTAAATCTAAAATGCAAGGAAAAAAATTAGCTGAATCTCAAGTTTCTTTCCTTCAGTAAAACCTTGTTATTTAAGGATGGAACTGACAGAAGGTGACGTTCTATCAACCAAAAGAATATCATGTATAACTCTCATAATGCCTAAAATGGCGGGAATTTTGGAATTTCCCCTTGAGGCTCGATGGATATCGAGCCGAAAAGAGAGTCCCTGAAAAAGTCGAAGACTTTTTGGGTAACAGTTGAGTGACAATACCACATCTGCCAAATACCTGTAAATTCATGAATAAAGTGGGCTAATTGTAACTCCAATTTAGCCTATTAGCTCGTTACATTTTCGCTAATCGCACTTTTACCGGTAGTAACGTCAATAGTAGTTGACGACTGAATCTCTGTTGAATAATAATACGAGAGAATAATGGCCATAAATGCGAGTCCGAGATACGCTTCAAAAATGCCTGCTATAAGTTGTACAGGGAAAGAGAGGAGTGTCCCTATAAGAGGTATAAAAGCTACAGGGTATTTCAGGATAACCAGAATAAAACTTATTAGCATATAGCTTCCAAAAAGTATGGCATAAAGCCAAAACGCGCTCGGTCTTCTAGATAGGTAATACATAGACTCTCTAATGGATTTAATTGGGCCTATATCTTTAAACAGAAGAGAAGCTACTCCGAACAGCGTTAATGAAAGAATTCCCATAACAAAGAGCAATGCCATCAAGGTCAGGCATAAATATAAAAATATTAATATAAAAATAACTACTTTCGATTCGATGCTCTTTGTAAATGATATTAAAGCTCCTATACTGCCGCCCAAAATCCCAAGAAAAAAAGCAGTAAGAATCATTAACAACCCTATTATAAATGTAAAACCTAACATGCGAGGAAAAAGCCTTTTTGCTTCATTAAAAAATGTCTGAATGCTAAATTTTTCATGTTTATTTTTTAAAGATCTACCAATTACCCCCACAGAGCCAGCAAAAATATAGATATTCAGGAGTACAATCAAAACAAAATATAAAAGTAAACTCCCAATAACTATTAATAAAAGCCCAATATACTTAGATAAAAACTCTGATCGGTTTCCAAGAATATTCAGAATATTTCGAAAATCTGTCAATCTTGTGAGATCGATACCAAACAAGATAAAGGCAATAGCAAAAGGAATGCCCACTATAATAAAGAAACCGATGGTGCTTATAACGAGCAGTATCATCTGTATTATGACAAGTTGCCAGTTCTTATTAATTAATCTAAAACCTTCTTTTATAGAATCAATATAGTTCATCCCCCTCCACATCCTCTCTGATGCCATCTAAAACAACAATCTCCTCATAAAGATGATCAGACAATTCCCTGATAAACCTCGACGGTTTTAAAAAGTCTATACCATACCATTCTTCAGATGTAACCGGAAAACAGAGATAAAGGTTATCCTTAGCCCTTGTAACCGCAACATAAAAAAGCCTCCTTTCCTCCTCTTCTTGATCCGATTCCAAAGATCTACTTGAAGGAAATTTTCCATCGTTAAGACAGATGATGAAAACGGTATTCCATTCAAGGCCCTTCGCCTGATGTACAGTTGAAAGCACAACATGCTCTCTGTCTCCATCACTCTCTTCGATTTCCCCTCCTGAAAGACTTTGCAGGCTTAAATCATTTATAAAGTTTTCGAGTGAATTATACCTAATCGAAAATCTCTTCATTTGCTCTATATCCTGTAACCTTTCCTCGGCATTAGGATAATGCGTATATAGATAATCTTCATAGCCATTACTGACAACTAATTCAATCGCACGTATTGGTTTAATCTGAAAATTATCATAATCGCTCTTTAATTTTTTTAGAAGATCAAGAAAAAGACTAAACCCATCTAATGCCTTTCTGGGAACAAGACCTTCGAGTCTAAAAATAGCTTCATATGGTTTTTTTGATTTATACATGGAATCCCAGAGTTTTGCTGCTGTAATATTTCCGATGCCGGGTATCAATTTGAAAACCCTTTTCCAGCTCAATTCATCATAAGGATTCACCAAAACACGCAGAAAAGAAAGTATATCCTTAATATGTGCCTGTTCAAAAAACTTTAATCCTGATCTTACTTCAAAAGGGATTCCTTTTCTTTGGAGTTCCATTTGAAGTTCCATAGACTGATAATGCGAACGATAAAGTACTGCTATCTCATTTAAGGGGACCCCTTCTGAGTAGATCTCAATTATTTTTTGAGAAACAAACATGGCTTGTTGAAAAATATCTTTGACAGGTACGAGATAAGGAAGGTCGCCACTTTTTTTTGTGGAATGAAGCTCTTTATGAAACTGTCTTATATTATTCACGATACTATTGTTAGCGAGATTAAGAATCTCAGGAGTTGATCTATAATTAGTTGTTAAATTAAAAATCATTGCCTCGGGATAACGCTCGGGAAATTTTAAAATATTTTCAAAGTTTGCACCTCTGAAAGAATAAATTGACTGTGCATCATCGCCTACCACCATCAAGTTTTTGTTCTTAGACGATATTAAATCAACAATTTCAGCTTGTAGTTTATTGGTATCCTGATATTCATCTACTAATATGTGCAAAAATTTCGTAGAATAATGTTCTCTTACCTTAGTGAATTCAATAAACAATTTTTTCCAGTTTATAAGAAGATCATCAAAATCCATAAGATTGAGTTTCTGTTTTTTTCTTTCGTATAAATTAAAAATCTCTTTAATTTCGTCTATACTATTTATAAAATGAGAAAACATTGAAGAAATGACTTCTTCGATCGTTGCATCTTTATTTTTAATTAGACTGAACATTTCACACAACACAGAACCCCGGGGTAAAAGACGTTCTTTTTTTATCTCGTTTAGGCAAATGTCAAACAATTCTTTAGAATCCTCTCTGTCAATAATAGAATATCCTTCTTTATAACCAATTAAACGACAATGTTTTCTCAAAATCATATTCCCTACATGATGAAAAGTACCGCCCCAAAGACCTTCTATGTTTCTGCCTACCAAAGATTCTACCCTTCTCATCATTTCGTTTGCAGCTTTATTGGTAAATGTTAATAAAAGTATGCAATCGGGTCTTATACCTGTTTCTATCAATCTTGCTACTCTATATGTAAGCGTTCTCGTCTTACCTGTCCCTGCACCAGCAAGCACAAGCATAGGTCCACCTTCATGCATCACAACAGCATATTGTTCCGCATTCAGTTCTTTATCGTAATTTATTTTGAAGTTGACTAATTCTTTATGTAGAGAAAATCTTTTCATCCCAGCCTATTAGCAATATTTTTCGCAAAATCAGATAATGTCTCATCACGAGCTCCAAAAACAACATAAGCATCCCATTCGTCTAATCTATCAAAGATTGAGTTCCTTTCAGATATGACCTCAACGTTTCTACCATATGCTTTAATCTCACGACATAGATCTTCACTCGATATATCCTTTAAAGATGTCCCTCCTGCATAATAAATGGGAAGTAAAATAAGATGATCTTTCTCACGTAACTGTCGACTGAATACCTCAATATACTCCCTTTTCATCAATCGGGTAGGACCGTATCCATGTGGCTGGAAGATATAACAGATTCTGCTCTTTATTTTCTTCACACACTCCATGAGATTTTCTATCTTATGCGGATTATGTGCATAATCGTCTATTACAAGCTTATCCCCCTTGTTAAGAATAATATCAAATCTTCTATCAATTCCCGAAAAATGGGGCAGGATATCTGCAATATCTCCAATATTAAAGCCTATTTCTGAAAGTATCGCAATACATGAAAGGGCATTATAGAGGTTGTGTTTTCCGGGGAGAGATACCTTGAACATTTTTCCATGTAGTCTAAAATGTGTCTCAAATGGTCTGTATTCAATTGCTTCAGGCTTATATTCTGAATTTGCATAAATAGAAAATCCTATAACTTTGTTAAAATTACAGCGGTTTAAATTCTCGTCATCACGATTGATAATAACCAAATTTTTTGTGTTTCTGCTTAACGCTTCAAACATCTTTGCTGTATCTTCAATATAGTGATGATCGAAACTCAAATTCGAAATTATAGAATAGGAGGGCTCGTAGTTGACTAATGAGCCATCTGATTCACACGCCTCCATAACCAAGAAATCTGCATCTCCGCATAGAAAATTACCTAAATTTTCTTTTGTCTTGAATTGTTTTACTCTTCCTCCACCTAAATAATTAGGATTAACGCCAAATCTTTGCATTACAAAAGCAACCATTCCTGCAATAGTAGACTTCCCACTTGTTCCTGCAACAGCAATAGTCTTGTAGTCTTTCGAAATTTCATAAAGATATTGTGGCCTTGTTTTACAGGGGATACCCACTTTTTTTGCCTTAATGATCTCGGCTTGATCCTCTTCAACCGCGGTACTATAAACAAAGAATTTGAAGGACTTATCAAGATTCGAGCCATCCTGAGGCACTATTTTTATTCCTTTAGCCTTTAGCACTTTGCAAATTTTATCGCCTCCCCCTTTATCAAATAAACGGTCTGAACCATACACCACATAGCCTTTATCTAAGGAAAAACATGCTAATGCTGACATGCCACTTCCCGCTATTCCAGAGAAAAATATTTTTGCCATTATCCTTATCTTTACCTTTACCTTATTGTGAATCCAAAAGTGCAATAATGTACTGCATACCCGCTATCTGTTAATCGTTATTCGTATGAAAAACATATTTTTACGAACACGTAAAACGGAGCAATGTCTGCGTTATTTGGGTTAACCTCATTTAGTTCTTCTAAAATACCAGCTCAAGACTTTCTCGATATTTGCAATGATACTGTCTTTAGCATTTACTATAAAAATCCTGTCCCATAGATGGAACAGTTCTTTTTCAATCCTGAGTATTTTAAAAGACTCCGTATATCTCTTTTTTAACTCTTCCTCAAACATCGGAACAATCTTGTCCTTCATTCTTAACTCTGTATCTATAAAAAATATACTTATCTCCGGACTAAGGTCATTCACCCTCTCAAAGAATGCTGAAATCTCATTCTGGTATATCTGTTTTGGAGGAGATGATTTTATCTCCATATACAGTATCGACCCATCAACCTTTGCAATAAGATCATAATCTCCGCCAACAAGAGGACGTTTAAATCTTATACCCCATATTGCTTCTGTCATAAATTCAGCCCTAAATATTTCGGCAACAAACCATTCAAGGGTTTCTCCAAAACTCTTAATAGGTCTTTTTATGAGTCTGAACCCTTCTGACATCTCTTCAACCAGCCCTATTTTTTTCATATATCCTATATAATCCTTTGTAACCTCAGCTGTCGCATAACGAGTAACATCATCAAGTTTAAAAAAACTTTGGTGTTTAATAACCTCCCGAAGAAATAAACGAAATGAATATTTTTTCATCATTTCATAATAATCTTTTATATACTTTTCCTCTGGTAAAAGCAAATCATCGGCCGGTTCTTTTTTATAAATCTTAAAACCTCTTCTTTTTAAAAGAATTTCTAAGGTTGGTGTGAGCTCAGAAAGGGATTTCCTCAGCCTCTTTATTTCATTACGGAGAGATTTAAATTCTTCTGAAGCAGTATCTTTTGACATTGTTAAGTAAATTTTACTAGAATCCTTCTATGTCTCGGTCCGTCGAACTCACAGAAAAAAATAGCCTGCCATGTACCGAGCATCAATTTCCCGTCTTCAATAATAACATTGACAGAGCTTCCTACAATAGTGGATTTTATGTGAGCATCAGCATTTCCTTCTCTATGGGCATAGTTCATATCATAGGGCACAAGCCGACTTAAATTATTAATAATATCCCGTTGAACGCTCGGGTCCGCTCCTTCGTTTATTGTTATCCCTGCAGTTGTATGAGGAACATATAGACAACAAAGTCCATCTTTAATGCCCGCTTCTTTGATAATTTCTTGAACTATTTCTGTAATATCAATAAATTCATTTCTCGTTTTACTTTTAACATTAATGTATTTAATCATAAAGTCCCCCCTCACCCTTTTTGACTTAACTTTGATCTAAAAAAGAAAATACACTTTCATAAAATTTTTCATCGATATCAATTTCAATTGCTAATGAAACTAAATTATCTAATTCCTTAAAGTTTTTAAGTCTCATTCTATCCTTTTCCGTTGTAATAATCCACTGAGCACCTGTATTCTTTACCTCTCTATTAATCGCCTCAATATTTTCTTTTGTATATCTATGGTGATCTCTATACCTTTTAAAACCCTTTAAATCGATTTCTAAAGATAGAAGTGTTTTTAAAAAAGAATCCGGATTGCCTATTCCACAAAATCCAAAAAATTTTTTTCCTTTTGCCCATTCGAGCGGAAAACTGTTACCATGAATTGTTGTAATTTCAACGGGCGTGTGCTCCCCAAAAAATAAAAGGGCTTCGGTATTATATTTTTTTATCTCTCTTAAAAGATTCTCTTTCGAAAAACTTGAAAGTGATTTGGCTTTGGTTATTACAATTACATCTGCTCTACTTATAGAAGATATAGGTTCTCTAAGCGGGCCTGTAGGTAAAAGTCTTCTATTTCCGAATGGATCCATACCATCAATAAGAACGATGTCGACATCTCTAAAAAGAGACCAATGCTGAAATCCATCATCGAGTATAAAAAGATCAGGACATAATCCTTTGGGAAGAGAATCTATTACAAACTTGCCTGCTTCATATCTATTTTTACCTTTGATGATGAAAACCTTTTTTAATTTTTCAGCCATAAGAACGGCTTCGTCTCCGGCCTCATATTCGTCAAGAAGCGAACCATCTCCCTTGCTTACAAAGCATGGTCCCTTTGCCCTTCCCTTATAACCTCGTGTAAGAATGCAAGGTTTAAAGTTTCTTTTAAGAGCCTCTTTTGCCAGGGCTATTGTTGCCGGTGTCTTTCCAGTGCCACCTACTGAAATGTTTCCAATACTTATAACATTACAGGGAAGTCTTTTACAATTTTTAAAGGCATAAAATTTTTTTATGTAATACCCAACAAGATAGATTAACTCAGGAAGCGTCATCTTTTCTTTATCCTCTATTTTAACCGATTATCCTACCCAAAATTTGCAAATCTTACTTTCCTTCTTCTCAATATATAAAACTTTAGTATAATAACTACCAATTGGGCAAAATTTTAATATCGCCATGAAAGAGAAAATAAATGTAAAAAATCTCTTTAAGGAGTATGCACCTGCCTTTTTTTCGGGTATACTTCTCGTTCTCTGTTTTCCCACCTTTAACCTTTTTTATCTCGCATGGATAGTTATCGTCCCATTTCTCTGTTCTTTATACGATAAAGAGCTCAAAAAAGCATTTGTAATAGGCATTGTTTTTGGACTCCCTTATTTTTTTGGAACGCTTTACTGGATATACCACTCAATTAATCACTACGGTGGTGTTCCGTTGATTGTAAGTATAATTATCGTTATATTACTATGCATTTATCTTAGTTTATATACAGGCTTATTCGCCTCTTTATTTTCTATGACAATAAAGAAAACCAAGCTTCCTGCTGTGCTGCTTGCACCTGTCCTGTGGGTAGTCCTTGAATTTCTACGCTCATATATTTTTACAGGTTTTCCTTGGTCAAGTATAGGATACACCCAATATAAATTTCTCACTATGATACAGATTTCAGATATTACAGGCATATACGGTGTATCTTTCCTTGTCTTAGGTTTAAATGGAGCATTGGCAGATTTATATCTTTTGCGAAAAAGGGTCAAGGAGATGCCTCTTTTCCCATTATCATATTCCGTGACAGGGGTAATTGTCTTTTTCGTATTAATCATATCCTCGGTAATATATGGCCAATTAAGGCTAAAGGAAGAAAGACCGTACGATCAAATTAGAGCCTCTATCGTGCAAGGGAATATTGAACAAGATAAAAAATGGGAACCAACCTATCAAAAATATGTCATAGAGACTTATAAAAGATTAACTCTAAAAGCCATTTCTTATCAGCCTTCCATGGTAGTTTGGCCAGAAACTTCTGTGCCCTTCTTTTTTGGAGCGGATATAACCTATACCCAAGAACTTATCTCTTTTCAGAAGGAACTAAATACTTATTTATTGTTTGGCAGTGTGCTTATAAAAGAAAAACTGAATGACGAATATCTTTTGTCAAACAGCGTTATTTTATTAGACAGGAATGGAAAGATATCCTATACATATGATAAAATACATTTAGTACCTTTTGGAGAATATGTTCCCCTACAAAAGTTCCTCTTTTTCATAAATAAACTTGTTGTAGGTATTGGTGATTACATCCCCGGGGATAGTTATGTAAAGGCTACAACTCCTTTTGGAAATTTTGCTACTTTAATATGTTATGAAATCATATTCCCGGGCCTCGTGAGAAAGTTTTATTCTACGGGAGGAGATTTCATAGTGAATATAACAAATGATGCCTGGTTTGGAAAAACAAACGGTCCTTACCAACATTTCAGTATGGCCGTATTTCGTGCAATTGAAAACAGAAAACCGTTAATAAGAGCGGCTAATACAGGAATCTCGGGTTTTATTGATAGCAATGGAAGAATATTATTAAAAAGCAACCTATTTCAAGAGGAAGTTTTAACCATAGATTTAAAAACAGACCCGACAAAAACATTTTACTCCAGGTATGGAGATCTTTTTTCTTATGTATGCATAATTTTTTCTACTTTGCTATTGGCTAATTTAATTACTAAAAAAAGAAGTTTATAAATGGAGGTTTTTCATGCTTTTACAAAATGAAATAAAAGAGGAAATAACAAATCTTAAAGAAAAAATTGATTCCTTAAGAGGTTATCTTTGATCTACCCCATCTCCAGGAAGAAATTGAAAAAATAAAAAAAGAACTTTCTTCTGAAAAAGTATGGTCAAATCCTGAAAAAAGTCGAGAATTAATGAAAAGACAATCTCAACTTGAAGAAATTGTTTCAGAATTCGAAACAATTTCCAATAGATTTTCCTACATCGAACAATCTATTGACATACTCGAGGAAGAAAGTGGCGATCTGTTTCTAAACGATATCCTTTCAGAAATTAAAAACCTGAAGGAAGACATTGGAATGTTGGAGATACGCTATCTTCTTTCGGATGAAATGGATAAAAATAATGCCATAATCACAATACACCCTGGTGCAGGTGGGACGGAAAGTCAGGACTGGGCACAAATGTTAATGAGGATGTATTTAAAATGGGCAGAAAAACATAAATTTATCACTCGAATAGTAGAGTTACAGATGGGCGAAGAAGCGGGTATTAAAAGTGCTACTATTACTGTATCAGGACCCTATGCGTATGGCTATCTCAAGTCAGAGGCGGGTGTTCATAGATTAGTCAGAATATCTCCTTTTGATGCAAATAAAAGACGTCATACTTCATTCGCTGCCGTTCTTGTTTATCCCGAGGTAGAGGATGATATCGATGTAGAAATTAAAGATGACGAGATAAAAATGGAGACTTTCAGAGCTTCAGGGGCTGGTGGTCAACATGTTAACAAAACATCATCTGCTGTGAGGCTTACACATATACCAACAGGAATAGTTGTAAGTTGTCAGAATGAACGTTCGCAGTATAAAAATAGGGTCACTGCAATGAAGATATTAAAAGCACGTTTATACAATCTCAAGCTAAAAGAACATGAAAAGAAGATGGAAGATTTTATTGGAGACAAAAAAGGAATTGCTTGGGGTAATCAAATAAGATCCTATATTTTACAGCCATACAGGATTGTTAAGGATCATAGAACTAATGTAGAAATAGGTAATGTAGAATCAGTGCTCGATGGTAATATCGATGAATTTATAAAGGCTTATCTCAAAAAGAAGTAAAAATGTTACTAACTAATACTTCTTCTTTTAAATTTTTATTTGAGAGTAGTAATTGTAGTAGATTATGTGTAGATGTGGACAAATAAAAAATATACTGAATTTTAATGACAAAATAATAGTTAATAAAGAGTTAAAAGAATGAGATTTTTTAAACAAATTTTTTTAATTAGATTATTTAACAAATAAATAACATTAAATTAACCGTTTTGTTGTTTTCCTTTACGAGATTCAGATATAATGATATACCTTTCTAATAAGGTTACATAAAAAATTGTGAAAAGGTGTTGACTATAGATCAAAAAGTTATAAAATGTAATTTTTTCCCTACAGTAATTTTTAACTCTTTTTTTAAAACCAATGAGTTAAATTTGTAAATTTTATTCACTTTAACACTTATCTGAACTTACTAACATTTGTTAGTAAGTTGTTAATTTATATGCAAAAATATTTTGGGTAATCTTTTATGAATACAGAAGATATTTGGCAGAAATTTCTTTCTATTTTAGAAGGAAAGCTAGGAAATAATATAGTTGACCTATGGTTCAGACCTATTAAGATATTACAGATAAAGGATAAACAGGTAACAATTGAAATACCTAATAGATTTTTTAAGGACTGGATTGAGGACAATTATCCCGACATAATACCAGAAACCCTCGGAGATATTCTTGGTTTTCCAGTATCAATTCGTTACAGAATAGAAGAGAAGATAGACCCCGAAATAAAGAAAAAGGATGTGAAATTAGAAAGTAGAAGACAGAGATTAGCAAGCAGGGGTATATACCTGAATCCAAAATATACATTCGAAAATTTTGTCGTAGGTCCTTCTAATCAGTTTGCTGAGGCTGCAGCTCGTGCAGTTGCAGAGACACCAGGCAAACATTATAACCCCTTATTTATATACGGGGGAGTAGGGCTGGGTAAAACACATCTTATTACTGCTATCGGAAATGCGGTAATCGATCAAAGATCAGACATGAATATAATTTATGTCTCAGCCGAACAATTTACGAATGAGGTAGTTTCTGCTATAAGGCATGAAAAGATGAGCGAGCTAAAACATAAATACAGAAGTGTTGATTTATTATTGCTTGATGATATACATTTCATTGCGAATAAGACTCAGACACAGGAAGAATTTTTTCACACATTTAATGCAATCTATGAAAGACAGAAACAGATAGTTATGTCGAGTGACAGACCGCCAAAGGAAATAGGAGCAGTTACAGACAGGCTCAGATCAAGATTCAGCATGGGGCTTATTGCTGACATTCAACCCCCAGAGCTCGAAACAAAGGTTGCTATATTACAGAGAAAGGCAGAAATAGAAAATATCAGAATACCTGAGGAGGTTGCCTACTATCTTGCTTCAAAAGTTAAATCAAATATCCGAGAGCTTGAGGGTTGTCTTATAAGATTAGGTGCTCAATCTTCGCTAACGGGAAGCCCAATTGATTTGGAAATGGCAAAAAATATTCTCCGCGATATTATTGAAGATGACGAAAGACCCATCACGGTTGAAAATATTCAAAAAATAGTTTGTGATTTTTTTAACATAAAGCTTTCTGATATAAAAGCTAAAAAAAGAACAAAAGAAGTAGCTTTACCAAGACAGATTGCAATGTGTTTATGTAAACAGTTAACAAATCTATCACTTAGTGATATAGGTAAAAATTTTGGTGGAAAAGACCATGCTACCGTTATATATGCATGCAAACAGGTAGAGGAAAAGAGGGCTAAAGATGCTTCATTTAATAAGATGATGGAGAGCCTTTTAAAGAAGATAAAGTCATAACCCGTTCAATAAATATTTGGAGGAATAAATGATGAAAATAAGCGTTTCTAAAGAAGAGATGCTGAAAAAGCTTGCTAATATCCAGAACATTATAGAGAAAAAGAATACTATGCCTATACTAAGTCATTTTTTGTTGAATGTAGATAAAAAGGGTTCTTATATGATAGCAACTGATATCGAAACAGCGCTTAAAGAACCCCTTAGTCTCCATATTGAACGCGAAGGAAAGATTTGCATTCCTGCCAAAAAGTTGTTTGAGATCGTTCGAGAAATAGAAGGTGACCTAATCTTTGAAATAATCGAACAATCAGATGGCGGAGGATGGTTAAGAGTTAAGTCAGGTGCAAGCGATTTTAAACTTGTTTGTTTGCCGCCAAATGATTTTCCAACGTGGCCATCAATGGGAAACGTAGAAGAAATGAATTTAGATGCAACTGTTCTTTTGGAAATGATAGAAAAGACCGTTTATTCTGCAGGTGAGAGTGATACGAGATATACACTTAACAGTCTTTTATTTCATTTGAAGCCACAAGAGAATGTTCTTTCAGTTGTAGGAACTGATGGTCATAGACTGGCTTTGATAGTAAAGGAGATGGATAACGGAGTTAAAGAAGAAAAGAGAATAATAGTACCACGCAAGGCTGTATCGGAACTAAGGAAATTTCTTAATCTTTCAGATGAAGAGAATTTACAAAGGGTAAAAATTTTAATAGGAGAAAAACACATTCTTTTCAATATAGGCGAAATTCAATTTTTAACGAGGCTAATAGAAGGATCTTATCCCAATTATGAGAATGTTATTCCTTTATCAAATGAAAAGAAAATGTTAATAGAAAGGGAAAAATTTATTAAACTTCTGCGGAGAGTATCAGTAATGTCACGGGAAAGAGCAAGTGCTGTCAGATTCGACCTGGAAGAAGACAAACTCACTGTATCTTCATCAAGTCCTGATCTTGGTGAAGCAAAGGAAGAAATATCAATTGTCTATACTGGTGATAAGCTTTCTCTCGGATTCAATGCAAGGTATATATTAGAAGTACTTGTAGCGATGTCTTCAGACAGGGTTATGTTTGAATTTCAAGATCCATTAAGCCCTGTTCTTATAAAGGAAGAAGAAAACGAAAGTTACAAATGTGTAGTAATGCCTATGAGGATATAATTATAATTAAGAGTTATTAAAACAACATATTCGAGTATTATTTTTTATAAAGGAAGATGGAAGAGAGAATGGACGAAGAAGAGACTTATACTGCTGAAGATATCAAGATTTTGAAGGGGCTTGAAGGTGTACGGAAGAGACCGGCAATGTACATAGGTACGACAGGTATAGAAGGGTTACACCATCTTGTATATGAGGTTGTTGATAATAGTGTAGATGAATATCTTGCTGGCTATTGTAAAAATATAGAGGTGATAATTCACCTTGATGGAAGTTGTACTGTAATCGATGACGGACGAGGAATTCCTGCAGGTCCTCATCCTGGAGACCCGAAAGGTCGTTCTGCTGTTGAGATTGCCCTTACAGAGTTACACGCGGGAGGAAAATTTGAGTCAAAAGCATATCGCATATCGGGCGGATTGCATGGAGTTGGGGTTTCCGTTGTAAATGCACTTTCAGAATGGCTGGATGTAGAGATAAAACAAAATGGTAATGTTTATCAGCAGCATTATATTCGAGGTAATGCAACGTCTCCTATTACAATAGTTGGAAAAACAAGAGGGAGAGGAACAAAGATTACATTTAAGCCCGATACAGAAATATTCGAGACGACAGAATTTAGTTGGGATATACTTTCTCAGCGTTTGAGAGAATTAGCTTTCCTTAATAAAGGACTCAAGATAGCATTAACAGATGAAAGAATAGAAAAAAGTCAGGTATTCCACTATTCGGGCGGAATCATTTCTTTTGTAGAGCATCTTAATAAAAATAAGACACCTATTCACCCCAAACCTATTTACATTTATGGGGAAAAGGGGGATATTATAGTGGAAATTGCTCTTCAATATAACGATGGATATACTGAAACGATTTATACCTTCGCAAATAACATAAATACAAAAGAGGGGGGAACCCATCTTGTAGGATTTAAGTCCGCACTTACAAGGACTGTTAACAATTATGCAATTTCATCAGGTCTTTTAAAGAACGGTAATGCGCTATCAGGGGAGGATATTAGGGAAGGACTAACAGCAGTTATAAATGTTAAACTCATGTCGCCTCAATTTGAAGGTCAAACGAAAATGAAACTCGGCAATAGTGAAGTTAAAGGTATAGTTGAATCCATAGTTAATGAATCACTTTCTACATATCTAGAAGAAAATCCATCTGTTGCAAAGAAGATTATCGAAAAAGCTCTTCAGGCAGCAAGGGCAAGAGAGGCTGCACGAAAGGCGAAAGAACTTACGCGAAGAAAAGGGGCTCTCGAAGACACAGGTTTGCCAGGCAAACTCGCAGACTGCTCAGAGAAAGACCCCGCGTTAAGCGAATTATTCATTGTCGAAGGAGATTCTGCAGGAGGTTCAGCGAAACAGGGACGTGATAGGAGGATACAGGCAATTTTACCACTCAGGGGAAAGATCCTAAATGTCGAAAAAGCGAGATTCGACAAGATGCTTACCTCAGAGGAGATAAAGATACTTATTACAGCACTTGGGACTGGGATAGGCCCTGAAGACTTTGATATAACAAAGATTAGATATCATAAGATTATACTGATGACCGATGCCGACGTCGATGGTGCACATATCAGAACATTGCTTTTAACATTTTTCTTTCGTCAAATGGTGCAGGTGATAGAGAAAGGCTATCTTTATATAGCTCAGCCCCCGCTTTTTAAGGTTAAGAAAGGAAAAACAGAGAAATATATTCAGAACGAAGCAGAGATGCAGAACATGCTTTACGAACTTGCAGCTGACGAAATAGAGTTGTTTATAAAGGGCCAGCCCGTAAAGGGGAAGGCACTTATTCCTTATATTAAGAGGCTTCATAGATTTGAAAGATTGGTAGATTGGTTTGAAAGAAGAAGAAGAGACCCTGAAATTCTAAAATTTATTCTTTCGATTGGAATAAATAAAGAAATTTTCAAAGATAAAGCAGAATTAGAAGTACTCTTGAATAAAATAAAAGAAAAGTTTCTGAATGTTGATATCGAGGAGATTAGGTTTGACGAAGAACATCAATCATATGGCGTAGAGGTTAGAAGACATAACTACAAGATAGATCTTAACACCAATTTTATCTCTTCTCCAGATTTCAGGGAACTTGAGAATCTTTTCAGCATCATTAAGGAGATTGGAAATCCTCCCTATAAAATTATTACAAAAGATGGAATAAAAGAAATAGAAAATAGCAAAGAACTTCTCGATTTCATACTCACCATAGCAAAGAAAGGCCTAACAATCCAGCGATATAAAGGACTCGGAGAAATGAATCCTCAACAATTATGGGAGACCACTATGGATCCAGACAAGAGGACATTACTTCAAGTTACAATACAGGATTCGGTTGAGTGTGATAATATTTTTACCATTTTAATGGGTGATCAGGTAGAGCCAAGAAAAGAATTCATTACCACACATGCCCTTGAGGCAAGGAATATCGATATATAAGATGCGGGATTTACTTTACAGGTTACAAGTGCAAACCTCTCCATCTTTTCTCGGGAAAAAGATACAGAGCGGGATTATTGTAAATTTTTCATCACGTATTTTGTATAGGGTATCCCGTTTGTTAATCCTATTTTCGGTAAGCCTTTTAGTTTTTCTTCTTATTTCGTGTGGTAAAAATGAAGTAAAACCCGTTTCAGAGGATTCGAAGATTGCACAGGAAGCATTCAATGTCCTTGAGACGCTGAAGACAGCTTATCTTGAAAGAGATCATGAAAGACTCCAGGAATACAGTTCGAATGATTACTTCAAAGAAATTGTAGCAGCAATTAAAAATTTTGATGACATGGAACTTTCATTTACTCCTACATGGGTTGAGATCGAGGATTCTAAGGTTTACATTACAGTTTCGTGGAAGGGCTCATGGAAATTAAAAGGAAATGTTGTAGATCAAAGAGGTATTGCACTCTTTGAATTTGAAGGAAGACCATTAAAACTGTCAAATATTCACAGAGATAACCCCTTCAGACAGCCTGAATAAAAGCTCCGACAGAGTCCTCTATTTACACGAGCTGCAAGAAGTTTTAGAGCAAGTTGAGCACCCTGAAGTACCCGCAAGCGGTTTTTCTGTTCCCGTAGCACTGAATACAGAAAATTTTTTTCTTACATCAATTGAATTACATTTGGGGCATTTAATTTCGGTATGCCCAAATACAAGTTTTTCAAAATCTTCACCGCAACTACAACACTTATATTCAAAAATAGGCATTATAGCTCACCTCAAAAATGTATAACAAAATGAAGTTAGTCAGCTTGGATTTAATTCTATCAAGCCTTAGAATATAAAAATTGCTGAAATAAGTTATGCTTGATTATTTATTATACCAAAATTAGGCTTTAATAAAATAGAATACCTAAAATTTGCACCTGAATTAATTCAAAAATGCAGTTAGAATAATGCAGATATTGTGAAAAATTTATTTTTCATTTTTTAGTATACCAAATATTTGTTATCTGTATAAAAACACAATTTATACGCACAGGACAAGGGAATGCAGTGCGAATTTCTTTTGTGGAATATCTGTATTTTTATGTCATTTATCCAGCGGACTCCTGACACCAAGAATGTTTTTTGATGCCACATGAGTGTAGATCATCGTGGTCTGAAGATTTTTGTGACCTAATAGCTCTTGTATTGTTCTGACATCGTAACCGTTTTCGAGCAGATGTGTTGCAAAGCTATGTCTAAGGGTATGAACTGATACAGGCTTTGAAATGCCTTACTGTTGAACAGCATCTTTAAAGGCCCTCTGAAGTAAGAGAAAGTTTCTAACATCATCTCCTGTAAGTTCCTGAGGATTCTTTGATCCTACAAAAACTTTAAATTGACGAAGCCATCCTATATATGTCTTTTCTGTGCGAATAGACCTGTGCCTTAGCCTGAGAGCCTTAACAGTTTCCTCCATTAGGTTAGTCCATTCCTTATCGAAATCGGAAGAAGAGGCTAAATTCTCCTTATTAATTCGGGAAAGGAAGTAATGGTAAAGTCTTAATGCATAATCAGCCTGCTTCACCTGCCAGTCTTCATGCGTCTTTGCGAGATGTGTGAGGAATTGCTTCTTCTGATCATATGATATTTTTTGTTCAATAGGTAAATCATTGAATGCATAACATTCTGATATCCATTTAAGATAATATGGAATATATTTGCTATTAATATGGGTATTTCTTAAAAGATATTTCTGAAAATGCTCAAGCATAACGATTGGATATTTTATAGGTATATTTAATAAAATTCAAATAATATTTTTGGACTGCAATTCAGTCTATGTTTTAAACATTTTGCAGGCTATTTTACTTGACAATCAACACAAGCTTTCATATACTTTCATCATTAATACAATAGAATAAAAAATAATGTTGGCGCAGACAGGCGCAGGACGTGGCTTCGCTGCGCCAGAGCGCAGACAATAAAATAAAAAATTAGAAACAAAGTTAAAATTGATATCATGGTGAATAACATTCTATTTTCGAATTTGGATTTCATGGTTTATTTTTCAAAAAAAAGATACAACAACGGCTGTGTCTGCGCCAACGAGGCGGATGAGCAATCGATTCGCTTATTTTAAGGTATAATAAACATAAAAAATTGCGCCAACAAGCGAATCGAGACAGAAATCCCCTTCGGGGATTCTGCTCATCCGCCTCGTTAGACCGCTCAACGTTGGCATCAATCGCTGGTTGGAATAGGGTGACGCTTCCGCATCTCAAAGGAGACATGCAATGTCTAGTTTCCTGTTCTGGCAAAGATGGTTGGTTGGGCTTGGCATCGCGGTTTCTGTTTTCGGCCTATGTATGGTGTTTTTCAATGGAACACCTCTTTTTGAGTCGTTCAACCGCCAGATTGACCCTGCATTCTGGGGTACGAATACTGTCGACGATGCTGCAAGACGATTTCAGCAATGGGTCTATGGCGTCTGGGGAGCAACCATCGCGGGTTGGGGAACTGTCCTGACCTATGTTGCTCGCTACCCTTTCAAGAGAAAAGAGCGTTGGTCGTGGAATGGTTTGGCGTTAGGATTGCTGATTTGGTTTGTTCTCGATACATCACTCTCCGTACTCTACAAGGTGTATTTCAATGCCGCCTTCAATACGGCACTGCTCGTCTTAGCAGGGGTACCCATAATGCTGACAAGGAGAGAGTTTGTTTGAACACGCGAGCGACAAAGTAGGGTGTGCCGTTAGCGGCGGTTGAAGTGCAAAGTAGTGCAGCAACGTCTGTGCATGAGCAGGCGGGCTAACATCTCGCTCCAGCCGACGCCGCCTGCGGCGGCGCGGCTGAGCTCGGTGCCGTTGGCGCAGACAGGCGCAGGACGTG
>FWWM01007674.1_pt1 | contig 21414 bp, 19 predicted proteins | sample 2228351 | NCBI WGS metagenome assembly FWWM01 (sample SAMEA103939774, study PRJEB20133) | metagenome
AAAAAAAGCATGGTCGCGGATGGGGGCAACGACGAATGAGGTATCCCGCATCCGAGAAGCTCGAGATCATCAGAACCGTCGAGCAGTCGCACCTGTCGGCCAAGCGCACGCTGGACCAACTCGGCATCCCTCGTCGGACATTCTACCGCTGGTATGATCGCTACCTCGAAGGCGGGCCGGAGGCGTTGGAAGATCGGCCATCGGCGCCGAGCCGGGTGTGGAACCGCATCCCGGCGGGCATCCACGACCAGATCATCGAGCTGGCGCTGGAACAGTCTGAGCTGAGCCCCCGGGAACTGGCCGTGCGCTTCACCGATGGGCAGCGCTACTTCGTGTCGGAATCCACGGTTTACCGCCTGTTGAAGGCCCACGACCTGATCACCAGCCCGGCCTATGTCGTGATCAAGGCTGCCGATCAGTTCCACACGAAAACCACGCGGCCGAACGAGATGTGGCAGACCGACTTCACCTACTTCAAGATCATCGGGTGGGGCTGGATGTATCTGTCGACCGTGCTCGACGACTTCTCACGCTACATCATCGCCTGGAAGCTGTGCACCAACATGCGAGCCGAGGACGTCACCGACACGCTGGACCTCGCCCTGGCGGCTTCTGGTTGCGACAGCGCCACGGTGCTGCACAAACCCCGGCTACTCAGCGATAATGGCCCCAGCTACATCGCGGGTGAGCTGGCGGAATACATCGAGGCCCGGAAGATGAGCCATGTCCGCGGCGCCCCGTGTCATCCCCAAACCCAGGGCAAGATCGAGCGCTGGCACCAGACCCTGAAAAACCGCATCTTGCTGGAAAACTACTTCCTGCCCGGCGACCTCGAAGCCCACATCGAGGCCTTCGTCGAGCACTACAATCACCAGCGATACCACGAGAGCCTGGCCAACGTGACGCCTGCCGACGCCTACTTCGGCAGGGCTCCGGCAATCATCAAACTGCGCGAAAGGATCAAGCGACAGACCATCGAACATCGGCGCTTGCAGCACCGCAAGTTCGCCGCCTAACATCAACCCCCTGACGAGGTCCGCACTCCGCTAATCTACGCCGCGAGTTGTGCCGAATGTTCTGACGACGGACAGGGGGCTGCCGGACCATAGGTTCCGACCCGATCGAACCATGCAACGTCAAGCTCACCGGCGATCGGTTCGCCGATCAAGCGCGCCAGGTTCTCTTTCGCGACGACGGCCTCCCGAACAGCTCTGTCGAACGCGACATTGGCATTTACCCGCTCGACATCGGCGCGTTGTTGCTCGATCGGCGAAGCCGCCCCCGCCGTTACTCTCGTGCTGGCAGCGCTGAAGCCTCGATTAGCAAACTCCGCCAATTGCCGTGCTACGGCAACGCGGCGTTCTGCAGAAACGGCGGCGACATAGGCCATCGTGACCCGCTCGCGCAGGTCCGCCTCCACAATGGCGGCTTCGATCCGCGCGCGATCGCGACGCGAGTCGGCAACGGCGATGCGGGCCGACCGCTTGCCTCCAAGCTCGATCGGTAGGGCGAGCCCGGTCGTCGTTTCGGCGCTTTGCGTGCCCCGGTAGAGGCCCGATCCACCGACATTTTCGACCTGGACCTGGACCTGCGGGTTAGGCCGCAAGCCGGCCACGGTGCGCGCGGCACCTGCCGCCCGTACGCCGGCATCGGCGACTTCAAGGCTTGGGGACGACGCACCCGCCGCAATGAGGGCGCGTTCCAACGTGAAGGGAGGTGATGAACTTGGCGGCAATGGCGCCGTCTGCGCGTGCGCGATAGTCGCGCAAGACGCCACGGCCAGCAGGGCCGCAATGACACGATGCATGAATGAGAGCTCCTGACAATTCCGGGAGGCCGCGAACGTTGCGGCGAAGGCGGAATATCAGGCTATTGGAGGTCGCAGCGCGGGGTCAGCTGTAGCGAGCGGGAGGTACTGGAAACCGAAAAGCGGTGACGGGTTGTCCATGCCAAAAGCGATTGGCAGCACTTCGCTTTTCACAGCATCGCAAACTTGGTGGCTGTGACAGCCCCCATGGTGATGCGTGAATCCCTTATTTGCATCGGAAGGAACCTGGTCCCCATCACCGTTGCTGTGTCCCATGCTGGCGGCTGTTGCACTGTCCACGCAGGAAATCGGCTCCATGGCGTGTGCAATTGATCCGCCAGTCAGAGACAGGCTGACATAAAGCGCTGCAAAAATGAGCAGGACACGCCGCATGATAGACGCGGATAGCACGATGAGACCACTTCTGAAAGGAATTCCTTCAGTGTTATTGGGATGGCGTCGCCTAGGGGGTAGAAGCACTCCTCTGAGCCGGGCGGCGGCCGGCTATCAAGGTCGATTACGAACGTCTCGCAGCCAATCGGGCCAATTTGGCTGGAGGGTGGTCATCGTCGGTGCGTCTGGATGAGGCGGTGGTTCTCAACCTCACAGAATTATCTGGTGAACTTCAGGACTGGCGTTTCATGTAAGTGTGACGTGCAGGTTTCGACCGAGGGCGCCTTCGCAAGCACCGCTCTGGATCGACCCTGACCTTTTGAAGTTCGGAGGCGATACAGGTCAAGGCGACTATCTACCAAAAAACCTGTTCGTGTGACCCGCCAGTCGTTTAATGCGCCGTCGTTGCGTCGCCATGGTGTCAATCTGGTGTTGTTCTAACGCAGTCTTGAAGGAGGGTCCGTTGCGAATCCCGCTTTCGTCGCTTCTATTTGTCGAAGTGGCGTCCCCATGTTGGCTGCCGTTCGTCGAAATCCGCGGCTGCGATGCAAGATAGATTGCCGGCGAGCGCCATGATCGATTCGCAAACCTTCTCCGCCACTTTCCCCTTCGCGGCTGCCATGCCTTCATGGCTGGAGGCGATGCTTGGGGTCGCCCTGCTGTTTGCGATTGCGGTCTTCGTCAACTGGATCGTCAAGCAGGTGATCCTTAAGTTCGCCTTGCAGCTGTTGCCCAAGGACGGTCCGACTCCCGCACCTATCGTCGCGCGGCTCGCCAATATCGTGCCTGCGCTCATCCTCGCCCGCGGCGTCGGACTAGTCGTGCATCTGCCAGCTGGTTTGGCGACGGCGATCCATAATGTCGCGAATGCTTTCATCATCCTGACGATCATCCTGGCGATGAACGCCGCGCTCAATCTTGCAAATCGGCTCTATCAGCGCCGGCCCGATGCCGCCCATCGTCCCATCAAGGGATATGTCCAGGTCCTCAAAATCCTGCTGTTTCTTGCCGGCGCGGTGCTGGTGATTGCGGTGGTGATGGAACAGTCGCCGCTGCTACTGCTCTCGGGACTGGGCGCGCTGGCGGCAGTGCTCATGCTGGTGTTCAAGGATACGATCCTGTCGCTGGTCGCGTCGGTGCAGCTCACCTCCAACGACATGCTCCGGGTCGGGGACTGGATCGAGATGCCCGCGCTCAATGCTGATGGAGACGTGATCGATATTGCCTTGCACACGATCAAAGTGCAGAACTTCGACAAGACGATCACGAGCATACCCACCTATCGGCTTATCTCCGACAGCTTCAAGAACTGGCGCGGCATGCAGGACGTCGGTGTGCGACGGATCAAGCGATCCCTCTTCATCGACCAGAGCAGCATCCGCTTTCTGGGCGAAGAGGACGAACTGAGCGTGCGCCGTTTCGCGCTGATCGACGATTATCTAATCCGCAAACAGGGCGAACTGGCGCAATCGAACGATCACCTCGTCGAGCATGGCGGGGATGTCGTGAACGGACGGCGCCTTACCAACATCGGCACGTTTCGCGCCTATGTCATCGCGTATCTTCGCGCACAAACGCGTGTGTCGGGCGATATGGCCCTGCTCGTGCGTCAGCTCCAACCTACCGCGCAGGGATTGCCGCTGGAGATCTACTGCTTCACCGCGACGACGATCTGGTCGGAATATGAAACCATCCAGGCCGATATTTTCGATCACTTGCTCGCGATCCTGCCTGAATTCGACCTGCGCCTCTATCAGGCACCGAGCGGCCATGACGTTCAACGGATGTCATTGGGCGAGAATGCGAAGAAATTGATCGGGGTGGGAGATGGCTGAGCGTTGTCAAGCCGTCCAAGCGCTCGAGTTCCGTTGTGTCACCATGCTTCAATGGCGCCCTCGGACATAGAAACGGCCAATCAGGGACAAGCCGATAGGCAAAATGGCTAATACGGCCATGCCGATTACCCAGATGACCACGACGGCGCCCTTTCCGGTGCTCTTTAGCATCCCCAGCAATTGTCCGGGCAGGCTGCTGGTATCGAGCGCGGCCAGTATGTCGCCGGCAGATTTGTTGCCCAGCGTTTTCGCGGTATCCTGTCCGCGATCCACAACGAGATCGAGCGAGGTGGCGAGCCAGGCGAGCACGGGATCGGTAAAGCTGTAGAGAAGCCAGGAGAGAAGCGACCAGACCAGCATCGCGAGGCCGATCAGAATCCAGGCGAAAGGCCGCAATTTCCCGCTTCGGATCCGCGTGGCTCCCTCCTGAGGAAAGCCTTCGATCGATTGGTTTTTCCAGCGTCGCGAGCCATGTGACAAAGCGAATTCCCTTCATATTAGCCCGATGCGGGGTCTGGCCAAACGACCCAGCGGCCATCTTCACCCGTACGCAACAAAGACACCATAGGGAATGTCCCTATAGCGCGTTTGTGACCGAACATAGGAAAGGCGTGCCTTGATTGTGCTGCTCCGCTCCCGAGTCTCGGGGTCATGCGCGGAAGGCTTAGGAATTGGCCCGTTCATGGAAGGTTTGAAGATCATGGTCGAAGCTCAGACCCCCGGCGTGGGTGATCCGCTCGATGGCCTGGCGGAGACCATGGACCGCGCCGCAGGTGCCATGATTGCTCAGGCAACCTTCGGCTTGTCGCCGGCCACGCTGGCCCAGGCCGTCTCCGACTGGATGCTGCACCTTGCCGCCTCGCCGGGCAAGCAGACGCAGCTCGCTGCCAAGGCGCTGCGCAAAATGACGCGACTGGGAGACTATGCCATGCGTAGCGCGACGGACGCGCAGGCGGGGCGCGCGATCGAGCCGCTGCCGCAGGATCGGCGCTTTGCCGATCCAGCTTGGGCGACGGCGCCGTTCAACCTCGTCTCGCAGGCCTTTCTGCTCAACCAGCAATGGTGGCACGCGGCAACGACCGGGATCACGGGCGTTACCGCGCATCATGAGGAGATGGTGGCTTTCGCCGTCCGCCAGTGGCTGGACATGGCGGCGCCCACCAATTTCCTCCCCACGAACCCCGTCCTGCAGCAGCGTATCCTGGAGACCGGCGGACAGTGCTTGGCCGACGGCCTGCGAAATTGGATGACCGACGTCGAGGCGCTGATGCGCGGCCTGCCGCCGGCCGGTACGGAAACGTTCCAGGTCGGCGAAACCCTCGCAACCGCCGAAGGCAAAGTCGTGTACCGGAACCGGCTAATGGAATTGATCCAATATGCGCCGACGACGGAGCAAGTCCGGCCCGAGCCGATCCTGATCGTGCCCGCCTGGATCATGAAATATTACATCCTCGACCTGTCGCCGGAGAATTCATTGGTCCAGTGGCTCACCGCGCAGGGCTTCACCGTGTTCATGATCTCCTGGCATAATCCCGGCAGCACCGATCGCGACCTCGACATGGCCGATTATCTGCAGCTTGGACCGATGGCCGCACTCGACGCCGTCGCCGCGATCACCGGCGGCGCTTCGGTCCATGCGGCGGGTTATTGCCTCGGCGGGACGCTGCTTGCGATCGCGGCGGCGGCCATGGCGCGCGATGGCGACGACCGGCTGGCCAGCCTCACGCTGCTCGCGGCCCAGACCGAGTTCTGCGAGCCTGGCGAACTGGGCCTGTTCATCGACGAAGGACAGCTTAGCCTACTCGAGAACATGATGTGGGGTCGAGGCTATCTCGACAGCGCTCAGATGGGCGGCGCGTTTCAGATGCTGCGCTCGAACGATCTGGTCTGGTCGCGCGTGCTCACCACTTATCTCATGGGCGAGCGCGAGCCGATGAATGATCTCATGGCCTGGAACGCGGACGGCACGCGGATGCCCTATGCCATGCACAGCCAGTATCTGCGCCGGCTGTTCCTCAAGGACGATCTCGCCGAAGGACGCTTCCAGGTCAATGGACGCCCGATCGCCCTGTCGGCGTTGCGCCGGCCGATGTTCGTGGTCGGCACGGAGCGCGATCATGTCGCGCCTTGGCGTTCGGTCTTCAAGATTCACCGGCTGACCGGGGCGCCGATCGACTTCGTGCTGACCAGCGGCGGCCATAATGCCGGGATCGTCTCGGAGCCGGGGCATCCAGGCCGGTCCTATCGTCTGCTTACTCGCGAGGCGGATGGAGCCGCGCTCGACCCCGACGCATGGCTGGATGCCGCGACGCGTCACGAAGGCAGCTGGTGGACCGCGTGGAGCGATTGGCTCGCAAAATTGTCGGGCAAAGCGGGCACGCCGCCGCCGATGGGCGCACCGGACAAGGGCTATGCGCCGCTCGCAGAGGCACCCGGCCATTATGTGCTGGAGCGCTGAGCGATGAATGACGAACCAATGATCGAGAACCGCACCTTCGACGAGATCGCGGTGGGTGATACGGCGAGCCTGGCGCGAACACTGCGCGAGGAGGACATCCAGCTCTTCGCGCTGGTCTCGGGCGACGTCAATCCCGCGCACGTCGATCCCGACTATGCCGCGACTGACCTGTTCCGCCGCGTGATCGCGCATGGCATGTGGGGTGGCGGGCTGATATCGGCGGTGCTCGGCACCGAACTTCCGGGTCCCGGCGCCATCTATCTCAGCCAGTCGCTGCGCTTCTCGCGTCCGGTCGGCCTTGGCGATACGATCACCGCCAGCGTAACGGTGGCCGAGAAGCAGACGGAACACAGCATCGTGATATTCGACTGCCGCTGCGTCAACCAGGACGGCGAGGAGGTGATCTCAGGCCGCGCGGAGGTCAAGGCGCCGAACGAGAAAGTGCGCCGCCCGCGCATTGCCCTGCCGGACGTCCATCTTGCCGAACGTCATGGTTATCGTCGATTGATGGAAAAAGTGGCTGGGCTCGCGCCGGTGCCGACCGCGGTAGCCCATCCGTGCAGCGCGTCGGCGATCGTGGCGGTCGTGGAGGCAGCCGAGCAGGGCCTGATCGCCCCCATCCTGGTCGGCCCGGAGGCGAAAATCCGCATCGCGGCCGAGGAGGCCGGGAAGGACATCACGGGCTTTCCGATCGAGTCTGCCGGCCATAGCCATGACGCGGCGGCCAGGGCGGTCGCACTCGTGCATGAGGGCAAGGCCAGACTGCTGATGAAGGGCTCGCTCCACACCGACGAACTGATGGGCGCTGTCGTTGCGTCCGGCACGGGCCTGCGGACGGAGCGGCGGATCAGCCATGCCTATGTGATGGATGTGGCGGACCACCTGGGACCTCTCATCATCACCGATGCGGCGATCAACATCGCCCCGAGCCTGGAGGAGAAGGCGGATATCATCCGCAACGCCATCGATCTCGCGCATGTGATCGGGATCGAGGAGCCGAAGGTCGCGATCCTCTCCGCGGTTGAGACGGTCAATCCGGCAATGGTCTCCACGCTCGACGCGGCAGCGCTCTGCAAGATGGCGGATCGCGGGCAGATCACCGGCGGACTGCTCGACGGGCCGCTCGCATTCGACAACGCGATCAGCCCTGATGCGGCGCGCGAGAAAGGCATCGTCTCGCCGGTCGCGGGACGGGCGGACATCCTCGTCGTACCCGATATCGAATCCGGCAACATGCTGGCCAAGCAATTGACCTTTCTGGGTGATGCGGATGCCGCCGGTGTCGTTCTCGGGGCGCGCGTGCCGATCATCCTGACCAGCCGTGCCGACAGCCTGCGGACCCGGTTGGCTTCGTGCGCGGTCGCTGTGCTTATGGCCCATGCGGCGACAAAGGCCGCGCCGGGGATGGCGACGCGCGCATGAAGGCCGTCGTCAGTCTCAATTCCGGATCATCGAGCATCAAGTTCGCGCTCTATACGCTCGGCAATCCTGACAGCCTCACCTTGTCGGCAAGCGGCAAGATCGAAAAGATCGGTATTGCACCCGCTCTCCGCATCCGCTCCGTCGAGGGTGAAGTCCTGATAGACCGCGACTGGCCGGATGGGGCGTCGCTGACCCATGCCGATCTGCTCGAAGATCTGTTTGCATGGGCCACGGACCATCTTGGTGACCGGCAGGTCGTCGCGATCGGCCACCGGGTCGTTCACGGCGGCACCCGCTTTGCCGCGCCGCAACGGGTCGACGCGGTCCTGCTCGACGCCCTGGAGGCGCTTTGCCCTCTCGCGCCGCTCCACCAGCCCCACAATCTCGCCGCTATCCGCGCCATTGCCCGGATCAACCCCGATCTTCCTCAGGTCGTCTGCTTCGACACGGCCTTCCACCATGACAAGCCGATGGTCGCCTCCCGGCTCGCCATCCCCCGCTTCCTCCACGATCAGGGTATCCGCCGCTACGGCTTTCATGGTCTTTCTTATGAATATATCGCACGGCGTCTGGGCAAGATCGATCCGGCGCTCGCGGGCGGGCGTGTGATTGCCGCGCACCTCGGCAACGGCGCCAGCCTGTGCGCAATGCAGAGCGGGCGCAGCATCGACACGACGATGGGTTTCACCGCCCTCGACGGGCTTGTCATGGGCACGCGCTGCGGCAGCATCGATCCCGGCGTCGTGCTGCATCTCCAGTCACAGCTAAGCATGCCGGTGGCCGAGGTCGAGGACCTGCTTTACCGCAAATCCGGTCTTCTCGGCGTATCGAACATCTCGAGCGACATGCGTGCGCTGTCGGAAGACGGGAGCGTCGAGGCGGAAGAGGCGATCGATCTCTTCTGCTGGCGGGTGGCGCGCGAGGCCGGCGGGCTTATCTCTTCACTTGGCGGACTGGATGCGTTCGTGTTCACCGCCGGGATCGGTGAAAATCACGCCGATGTGCGGCGGCGCATCTGTACCCGGTTGGCTTGGGCGGGTCTCGAGATCGACGACGACGCCAATGCGGACAACGCGCTTCGCATTTCGCGGGCCGGCGAAAGCCGCATCGACGTTCTCGTCATTCCGACCGACGAGGAGCGGATGATCGCGCTTCACACCCTGGCCCTTTTAGAAGCATTGCAATCATGACGTCACTTGTCGATCTTGACGGCAAACGCGGCCTGATTGTGGGCATCGCCAACGAGCACAGCATCGCGGCGGGTTGCGCAGAGGCGTTCACGCGGTCGCGCAGCGCCAATTTTCATCTTGATCAGGCACGATCTGCCAAGCGTCGCAGTTTGTGACCATTTTCAACGTGCTGGCCGCACTGCTATGCCGGGGGACGGGCGGTATCGCCGTTGCGAACTGCTCCGGGGTTGCGGCGCCTTATCCTCGCAAATTGCTGGTGCGATCATCGCTGCTAATATACTGTCGCCTGTGGGCGAAGGAGAAGTGATGAAGCCGACGATCATTGGATCCAACCCGGGCAGGAGCTCCGTCGAACTTCAGCAGTCGGCGGCTTCTCCCATACCGCTTGAAACCGGCGCCATCATCCTTCGTCCTGAGCAGCTGCCCGAGGCGGAGAAGCAGCTCGCGCAGCTTGACTTCGCCACCATGCGTTCCGGCGATGTGATCCGTATCGGCCTCGAAGCCGAACAAGCGCTGCAAAGCACGCTCGACGGCTTTCTTCAGCGGCTCGACAAGAACAGTGCTGCGGCGGTGTTCGCGCTGTTTGGGCGGCTGGAGAAAGGGGTCGAGGACGCTGACCTGCCTGCCATCCTTGATAAAATGCAGAACGGCGAGAAGCCGGGCTTCCTCGGCCGCCTGCTCGGGCGGTTGCGCGGTAAGCGGCCAGACCAGCTGATCGACGAGATGTTGACCGCGATCGGCGACCTGATCGCGGGGCGGACCAAGACGCTTGCAGACGAGATGGCCCGGCTGGAGGGTGAGCTCAGCAAGGAGATGCAGAAGCTGTTCGCCGAGCTCCAGAACCTCGATCAGCTGAAGAAAAGCTACGGCAACCACTTCGGCGAGTTCGCCGTCGCCGCCGGGGTGGCGCGCGCATTGCTCAACAAGGCGCAGGCCTATGTCGCAAATGAGGAGGCGGCGCTCGACCCGGCCGACCCGGTGGCACAGGCTCGGCTGACGGAGCTGAAGGACAAATTGCGCTTGCTCGAAAGCCGCGCGCTGGCGCTGGAGGGGAGCTACACCCGTCTTCCAGCCGACCAGCTGGTGATCCAGCAGATCGAGCAGGCCGGGGTCGCCACCCTGCAGGAAACCGCGACCACCGTCGCGTCGCGTTTCGCCTCGATTAAGATGACGCTGCTGTCGATCCACGGCGCGTTTGCGGTAAGAAGCGTGCAGCAAATCGCCGGCCGACAAGCCAAGCTCGATCGCCAGTTGACCGAGCTGCGCGGCCGCGCGCTGAAGGACGTGGCGGTGACTGCGGCGATCGCACCCGGCGATAACCGGGTCGCGCAGGCTCAGCAGATCGAGACGATCATTGCCACCACCAAGGAAATCCACGGACTGGTCGAAGTTGCGCGCAAGACTACCGACGAGAAGTTCGAGATAGCCCGCCGCAAGTTCGCGGACGCGCGGCGGGAACTCGCCACGCTTGCTCCCAATTGAAACGAAGGACCTGATCAACAATGCTCACCCTGTCGCTCGAGAAGCCCGGCGTCGCGGTGCCTAAGCTGCAACTTTCGCTGAATAAGGGCGCGCGCTTCACCGCCAAGGTGGAGTGGCGCTGCGACGCCGACCATGCGGACGACGTCGACGTCCACGCGCTTGAGGCGCGCAACGACGGCAATGGCGCCAAGGTGACCGAGCTGGTGAGTGTGCTCTCGACCTACAACACCACGCGGATGAACCCGCAGGGCGGCGCGCTGGCGTCTAACACGGACGGCTCGTTTGCCACCCCGAGCGGGGGCTTGTCGCACAGCGGCGACCTTCGCGTGCAGAACAGCAGCGAATCAATCATCATCGACGGATCGAAGTTGCCTGCGGGGGTCAATGAGATCCCTATTTTGGTAACGGTCCACGAGGCGGATCATGGCGGAGGGCATGAAGAGGGCGATGCCGATGAGGATGAGCCGGCGTTCGGCGACATCGACTTGTGCACGATCACGCTGACCGATGGCAGCGGACGCGAGCTCGGCGCGTACCAGCTGTCGTCCGAGTTCAAGGAGTTCAACGTGGTCCAGCTCGGCAGCCTACTGCTTGGCCCTGAAGGCTGGGAATATGCCGCGGTGGGACGTGGCTTCAACGGGACATTTAACGACGTGCTCGCTCATTTCTCCTGAGCTGGTGCCCGACGACGCGCCTCCCAACCGCGGGCCGACCCGGCTGCGCCCGACGGTCATCGGTCCGATCGCGCCCGGCCAAAAGACTTCGCGCCGCCCCGCCGACCGCGCGTCGCCGCCCGTGTCCGAGCATGCGACCCGCCCTGTCGTAGCTCCCACCGCTATTCCCGGCGTCGAACGCAGGCGCATCGCCGTCACCGTCGCCGATATCGCCCGGCTGTCGCCCGGCGTCGCCCCCGCCGTCGCCGCCACCGCGGTACGGCTCGTCGAGGGTTTCGTGGTCGAGGGGGCGCGCGACCGCACCATCACCCTGTGGGGCCACGGCGCGCAACAGGAGTACGCCGACCTTGTCGCGCGGACGCTTGACCTGGCGCGGGCTGACGAACTGGGCCGGGTTCGGGCGTATGTGACGCGGATGATCGACTTGCTCGGTGCGATTGATCTGCCGGTGATCTGCGGCACCGGCCGGCCGGCCGGGGTGTTCGATCGGCTGTTCGGCGGAACGGGCCGGATCGATACACTCTGTGCGCTGGAAGACGCACGGGCTGAACTCGACCAGCTGGTGAGGCTGACGGCCGCCGCACTCGATCCCCTGCTGCGGCTGCGCGACCGGCTGAGCGAACAGTCGCGCCGGATTGAGGCCACCGGCGGCGACATCGAGGCCGCGGCGCTGGCGGCCGGGTTCCTGGCCGACCATCTTTCGATCGCGCAGCCAGCGCTGTCGCAGCGGTTCCTGGAGCGCGCGATGAGCCTGACCCGCTCAGTCGCACAGCTTCGCGGCGACGATCCGCTCCGCGCCGCGCAGGCAGAGCAGCCGCTGCACCTGATCGCTGCGGTCCAGGAAGCGGTGCTGGTGGCAATGCCCGCCTGGCTCTCCACCATAGCTGCATTGACCGCCACTGCGAGTGGGGTGCGCTCGCCCAACCCGACCGAGGCCGGCGAACTCCAATACCGCCTCCAAACTATTTTGCAGCAGCTCAAGACATGAAGGGCCCAAGACCATGACGCTCCAGCTCGACCTCCAGAAATCCGCCCGTACCCTGCGCGTCTCGCTCGAGAAGGCCGGTGTTGCCGCTGACGTCAAGGCCGAGCTGATCTTCGATATGGACGTATCGGGCTCGTTCGAGCACGAGCATGAGGAGGGCACCACCAGCCGGCTTATCGAGCGGCTGGTGCCGTACGGCATGGAGCTTGATCCAGACGGGCGGATGGACGTCTTCACCTTCAGCGACGGGAAACGTAGCGTGCACCACGTTGGTACAGTCGCGCCTGACGATTGCCGAGGGTATATTGTCCGCAACGTAGTAAAGCGCGTGCCTGGCTGGAACGGCGGCACAACCTACAGCTACGTGCTCGAACGGAATCTCCAGCACTTTGGTTGGCTGCCAGCTGAGGCGGGGGGCGGGTTCCTTAGTCGCTTCTTCGGGCTCGGCCAGGAGCCAGAGTTTCGTACAAAGAAGCGTTCGATCGTCATCTTCGTAACCGATGGGGAGAACGACCCATCCGACCATGGCCGCACGATTCAAATCCTGGAGGAATCGGAACGGCGGGGCGATCAGGTTTATTTCCTGTTCGTCGGCGCATGCGAGCACGACGTCGATTTCGGTTTCCTGCGCCACATCGCCGCCCGCTTCCGTAACACGGGCGTTGTCATCATCCGCGATCTCGACGCCTTCGTCGAATTGTCCGACGAACAGCTCAACACTCAGCTGCTCGGCTCAGAACTGCTCGACTGGCTTAAATCCTAGGCGGTCATTTTACAATCAAATCACTTGGCAATTGATCGTAGCGTTATGACGTGGGATATCGCTGAGCCTCATCGGTCACAGCACGCTATTCTCCCGGGCGCGCGAAGATCGAAAGGCCTACCGCATCACGCTGAGCAGATCCTCGACGCCCGCTACGGCGAACGCGGAATATTCGTCGGCGACGGCGTAGGGCAGCAGCACACGCCGCCGGTGAAGCAGCGCGCCGCAGCTGTAGGTGACGTTCGGCACGTAGCCGCCATGCTCCTCGCCGCTCGGGAACAAAAGCGGAGAGGGTGTCCGCGCAAGCACCTTCGTAGGATCGTCCCGGTCGAGCAGACAGGCGCCGATGCAGTAGCCGCGGACCAGTCCCACACCGTGGGTGAACACCAGCCAGCCTTCGTCGATCTCGATCGGCGAGCCGCAATTGCCGATCTGGACGAACTCCCACGGGTAACGAGGCGCCATGATGGGCACGCCTTCTTCCCATCGCTCAAGCGTGTCGGATTGTAGAAGCCACAAGCTCTCACTATCCTGCCGTCCGAGCATTGTGTATCGCCCCTCGATGCGCCGCGGGAACAGGGCCATGCCCTTGTATCCCGCCATGGCGCCGATGAGCGGACGCATTTCATACGTGCGCAGATCGACACCGCGCAAGAGCTCGGCGCGCGCCGTGCTGCCGTCGAAAGCCGTGTAGGTGCCGATTACGCTTTGCGCACCATCATGATCTGTAAAGCGGACCAATCGCAAATCTTCCACGCCCTGCCGCTGGCTGGGCAGGATGGGAAAGATAACCGTTTCCGAAATATCCTCGCTGTCATCGGACCGCAGTCGGACCCATCCTTCCTCCTGGCGCTCTATTCGCGGTGACACGCCTTGGCCGCTCGGCGTATCGATGACGAGGCCTTCGCCGCCGTCCCAGCTTCATGAGCGGAAGGTGACCGACGAGACATGACCCTCGCCAACCCCGCGCAACGAAAGGAGGAAGCGTATGCTGCCGTCGCCCGGGTCGCGATGGGGAATCTCGACGATGCTGGGGTTGAACAGCGCCGCGCTTTCGAAGGCGTATTCCTGGCTGAAATAGGCGCCGACGAGCAGCCGATCGTCTTGGTCGACCACGGTGATCCCAAGCCCGCCTTTGATCTCCTCGAAGCGGCGCAGGAACACATCGTCGACGCGTCGATGACGCCTTTGCATCGCGCGGCGCAGCAACGTCAGCATCCGCCGCCGATAGGCAGGATCGAGCGCCATCAGCCGGGCCGCAACCGCTTCGCTCCTCGGCGGCCGGCCCGCTGCAAACGCCGCAGGATAGTCGAAACCGAAAGGGCGGATGACCGTCCGGGAGGGATCGGGCATCAGCTTAATGTCGAGCTTGGTAAAGACATCGGCTGCGTTGAGGGTGTCGGTCACTGTGTCATCCCGCGAGCTTTAGACGCAGCTGCGCACGCGCGTACATCATGTCGGCTTCGCCCAGATAAGGGCGCTGTGATGCGAAGAGAAGTCAACGCCATTTTCCCCGGTTGTAACGCCAGGCCGCAAAGCCCGCGCGATAGAGCGCGGCTGCTCGGAAGCTGAGGTAGAGCGCGAGACGTGGGTGGATCAAACCAAGTCGCCGCGTCCGGCTTGAGGTAGCCATCATCGCTCGTGCGGCAAGCAGCCAAACGCCAGCCGGCAACAGCGCAACAAAAATCGATGGTCGCTTTCTCATTCGAGTGCATCTTCCGAGTTCGTCATCTCGCTTGGCCGTCGACGTGCCGCCCGCTACTGCCGCGTGAAGTGACGTTGATATCGAAATCAGGCGGAGATTCCCATGAGCGTTGTGGCCGCACGGGTTTATCGGGATGGCGTGGTCGCCAAGAAGTTCGCATCGGATGCACTGGGCGAAGTTGAGGTCGGCGACGACGAGTTCATCTGGATTGGCCTGGTTGAGCCGACGCCGGAAGAAATGTCGCTCCTCGAAGCGCGTTTTTCCCTGCACCCTCTCGCGGTGGAGGACGCGCTCAAGGCTCATCAGCTGCCCAAGGTGGACGTCTATGGGGACCAGCTTTTTGTCGTGGCGCGAACCATCGAGCGCACCGATCGCCAGGTGACGTTCGGGGAAACCCATATCTTTGTGGGCGTTCGCCATATCGTCACGGTCCGCCATGGCATCAAAGAGGGATACCTCGACCTTCGAGAGAGGCTGGAAGAAGCGCCCGAACTGCTGAAGCATGGGGTCGACTATGTGCTGCACGCCATACTCGACCATATCGTCGACGACTATAAACCGGTGGTCAGCGAGATAGAGCATGAGGTGTTCGACCTCGAGGCGCGCGCCCTGGAGAGTTTCCTGGAGCGGGACGACATTGCACGGATTTTCGCGCTCAGGCGCGATCTGATGAAATGCACCACGTTCCTCGCACCTATGGCCGACGTGGCGGGAAAGCTCAAGCACAGCGATAGCCCGTGCATCGATGACAATGTTCGGCCCTATTTCGGCGACGTTCTCGACCATGTCCGGGTGGTCATGTCGATGGCGGGGGGCCTGCGCGACCTTCTGTCGTCGATTTTCGAGGTAAGTGCGCTTCTCGAACAGCAGCGCCTTGGCTCGACAACGCGCAAGCTTGCTGCCTGGGCGGCCTTGCTGGCGGTTCCGACCGCGATTGCGGGAATATACGGCATGAATTTCGAACATATGCCCGAGCTCAAGTGGCAATATGGCTACCCGATGGTCCTTGGCGTCATTGCGACCATTTGCGGGATTCTCTTCATCCGCTTCAAGCGGGCGCGGTGGATTTGAGCATGTCGCTCGAGTCTTCCGGAGGGCACTGCCGCATCTATGAAGCCGGCAGGTTCGTTCGCGAGGGTCGGATCGCGGATCTCGGCCAAGGAGAAATTGATCACGGAGATTTCGTCTGGGTGGCGATCGTCTCCGGGCACGACACGCATCTGGACGCGGCGGCCTCACGTCTTGGTTTTCAATCTGTCGTCGAAGCGGCGCGCAACGGTTCCCCCGGACGCCTGATCGACAGAGACGCGCGCCTGGGAATGGTGCTGAGCGACATCTCCGACACCGACGGAAAGCCGATCTATGGCAACATGACCATCTTTCTCGGCAGGCAATTCGTCGTCTCGGTGACGGGCCGGCCCGAGGGGCGGCGGGAGGGCGATCAGATCGAAGCAAACCCTGGCTTGCTCGCGCGGGGTCCGGCCTATTTCCTGTCCGGCCTGTTGGCTCCAGTGGCGAGCGATTTCCTGTCGGTGGCGCTGGCGCTCGAAGCGCGTGCCGCTGAGTTGGAGCGCCAGGCGTCGGCCGGAAGGCTGCGCCGTGAAGATCTTTACGATGTCCTGCGCTTCCAGCATGACCTTTTCGATTTCAAGCGCGGCCTGGCCGCCAATCTCGGCGTGATCGAGGCATTGACCGCGGAGCGCTACGATGCGATCGATCCGGGCGCCCGGCCGTATCTGCGCGACGTTCTGGAGACACTCCAAGGCTCCGAGCGGCTTGCGCTCGCCAGCCAACGCGTCATCGCGGGCCTGATGTCACTGAGCACGGTCCCGGCGAGCGAAATCGAACGGACGGTGCGTACATTGTCGGCATGGGCGGTCATGTTCGCGCTTCTGACATCGGCCACAGCGCTTTCCAGTGTGAATTTTCCCGGCATTGTCGGTGTGTCGGCGAGGTTCGGCTACGGCATTTTTCTTCTCGCCATGGGCAGCCTCTGCGCGGCGATCTATCTGCGTCTTCGCCGACAACGCTGGGTGTAGCGTTTGAGAGAGCGGTCGGCGATCACACCTCTTCATTGTCCCCGCCACCGGCACCTTTAGGCCGCGCCGGCCGGACCGGTGGTGGCAGGTTGGCCGACAGGCGCAGCTTTGCGATCGTGATTTCCCTTTGGAGCCGGGCGTTGTCTGCCCGGATCGAACGGAAGGTCGAAATGGCATAGAAAAGGGTGAACAGCGACAGTAGTGAACTCGCGATCAAACAGGCGCGCGGATACAGGCCCAGAGAACCCAAGACCATGATCGTGCCAGCGGCCGCCAGTCCCAACACCGTGACGATGATCGAGCGGCGTCGGAATGCGGCGCGGCGGGCCTGCGAACTCGTCTCTTCCTTCATGAGGCTTGATCCTCAAGTTATAACACGGCAGGTGTTTGCGGGCGCTACGGCAGGAGCACGGACGCGAGCGCCGCGCCGGCCATGACAATCGTTGCGAGCCAGCCAAGCACCAGAAGCGGACGCGAGGCCGTGAAATTGCCAAGCACCGATCGGCGATAGGCGATGGTCATCATCGTCGCCATGATGGGGACGGCGACAAAGCCGTTGATGACCGCGCTGTAGACAAGCGCATGCATCGGATCGATCGGTGACCAGCTGATCGCGAGCCCTACCAGTGTCGCAAGGCCGATGATGGTGTAGAAGCCCACCGCATGCCAGGGCTTTTCTTCGAGGCCGCATTTCCAGCCGCGGCTCTCACCCACGGCATAGGCGGCCGATCCCGCCAACACCGGAACCGCCAGCATGCCGGTGCCGATGATGCCGAGGGCGAAGAGCGCCAGGGCGAACTTCCCCGCGACCGGCTCGAGTGCCTTTGCGGCATCGGTCGCGGTCTGGATCGATGTCTGACCGGCGGCATTCAAGGTCGCGGCCGTGCCGATCATGATCGCAAGGGCCACCACAACCGAAATCGCCATGCCGGCGAAGGTGTCGATGCGGATGCGCTGAAACTCGCGCCGCGCCTGGCCGGGCGCCTCTTTCAAAGGTTTTGCATCAGGGTCCTGGGAGACTTGCTCGACCTCTTGCGCGGACTGCCAGAAGAACAGATAGGGACTGATCGTGGTCCCGAGGACGGCGACGATCATCGTCCAGGCACCGACGCCGGCCACCTTGGGCCAGACGAGGCCTACCAACACGGCGGACCAATCGATCTTGACCAGGAAGAGGACGGCAACATAGGCAAGCAGGCTCAGGGTCACCCATTTTAGCAAGGCAGCATAGCGCTTGTAAGGGACGAACAGCTGCAAGGTCAGTGAAACCAATGCCAGGCCAACGGTCAGAATTTTGCCATCGAAGCCGACGATGAGCCCCGCCGCCTGACCCATAGCGGCGAGGTCGGCGCCGATATTGATCGTGTTGGCGATAAACAGCAGTGCCACGAGGCCCGCGACAAGCCATTTGGGCAAGGCGTTGCTCATATTCTTGGCAAGACCGCAACCGGTGACACGACCGATATGGGCGCTGATGAGCTGGATCGCGGTCATCAGCGGATAGACGAGGACCATGACCCAGAGGAGCTGGAAGCCGAAGCGCGCGCCGACCTGCGAGTAGGTGGCGATCCCGCTCGGGTCGTCGTCGGCCGCGCCGGTGACGAGCCCGGGGCCGAGCTGTTCAAACAGCGCCACCGATCGCAAGCGGCGATGGAACTTCTGCAGGGGTTTTGGGCGTGACCGCTGGAGGTCGTGCATTTGGACCGACTCAATCTTTCCGAGCTAGGTCGAAAATCGCCACCGTCGCGCTCGATCAAGCCAGTGGAAACTCAAGGAATCACTAAAACTACTGCGTGGGTTGCTTCATTTCGCCCATTGCGTCCACGGCATTCTTCCCGCCGTGCGCGACCGCATTGGTGTTGCAGTGCTGCATAGGATCAGCGCCCGCTGCGCCGTGTACGGCTTTGTCGATATGTCGAATGGAATTGCATACGTCGAATAACTGCTAACTGAGCCCAGAGAGCCCCGAATAAACCGCGAACGGGCCGCCGCAACGGTGGCACCTTGGACGGTCTGGTGCATTCCACCAACTTTGGGTGCGCGCGAAGCGGCTAACCGACCCGGTCGACGGGAGATGAGCGCGCGGCTAGGCGGCGTGGACAAATTTGAGCCAGTATCTGGCAGTGGCGAGATGGACCATCCCGAGGAAGCTGTTGGCCAGTTGATCGTATCGAGTGGCGACGGCGCGGTTAATCTTGAGCTGTCCGAACATGCGCTCGATGCGATTGCGCTGCTTGTAGAGCGCCCGATCATGCTCGATCTTCACACGACGATTTGACCGGCCAGGAATGACGGCCTTGATGTTCCGCTTGGCAAGGTCAGAACGGATAGCGTCGGCGTCGTAGCCCTTGTCGGCGAGTAAGGCGTCAGGTGCGCGCTCGGGCAGGTCGATCAGGGCGTCAAAGGCCTTGCAGTCTGCCGCCTCGCCGACTGTCAGATGAAAGGCGAGCGGTCGCCCGAGGGCATCGGCCAGGCAGTGAAGCTTACTGGTGAACCCGCCCCGCGAGCGGCCAAGAGCGCGTCGATGAGTCCCCCTTTTCCGCCCGCTGCCGAGACGTGGGCGCGAACGGTGGTGCTGTCGATGCTGTAATGGCCGCTGTCTGCCATGATCTCGGCCAGCGTCACTGCAACGGTCTCCCAAACCCCGGCTTCGCTCCATCGCCGGAATCGGCGATAGATGGTGTTCCAGCTGCCATATTTGGGAGGCACGTCGCGCCACGGAGCTCCGCAGCGGAGCCGCCACAGGATACCATTGATGATCGAGCGGCTCTGCTCGGGCGGCCTGCCTCGACTACGGTTCTCAGGCTCGATGGGCAACAAACCCTTCAGAACGCGCCATTCTGCTTCAGTGAGATCGCCCCTGCTCAAGCCTGCCTCCAAAAGGCAGCCTTGAATCAATCCGAACTCATCGCGTCAATGAAGAACCGCCATCAGCGGGCGGTAGTCGTAAGATCGGCTCCGCACCGGCTGCACCGCTTCGCTGGCCATGGCACGCTGATGAAACCCCTCATAAACAAGGATTTACCACAGGACGGACATGCAATCATGTATGAGCGGATACCTCCTATCAGGACCCACGCAAGCCCGAGCAGAACAATCACCGCGAAAATCGTCTGGGACGACGCGCCGAAGGCGCTGAGCGCCAGCGGAATGCCCCAAATGATCGCAAACATTGCGACGATTGTCCAAAACATGTGCCGTTGGCCGGTGACATACACGCTTTTGGACCGCTTATCATTCATCACGATATCATAGCTGGCGTGGCCGCAACCGTGAAACGAATTTGTCCACGCCGCCTAAGCTCGCCACTTGCCCTCCGAGCATAATTACCGGCGAGAGTGTTGTTGCATGTTCCGCGGCCGATCTCAATCACGGTCATCAGCAGATCGTCTCTGGGGCAACCTGCCTCCATGCACCTGACATAGGAACGACCGTAACCTACCAAACCTGCTCATTGGAAGACGTCGGCTAAAGAAAGCTCTCACCGGCATGGTTGTCGAACAGAGCAGCATCACGAACATATCCGAGCAGCACCTCAACCTTCCTCTGCCGCGATACCTCCTGCATCTTCGGCAAGGAGGCCCCTGCCTTGGCCGCCTCGGTAAGAAACCCTGACCGCAGGGAGTGAGCGCCGACCGCCACAGGATCGAGCCCAACCTTTTCGGCGTAGCGCTGGATCAGCCGAGCAACCGAGCGATCTGACATGGGCTCCTTCCTCATCAAGCCCTGAGCATCGGTTCGATAGAAAAGGGGACCTGCCTCCCCTCCCCTTACGCTCAGCCATTCGTTGAGGCGTGGACCGGGCTTGAGAACCTTGCCCGAGGGCACCGCTATGACTTGCCCTGCCCCCTCCTGGTCGGTCTTAGAATGCCGGATCGTCAGCTTGAGCCCCTCGCGCACCAGCTCGAGGTCGGCCAACTGCAGCGCGACCAGTTCGGAACGCCGCAGCGCCGCCGCCAGCCCAAGAGCCATGACCGCCCGGTCGCGGATCGCACGCGGGCTTTGCCCTTCGGCAGCTGCAATCATCCGCGCCAGATCAGCTGCCAGAATTGCGCTCTTCTTGCGCGTCGGCCGTGCGCGCTGCTCGCGCCGGATCCCGGCAAGTGTGTCGCCAATGACATCACGCGGATCGCGATGCTGGGGTGCGACCTGCCCTGCCTGCCTGTGGTGCCAGGCGATGGCTGCAAGGTGCCGCCCGATGGTGCTGTCCGCCCTCCCCGCCTGCGCCAGCGAGGCAAGGTATGTGGCCACGGCCTCCGGCATAGCCGGCATAGGCTCAAGATCGCGCGTCCAGCACCATTCTTCGAACTGCCGCCAGTCGCTGTCATAGGCCCGGACAGTGTTGGCAGCCTTGGAGCGCGCCCGGTATGAGCGTGCCGCTTCGATCTCCGCCGCGAGCTGCGGCGGGATCGCAGTCCCAAAGGGCGCGAGCGCAGCGTCAACTGAGACCCCCAAAGCCCTGCTGCTGTCATCATCCAAGGCGACACTCCTCCAGCTTCACTGCAGCTGCTGTGCCCTACCCTGCTTTCGGGCCGGGGCGACATCGCAGCGAATTTCGCCTGCTTTATATAGGCCCAGTCGGCCCGAAGCTGCGATTTTGGCCAGGTTGAAGAACGAACACTGAACGCTTGATTGATTCTACCAGGACCGTTGCTGACCAC
>FWWM01007683.1_pt1 | contig 21395 bp, 20 predicted proteins | sample 2228351 | NCBI WGS metagenome assembly FWWM01 (sample SAMEA103939774, study PRJEB20133) | metagenome
TCGCATCTTATGACCTTAAATCCTAATCCCCCTCTCTTTGATTTCAAAAATACCTTGTTCCCTTTAATTTATCACCTCATTTTCATTTAAAGGCATCTTCATTCACATTTTACATCTTTTCGACTGAGCAATAATAAATAGAAATAAGAACAAAAATTAAAAATGGATAAAGCGATTAAGGTTATTGTTCTTCTTGGTTTCGTCAGTTTATTTGCGGACATAACATATGAGGGAGCACGCGGAATTATAGGACCTTTTCTATTCACACTCGGAGCAAGCGCGACAGTTGCTGGGTTAGCAAGTGGATTAGGTGAATTTGTCGGATATGGGCTTAGGCTGGTCTCAGGATACGTGGCGGATAAAACAAAATGGTATTGGCCCATAGCTATTTTGGGTTATCTTATCAATCTGATAGCGGTACCAGCTCTCGCCTTAGCTGGAAATTGGGAGATCGCTATCGCATTGATTATCGCAGAAAGGTTAGGTAAAGCTATAAGAACACCGGCGAGGGACACAATCCTTTCGCTTTCATCATCAAAAATAGGATACGGCAAAGCTTTCGGATTGCATGAAGCACTCGATCAGATAGGCGCAATAATCGGACCTCTGATCGCCAGCGGAGTAATATATACTACAAAAAGCTATAATAAAGCTTTCCTCTTGTTGGGAATACCGGCGGTCCTATCACTTATCACACTTTTCGCAACCGTTGTAATTTATCCAAAACCAGAAAACCTAAAGGCAGAAAGAAAAAGATCAAACAATCAGTTCAACAAGATACTTTATGTATTTGTAATGTTCAGCATACTAACGGTTTGTGGATATCCGCCTTTTCAAATTATATCCTTTCATTTAAAAAAAGGTCAGATCATAAGTGATGCGGTAATACCTGTTCTGTTTGCCATAGCTATGGGAATAGACGCGCTTACTGCATTGATAATTGGTAGTTTATTTGATAAATTCAAACTCAAACTCATTCTTCTTATTCCGCTTTTTTCCATCCCTATTCCCATCTTAGCTTTTCTGGGGAACAATTTAATTGCAGTGGCTTTTTCCGCTGTCCTTTGGGGAATTGTTATGGGGTTTCACGAGACGATCATGAAATCCGCTGTCGCTACTATTTCAACATCTGAAAACAGAGGCTCGGCTTTCGGGATATTCCATAGCTCTTACGGATTTGCTTGGCTCGTCGGAAGCATCACACTTGGGAAACTTTACGAAGTTTCTATCTTCTATTTGATCGCTTTTTCAATGTTTTCCCAATTTCTATCAATAGCTTGTTTTATATATTTAAAAAAATTGGCTAAAGATGAACCCTAAAGAAATAGTCAAAGTTCACTGAGTTAGGCAAAACAGAGATAATTGAACAGAGAAAAAACAGAAACAAAATCAGGTGATAAAATCAGTATGATACATAAAAATCAATAATGCATATTCAACAAAAACAGATTTTAGAACTACTAAACTCAGAAGAGAAAAATTATTTTTGATAGGGGAAAAAAAGAGGTTTAAAAAAAGAAAAAATAAAGGAAACGAAAAATGAATTTTTTTGAAGAGATAAAAAAGTATTCTCCGATACGCGGTAAGAAAGTCATAGTTGGATTGAGTGGAGGTATCGCTGCATATAAAGCTGTTGAACTTGTGCGCGCATTGCAAAAAGCAGGAGCAACTGTTCAAGTTGTTATGACTAAAATGGCAACAAAGTTTGTAGGTGAAGAGACATTTTATGCACTGACAGGAGAAAAAGTTCTTACAGAAGTTGAGGGAATGGATCATATATGGGCAACACATTCAGCAAACCTTTTTGTCGTCGCGCCAGCAACCGCAAACATAATAGCCAAATTCGCAAACGGAATATGTGATACAATGCTAACAACAATGCTGATAGCTGCAACTTGTCCAATCGTTATCGTGCCATCTATGAATTGGGCTATGCTCAAGCACCCAGCAACTCAAGAGAATATCGCAAAGTTGAGGTCAAGAGGATATATCGTGGTTGAACCGGACGAGGGAGACTTAGCGTGCGGAGAAAGTGGAGAAGGTAAATTTCCATCAATAGAAAAGATATTTTATTATTGCGAGAACGCTCTTTATGATAAAAATCTTGAAGGGAAAAAAGCAGTTGTAACCGCAGGACCGACAAAAGAGTTTATTGATGATATAAGGTTTCTGTCAAATCCATCAAGCGGGTTTATGGGATATCTCATAGCACGAGAGCTTGCTCTCGAAGGAGCGGATGTCTGTCTCATAACAGGTGGAGATACATTTGATGCAGAAATCTTTTGCAAGTTGAAAAAAGTAACAACATCAGATGATATGTTCAATGCTGTTATGGAAGAGATTGAGAAATCAAATCCTGACATATTTGTAGGAGCAGCGGCTGTATCCGACTTCAAACCAGCACAAAAGTTTCACGGAAAAATAAAAAAGGAAGAGATAGAAACAGAAGGAATCAAAATTGAACTATTGAAAACAAAAGATATAATTTCAGCAGTAAGTAGAAGCGGAAAAAAAATGATCATCGTAGGTTTTGCTCTTGAATCCAATGAAATTGAGAAGAATATGATTGAAAAAATGAGAGCAAAGAAAATGGATATAATCGTAGGAAATACTCCTTCATCTATGTCAAAAGAAGATGGAGAATTTTTTATAACTTCTGATAAACAAGGGTCAATAGAAAAACTCGGAAGAATGCACAAAAGAGAAGTTGCAAGAAAAATAATTGAGAAAATAAGAAAAATAATAGAAAGTGGCAGCCATCTTCATAACAGGGACCGGAACTGAAGTTGGGAAGACGTTTGTTTCATCGCTCCTTCTCAGGATACTCGGAAAAAAGTATCGCACATTTTATTTCAAACCTATTGAAACTGGCGGAGAAGTGCCTGAGGATTGGAGCCTATGCTCAAAAATAGCTCACAAATCAAATCCACCATTGTATCACTTTCACACCCCCGTATCACCACACCTTGCCGCAAAAATGGAAAAAAAGAAAATAAACATAGAGAAAGTAAAGAAAGAAGTGGAGAAAATAAAGGAAAGAGAAGAAATAGTCCTGATAGAGGGCGCAGGGGGAATCCTTGTGCCACTTACTGAAAATCCTCTCTTCACTTGGGCTGATCTCATAAAAGAACTAAAGATCCCAACCCTTATCGTAGCTTCATCATACCTTGGAGTGATAAATCACACACTCTGCACTATTGATGTTCTTGAAAGAAGAGGAATAGATATTGTAGGAGTTATACTGAACCACACGAAACCACCCGAAAATATAGCTGAGAAAACTAATGCAAAGGTTTTGAAAAAGATTCTTGGCTCATTATATCTCGGCCAGGTGCGATATCTGGAGAAAAAAGGCAAAAATAGACTAAAACCTCAGGATTTTGACCGAGTTTCCCACAACATACTTGTGCAAAAGCTTTTGGAGAAAATTATGATGACAAAAAGTGTATAGATTACTTAAAACAATAATAAAATTAATAACCTAAATTTTAACTGAATTTACATCAGAGGGCTTTTATTTTTATGTTTATGTATTTTCTCTTGACTTTTTGTAATTATAAAATATGCAATACTTTGAGGGCAAGAGCGTCTGTTATAGAGTGGATTAGGGTTGGCAAGTTAGGTTTGGGCAATTTAGGGTTGGGTAAGTCGGGAGTGGCCGGATGTGAGATATGTGGATAGGAGATAGACGGGAGATAGGCGGACAGGAGATAAGCGATTTGGAGATAGAAAATGTTGGGGAGCAAGCATGGGATAGAAAATGTTGGGGAGAAACTCTGGGAAGCAGGGGATGGAAGTTGGAGATAATCAAGTTGGGGATAGGCAGGTGAGAATTCCCTGATGGATTTGATGATATGATGGCGGGGAGATAAGCGAATGTTGGATAAGTGATAGGTGGACGAGTGGGAGATAGGAAGTTGGGGAGTAAACATGTGGGAGATAGGGTTTTTCATTATAAAGATCGAACTCACGCTGGCAAACTACAGAGAAAAATTTATACAAGTTCTTGATTGATGTAGTGTATAAAAATGGGTAAAAATTTAGGTAATAGGTAAAAATTTGGAACGTTTAATAAGGAGAAATATATTGATAAAAACGAACGAATAAAAAACTAAAAATTTGAATTTTTATAAATGGAACAAAAAAATTTTTTGCATGGATAAAATACTTCTTGTTCTTGTCTATTCTTTGATACCACTGGCGATAGGACTTGGGATAATAATTCTGCATCTTCTTCTATCTGAAAAGCCGAGCGCAACTCCGCTGAGAAAGTATATGCCATTTGAAAGTGGCATGGTTCCCATGCAAGACGCAAGAGGACGTCTTCCAGTAAAATTTTATATATTTGCCTTGGCGTTCCTCATATTTGATATTGAGATAGCACTCCTTTTTCCCTATGTCCCACTCGTAAAGGAAATGGGGGTAAAAGGGCTTATAGAAATACTCTTTTTCTTCTCAATTCTTTTCCTCGCATATATTTACATAAGAAGCATGCTCAGGGAACCAGAGCAATAAAACCAACAAGCTTTGAAAGGAAATATGAATGAAAAAATCTATGACTTCATAAATCGGCTTCAAAAGCATGGAATAATTGAGTTCTCAAGCAAAAAACAATGAACACAAGATAATGATTTATGTTGATATGGAATATTGATACGGAATATTGATGATGTAATAAATAACTGATTAAAAGAGATTTTGATTTGTGAGCAACATGATTTTGCTTTTAATTTTTATTTTTCGTCTTGGAGGTTACGAAGATGGACATAATTGTTCATTGGGGAGAATTCGGTTGCGACTTTGGAGAGTTTGAATAAAATTCATCTTTTCTATCATTAAAATAAAAATTAGAGCAGAGAGGATGCGTCTTCCAGAAGAAAAAATAGTTGATGAAGAAAAAATTGCCAAGATCGTAAAGAAGTTAAAGGAAGAAGGGAGAAAAGTAGTTTTTACAAATGGTTGTTATGATATCATCCACGCAGGGCATATAAAAACTTTCTTTGAGGCGAAAAAGGGAGGAGACATACTCATAGTAGGTATAAACTCCGATGAATCGGTAAGAAGACTGAAAGGAGCAAACAGACCTATTCTTTCCCTTGAGATGAGAGCTTTTGTCGTCGCCGGATGTGAAGCAGTAGATTTTGTCGTGCCATTTAGTGAAGATACTCCGGAAAAGCTCATAAATATCGTAGAGCCGGATGTTCTTGTCAAAGGAGAAGACTGGGAGGAAGATAAAATCGTAGGTGCAGAGTTAGTGAAAAAAAAAGGTGGAAAAGTCGTAAGGGTGAAACTCATACCCGGTATATCCACAACAGAAATAATAAGAAAAATAAAGGAGAATAAAACTTAATAAAAGAGATAAAAGATTAAATGAGATAACTGATTGAAAGAAATAAAGATTATTATACATCAGTTAATGAAAGCTATCACGGTAAAAGTTTTAATACTTTAGTTTTCACACTTTTTCTCTCGCTCTCGGGTCAAAGACAATATACAGAAGTTCAGATATTATGTTCATGGCAACAAGGATAGTCGTAAATAAAATAGTAAGTGCCATAACAACCGGATAATCTCTATCAACAACAGAAAGAACAAAATATCTTCCCATACCTGGGATAGCAAATATCGTCTCCACTATGAATGAACCTGTTACAAGAAAAGCAAAAAGCATACCCCCTACACTGAAAACGGAAGATAGAGAAGCTGATATGACATGCATAAGAAATCTGATTCCACCAACTCCTTTCGCCTTAGCGAACATAGTGAAGTCCTCCTGCAAGGTTGAAATTACCGATGCTCTTACCAGCTTCGCAACGTAGATCGTTGTTCCAAAAGACATAGTAATAATGGGTAAAATGTAGTGATGAGGTCCCTCAAGAAGTGCAGGTGGAAGAAACTTCAAGGTAAGAGAGAAAATAAGAATGAGTAAAGTAGCTATAACAAAAGAAGGAACAGATATACCAAAAGAAGCAAATCCCTCAAAAACCTTACCTCCCCGAAAAGCAAAAATCGTCCCTGCAAAAATACCAAGAAATAGAGAAAGAAGAAAACTTGTAATCCCAAGCCGGAAAGAAACAGGGAATGTATCACTTATTATATCATTGGCTGTCCTATGCAGGAACTTATATGAAGGGCCGAAATCACCACTTATAACTCCCGACAAGTAAATTAGATACTGCTGATAGAGAGGTTTATCAAGGTGAAATTTTTTCTCTATGTTTATTTTTATCTCCTCCGGTAATTTTTTCTCCCTGTCAAAAGGTCCACCCGGCAATAATCTGAGCATAAAGAAAGTAGCAGTTATGACAAGGAAAATAACAACAAAGCCTGAAATAACTCTTTGTATCAAAAAAGCAAGCATATATAAACTTGAACTTAAAACCCAAACACAAAATTGAACTTAAAACTTAAAAACCAACCCAAACTTGAACTCAAATTTACTCTACCCTACATTATTGCCCTATTTATCTCAAGTATGGGAACTATAACAGAAAGCATTATGAAGAATATAAGAGCCCCGATTGATACTATGAGAATAGGTTCTATGAGAGATGTTATACCTGATATGAATGTTTCAAGTTCTGAAGAGAGGGTATCTGATATAGACCAAAACATCTTTTCTATCTCTCCCGACCTCTCTCCAACGGCAACCATGTTATATACCATAGGCGGGAAGAAATCATATTCGGAGAATTTTTCTGACATCTGTCTACCTTCCACTATATAATCTTTGGCTTCGCCGAGCACCTTTTTTATATGTATATTTGTTGTAATCTCCGCGGCGGTCTCAACCGCTTTGACAATTGGCACACCCGCACGTGTGAGTGTAGCTAAAGTCGAGAAAATCCTGTAAAGCTCGCCAAGAAGATGAACACGAGAATATATAGGCATTCTCAAACGCACAAGGTCAAAATAATGTCTTACCCTGGGATAAGATAGTATCCTTCTTCTGAACAGAAAAAGCAAGCCAAAAAACAAAAGCACATATGGTCCAACATAAGAGGTAACTTTTGAGAATGAGATGAGAAGACGAGTATATATGGGAAGGGCTCTACCGACATCTTCAAGTAGCTGAGCGATTTTTGGCACAACAAAAGAGAGAAGTACCCAAAGCACAACCCCCATCACAACGGTGACGAAAATCGGATAAACCATCGCAGAGCTTATCTTTGACCTCAGAGATATTTGTTTATCAAGATATTCACCGAGGTCTTCCATGACCTTGTCAAGTTCACCAGCGCTTTCACCCGCCTTGACCATACCTATATACATTTCGGAGAAAATATGAGGATGCTCGGAAAGGACCTGTGAGAATGATTTTCCTTGCTTGACCCCCTCTGAAAGTTCCATAATAACATACCTGAAAGATATTTTTCTTGTCTGTTTAGCGATGGTATCAAGTGATTCAGTGAGGGACATTCCGGATTTGAGGAGAGATGCAAGCTGTCTTGAGAAAACCGCTACATCTCTTCTCGCTATTCTTGATAAAGTTATGTTGCTAAATATTCTCAGAAGATTTGGTTTCAGAATTTTTAAAATCGGATGGTAGGAGTATGTCTTGACTGCCTGCTGATTGATTGCCTGCTGATTGATTGCCCGCTGAACCGCGTCAAATTTTGCATACCCACCTGAGCCATCCTTTGCCTTCAATGCCTTCCCCTTCTTCTCCTCTATTTCGGTTATTATTATACCCTCCCTTTTGAGCCTGTATATAGCCTCCGCTCTCGATGATGCTTCTAAAACTCCCTTTGTCTTTTTCCCGTTCTTTACACCTGTGTATATATAAAGCCCCATCTAATTATTAATTTAACATTTTATCCAACAGCTCCCTCCATTTCAAGTTCAAGAAGGCGGTTCATCTCTATGGCATATTCCATAGGCAGAGTTCTGACAAATGGGTCCATAAATCCACGCACCACCATAGCAAGTGCTTCTGTCTCTTTCATTCCCCTGCTCATAAGATAAAAGAGCACATCCTCGGATATCCTACCAACAGAAGCCTCATGAGATATAGTCACATCCTCTTCAAGAATCTCCATATGAGGTATGGTGTTTGATTTTGATTTCTCATCAAGGATCAAAGCATCACAGGTAACAGAAACCGAACTCCTCTCAGCACCCTTTACAACTTTGACAAGTCCCCTGTAAGTTGTCACACCGCCGAACTTTGATACCGACTTTGATGTTATAACAGACCTGGTATCCGGTGCAGCATGGATGACCTTTGCTCCTGTGTCCTGTATTTGACCTTTCCCTGCATAGGCGACAGATATTATCTCTCCCCTTGCACCTTTACCCATAAGGTATATCGCCGGATACTTCATTGTGATGTGCGATCCTATATTTCCGTCAACCCATATAACCTCCGCTCCATCGTATGCCACCGCCCGCTTTGTTACAAGGTTATACACGTTTTTTGACCAGTTCTGTATCGTAATATACTGCACACGAGAGCCGGGGAGTGCAACTATTTCAACTACCGCAGAATGAAGGGAATCAGCGGAATACACAGGAGCAGAACAACCTTCAACATATGTGACTTCAGCTCCTTCATCCGCTATGATAAGCGTTCTTTCAAATTGACCAACATTTTGAGCGTTTATACGAAAATATGCTTGAAGCGGCATGTCAACTTTCACACCTGGCGGAACATATATGAAAGAACCTCCGGACCAAACAGCAGAGTTGAGAGCAGCAAATTTGTTATCGGTGGGAGGTATGACCTTTCCAAAGTATCTTCTGACAAGATCAGGATATTCGCGCACGGCGGTATCAGTATCAACAAAAATCACACCTTTTTTTTCAAGGTCTTCTCTTATTTTGTGATAGACAACCTCTGACTCATACATCGCTCCAACACCTGCGAGAAATTTCCTTTCCGCTTCAGGTATACCAAGTCTCTCAAAGGTCTCCTTTATGTAGTCCGGAACTTCATCCCAGGAATGTCCTTTTTTATCCGTTGGTTTTATGTAGTAATAGTATTCGTCAAAATTTATTTCGGAAAGGTCTGGTCCCCAATTTGGTATGGGTTTTTTCATGAAAATACTGTATGCCCTGAGGCGAAAATCAAGCATCCAATCAGGTTCGTTCTTGACGAACGAAATCTGCTTTATAATTTCCTCGTCAAGCCCTTTTTTTGTTTTGAACTCATACTTCTCAGGCATCTTAAAGTCGTATTTTGAGTAGTCAAACTCAAGCTCATGTCTAATCGAACCGCTCAGTTCCTGTTTACCCAAACTATTTTTTTCAGCAAACATATATTGAACCTCCCCAATTCTTTTATATTAAGGATAAAATTATCAAGATTTTTGTTTTTCGGTCATTTTATCTCTCTGCTCATTTTGTTCCACTTATAAAGTAGGTCACGCTCACGAAATAGAATTCTTATGTTTCATCACTTATTTCACGAGTTCAAACCCTGAGTTCAGCCATTGCTTTATTCCACCCGCATTTAGGACATTTTTAAATCCAAGTTCAATGAGCTTCTTCTTAGCAATCTCAGATCGTCTTCCAGAGCGACAGTAAAGAACTATAGTAGTATCTCGGGAGATACCTTCTAGTTCCTTATATCTCTGCTCTATCTCATCATGTGGAATAAGTTTATCAGTTCCGGGTATATATCCATCATTGTGCTCCTGAGGGGTTCTGACATCAATCAAGATAAATTTTCTTTTACCCTCCTTACGTTCCTTGAGCCACGAATTAAGTTCTGACATTGTAAGGTCATAGGAAAAAGCAGTTTTATAAAAAATCAAAAAGCCACAAAATGATAAAAACAAAAAGAAAAAGATAAAATGTGTTCTCATAAGCGTGAGAAATTAATCATAATACTTTATGTTATTAATAAAACGGCAAAATTTATGAATAAAGAAAGATTACCTTGTTTCAAGCAAGAAAAGAAAATTATGGGTGAGTTTTCAAATATATTACCTATAAATTTTAACTGAATTTACATCAGAGGGCTTATTTTTGTGTTTATGTTTATGCTTTGTGTTTATGTTTATGCATTTTCTCTTGACTTTTTGTAATGCAATACAAAATTTGAGGGCAAGAGCACCAGAGCAAGTGGATTAGGGCAATTTGGGAATGTCCGGATGTGAGATATGCGGATAGGAGATAAGTAAGTGTGGGATAGAAAATGCCGGGGAGAAACTCGGGGAAGCGGGGAGAGCAAGGGGGAGATAATCAAGTTAGGAATAGGCAGGTGAGAATTCCTTGATGGATTTGATGATATGATGGCAGGTAGATAAGCGAGTCGGGAATAAGTGAGAGGCGGATGAGTAGGAGATAGAAGAAAAATTTATACAAGTTCCTTCTTTATAAAAATGGGTAAAAATTTAGGTTATTATGTTGCTTATCATTACAGCCTTTGAAAGTAAAAGCATTCTTGCAACAGAGTGAAGAAAGATAAAAAAATATCGCGAAATAACGAGCGAAGGACTAAAATTGAAATACTGAACAAAAAACTTGTTTGTTTGTTCGTTCTATTGTTTTTTGTGTTAATTTATTTGGGGGGCCGTAGCTCAGAGGGAGAGCGCCGGTATGGCACGCCGGAGGTCGGGGGTTCAAGTCCCCTCGGCTCCACAAAATCAAATGTCTGTAGTAACCATATATAGAAAGGATGGAGCAGTAAGGTTCACAGCAGATGCCCTACGCGGTGTTATATTTGTATCATTCGCATTACCACTTGAGGAAAGAAGAAGAAAAGAAGAAGAAAGGAGAAAATATAAATGGGAAAACAAAGTAACAATAGCTCTTGACCCAACCGAGGCTTCAATCATAGGAGCATTCGCAAGAATGGTCCTCATAGGAAACACTCCCAAGAAAAACCCAGTTATAAGACATACACCTGAAAAATTCGGAAAAAAAGGACCCGAAAAAGTTCTACGCATAGAAAGGGAAGAAAATGGTATCTTCTTTCAGATAGAGGTAAAAGATGAGAAGATATCGGTAGGTCCAATAGGATTTGCAGACCTATACATGATAGATTCCTTCCTGACAAGATACATACCTGAAATACTTCCGAAACCGAAAATACCAGTTCAAGATTCCGAGATGAAGGAGCAGGAAATAGAACAGGAAACAGAAGAAGAAATTCCGGGTAAGGGAGAAGAAGAGGACATAGCTTTCTGAATTTTGAATTTCTGCTTCCGGGCGATCATTTTTTGTCGTCGTATGTAAGAAAACCTTTTTTGGTCTTCATACCTAAAAATCCTGCTTTCACGAGATTCCTGAGAGTGATTGGCGGTTTGAATTTTTCATCTCTGAAACCTTGATAAAGTGTCTCGCCCATAGCCTCAACAACGTCAAGACCTATAAAATCAGCAAGTTCAATAGCTCCCATAGGATGTCCAAGTCCGAGCGTAGTTACATTCTTGATGTCAGATGCAGAAATACCGCTCTCCATCATCTCAATGGCATGATTTAAAAAAGGAACGAGAAGATGATTGACGATAAAACCCGGGTAATCTTTCAGCACCACGGGAACCTTTTTCAGCCTTTCCCCAAGCGATACGACACGTTCAACAACTTCATCGGATGTCTGAACAGCCCGCACAACCTCAACGAGCTTCATTATGTGAGCGGGATTGAAAAAATGCATACCTATAACTCTCCATGGCTTTGAACAAACACAAGCTATCTCCGTAACTGATTTGGTAGAAGTATTTGTCGCAAGAATAACAGAGGATCTGCAGAGAACATCAAGTTTTCTGAAAATATCTTTCTTGATTTCAATGTCTTCAGCGACCGATTCTATGACTATATCACAGTCAGCAAGTGATGTGAACTCAACGGTATAATTTATCTTTTTTCTTATGCTTTCTGCTTGCTCCTCTGTAATGCGTCCCCTCTTTATTCCTCCTGAGATTATCTTCTCTACCCTATCCCTCCCATTATCTATTGAGCTTGAGGACCGACCATAAAGAACAACTTCAAATCCACACGAAGATGCAAGATAAGCTATGGATGAACCCATCGTCCCCGGACCAACAATACCTATCTTTTCCATATCGCTAATTTTAAATTGAAAATTTTAATAAAACGTTTGAATAAGAAATTTTGTCAAAGAGTTCAGAAAATAAGGAAGTTTAGCCTAACTACAATGAAGTCCGATTCGTTCACACGGGAGTTCAACCTAACTCTTTGTCCAAGATATTATTTCAACCTTACCGCCGACTTTCTCAATCTTCTGTTTCGCCGAAGATGAAACAGCATGAACCTTAATAGTAACTGGTCTGCTTATATCTCCCATCCCAAGTAGTTTGACAGGTTTTCTAATTGAGTCAATAATTTTCATTCTCCAAAGGAGACCAGGTTCTATTACATCTTCATTTATTCTGTCCAAATCCCTTATATTTATCTCCTGATATTCCATTGGGAATTTAGGTCTGAAACCTCTTTTTGGTATTCTTCTTATAAGAGGTGTTTGACCACCTTCAAACCAAGGTGGGGGTTTGGTTCCTCTCTGCCCCTGACCCTTATGACCTCTGCCTGAGGTTTTACCGTGTGTTCCGTATCCTCTCCCAACCCTCTTCTTTCTGTGAGTTGCACCACGAGGAGGCTTTAATTTGTTGAGCATAAAGATGAAAGTAGAAATTTTCAAATCAATTTCAGTTTTTTTCCGAAAAATTCAAAGATTATGAGACTTGGCTTGACCTCCCCTGGGTGTCCTTGCAAGTGCGAAAGCCAGAATTTCTCTTTCTCCAAATTTCCATAACGACTGTGCACATTCAAAAATTGTAGTGCAGGTTGTCGCAACATCATCGACTATAAGAGGTGTTCCAGGTGGAATATTCCCGAAACAACGGAAAGCTCCTCGGGGATTTTTTAACCTCTCCTCAAAACTGAGGTCAAGCTGAGAAGGTGTATCCTTGACCTTCAAAATAATAGGTAAAACCGGCTTTTCGCTTACTTTTGAAATAAGCCGGGCAAGGAAAAATGAAGGATTATAACCTCTCCTCACAAACTTGCCAATATAAGATGGCACAGGCACAATAAAGTCAAAATTGAATTGTTCCAATCTCTCACATATATATGGTTCAAGTGGATGAAGTATTGAGAATTTTCCGTCAAATTTTAGCCTTTTTATGACCATCTCTCCTACGCCCTCATACAAAAATAGACTCAAAATCCTTATAGGTTTTTCTCCCATACGAGAGCAATCAGGACATTCCTCTCTATCAAAATCAGGAAGAGAACATCTGGAACAACACTTGCGAATGAAAGATATAGACTTTACGCATGTGTCACATAGAAATCTTGGACCATCCAAAGCACCGCATATAATACAAGATGGAGGCACAAAAAAATCAAAAATATCATTTATAACGGAATATATGTATCTAAACATGTGAAAAGCAAACACATTGAAGATACTAAGTTTTAAACTTTTTTTTAACCCGTAACTCTGCAACTTTTAAGTAATAGGATTATCTTGATATTCCCTTAAATAACTACAGCTCAATCAGAAAAAATCTTTCCCCATCTTGACAAAATCTTTATTTTTGTTTGTGTTATTACTTAATTAAGTAGCATAAAGGGGGCAAATGGTATGAAAAGAAAGATTAACTGTATATGAAAAGAAAGATTAACTGTATAAGAGAGTATACAACTCAAGATGCCAAATGGGCGACATTCAGGGGTCCCAAAGACGACAAGAAAAATTTTCGAAAAATTGAGTGATTTACATATTACTTAAATTAGGCAGAGTTACGGTTTAACTTTTTAATTTATAATTTCCTCAATATTTTATAATTCTTTTATACTCTGGAGATCTCAAGCGAACAATAAATTAATAAATGAATAGAGGAACGATAACATTTCTGTATGAACTTCTCTCAAAGAAAATCTATAAAATTATCATGTGGGTAAATTTGACACCATATTCAAAGAAATAATTTTCAATGCTGGAAAATCCATCTTTGAGACCCTCTTTGCATTGAAAATTGAAAAGTTTGAGCCAATACCTTTTGAACTCCCCAAAATTGAACGGAAAATCACCGATTTCGTAGCAAAAATCACAGCAAGTGGCCAAGAGAAAATTCTTCACTTTGAATTTCAGACCTATAACGACTCTGACATAATATTCCGTATGTTGAGATATAAAACAGAACTTATGAGAACTTATAAACTCCCAGTCATCCAAATCTTGATTTACATCGGTAAAGAAAAACTCAATATGCAAAACTCAATTTCAGATAAAAACAATCTATCTGAAATATCTTTCAGATTTACGATAATTGACCTCTCTTCCCAGAACCCAGACATCTTCCTCAAAAGGGATATACCAGAAGCATTCATTCTATCTTTACTTTGCAAAATACCCGCGAACACCGAAAAAGAAATGATCAGAAGAATTATCAGAAAAGTCAAAGAAAGAGTGCCAGAAGAAAAAATTGATTATTATATTAATATCTTGGAGGTATTTAGTGAACTGAGAAACTTGAAAGAAATATTTGAGGGGGAGGTGAAGAAAATGGCTCTGGACATTGATTACAGGAAATCCTTTTTTTACAGGAAAGGCGTAGAGGAAGGCATAGAAAAGGGAATTAAGGAGGGGATTAAGGAGGGAATTAAGGAGGGGATTAAGGAGGGAATTAAGGAGGGAATTAGGAAGGGGATTAGGAAGGGCATAAGACAAGGGTTGTATGAAGCGATAGCGGTTGATCTTGAGCTCAAATTCGGGAAAAAATACTTAACTCTGATGAACAAAATAAAGAAAATTGAAGATATTTCAAAACTGAAAGAACTGAAAAAAGAATTGATTAAAGCAAAAGACATAAAAGGATTCACAAAAACTTTGAATTCCTACCTACCTATTGCAGATAAAAATAAAAATAAGTAGTAGCAGTATCCATCTCAAGAAGGAAAATCCCTAAAGGACATACTAAAAAATTAATGAAAAATGCAAGAAATGCTGAAATCAACCAAACTCAAAACTCTGTGATTTTTTCAATAAACTATCCGAAACCGACTATTGTAGAAAAATACAATTCTAATTATGCGGTTCCGCGGAGACAAATTTATAGGAGGTGCGAGTGAACGCATCAAATTGTATTGCTCGGCATTATATCCACAGAAACAAAGGAAAGAGCTCAAACTTCTGCCTCCAACAACTGTTACTTGAGAATTTATCCAGTTCCCCCTGACTACAAAAAATGGGTAAAAAATTTAGGCAATTAGAACCCACAGCAAACTTTGAACAGTGAGAATGATAATAGAAGTAAATTATATATCTTATAAAAATTGATAAAATAAAGAGGAGAAATAAATAAAAGGGTATTGAGAAATGAGCAAAAATTGGGAAAAGGATAGCATAAAAATTGGACAAATAGGACTTGGTCACTGGGGTAGAAACATTTTACGCAACCTACATGAACTTGGAGTGTTAGCCAAAGCATGTGATATTGACCAGAAAGTGATATCAGAGCACAAAAAAAATTATCCTTATGTTGATTTTACAACAGACTACGAAGAAGTAATCAGAGACAAAAAAATAGATGCGGTTGTAATCTCAACACCTGCTGTGACCCATTATGAGCTTGTAATAAAGGCACTAAACGAAGGAAAAGATGTGTTCGTTGAGAAACCTCTTGCGCTCAGATTGAATGAAGCGGAAGAAGCAGTAGAAATAGCCGAGAGAAAAAATAAAATTCTTATGGTAGGACATATACTACAATACCATCCAGCGATAAAAAAACTCAAAGAAAAAGTAAAGAGTGGAGAAATCGGCAAAATCCAGTATATATACTCAAACAGATTAAACATAGGAAGGCTCAGAACAGAAGAAAACATACTTTGGTCATTTGCTCCTCACGATATATCTGCGATACTTTCAATTGTGGATGAAGAACCAGAGAGAGTATGGTGCTTTGGAGGAGATTTTTATTCGCGTGGTGTGCATGACGTCACAGTGACAGCTTTTGATTTTCCCGGAGATATAAAGTGCCATATATTTGTAAGTTGGCTACATCCATATAAGGAGCAGAAACTGATTGTCATCGGCTCAAAATCAATGATAGTTTTTGATGATATAAGCGAAGAAAAACTTTTCATCTATCCACACAAAATAGAATGGAAAGAAGGGAAAATACCTGTGGCAAGCAAGGAGGATTTTATTCCAGTGCCATGCGAGAAAGCAGAACCCCTCAAAGAAGAAATGAAACACTTTATAGAATGTGTGGGGAAAAGGAGAAAACCGATAACAGACGGCACAGAAGGGATAAAAGTCCTCAAATTACTTGAACTTGCGGAAAGATCGCTCAGAGAGGGAAGAATAATTGAATTGAAAGAAAAAAAACAACCAGAGAAGATCAGGGGTGAGGAAAAACAAAAAATTTACTCAGAAATTTATCCGAATGTATTCATACATGAAAGCTCATTCATAGATGAGAATGTAAGTATAGGAGAGGGGACAAAAATATGGCACTTTTCTCATATACTTCAGGGAAGCAAAATTGGGAAAAATTGTGTTATAGGACAGAATGTCATGATAGGACCAGATGTTGTCATAGGAAACAGGTGCAAAATACAGAATAATGTTTCAGTATATAAGGGTGTGAAAATAGAAGATGATGTATTTTTAGGTCCTTCATGTGTTTTCACAAATGTTTATAATCCCAGAGCATTTATAGAGAGGAAAAATGAATTCAGAGAGACTATAGTCAAAAGGGGTGTGACTATAGGAGCGAACGCAACTATTGTTTGCGGTGTGACAATAGGAGAATACGCACTTGTGGGGGCAGGGGCAGTTGTCAGAGAGAATGTTCCACCACATGCACTTGTTGTCGGAGTCCCAGCAAAACAAATAGGATGGGCATGCTTCTGCGGAACAACGCTCACAGAAATAAAAGAGAGATTGGAAAGAAAAAAGAAAGACGAAAGAAAGCACAGAAGCAAAAATGGAAACAAAAAAAGAAAATTGAAGAATTGCACAGAACAAACAAAAATGAAAACAAAAAAAGAAAATTGAAGAATTTTGAGTGTCCATATTGCGGAAGAAAATATATTGAAATAAACGGGAAACTCAAAGAAGCTTAGGGTCAAACAGAATAGATAATGAAAGCGAAGCTCAAAATATTAAGCATTGTCGGAGCAAGACCACAGTTCATTAAACTCATGCCAATTTCAAGGGAATTGAGCAGAAAAAAAGAAATAAAACACATAGTTGTCCACACAGGACAACATTATGATTACCTGATGTCAAAAGTATTCTTTGATGAACTTGAAATTCCGGAACCAGATTACAATCTTGGAGTTGGTTCAGGCACACATGGTTTTCAAACAGGAGAGATGATAAAAGGAATTGAGAAGGTAATTATTGAAGAGAAACCCGATATATGTTTGGTCTATGGCGACACAAATTCAACCTTAGCAGGAGCTCTTGCTGCGGTGAAATTACACATACCGGTAGCTCATGTTGAGGCAGGTCTGAGAAGTTTCAAAAAGAACATGCCAGAGGAGATAAATAGAATACTTACAGACAGAATATCAGATATACTTTTCTGTCCGACAGAGACAGCTGTGAAGAACCTGAAAAAAGAAGGAATAACCCAAGGTGTCTTTCTTGTCGGAGATGTGATGTATGATGCACTCTTAATATCAATAAAAACAGCGGAGAAAAAATGGAAGAATAGGAGATTTGAGAGAACAAATGATCTGAGAACAAATGATCTGATGTTTGACATCAGGTCTAAAAAGTATGCTCTCGCCACGATTCACAGGGCTGAAAACACCGACGATCCCGAGAGATTGAAAAAAATATTCACATCACTGAACAAAATAGCGGATAGTATATTGGATGCGGTTGTTGTTCCTCTTCATCCAAGAACTCAAAAAGCTATCAGTAAAATTGGCGTAAAGATTTCAAGAAGAGTTCAAATTATTCCTCCTCTATCATACCTTGATATGCTTATCTTTGAGAAAAATGCTGCTATAATCCTTACAGACTCAGGCGGAGTTCAGAAAGAAGCTTATTTCATGGGAGTTCCATGTGTCACTCTGAGGGATGAGACGGAATGGGTAGAACTTGTCAAAGAGGGATGGAACAAAATTGCCGGAACAAACCCAGAGAAAATTGTGGAAGCAGTGAAAGGATTTTTACGTTCACCTCCCAGCCGAAAGAGCAGAATTTTTGATTCCGGAACACCAAAAAGGATAGTAGAGGCACTTATCTCCTCCATACATGGTATCTCAAGAACTCCTGCCCAAGGAGATTGAAGAAAACAGAGATACAAGATAAAGCCATACCAGGAAATATAACTTGCTCAGGTCTTGTTAGGATGAAATCTATTCCATCAGATATTATTGCACCAAGTGAGACCTTCTCAGAAGGTCGTAATCCCAAAAATCCCAAACTTCCTTCAATAAGAACAAAAGACGAAAGAGAAAACATAAGTTGTGTGGCAAGTGCGGGGATAATAAAAGGTAAAATATAAGTAAAAACAAGCCTCACTTTTCCAACACCAAGTAAAATAGCAGATAAAATAAAATCTGCATCTTTAAGCTTCATAGCTTCTGCCCGAGCTATTCTCCCAAAAGATGTCCAACCAAAAACACAAATAGATAGTATCAGGATAAAATCACCACCTAATATTCCCCCGCTCCATTCTTTGCCTGTGCCTGTATTTGAAATTGCAACTATAAAAATAATAAAGATCAGAGAAGGAAAGCTCTGGAAAAATTCTATGAGTCGCCCTACCAAAAAGTCATATATTCCACCAAAAAAACCAGCCACAGCACCGAGTATACCACCTATCAAAAATGAGAATATAGCAGATAACAAGGAAACCTTAAGCGATGTAATAATACCCTTGCCAATCATACACCCAAGATCCTGCCCAAGTGAATTTGTCCCAAGCGGAAAGCGAAAAGATGGAGGTAAGAATACTCTATCAAGTGATACCTCATATGGAGAGCAATTTGAAAACAAGAAGAAAATAACAACTGCAAGAGGATAAAATAGAATTAAGGAAAATAATACAACCTTCCTTTTTGTTAGCTTATTCATAAAAATATTTTTTAATTTATGATTTTCTCCTCAAATTTTCTTCCTTCCTCTGGATCATCCTGTGAAAAGCACAAATATCTCCGGCGAGCGTAGGCTGACCACAAATTTTACACCTCCCAAGCTCTGTCTCTGGAGAATGTGAAATAAACTTTTCTCTGAACTTCAAAAATTCCTTCAGAAACCTGAATTTCGTTCCCGGCATTTCATCTTCTATCTGTGCCCATATCCTTTTTAGGAACAAGGATGTAGCATCACGTGCAAAAGGACACTCCTCATGATAAAAATCTATGCTCTCAAAAAGACAGAAAGCAAGATTTTCTCTTTCAGTGAGGAAGAAAAGAGGTTTCACTTTTTTCACAAATCCATCTTCCTCGGGTAGAACTGGATTTTGCTTTGAAATGTATGAGATATCCCATCTGAGCACATTTGAGAGAAGGGCTGAAGCTTCATCATCAAGGTTGTGTCCGGTTGCTATAACATCAAATTCCATTTCCCTTGCCACATCATTCATAATATACCTTTTTGATATACCGCAGGCAGAACAGGGAGCTCTGTTTTTGTCAAGATATGGAGCAGGAGCTCCAAATTCTTCATATACATTCCTCACAATGAGCGGAGCGCTAAATCGCTCAGAAAATTTACGAACATAAAACTCTGACATATTTGAATAACCATCTTTTCCCATCTCATTACCTATTCCAAGGTTTATGTAAAGTGCAGTTACATTGTAGCCCAGTTTCACAAAAAGAACATGCCAAAGAGCCATGCTATCCTTTCCCCCAGATACAGCAACGAGAATCTTATCCTTGTGAGAAAACATCTTGAACTTCTCTATCGCTCCAGACACAGTAGAAATATACCTTTCCTCAAAATGTTCCTTACAGAGAGGGAGGTTGAAATGTCTCAAATATATCTTGGCCTTCTGTTCACATTTTCTGCAACGCATAATCAAAATTTATCCTACCAAAATTCATCAAAACTTCCCACCCATCAAATTTCTTATATCATTCCACATGGCAACTACGAAAAGAGAAATAATTACGAGAAGTCCAACCAATGCGACAGCTTGTCTCAATCCCTGAGATAATCTCCTCCCCAAAATAGCCTCAATTGAAAATATGAGAATATGTCCTCCGTCAAGGATTGGTATTGGGAGAAGATTCAAAATTCCGAGATTTATGGTTATTATAAATATGACAATAAGGAGCTGACCTACTCCCTTTTGAACTGCGGAAGCTGTGATCTTGGTTATGGCTATTGGTCCTCCTATACTTTCCAAACCTTCCTTTGATAGAATAAGCCCTATGGATGAGAAAAATAGTTTTATAAATTCTAATGTCTCAACAAAACTCATAGGTATAGCATGAATGGCATTGTATTTAATAACCACTAAAGATGAAGTATCTGGGAAGACCCCTATAACTTTCATACCATCTTTTTCAATTGTGGTAACGGAAATCGTAAAAATATTATCTACTCTTTTTATTTTGAGATTGACTTTGTCGCCCGAAAGCCTGATATGCGTTTTTAGTTCATTCCAAGATTTCACACTTTTTTGGTTTACCTCGATTATTTCGTCACCGGGGATTATACCCGCTTGCTCAGCGGGGGAGTTCTCCATAACCTTTTGTATGCGTGTTCCTATATCAACTCTTCCCAGAACAAGGATAAAATACATAGCAGCAACTCCGAGTATGAAGTTAAAAAGTGGTCCTCCGAACACTATCAGAAATTTCGCATAAAACGGCTTTGACTCAAGTGTTCTGTTTCTGAGGTCTTGGTCAGTTACGCCATATTCGCTAAGGACAAGTTCATCCGAAATTCTTTCAATATCAGTATCACTGTGGCCCTCTTGCTTCAACATTTCATAAGTTTTTCTTCTGAAATATTCTATCTCATTTATCCTATCTCTGTCAAGTGGAGAAACATATCCACCAAGTGGAACTGCAGAAAGCCTATACTCTGTCTCTCCCCATCTTCTTTTCCATATAGCTGGGCCAAAACCAACGGAAAAAATCAAAACCTTAACATCAAATATACGGCAGAAAATAAAGTGTCCAAATTCATGAACAATTATAATAATGCCTAAGACAAATATGCCAACAAATAAATGCAAGATCCCCCCGATGCTTTCCATCCACACAAAATTAATCAGGAGAACACAAAAAAATGGATAAGACAGAAATCAAAAGATATAAGCAGGAATCAAAATTTATAAGATAGAAATGCTCAGTCGAAAAGATGTAAAATGTGAATGAAGATGCCTTCAAATGAAAATGAGGTGATAAATTAAAGGGAACAAGGTATTTTTGAAATCAAAGAGAGGGGGATTAGGATTTAAGGTCATAAGATGCGAAAAGGGGCGAAGATGGTGACAATGAAGAAG
>FWWM01007686.1_pt1 | contig 21390 bp, 22 predicted proteins | sample 2228351 | NCBI WGS metagenome assembly FWWM01 (sample SAMEA103939774, study PRJEB20133) | metagenome
CGCACTGGACCCCCGCCTGCGGGGCACCTGACCGGCCCGGCACGCCGGGGTATAATGGCCACGGGAGGGAATTTTCATGCTTGACCGCTGGCTCGCAATCCTCGAGATTGACCCCCGGGCCCACGGGCTCCAGGTCGTCCCGGCGGCAAAGGCCGAGAGCCTTTCGCCGGATATCCCGGCCCTCGTCGTCCCGGACCCCGCCGGGACGCTGACCGAGCTTAAGGGACGGCTCCTGAAAATTTACCCGGCCGATACGGCCGTAAAACTCCTCTTCCCGGATGAGCCCGGGCCGGCGGTCACCACGGTGGGCCTGCTCGACCAGGCTCCCCGCCAGCCCGAGGCGGTTCTCGTCGAAGCACGGTCCCCGGAACAGGCCCCCCGGACATTCCGGGCGCTGGAGTACATCGTCGCGCGGCTCCGGGCACCGGACGGCTGCCCCTGGGACCGCCAGCAGACCCACCAGAGCACCAAGCCGTTCCTCCTGGAGGAGGTTTATGAGGCCGTGGACGCCATCGACCGGGAAGACTGGGCTGACCTCAGGGAGGAACTCGGAGACGTGCTTTTCCACGTGCTGTTCCAGGCCCAGCTCGCCCGGGAGGAGGGTCACTTCGACGTGGGGGATGTGCTAGCGACGGTCAATACCAAGCTGATCCGCCGTCACCCCCATGTCTTCGGCGACGTGAAGGTGGCCTCCATCGACGAGATCTGGGCGAACTGGGAAGAACTCAAACGGGCGGAGAAGGGCAATGCCGAACCGTCCCCCCTTGCCGGGGTGCCGCGGGCGATGCCGGCCCTGGGCTATGCTGCCCAGGCTTTTCACCGCCTCCGGCGCTTCGGCGTCTCCGTGCCCCCGGCCGAAGCGTTCCTCGAAATTGCCGGCCGGCGCCTGGCCGACCTGAAAGCCGGAACCGAAAACCCCGGGCAGACCCTCGGGGAACTCCTCCTGGCCCTGGCCCTTTACGGGGCGGCCCGGGAACTGGACCCGGAAGACGCCCTGAGGCAGGCTAACCGGCGCCTGGCCGAATCCGTTGAGGACGCCGTTCGGTCGGGGACGGGGCTGGATATCGCCGCGGCCTTCGACATGGCCGACCGGGATTAGCCGATTTCGACTTCCACCCGGTTGCGGCCGGCGGTCTTGGCCCGGTAGAGGGCTTCGTCCGCCCGCTTAATCAGCGACTGGACGGTGTCGGTGGGCCGGAAGGATGCCACGCCCCAGCTGGCCGTAACGGTCCCGACCTGGTCGAACGGGTGGTTCTCCAGGGTCTCCTTAAGGCGCTGGGCGAGAACCCAGGCCGCCTTCCGGTCGGTTTCCGGGGCGACAATGATGAATTCCTCCCCGCCCCAGCGGCCGACCCGGTCGGTCCGGCGGAGCTCCCCGGCCAGCAGGCCGGCGACCTCCTGGAGGGTGCGGTCACCGGCGTCGTGACCGAAGGTGTCGTTGATCCGTTTCAGGTGGTCCAGGTCGACCATAACCACCGACAGCGGGCGGTTATAGCGGCGGGCCCGCTCCACCTCGTCCTGAAGGATGCGTTCGAGCCCCCGGCGGTTCGGCAAGCCCGTCAGGTAATCGTTAAAAGCCAGGTACGCCAGCTGGTCGGCCCGGATCCGGGCCTCCACGTAGTGTTCCTTGAAGCGGGAGAAAAAGTGCAGAACAACCGTAATGACGGCGCTCCAGGTGTAGAAGCCGGCGAGCAGCGCCGCCAGGTTCGGGTTACCCCCGGACCAGAACCGAACCAGGCCGACGGTTATCAGGGCGGCGTGGAACACGGTCAGGGCGGCGAGGGCGTAGTTTCCGGGCAGGGCGAGAAAGACAAAGGTGTAAACCACCGGGAGCACCAGGGTTCGGATCAGGATTCCGACCTGGAACTGGTCCGTTGGGAGGTCAAACAGGGCGTCGAACCGGACCAGTATGAACACGGCAACCGCAAGCAGGGTGACCAGCTCGAAAGGCCAGAGTTTGACCCGGACGACCCGGAGCAATACGGCGCAGCCGAAGAACCAGCCGGCGAGCACCAGCAGGAGGGGCTCAAGTGCCTGCCCGCCGAGACCGGCCACCTGATAAACGAAGAAGAGGACCAGAACCCCGAAGCCGATAAACGGCAGGGTTATCGAATAGACGCCCCGTTTGAACCGGTCGAAATGGTCTCCAAGCTCGGTCGGTGGCGGAACTACCGCAGGGCGTCCGTCAGGACTGGCAGTGTCCAGAAGGCCGGTCTCCGAGTTCGAGCTGTTCAGGGTCGCTTCTCTACCTCATCCCAAAATGCTGACCCGTTTAGGGCTTCGCTCCGCTCGGATCGCCCTCATGGTCTCAACGGTCGGTGGCAAGAACGTTGGGCCTAGTACATGATAACTCATTACCTGTGAAAAAGCTAGCCCCTTCCAACGGGATAGAGCCGAAAAAATCGCCGCCGGGCTGGGACTCACCCGCCTGGCAATAGCCAGGCAAAATGACGGGTTAAGGCGAACAGGTGGTCCCATGGCCGCTTGCCCGGCATCGGCCATTCCCGCAGGCAGTCGGCCCGTCTCCTTGAACCCGGAAACCGCCAGACATTCATCCGGTCCAGAAGCAGTGGCCGGCCGCCGTCGGCGGGCAGCTTACCGGGCCAGCGCCGAGATCAGGTAATAGGCCACAACGCCGTTGAAAGCCAGGCTGTCGACCCGGTCCAGGACACCGCCGTGTCCCGGGAAGAGCCGGCCGCTGTCCTTTACCCCGGCGCTCCGCTTGAAGGCCGACTCGGCCAGGTCGCCGACCTGGCCTGCGACCGCCAGCGCCAGCCCAAACCCGGCCGCGGCCACCGGGCTCACCGGCAACCGCAAAAGCGCACAGAGGCCGGTCGCAACCGCCGGCCCGGTGATGAGGCCGCCCACGAACCCCTCGACCGTCTTATTCGGGCTTATAGTGGGGGCCAGTTGCCGCCGTCCCAGCCCCCGCCCGACGAAGAAGGCGGCGGTATCGACCGCAAAGGTGACCAGAAACGTCACCAGGGCCCACTCGAAGCCGGCCGGAAGCTCGCGGAGCCGGATATGGTGGCTGAAAATGAGCCCGCAGTAGACGCTCCCGGCCAGGGTTACCGCCCAGTCGGCCAGGGCACCCGCCGTTTTGCCCCGAATTGCCAGGCCGACCCCAGCCAGCAAAGCCTCGACCGAAAGGACCGCCCCGGCCAGCCCGGGCTGGCCCAGGCCGACGGCCCCCACCACCGCCAGCCCGCTGATGGTCCCGAGCCGGCCGAGCGGGGCGGTGCCGCTCAGCCGGGCGAGACGGTAAAATTCCAGGTGGCCGACCAGCGACGCCAGGGCCACCAGCGCCGTAAAATACGGCGGGCCGAGCCGGAGGACCACCAGCAGAAGCGGCAGGGCGACCGCAGCCGTCAGGACCCGGGTCCGCAGCATTGCCGAAGGCCCGAACCGGGCATCGGTCGGGCTGACCGGCCCGGAATCTCGACACTGCCGGAGGCAAGACCGTGGACAGGATAACTTACGACGACTTTCTTCGGGTTGAAATCCGGGTTGGCAGGGTGGTTCGGGTTGAGGACCACCCCAGGGCCCGCAAGCCGGCTTACAAGGTTTGGGTCGATTTCGGCGACCTGGGCGTAAAGGGCTCCAGCGCCCAGCTCACCCGCCGCTACGCCAAAGCGGACCTGCTCGGCCGACAGGTTGTAGCGGTGGTCAACCTGGAGCCGAAGCGGGTCGCCGGCTTCGTCTCCGAGGTCCTGATCCTGGGGGCAATGGTAACCGACGAGGATGTCGTCCTTCTCCGGCCCGACTTCGAAGTTCCACCCGGCACCCGGATTCTGTAGGTCAGACACCGGCCGGGGCCGAAAGCTCCAGGCCGACCAGACCGGCCAGCTCAACCAGTAACCGGGCGGCCTCAAAATTCCCGGCCGCACCGAGCTCCGCAAGCTCATCCAGGACCCGCAGGGCGGCCGGGGTATCCAGGTCGTCGTCTAGGGCCCCCAGGAACCGCCCCCGGAACGCCCCCGCCTCCGCCCAGGTCGGGTCGGCCGGGGCCGGGGTCAGCCGGGTGGCGGCTCTGAACCTTTCCAGGCGGTGGGCGGCGGCCTGAAGGTCGGCCTCCCGGTAGTCGAGGGGCTCCCGGTAATGGCTGGCGAGCAGGTAGAGGCGGATCGCGTCGGGGTCGAACTTGGCACGCAGGTCCCGGACAAAAACCATGTTGCCCAGGGATTTGCTCATCTTAACGCCGTTCAGGGAGACAAGGCCGACATGGACCCAGAATCGGGCGAACGGCCGTTCGCCCGTGTAGGCCTCGCTCTGGGCAATCTCACTCTCGTGGTGGGGGAAGATCAGGTCCGCCCCCCCGCCGTGGATATCGAGGCGCGGCCCGAGGTAGCGGATGGCCATGGCCGTGCACTCGATGTGCCAGCCCGGCCGGCCTGGCCCCCACGGGCTATCCCAGGCTGGCTCGCCCGGTCCCGAGCGGCGCCAGAGGGCGAAGTCAAGGGGGTCTTCCTTGGTCGGGTCGTCGACGTCGCTGTCGTCCTGGCCGGCGGCGATGGCCAGCATCTCCTCCCGGCTCAGGCGGCTCAGCCGGCCGTAGTCGGGCACGGCCCGGACCCGGAAATAGACGCCGCGGGGGATAGTATACCCGTAGCCCCGCTCCAGCAGAACCCGGGTGACCTCCTGGATCATCGGAATCTCCCGGGTCGGGCGGGGGTAGTGGTCGGCCGGCAGCACCCGGAGGGCCGCCATGTCCTCGAAAAAGACCCGGCAGCACTCCTCCCCGAGCTCCAGGTAGTCGCGACCGACCTGACGAGCCCGGGCCAGGATCGACTCGTCGATGTCGGTGATGTTCTGGATGTACCGGACCCGGTAGCCGTGGTGGCGCAGCAGCCGGTTGAGAACGTCGAAGACCACGTAGGTGCGGGCGTGGCCGAGGTGGGTGGTGTCGTAGGGGGTGATCCCGCAAACGTATAGTCTGACCATGCCGTCCGGGCTCGAGAACTCCTCTTTGGCCCGGCTCAGGGTGTTGTAAAGTTTCATCTTGCGGCCCGTCTCCTTCAAGCGCCCCTTTCTAGATACTAGGTCGGGGCCGACCGCCCGTCAAACCGCGACCGGACGGCCCCGGTCAGCCGTAGACGCCGCGGCTTTCGGCCGGCCGCGCGCCCCGGACCACCTCCACCGCCCGCCGGGCTCCGGCGTTCACGAACCCGATGTCGCTGCCGGCCGGACAGAACAGCCAGCCCTCCCCGAACCGGCGCACGACCTCCTCCGGCCCGGCGCAGTGGATGCCCGCCACCTTCCCGGCGGCCCGGGCCGCCTCCAGCACCCGCCGGCAGGCCGCCACGTGGGCCGGGTCCTGAACGTCGAGGCCGGGCGGCAGGCCCATGGAGATGGCCAGGTCGGCCGGCCCGATGTAGAGGGCATCAACCCCCTCTACCCGGGCGATCGCTTCGGCCTGCTCGACCGCCTGGACGGTTTCGACCTGGACCAGCAGGACCACCTCGTCGTTCGCCCGCTCGTAGTAGTCGGGGCCGAGCAGGCGGGCCCGGTTCGGGCCAAAGCTCCGGTTGCCCAGGGGCGGATACCGGCAGGCCTCGACCGCCCGCCGCGCATCCTCCGGCGTATTCACCAGGGGGACCAGGACCCCGTAAGCGCCGGCATCCAGGACCCACTGGAAGTACTCGGGCCGGTTCCAGGGCAGGCGAACAAGGGGCACGGCGTCGGTGCCGCTCAGGGCCTGCAGGCAGGCGACAGCCCGGCCGGGGTCGATGCCCATCCCGTGCTGCATATCGATGAGGACCCAGTCGAAGCCGGCCCGGCCCAGGCTTTCGGCCACGTACGGGTCGCCGGTGGAGAGCCAGACGCCGAGGGCCGGTTTACCTTCCCGCCAGAGCTCCTTAAGCCGGTTTGGTCGCATCGGTTCGCCTCCGCTGGGGGTGACCTGCCCCTGAGTATAATTCAGTTGGAGGGTGCATGTCTAAAGGCTTCTCCCTGGTCTCCGATTTCCGGCCGACAGGTGACCAGCCCGAGGCGATCGACGCCCTGGTCGAGGGCATCCGGCGGGGCTACCGGCACCAGACCCTCCTGGGGGTCACCGGCTCCGGCAAAACCTTCACCATGGCTAACGTGGTCGCCCGGGTTGGCCGCCCAACCCTGGTGATCGCCCATAACAAGACCCTGGCCGCCCAGCTTTACTCGGAGTTTAAAGAGTTCTTCCCCCACAACGCCGTCGAATACTTTGTCTCCTACTATGACTACTACCAGCCCGAAGCTTATCTGCCCGAAACCGATACGTATATCGAGAAGGACGCCCAGATAAACGACGAGATTGACAAGCTCCGCCACGCCGCGACCCGGGCCGTCCTGGAGCGGGACGACGTGATTGTGGTCGCATCCGTCTCGTGCATTTACGGCCTGGGCGACCCGGAAGAGTACGAGTCCTTCGTAATGTACCTGCGGGTCGGGGATGCCCGAACCCCCCAGCAGGTTGCCCGGCACCTCGTGGCGATGCAGTACGAGCGGAACGACTTCGAGCCCGGCCGGGGCCGGTTCCGGCTCCGGGGCGACACCCTGGACCTGTGGCCAGCCTACCAGGAAACGGCGGTCCGAATCGAGTTCGACTGGGATACCGTCGTCCGGATCACCGAGGTCGACCCCCTGACCGGCGAGGTGCTGGTCCGGCATCACGAGGTGGCCATCTACCCGGCCAAGCACTTCGTGACCCGGGCCGAGAAGCTGCAGGCGGCCATCGCCGCCATCGAGGCGGAACTGGCCGAGCGGGTCAAGGAGCTTGAGGCCCGGGGCAAGTTCCTCGAGGCGGCCCGGCTGCTTGCCCGGACAAAATACGATTTGGAGATGCTCCGGGAGGCCGGCTACTGCCCGGGTATCGAAAACTACTCCCGGCACCTGTCGGGCCGGCCCCCCGGAAGCCCGCCGTGGACCCTGCTCGACTATTTCCGCTACCGCCACGGCGATAACTTCCTGCTGTTCATCGACGAGTCCCACATCACCATTCCCCAGCTCAAGGGGATGTACCACGGGGAGATGAGCCGGAAGGACAACCTGATCGAGTACGGGTTCCGGCTCCCGTCCGCCCGGGACAACCGGCCGCTCAGTTTCGAGGAGTTTAACGAGCGGATTCCCCAGGTGATTTACGTCTCGGCAACCCCGGATGACTACGAACTGGAGCTGAGCCGCCGCTACGGCCAGGTCGTGGAGCAGATCATCCGGCCCACCGGCCTGCTCGACCCCGAGGTCGAGGTCCGGCCGACCCGGGGCCAGATCGACGACCTGCTCCACGAAATCCGGGAGCGGGTCCGGCGGGGCGAAAGGACCCTGGTGACCACCCTGACCAAGCGGATGGCCGAGGACCTGGCCGATTATCTCAAGGAAGTGGGCATCAAAACCCACTACCTGCATTCGGATATCGAGACCATCGAGCGGGTCCAGATTCTGCGGGACCTGCGGCTGGGCGTTTACGATGTCATCGTCGGGATAAACCTGCTCCGGGAGGGCCTGGACCTGCCGGAGGTGAGCCTGGTGGCCATCCTGGATGCCGACAAGGAGGGTTACCTCCGGTCGTACCCGGCCCTCATCCAGATCATGGGCCGGGCCGCCCGCCACGTGGACGGCAAGGTGATCATGTACGCCGACACGGTCACCGAATCGATGCGCAAGGCCATCGAGGAGACCGAACGCCGCCGGCGAATCCAGCTCGCCTACAACCAGCGGAACGGAATTACCCCCCAGAGCATCCGGAAGGCCGTCCGGGACCTGACCGACCGGCTGCGGCTGGTGGCCGAGTCCGGCCCGGAGTACCAGGTCCGGGAGCGGATCCCAAAGGATGAGCTTTACCGGATGGTGCGGGAGCTGGAGGCCGAAATGAGGGCGGCGGCCAAGGCGCTGGAGTTCGAGCGGGCCGCCCTGATCCGGGACCAGATTTTCGAGTTAAGACGCCTTCTCGCCGAGCAGGAGGTTGATGAGCGGGTTCTGCCGCCGAGCGGACGCCGTTCGGGAAGCGGTTCCCCGGACCGGCGGCTTGCGTATGGTGAACCTTAGTTTGCTATAATCCGGTAAGCGTATGAGGTCCGGAAAGGAGACCCATGGCGGTGGCCGACCGAAATCTTGGAATCGCTGAACGTGTCCTGGAAAACGTTAAAAAGGTCATTATCGGCAAGGACCAGGAAGTTGAGCTGGCGATCATCGCCCTGATGTGTCAGGGCCACCTGCTCATCGAGGACGTGCCGGGGGTCGGGAAGACGGTCCTGGCCAAGGCCATCGCCAAGTCGCTGGGCTGCAGCTTCAGGCGGATCCAGTTCACCCCTGACCTTTTGCCGTCGGACATCACGGGCGTTTCCGTCTACAACCAGAAGACCGGGGAGTTCGAGTTCCGGCCCGGGCCGGTCATGGCCCAGATCGTCCTGGCCGATGAGATCAACCGGGCAACGCCGCGAACCCAGGCGGCCCTGCTCGAATGCATGGAGGAGCGCCAGGTCACGGTGGATGGCCGGACCTACCCGATGCCGCAGCCGTTTCTGGTCATGGCCACCCAGAACCCCATCGAGTACGAGGGGACGTTTCCCCTGCCCGAAGCCCAGCTCGACCGCTTTCTGATGCGGATCTCCCTTGGCTACCCGAACCGGGCCGACGAGATCAAGATCCTCGACCGCCAGCAGCATGTCCACCCCATCGACGAGATCGGCCAGGTGGTGGACACCGACGAGCTGCTGGAGCTCCAGGAGCGGGTCAAGGAGGTCTACGTCGACCCCCTCGTTAAGCAGTACATCGTCTCAATTGTCGAGGCGACCCGCAAGCACCCGGACGTCTACCTGGGGGCGTCGCCCCGCGGCTCCCTCGGCCTGCAGCGGACCGGTCAGGCGCTGGCCCTCCTCCGGGGCCGCGACTACGTGCTCCCGGACGATATTAAATTCCTGGCCGTGCCCGTGCTCGGCCACCGGATCATCGTGAACCCGTCGGCCCGGGTGCGAAACGTGACCGCCCGGACGGTTCTGAAAGAGGTGCTCGAGTCCGTTCCGGTCCCCGGTGCCCGGGTCGGACGGTAGGCCGTTTTGGGCCCGTGCGAAGCTGGACCGTCGTCGGCCTGCTCGTTATTGCCGTCCTGGCCGCCCTCGCCCTCAACTACGTTCTGCTCTACCGGGTCGCGTACGTCCTGGCCTTCGTTCTGATTGTCGGGTACGCCTGGTCCTGGGCCAATATGCGCTGGCTCGAAGTCGAGCGGACCACCAGCACGACCCGGGCGCAGGTGGGCGAACGCCTCGTTGAACGCCTCACGGTCCGAAATACCGGGCCCCTGCCCAAGCCGTGGGTTGAGGTCCACGACCTCTCCGACCTGCCCGGTCACCAGCTGAGCCAGGCCTTCGGCCTCCTTTCCGGGGCCCACCGTACCTGGCGGGCCGAAACGGTCTGCCGGCAGCGGGGGCGGTTCAAACTCGGCCCGATTGTGGTCAGGACCAGCGACCCCTTCGGCCTGTTCCCCCGGGAGCTCACCCTCGGCGAGCCGCAGACGCTCATCGTCTACCCGCAGGTTGTCCAGCTCAAAGAGTTCGACCTGCCGGGCGGGGAGCTATCGGGGGAGGTGCGGACGCGGCGGCGGACCCACCAGGTCACCCCCGTGGCCGCCGGCGTCCGGGACTACCAGCCGGGCGACAGCTACAACCGGATCCACTGGCCGACGACGGCTCGGCTCGGTCGGCTGGCCGTCAAGGAGTTCGAGCTGGACCCCCTCAGCGAGGTCTGGATTATCCTCGACCTCCAGGCGGCGGTCCAGGCCGGCCTGGGACCGGAGTCCACCGAAGAGTACGGCGTCATCCTGGCCGGTTCGCTTGCCAAGGCCCTCCTGGACCGGAACTGGTCGGTGGGGCTCGTGGCCTTCGGCCAGACCCACGAGGTTGTCCCGACCGACCGGGGTGTTCGCCAGCTCCTCAAGGTCCTGGAAACCCTGGCCGTGGTTCGGGCCCTCGGCCGGGTGCCCCTCAGCGAGCAGATTCTGACCGAGTCGGCCCGGTTCGGGCGCAACACCACCCTGGTCATCATCACCCCGTCGGGGACGGACGCCTGGGTCGAAAGCCTGGGGCTCCAGCTGAGGCGGGGGGTCCGCCCGGTCGCCGTCCTGCTTGACGCCAGCAGCTTCGGCGGCTACCACAGTCCGCTGGTCCCGCTCGGCGCCCTGGCCGCGGCCGGCATCCCGGCCTACATCGTCCGCCGGGGCGACCCCCTGGACCTGGTGTTCGCAAACCGGGCCGGCACGTAACCGACCGGCCGGCGGTCGTCTGGGGGCGCTTGACGGCCAGTTGCGCCTTTTCTAAACTGCAACTGCCAAAGCTGATTTTCAGAAGGAGTCGGCGCTGCGGGCATTTCTCCTACGCAGGCTCTTGCGGACCGTTGTGGTCCTGTGGGGGATCTCGACCATTGTCTTTGTCGTCATGCGGCTTTCGGGCGACCCAATCGTCCTGATCCTGCCCCCGGATGCTCCGACCGCCGAGGTTTTCCGGGTGCGCCGGGAAATGGGACTGGATGAGCCCCTCTGGGTCCAGTACCTGGTCTTTCTCCGGAACGCCGTCCGGGGCGACTTTGGCCAGTCCATCCACTTCCGTCAGCCGGCCCTGGCCGTGGCCCTGGAGCGGATCCCGGCCACGATCCAGCTCGCGGTAACGGCCTTTGCGCTGGCGGTTGTCGTGGCGGTGCCGGTCGGCATCCTGGCGGCCGTCCGGCGCTACAGCCTTTACGACCACCTGGGCATGCTCCTGGCCTTGCTCGGCCAGTCGGTGCCCACCTTCTTCCTGGGAATCCTGCTCCTGCTGGTTTTCGCCGTCTGGTTCCCCCTCCTGCCCATCGGGGGTACGGGCACACCGGCCCACCTGGTGATGCCGGCGGTGACCCTGGGGGCGTTTGCGATGGCCTCCATCGCCAGGCTTACCCGTTCGGCCATGCTCGAAGTCCTCGCCCAGGACTACGTCCGAACGGCCCGGGCCAAGGGCCTGCGGGAGGGGACGGTAATCCTCCGCCACGCCTTCAGGAATGCGCTCATCCCCGTGGTCACCATCATGGGCCTCCAGTTCGGGACCCTTCTGGGCGGGGCGGTTGTGACCGAAACGATCTTCGGCTGGCCGGGCATCGGCCGGCTGGCGATCCAGTCGATCTTCAACCGGGATTACCCGGTGGTCCAGGCCACCGTCTTCCTGGCGGCGGTGGCCTTCGTGGCCGTTAACTTCGTGGTGGACCTGGTTTACGCCGTCCTCGACCCGAGGATCCGGTATGAGTAGCCGGTGATGGGCGCGGAACCGGCCGTTCGCACCGAACTTGTTCTGCCCCGGCGGCCCGCCCGGCGCCGGCTTGCCCAGGTGCCCTTGCCGGTCGCGTTTTTCATCGGTTTCCTGGTCGTCCTGACCCTGTCGGCGGTCCTTGCGGACTACCTGGCCCCGGCCGACCCCTACCGCCAGAGCCTGCGGGGCCGGCTGGATGCCCCGTTCTGGCTTGGCGGGACCACCGGGGCGGTCCTGGGCACCGACCAGCTCGGGCGGGATATCCTCTCCCGCATCCTCTTCGGCTCCAGGATCTCCCTTCTGGTCGGGTTCACGGCCGTGGTAATCGGCGGTCTCCTGGGGAGCCTGCTCGGCCTGGTCGCCGGGTATGCCGGCCGGGTTGCCGATGAGGTGATTATGACGGTGGCCGACATCCAGCTGGCGTTTCCGCTGGTTCTGCTGGCCATCGCCGTGGTGGCGGTTCTGGGGCCGAGCCTGGAGAACCTGATCCTGGTCGTTGGCCTGAGCGGGTGGGTGACGTATGCCCGAATTGCCCGGGCCCAGGTCCTTAGCCTCAAACAGAAGGAGTTTATCGAGGCCGTCCGGGCCCTGGGCGGAAGCGACCTGCGCATTCTCTTCCGCCACCTTCTGCCCAACACCCTCTCGCCCCTTATCGTCGTGGCTACCCTCGACCTGGCCCGGACCATCGTTCTGGAGTCGACCCTCTCGTTCCTGGGGCTGGGGGTCCAGCCGCCCACGCCGTCGTGGGGCCAGATGATCGGCGAGGGTCGGGAGTATCTGATTATCGGCCGGTGGTGGGTGTCGGTGTTTCCGGGCATCGTGCTCATGCTGACCACCATGGCCGTGAATCGGATCGGCGACTGGGTCCGGGACGTCCTCGACCCCACCCTCCGCAACGTTTAACGGGAGCAGAAGCCTTGGACCGGATTAACCTGCCGTTTACGGGAATTCCGACCTTCCTCCGGGGACCGCTGGCGGCTGACCTGCACCGGCTCGACGCCGACGTGGCCGTCCTCGGGGTGCCTTACGACGAGGGGTCCCCCTGGAAGCCGGGCGCCCGGTTCGGGCCCCGGGCGATCCGGGAGCAGTCGGTCCGGTTCGCCGGGTTTGGCCCGGCCCAGGCGCAGCGGGGCGTCTACGACGTGCGCCTCGGCCGCCGCCGGCTCGAAGACGTTCGCCTCGTCGACGCCGGGGACGTGGACATCGTCCACGGCACGCCCGAGGCCACCTTCCGGAACATAACGGCGGCGGTGACCGCCATCCACGGGCAGGGTGTTCTGCCGGTCGTCCTGGGCGGCGACCACGCCATCAGCTCGGCGGTGGTGGCCGGCATCCCGGAGCCGGTCCACGTCGTCCAGCTGGATGCCCACCTGGATTACCGCCCGGTGGCCGGCGGGGTGCGGTACGGGAACGGCAACCCGATGCGGCTCATCGGCGAGCTGGCCCACGTGGGCCGGATCTTTCAAATCGGCATCCGGAGCCTGCGAACCTCGGAGGCGGACCTGCGGGACTCGCTGGCCCGGGGCAACCGGGTAATAACCCGCTGGGAGGCCCGGGACCTGGGACCAGCGGTCGCCGCCGAAATCCCGACCGACCGGCCGCTTTACGTCACCGTTGACCTGGACGTGCTTGACCTGCCCCTGGTGCCGGGCTGCGCCTCGGCCGAACCCGACGGGCTCAGCTTCGCCGAACTCCGCAACATCCTGGAGGCCCTGGCGGCCCGGCACCGCATCGTCGGATTCGACCTGGTGGAGCTTAACCCGATGCTGGACGTCCCGGCCGGAAATACGGCCCTGGTCGCCTGCCAGATTATCCTGGAGTTCCTTGGGGCGATTTTCGAAGGCCGGCCGGGCCCGGGCGTAAAATAGTCGGGGATGGGCGGATCTGGCCGGGCGCCGGCCTCCGACCGGGTCGTCATCGACGGCAGCCGGGGTTCGGGCAGCGGGACGATCGTTCGGACCGCGGTTGCCATCGCCGGGCTCACCGGGCGGCCGCTCCACATTTACAACGTCCGGGCCGCCCGCAAAAATCCCGGCCTGCGCCAGCAGCACCTTGGGGCCGTCGAAGCGGTGGCCCGGCTCACCGGCGGACGGCTACAAGGGGCAACGGTCGGGTCGCGGGCTTTCGACTTTGAGCCGTCGGGCCAGGTCCGGGGCGGCGAGTACTTCTTCGACCTGGGGGCCGGGTCGGCAACCCTGGTGGCCTACACCGTTCTGCCGGTGGCCGCCTTTGCCGACCGCCCCAGCGTTTTCAGGATTCGGGGTGGGACCTTTCAGGACTTTGCGCCCTCGGCCTATCACTTTAAATACGCCCTCCTCACCCTGCTAGACCGAATGGGCCTGCGGGCCGAGCTGGAGGTCCTGCGGCCGGGGTACGTTCCGACCGGCGGGGGCCTCATCGAGCTGAGGGTCTGGCCGGTGGCCGGGCCGCTGCGTCCCCTCAGGCTGACGGACCCGGGCTGGGTGGTGCGGGTCTGGGGCCTGGCCATCTCGTCCCACCTGCGCCAGCGGCGGGTCTCCGACCGGATGGCGGCCCGGTGCCGGGAGCGGCTTGCGGCGGCGGGCCTGGAGGCGGAGGTCGAGGTTATCTACGAGGACACCGCCGCCCAGGCGGGGGCGGGGCTGGTGGTCTTCGCCGAAACGGATACGGGCTGCATCTTCGGGGCCGACCGGTCGGGCGAGCTTCGGCGGAGTTCCGAGGAGATCGGCGACTACGTGGCCGCCACCCTCCTGGCCGACCTCCGGTCGGGGGCCACGGTCGACCGTTACCTGGCCGACCAGCTCGTCCTGTTCGGCGCCCTGGCCGACGGGGAAACCGAGTACATTGTCCCCCAGGTTACCGACCACCTGGTAACGGCCTGCTGGCTGGTGAACGAGATTCTGGGGGCCGAGGCAGTTGTAAGTGACCGGACGGTTCGAATCCGCGGCGTCGGTTTCGACAGGCGGGGGAACGGTTGAAATCAGGGGCGTTTACACGACGGCCCTGACTGCCCTGCTGCTGGCCGCCGGCTTCGAAATCGCCCGGCCTTCGCCGACGGTTCGGGGTCGGTTCGGCCTGCCGGAACGGGCCGAGGCCGGGGAGGTCCGGGTGGAGGACCTGCCGGACCGTCAGGGGGTCGTTATTCAGGGCCGGAGCACGGTTGCCCGCCGGGTGGTGCAGGCCCTGCGCTGGCGGCTGCCGCTGGCCGTGTTCTGGCGGGAACAGGGCCGCTACGTCGCCTATTTCCCCCCGCCGGTCAAAGTATATTTCGACAGCGTGCGGGCCAGGTATGCGCCGACGATGCCCGGCTACCACCGCCTCCGGACCCTGGGCGTCCGGCCGCCGGACGTGGCAGACCTGGCCGAGGGGGCCCGAACCTACCGCCGCCTCGAAGCCGAACTGGTCTGGTCCCGCCTGGAGCCGGGCCGGGATTTCACCATCGTCCACCTGAAACCGGGCGGTCAGGCGATCCGGCTTCGGGGAACGGTCGACCGGGTCGGCGAGGGCGGTCTGGTGGTGCGCCGGCAGTTCCGGGCCGGCGGCGTCTTCGACAGCCTGGAGGAACCGATCCTGCCCGGCGACTGGGGCCTGGTGGTGCTTCCGGCCGGCCGGTGGTGGGCCCGCCGGCTCTACTACCGGGAGGACGGAACCTTTGTCGGGGAGGTTGTAAACCTGAACACCCCGGTCGAGGTCTTCCCCGACCGGGCGGCCTACGTCGACCTGGAGCTGGATGTGGTGAGGTTGCCGGACGGGACCGTCCGCATCGTCGACGAGGCCGACCTGGAAAGGGCCGTTCGTCACGGTCTGCTGAGTCCGGCCCTGGCCCAGCGGGCCTATGAGGCGGCCCATCAGGTGGTCTTGAAGCTGGCGGCGGGCACGTTTGGGGAAACGGAACCGGGCCGGCTGTGAACCGGCCCGGCCGGAGCGGAAGACGGGATTCGAACCCGCGACCTTCTCCTTGGCAAGGAGACGCTCCGCCAACTGAGCTACTTCCGCGTCTGCCCCAATTATATCACTTCAGGTTCGCCGGGATCAGCCGCTCCACAATGACCACATCCCGCCAGACGCCGTCGAGCTTCCCGTGCTTCTCGTAGACGCCGACTTCCCGGAAGCCCACCGACCTGAGCAGGGCCCGGCTTGCGGCATTCTCGGGGAAAACCCGGGAGACCAGCTTCCAGAAGCCGGCCCGCTCGGCGGCCTTGATCAGGGCCTGCATCGCCGCCCGGCCGGCCCCCCGGCCCCGGGCCTCCCGGGCCACGTAGACGGAGAATTCGGCGATGCCGGCATAGCATTCCCGGGGCCGGTAGGTCGAGGTTGACGCGAAGGCGATGACCCGGCCGTCGTCGTCCTCGACCACGACAATCGGGTGGACGCCGTCAAACCAGCCCAGGATATCTTCGGGCGTCCGGAGGCGGGTCTCGAAGGTGGCGACCCGGTCCTCGATGCCCTGGTTATAGATGCGGGCAATCGCCGCCGCATCCGCCGGGGTTGCCGGCCTCGTTCTCATGGGAGCTCCTCCGAAAGTTTTGGCCCGGGGACGTGGGCCAGGGGCAGCAGGGTCGTCGCCAGCCCCAGCCCGACAACGCCCCCGAGGATGAACACGCCGGGCCAGCCGAGACCCAGGTCCAGAACCACCCCGGCGGCCACCGGCGCAATCACCGTCGCTCCGAAGCCGCAAAGGGCCTGGACAGCCTGAACCGAACCGAGCCGGTCCGGGGGCGCAAGCTCGGTGACGGCCGTTGAATAGATGGCCGAGTCGGCCGATATCAAGAGCCCGTAGACCATTCCGACCGCCAGCAGTAGCGGCCACGGGCCGAATCCGAGGAAACCGAACACCAGCGAGAGCAGGCCGCTCGTCACGGCCACCCCCAGGGCCGTCCGGGCCCGGCCGAACCGGTCGGAGAGCCAGCCCCCGACCCAGACCCCCAGGGTGCCCAGGCCCGACATCAGGGCCGCCCACTGGCTTCCGGCCGACGCGGCCGCCGTCCGGTCAAGACCCTGAGCGGCCAAAACGGCGGCCAGGTAAGCCGCGAGCCAGCCGCGGGAAACGTAAAGTTCCCAGGAGTGGCCGGTGTAGCCGAGGATTACCCGTAGCACGCCGGGCGCCCGCAGGGCCGACAGGTCCAGGCGGGAACGGCCTCCGGGGGGCGGGCCGGTAAACCGCGTCGCAAACCAGGCGACGGGAACGGCCAGGACGGAAACGAGGCCCATTCCCAGGGCCGCCCCGCGCCACCCCGCCAGGGGCAACAGGAGGCCGGTCAACCACAGGGATACGGCCGCGCCCAGGTAGAACGATGACACGTAGGCACCCACGGCGAAGCCCCGGCTCCGGGCCGGCACGGACCCAGCGACGACCCGCACCCCGGGCAGGTAGATCCCGGCCAGCCCCAGCCCGGCCAGAATGCGGAGGGCGCTGGCTCTGGGCACATCGTGGGCCAGCAGCGGAAAGAGGACGAACGCCGCCGAGGTGACGGCGGCGCAGGCGGTAATGACCAGGCCCGTCCGCACCCGGTCAGTCAGGGGCAGAAGGAACACCACCCCGACGAGGTAGCCGACCTGGTATGCCGAGAAAACCCAGCCGATGCCGGCGGCGCTGGTGGCCCACTCGGCCATCAAAAGGGGCACCGCCGCGGCGACGAGGTTCGAAGGCAGGAGGGCCAGGGCCAAGACCGGCCCCAGCAGGTAGGCGCGGGTTGCTGCCATCTCAACCCGGTTTATATGCCGTGATGGTGGCGCTTGCAAACCGGGCAGCCAGCTCGCCCAGGACCGGCGGAGCCAGCCGGCGCAGCCCGGCCGGCAGGTCGGCAGCCAGCTCCTGGGGCGAATACCGGAAATTAACCTGGACAGCGATGCCCTCAAAGCCTGCGGCTTGCAGCAGGGCCCGGTACTGGCCCGTGGTCAGGGCACCGGCCAGGCAGCCGGCCCAGCTGAGGGCCGACCGGATTGCCGGCTCAGCCAGGGGCAAGCCGGAAAGGTCCGGGTCCACTACCACGTCCGACACGACCAGCCGGCCGCCGGGCTTGAGGACCCGAAAGGCTTCGAAGATGGCCTGGGCCTTGTCAGGGGTGAGGTTGATGACGCAGTTGGATATCATGACGTCCACGGACCCGGTCCGGAAGGGTATGGCCTCCAGGTCGCCCCGGATAAAGGCGGCGTTTTCGGCGCCGGCCCGGACGGCGTTGCGCCGGGCCAGCCGGGTCATCTCGGCCGAAAGGTCCAGGCCGAGAACGGTCCCGCCCGGTGCGACCTGTCGGGCGGCTACGATGACGTCCAGGCCGCCGCCCGACCCCAGGTCGAGCACCACCTGGCCCGGACGCAGGCCGGCGAGGCCGACGGGGTTTCCGCAGCCCAGGAAGCTGGCGGTCGCCTCGTCCGGGATGCCGGCCAGGTCCCCGGCCGGGCGACAGCACGAACCGGCCGGCTCGCAGCAACCGGTCCCGGCCTGGGCCGACCGGGCCACCCGACCGTAGTGGTCAGCCACCTCCAGCTTAAGCCGCCTGGGGTCTTTATCAGGCATTGTCAACATCCCCTTTCAGGACCATGACGGTGGCGGTCTCAGGGCAGGCCCCTTGAAACTCGGCCGAGGCCTGCACCGCCGCCGGGACCGTAGTCCTGGGAATTGGCCGGAAGCCGAACCGGGCGAAAAAGGCCGGGGCCGTCTCGGTCAGCAGGTAGAAGTCGCAAACGCCCTGGCCGCGGCCCAGCTCGAGGGCCGCCCGAACCAGGGCCGTGCCCACACCCCGACCCCGCCACCCTTCGCCCACAGCGACCGACCGGAGCAGGGCAGCCTGGCCGTAGATTTCCAGGGCCGCCAGGCCCACCGGCCGGACTCCGGCCCTGGCAACAAGGGCAGTAGCCAGGTGGTCGGCGAGGCCCGCCGCCGGCAGGCCGGCGGCTTCCAGGAGCGCCAAGATGGCGGCGTGGTCGTCGGGCCGGGCCGCCTCAATCCGAACGTCCATCGGGACCTCCCCCGGACCGCCCGGCCAGGGCTGTTAGCCGGGTCCAGAGTTCAGAAAGCCGGCCGGGCCGGACCGAGTAATAGGCCCAGACGCCCCGCTGTTCGCACTCGATGAGACCGGCCTGCCGCAGGAGCCGCAGGTGATGCGACACCGTCGGCTGCTTCACCGGCAGGGCCGCCTCCAGTTCACAGACACAGACGCTGCGACCGGCCCGGCCGAGGATTTCGAGGATGGCGAGGCGCATCGGATGGGCCAGGGCCTTGAGTTCCCGGGCAAGGCCGGCGACCTGAGCCCGGTCGACGGACAGTTCGCCGGACGAGTCGGGGCGCGGCGGATGAGCTGCCTGGGCCATCGCCGCCAGTATAGCAGATAAATCGAAACCTTTCAATCCAGGCAACTCTCCGGCCCCGCCGGGCCGAGGGTCCCGGCGGCCGGGATCGGTGGGGATTCTGACGGTCTGGTATGATAGATAGGTCAGGCGTCAGACTAGGTGGACAGCACAATCCGAGGGGAGTTGCTCGGGCCAGCCGTAGTCCTGGGCGTTGCCGCCCTGGCAGGCCTCTCGACCCTGTACTATTCGGTCCGGGTCGAACCGTACCGGTTTACCCTTCGCCACCGCGCCGTCCCGCTGCCCGGCCTGCCGGCGGCCTTACGGGGTCTGCGCATCCTGCACCTTTCAGACTTTCATGTGACCCGCCGGGACTGGCGCCGGGTCAAGGCGATCCTGGGGTTCGCTTCGGTCGAAGCCGACATCGTGGTGATGACCGGCGACTTCGTCGATGAGGACGATGAGGCCGAGGCCCGGCTCGCGGCCGAGGTCATCGACCGGTTCGATGCCCCCCTGGGGAAGTTTGCCGTTTTGGGCAACCACGACCGGTTCCGCCGCGGCCGCCGTCGGGCCCTCTCCCTGCTCCGGACGGTCCGGTTCTCCCTCACCGGCGTCGAGGACCGGGACCCGGACCTGATCAGCACCGACGGCCTCCCCCACATCGGCCGGCTGCTGGCGGCGGGCCGGACCCGGCTGCTTGTTAACGAAAGCTGTTGTCTCACCTTTAAAGGCACCCGGTTCTGGGTTGTCGGGGTGGACGACAACCACCTGGGTTTCGACGACCTGGGGCGGGCACTGGCCGGCGTCCCGCCGGACGAATTTCGTATCCTCCTGGCCCACAGCCCGACGATCCTGCCGGCGGCCGAGCGGGCGGGCATTCCCCTGGTGCTGGCGGGCCACACCCACGGGGGGCAGATAAGGTTGCCCCTGGTCGGCGCGGTGGCCATCGGCGCCCGCCGTCCGGCCGGGGACGCCGCCGGCCTGCTCCGGACCCGAACCGGCTACATCCACATCAGCCCGGGGCTCGGAAGCTCCCGGAGCCTGCCCTTCCGCCTGGGTTGCCCGCCCGAGGCGACCCTGCTGGAGCTGGTTTCGGCCTAGACCCGGGCCGGCTCCCCGACCAGGTGCCGGCGGAAGAAGGCCAGGGTCTTTGCCCAGGCGTCGGCGGCTGCCTCCGGCCGGTAGACCTGGGGCCGGGTGTCGTTGAAGAAGGCGTGGGGCGCCGCCGGGTAGATGTGCAGTTCGAACTGCTTGCCGTACCGCTTAAGCGCCTCCCCGAGCCGTTCCACCTCGCTTGGGGGGATGCCCTGGTCCGCCTCGCCGTAAATCCCCAGGAGTGGGCACTGAATTCGGGCTACCAGGTCGATGGGGTCCGGATTCCGGCCGTAAAACACCACCGCCGCATCCACCGCCGGCTCATGAATGGCCGTCAGCAGGGCAAGGCCGCCCCCCATGCAGAACCCGATAATCCCGACCTTCTTCGGGCTGACGGCCGGATGGGCCTTGAGGTAGGCCACCGCCTGCCGGATCTCTTTGAGGGCCCGTTCCCGGTCCAGCTCCATGGCAAGCTTGCGGGCCTCATCGGGTTCGCTGGTAACCTTCCCGTGGTAGAGGTCCGGGGCCAGGGCAACGAACCCCTCCCGGGCAAAGCGGCGGGCCACGTCTTTAATGTGGTCATCCAGGCCCCACCACTCCTGGATTACGACAACCCCGGGGTAAGTGCCCTCCGCCGGTCGGGCCAGGTAGCCCGGGCAGGAGCCCCCGTCAACGGGGAACTCCACCAGCTCGGTCGTGGTCTCCACGGGCATCGTCCGTCCCTCCTCAACCGGACCTAGCCGGCCAAGGTCTGGCCGGGCTTGAGTTCAATAATTTCGAGGCCGGCAATATCCGACGTAAGCTCCCTCAGGGCCGCCGGCGTCCCGGTCAGCACCGGGAACGTCCCAAAGTGCATCGGAATTACCGCCCGCACCCCCAGGAGCCGAATCGCCTCGGCCGCCTCCCGGGGCGACATGGTAAAGTGGTCGCCGATGGGCAAAAGGGCCAGGTCGGGCTGATAGAGCTTGCCGATGAGCTCCATGTCCCGAAACACCGCCGTGTCCCCGGCGTGGTAAAGCTTAAAGCCGTTTTCAAAGGTGACCACGTAGCCGCAGGCCTCGCCCCCGTAGACGATCCGGTCGCCGTCCAGAATCCCGCAGCTGTGGACGGCGTGGACCATGGTGACCCGGATGCCGTCCGCCTCCTGGGTCCCGCCCTTGTTCATCGGGGAGGTGTTCTGGACGCCCTTGGTCTGCAGCCAGTGGCAGGTCTCAAAGATACCGATAACCTTACAACCGGTCTGCCTGGCGATTTCGACGGCGTCGCCGATGTGGTCAAAATGGCCGTGGGTGATAAGCATCAGGTCGAGCCGGTCGATGCGCTTTAAGTCCTCGGGGCAGGCCGGATTGTTCATCACCCAGGGGTCGATTAAAATCCGCTTGCCGCCGGGGGACTGGACCAGAAAGGTTGCGTGGCCAAGCCAGGTTAGACTCATGCCGGCCGGAAGCTGCATCTATTCCACCTCCTTAGCGGGGATTAGCCGTTTAAGATTAAACCGGCCCGGCGGGTCAGCGCAAGGCCACGAGCGGCAACCAGACCCGCGGGCGAATTCCCGGCCCGCTCACATTCCAGTCGGCCCAGAAGACCGCGGCCAGGTAATCGGCCGCCGCCCGGGAGTTAAACTGCAGGGCCACCTCCCGGTTGGCCTTCGAGGAGACCTCGCTGCCGTTAATGCTGCCGGCGTGGACCCAGCCCCCGGTATCGGTCCGGAAAATGACCAGCTTATTGTGAATACCCAGGCCGGTTGGGTTGCCAAGCCGGCAGGCCAGGTCCAGACCGTCCGGGGCGG